>SKDY01000118.1_pt1 | contig 69975 bp, 70 predicted proteins | sample 4826591 | NCBI WGS metagenome assembly SKDY01 (sample SAMN11008823, study PRJNA524170) | human gut metagenome | biome: Human fecal sample; material: Feces; isolation source: fecal sample from pouch patient p10, p22 | host: Homo sapiens | place: Israel: Tel-Aviv | collected 2016-06-15 | reverse complement strand
GTTTTTATCGCTAAAGCTATTCCATCCACGCGTAGAAGCGCGCGGTTTTCTTGTTTCGTACGCTCCGCGAACGAAACTGACTAAAGTCATTAATAAAAGTACAGTCCAAGATTAAACATCTGTGGACTGTACTTTTTTACTCGAAAATAAATAATTCTGTGACTGGGGTATCAACAACCTTCGCAATGTCTAAAGCAAGTTTTAGTGAAGGGTTGTATTGCGCTTTTTCTAACCGCATAATGGTTTCACGTCGTACGCCAACTAAATCAGCCAGCTGTTCCTGAGTTAAGCCCTTCAAGGTTCGATACTTTTTTAAGTGACATTCAAACTTTACATTCATTTTTTAAGCCTCGGTTTCAAATCGATATAAGAAATATTTGCTGAGAAACAATACAATTAAAGATTTGAAGTCAATAGAAAAAGAGATAAATAAGTCACTTTTTTGAAAAGCCCATGTAAAATCCAAAATGCAATCTCAAGACAATATGAAAAATTTGCTTTGCGGCAGTTTTTACTAACTTGCTCATGAGTGTTTTCAAGTTGGTTGAAATGCGACAGGCTCTGTGTCAACTGTCAAGCTGGTGAAAAGCGAATGATTTTGGAATTTTAATTCTAGGTTAATACTACGTGTACATTCAAGAAAGCTTGCCTTGCTATAGTTATTTCAGAACATAAGGGTTGGGAGCGAGTATTATGTATTGGAAAATAGTCAAAAATGATATACGAGAAAGTAAGTTAATTACAGCGACAACAACGATGTTTATCACGGTAGCAGCAGTATTGGTGGCATTGGCGATGATTTTAAGTGTGAATCTGTCGGGTTCGATTGATACGTTAATGGAAAAGACACAGTCGCCACATTATATGCAAATGCATACTGGTAGTCTGGACAAGTCACGCTTAGCAAAATTTGTAAAGGATAATGGAAATGTGTCTGCTTATGAGGCTACGGAATTTTTAAATCTCAGTGGTTCGGACATTGAGATTGGCGGACATAGCTTCGCAGATAGTGTGGAGGATAACGGACTTGCTGTGCAGAATAAAAATTTAGATTTCTTTGTGGATATGGAAAACCGACCGATTCAGCCAAAGCCTGGCGAACTTTATGTACCTGTCGCCTTCAAAAAGCAAGGCTTTGCTGAAATTGGAGACAAAGCGGAGATTGCACGGAAAAAATTTACTGTCACGGGATTTTTGAGAGATGGTACGATGAATTCGCAAATGGCTGGGTCAAAACGTTTGCTGCTGCACCAAAAGGATTACGATGCTCTTTTTTCACAAGGGCGATTGGAATATATTATTGAGTTTCGCTTAAAGGACGCCAGCAAGCTTAATCAATTTGAAGCAGCCTATAAAAAAGCCGGATTAGAGGCCAATGGACCAAGTGGTACGCATCGACTCTTCAAGCTGGGAAATGCACTTTCTGATGGTGTCTTGATTGGGATTTTGTTATTAATTAGTGTTCTGGTGGTGTTGATGACGTTTATGTGTATTCGATTTACCCTATTGGCAAAAATTGAAGAAGACTATCGCGAAATCGGAGTGATGAAAGCAATCGGGTTGCAGATTAAGGACATCAAAAAGATTTATCTGGCTAAATATGCAACATTATCGGTCGCAGGCAGCTTGTTCGGCTATCTAGTCTCACTACCATTGAGCTACTTATTATTGAAAAACATCAAGCTTTTTATGGGAGAAAGTGCGAACGAAGGATTGAGCTGGTTATTAGCCTTAGTGGGAATCGTAGTCGTAATGCTATTAATTATTGGTTATGTTTACAGCTTACTCAGTCGTTTCAAAAAGATTTCTGCGGTGGAGGCGATTCGCTTCAGTTCTCCAAGTGAAAAGGTTAATACTAAGACACATTTCAATCTCCGTAAATTCAAGCTCTTTTCTGTGGATACACGACTGGGGATTATCGATATTATCAATCGCAAAAAGATTTATCTAACAATGCTATTGGTTTTCATCCTATCGACCTTCATTATGATTGTTCCAGCACTTGTATACCACACCACGGTTTCTGATGACTTTGTTGAGAACATCGGGTTTAGCCATCAAGTAGATATTGGTTCCAGCTTGTATCAATCAACAAATAACACCAAGCATGAACAAAAAATTGAGGATTACTTGAAGGAAGATTCTGATGTTGCCTCGTTTAGTAAGATTGTAACCAAGAATTTTGATGTGAAGGATGCCGGCACGACGGAAAATGTCTTATCAGTTGAATTAGGTAATCATCAAAAATTTCCAGTGGATTATTTGCAGGGCAGGGCACCGAATAAAATCAACGAGCTAGCCTTATCAACGATCAATGCAGAAGAATACGATAAGAAAATTGGGGATTTGTTAGTTCTCATTCGTGATGGAAAAGAAGAACGTTTCGTGGTTTGTGGCATTTATGCCAATGTTTTTAATGGTGGAAAAACCGCTAAAGCAACCTTTAAAGATGACAAGGCAACGAGTATTTGGACGGACATCTATATTAAATTGAAAAATCCAGATAAATTAGAGCAAAAAATGCGTCAATATAAACAAGATCTGCCCTTTGCCAAGATGAATAACGCACGAGAATACCGGGATCAGACATTCGGTTCAACGATTCATTCGATTATGCTGATTTCTCTAGGCTCATTGCTGGTGGCGTTGTTGATAACAGGGCTGATCACAGCCTTATTTATGAAACTATTACTGGTGAAGGATAAAAAAGAGATAGCCACGCTGAAGGCATTAGGATTTACAAATAAAAAAATCACTCATCAATATCTATCTCGCAGCTTGACGATCCTGATCATAGGGTTAGTTTCGGGCACGGTGCTAGCGATGACTGTAGGCAAAGGCATGTCTGGGATACTCGCCCTAGCATTAGGCGGGGTTGATGTTCAGTTAAAAGGCAGCCTCCTGATTTACTTGGGCTGTCCGCTCTTAATGCTGCTGGTCACGGTTTTTGCCACCAAAGCAGTCACGGACCAAGCCGGCAAGATCGAAATTGCAGAAAATCTAAAGGATTAGAAAAGGACGGTAAATAGAATGAATACATTAATTGAAGGAACCGATATCATCAAAAGCTTCGGAGCAGGGACAGAGCAGATCACTGTTTTAAATCAAGTGAATATTCACATCAATGAGGGACAATTCGTTTCGATCATGGGACCCTCAGGTTCAGGGAAGTCCACATTGCTTTACGCCATCAGTGGGATGGATGTCATTGATTCTGGTACAGTCAGCTTTAATCATCAGCAATTGAATCATCTGTCAGAAAAGCAACTAGCTGATATTCGCCGTGAGCAGATGGGCTTTGTTTTTCAACAACCTACATTGCTTAAAAATCTTTCGTTGATCGATAATATCATTCTACCAAGTCTTGGAAATAAAAAGCAGACGGATAAGCTGACAAAGCGAGCAAAAGAACTAATGAAAAAGGTTGGTATCCAGAATTTAGAAGAGCGTAAAATTACACAAGTATCTGGTGGTCAGCTTCAAAGAGCCGGGATTTGCCGCGCGTTAATGAGCCAGCCAAGTGTTATTTTTGGAGACGAACCCACGGGCGCTTTAAACTCTAAGGCTGCTCAAGAAATCATGGATATCTTTTTAAAAATTAATCAAGAAGGAACAACGATCGTGATTGTCACCCATGACGCAAAAGTAGCCGCGCAGAGTGAACAGGTCTACTTCATGGAGGATGGACAAATTACCGATGAGCTATCTTTAGGCAGCTATAGAGGAGAGGCTCTTGAAACACGAATTGAAAAAATCAACGAGAAAGTTTTAGCGGTCGAAAGCATATAACTAAGCGTTTATCCAATCGTCAACTATGGTAAAATTATTGATAACGTATAATTTTCGAAGGGCGGAGACAGCCGATGTCTTATAATATCCTGCATGTAGATGATGAAAAGGAAATCATCAAACTACTTAAAATGTATTTGAAAAGTGAAGAGATTAACCATTTTGAAGCTGCCAATGGACGTGAGGCGTTAGCGATTTTAGCTGTTCAAAAGATTGATCTGTTAATCGTTGATATTATGATGCCGGAGATTGATGGTTTTGAACTGATTCGCACTGTCAGAAAAACCAGTAATCTTCCAATTTTAGTTATTTCTGCCCGAGTAGCAGCGTCAGATCGAATCTTTGGGTTGGAGCTTGGCGCGGATGATTATTTAACGAAGCCCTTTGATCCTAATGAAGCAATTGCACGAGTCAAAGCGTTGTTGAGAAGATATCATTCCTTGGGTGTTTCCAGTGAAGCTGAGAAAACACTTTTGAGTGTCGGCTCACTTGAATTAGACACGCAGGCTTGTATCGCCAATGTAGCAGGAAGGGTAATCGAGCTGACTGCTGTTGAATTCCGAGTGTTGAAGCTGTTAATGGAGCAACCAGGCCGCGTATTTACCAAGGAACAGATTTATGAACACGGTTGGCAAGATCCGCTGGCAAGCGATAATAATGTTCGAGTGATGATGAGTAAGCTGCGAGAAAAAATCGGCGCGGATCGAATTAAAACAATTCGAGGATTAGGGTATCGCTTGGAGGTTCAGCATGAAACAGCTTAGAAATGCGATTATGCGCTCGTTCGTTTTGTATTTCCTAGGGCTCTCGATTACTGGCGGACTGATTGAGGAATTTTTCAATCAACTGGAAGAGCTGTTTCTAGGAAATCGTTATCAGATTTCTGTACAGCTTGTCAGCGGTCTTTTTCAAATTTTTGCTGTGATCGGATTTTCTTTTTTATTTTATCGCAGCTTAAACAAAAAAATTGGCAAAGAAAGCCAGAAACTGGCCAAAGAACAGAGTACCTTGTTTGCGAATATCGCTCATGATTTAAAAACACCCTTGACCAGTATCACAGGTTTTTCCAAGGCGTTGACTGAAGAAGTGGTGGAGCCAGAGGAAATTAAGGAAGTTTCGGGGATTATCTATAGAAAGTCAGTGAGCGCAAATGAATTATTGGATCTAATGTTTCAATACACAAAACTGCATTCAGCAGAATTTACTTTGAACAAGCAAGAATGCGCGGTAAATTATCTATTGAAGGAAGCGGTAGCGGATAATTATGATTTGATTGAGACTCAGGGAATCGAACTTGACTTAAATCTTCCCGATGAACCGATTATTCGAGAGATCGATCAAACGGAGTTTCGACGCGTTTTTAATAATCTTCTGATCAACGCCTGTAAGCACAATCCGCCCCATACCAAGTTGTCTATATCATTAATTAACAAGGAAAACAAAACGGAGATCATTTTTGCGGATAATGGGACACGTATTCCGCAAAAGGATCGAGATCAGCTTTTTCAACCATTCGTGAGTGAGGATGAAACTGAGCGGAACTTTCAGGGCAGCGGCTTAGGTTTAGCGATTGTTAAAACAATTATTAATAAACATGGCTTTACTATCGAGCTTTTAGATGATGAAGTCTATACAAAAAAATTTGTGATTACTATTTAAAGAAACAGCGTAGGCATTTTATGCTTCTGCTAAATACCTGTATTTAAATTAGTTAAGCAATTGGAAGGATTTATTGCCTATTGAGAAAGGAAAGGTTTATGGAAATTGAAATCTTAAAGCCAACAGATTTGAAGTCATACAAGGAGCTGATTGATGAATGTTTTGGTACAAGCAATGATTTAAAAAAATATCAAAAGTACAATGAAAATCAAGCTTACAAAATTTTTGTTGTCAAAGAAGGGACTACAATTATTGGCAGTGCTACTCAATATGCGCTTGATTTATTCACCTTTGATTTCCAACCCTGTCTGATGCTATTTAACGTCGCTGTAAGAATGGATTATCGCGAAAAGCAGATTGCGAAATACCTTTTATCACATATTATTGAAAATGCCAGAAATGAAGGTTACCATTCAATTTCATTAACCTGTTTAGATACTGCTTATCCTGCACATAAGCTCTATGAAAGTGTCGGATTTACGAAGGAAAACAGTCTTAAATATGCAATGGTTTTATAGACCTTTTATTATCTAATATTGAAGTGTGCTTTTTCTGAGAACGGATTTAAAAAATATTATAAGTGTTCAAATGTTACTTAATGCTATACTTAAGTGAATAAGCTAGGGGAGGGGTTTGATGGTTGAGTACGTGAATGTTACAACGGAAAATCTGGCAAATGAACATTTGTGCTGTGCGATTTCCGGTAAGAAGCATCAAAAAGGTGTAGACACTAAACGAGCTTGGATCGGTGAACGTTTGTCCGAGAGGCATGTCTTACGCAAGCTGGATGCGAATGGAAAAGTTTTTATCGAATATGCGCCGCTAGAAACAGCATGGGTGCCGGTAATCGGCGAGAATTATTTGTATATTTATTGTCTATGGGTTTCTGGCAGCTACAAGGGACAAGGTCATGGGAAAAATTTATTGAACTATTGTATCGAGGATGCGAGACGTCAAAATAAATCTGGCATTTGTGTTATCAGTTCTAAAAAGAAGTCGCCATTTTTATCGGATAAGAAGTTTATGGAAAAAAATGGCTTCAAGGCTGTTGATGAAATCGAAGGTGGTTATCAATTATTGGCGTTATCCTTTGATGGAACTGTGCCGGCTTTTTCTGATACCGCAAGAAAGCAAACGATTGATAATCAAGAGTTAACGATTTATTATGGACGCCAATGTCCCTTTATTCCCCATGGTTTAAAGGAAGTCGAGGCCTATTGTGAAGAGGAAAATCTGCCGTTAACCTTGATTCCAGTGGATAGCGTAGAAAAGGCTAAAAAGCTTCCCGGTATTTTTAACAATTGGGCGGTCTATTATCAAGGAAAGTTTTTGACAGTACACATGCTGAACAAGAATGTTCTGAAAAAACTATTAGCGAGTCAGTGAGGGAATGATTTGGTAAAATATATTGCTTTGCTACGGGGAATCAATGTGAGTGGCAGAAACAAAATCGCGATGCCGCAATTACGAGCCGCTTTTGAACAAAAAGGCTTCACTGAGGTTATGACGTATATCAATAGCGGCAATGTCCTTTTTTCTAGTGATATTCAAGAGAAAAAAAGATTAATCGACATTTGCGAAGCATTGATACTAGAGCACTTTGATTTAAACATTTCGGTGGCTATTGTTGCAGTTGATGAGTTGGCTGAAACCTTAATACATGCACCTGAATGGTGGGATCAAACAGAAGAAACGGTCCATTATGCCATTTTTATGATCCCTCCGATGACGATAACGGAGGTCTTAGAAATAGTCGGGGAAGTAAAACCCGAATACGAAAAAATCGCTCATTATGGTGAAGTGATTTTTTGGTCAGCACCGCGCAAGACCTTTAATAAAGCTCGCTGGTCAAAGATTGCCAGCACGGCTGTTAATCATCATGTGACCATCCGAAACGCCAATACTGTCAAAAAGCTTTTAGCTATGAGCAAATAAAAAATCAAGCAGTTTAGACGCTGCTTGATTTTTTTGACATGTATAGAAAGTGTAAAATTTTCTCATGAATTAATTGCTTTACAACGGGAATATCCATGTCCGGCTTCACAAACTAGCTTTTCTACGCAAGCTACGCATACAGTTACTGCTAAACTCCATTAAGCAGAACTAGCATATCGGCAATAAGCAAAAGCTGAGCGAGTTCGTGAAGCCTTTCCTATTTTATACCAAAGGTAAAATATCCTGCTGAATAAACGCAATGCGGTCATAGACATTCTCTTTGAAAAGAGCGGTGATCGCAATAACCAGTTGCTGCTCATGGTCAATATAGATGACATTACCACCATCCCCCATAGCTGCAATGATGGGCTTAGCAGGATCAATGATCCACCACAGATATCCGTAATCTAGCTGTTCTTGTTCCCAGTGACTGTGCTTTTGCTGCATCTTCTCTAACCAATCTTTAGGAATCAGCTGTTGATTTCCCCAGTTTCCTTGATTTAAGATCAGTTGACCAATTTTACTCATGTCACGAGTCGAAAGCGTTAGACCCCATCCGCCAGAATTCAGACCGGTTGTATCTTCTACCCAGCCATTTTCGGTAGTGGATTGATTGAATTTGGTTTGCTCCTTCGCACTTTTTAAGCGAATTGCTTTTTCAACATTGATTCCTAGCGGTTTGAATAGTTCTTTACGTGCAAATTCTAAGACACTCTGATTCGTTGAACGAGCTAGAATCGCTGATAATAGATCAGGACCAATCAAAGGAGTATAGTTGAATTGCCCGATCGGCTGTTTTCCGCCGAGCTGCTTTAAAGTAAATTTAGTCCAATCTTTACTAGTGAAATACTTGATATAAGCTAGTGGTCCATTCTTGTATTTATAGGGTGTAGTCATCGTCAGTAAGTTTTCCAAGGTAATCTCCCTGACGGTTGAATCCTTCGGTTGAAACTCTGGAAAGTAGTCTAAAATTGGGCGATCCATTTCACTGATAGAACCTTGTCCTTGAGCGATTCCCAATAATAGGGAAAGAATACTTTTGGAGATGGAATAGACATGGATCTTGCTTGAAACATCACAGTCATTAAAATAGTGTTCATACAGTAGTTGGTTATTTTTTTGCACAATGATCCCTGTGATATTTTCATAATCCTTTTCGATCTTTTGTTGAATTGTCTTGAATTTTTCTTCGTTCATTGTTTTCCTCCATTTCCGAAGGCGCCTTCTATAGTTAGAGTAATATCATTAAAAATCATAATCAAGTGTTATTTTAAAATTTCTTCAAATAGTTGATTATTGTGATAAATAGCGAGTATGTCTTTCTCTTTTTTTGCTTCAAAAAGGATAAAAGGAAATCAAGAAGGGTTTGCTATAGTGGTGAAAAGAAAGAGAGGGATTAGTTATGGACTATCGAATCGTAGAATTAGACAATTTTAAGTTAGCAGGATTTAAAAAAGCCTCCACCAATGAAAAACAGCAGGGGATGAAGGATTGTCCAGCTCTTTGGAATGAAGTTATGTCATCTGGAAAGCATGAGCTACTGTTGCCGTTGATCAACCAGGAACCCTATGGTTTGATTGGTGCAAGTTTTTATAACGTGGATACTACGGATGCTAAAAAGTTCGACTATTATATTGCAGTCGCAACCACCAGTGAGATACCTGAAGAATTAACAGAAGTAGAAGTACCGGCAAATAGTTGGGCCGTTTTTCCATGTACCAGAAAAACTTCTGGAAAGACACAGTTTGCGATTGTAACCCAATGGGCAGCACAGACAAATGACTATGAATTGTTAAATACAGGCTATGCAACAGGTGAGATGGTTTCTGCTGGACCGGATTTGGAAGTTTACGGTCAAGGCGATGAGGTTGAAATTTGGGTGCCTGTACGAGAAAAATAGGTGAAATAAACAAGTAGAGGTTCGTAACTTTTCCTTGATATGCTATTCTGATTAAAGAGAATTACAGGAGGAGTTTCATGTTAAAAGACCTTGAACGTTTTTCGGCTACTTTAGCGTATATTGAAAATCATTTATTTGAAGATATCATCCTTAAGGACTTAGCAAAAAAAGCATTACTATCAGAATATACTTTCCATCGCTTTTTTACTTATTTAACGGGTTTTTCTTTTTCAACTTATTTGCGTAATCGTCGTCTTTCTGAAGCTGTGGATTTATTACGTCAGGAAATTCCAATTGATGAAGTGTCTGACTTATGCGGTTATGCCAATCGTTCTGCTTTTAATCGTGCCTTTTCTAAATTTCATGGTCTCACACCAAGCCAGGCAAAATCGATTTATGCAGCGATTAATTTCTTTCCGCCGATTCGTTTGGATATCCAGATTAACGGCGGTAAAACACTAAATTATCATATTGAGCATCTGTCGAGTTTTACGGTGGTTGGGAAAATGAAGGAGCTTCTTTTAGAAGATGAGCTGTTCAAAAATACTGGAAAGCAGTGGGAACAGTTTTTCAGAGATCAAGCATTACGAACGTTTGCTGAAAGTGATGCGATCCGTAAGAATTTTTTTGGGTTAAAGCGAGAACCTTATTTTGCCATTGCTAATCCCGCCCCAGCAAAGTCGGGATACTTAAATTATTTTACCGGCTTTGTTTTAAATCAGGATATTTCAACTGAATATGTAACGTTGGAAATTCCTGATCAGACGTATGCTGTTTTTGTAAGTGATCCCTATGATTATCACAAGACAGAAAATGTCTCAAATGCCTATTATCAGTTACAGCAGCAAATCTTCAATACATGGTTGCCGCAAACACACTATCAAAAATGCGATGGACCGGAATTAGAGACCTATGTGTCTTTAGATGGTCAAGCTTGTTTAGAAATCTGGTTGCCAATCAAAAAATAAATAGATACGTGAGCAAGGATATGTATAAGATATCCTTGTTTTTTTGCAGTTGTTAGTCATTTTAAAACCCTGTATCAATAAGCAAAAAAAAAACAAAGCTTACAGTCATACACCACCTCGTATTGGCATGCTAATCTTTTATCAAAGTATTGGAGGTGGCTTAGTGAATACATTTATAAATAAAAGAATCGGCTTATTTTTAGCGAGCCAAAATATTTCTCTCTTTGGCTCGCAGCTAGTTAGTTACGCCATCATTTGGTATATAACTTTAGAGACTTCATCGGGGGGATGGCTGACAATGATTACCGTGTGCTCGATGATGCCTCAGGCTTTGATTTCTTTATGGGGCGGTGTTTTAGCAGATCGATATAACAAGAAAACGCTGATCATACTTTCTGACACATTCATTGGTATAGCAACATTGATTTTAGTCGTTGCTTTTATTTCAGCGTTTAAAAACCTTTATTTGATTTTAATTGTTTCGATGCTGCGCTCGATTGGCGCTGGTGTTCAGACTCCTGCGGTGACCTCATTTTTTCCTGAATTAGTACCTGAGAATCAATTAGCCCGAGTCCAAGGGATCAATCAAGCGTTAGGTTCCGCGATGATGTTGTTGGCTCCTGCACTAGGCGGACTAGTGTTAAATCAGTTTGGTCTTGTTTGGACATTTATTATTGATATTTTATCGGCTGCAGCAGCTGTTCTGATTATGTTTCGATTAAAAATAGAGAAAAAGATCTCTAAAGATCAGCGATCAGATATTTTAACAGATTTAAAGAAGGGACTAACTTATACCTTTCATCATCGTCATTTGAGACAAATCATGTTGGCTTATGCACTTTCATTTGTGCTGTTTACACCTGCTGCTACGCTAGCTCCATTGCTAATTGAACGCAGTTTTGGAAATGAGCTTTGGCGTTTAAGTTTCAACCAAATCATTTGGGGACTTGGTTCAATCATTGGCGGTCTATCTCTCTCGTTTTTTGGAGATGTCAAACAAAAAGCAAAAGTAATTTCCTACCTGCTGATAACCTTTGGTCTATTGTTGATTTTAGAAGGTGCAGTCTCCAACTTTTGGTTGTATCAAATTTTAGTAGGACTCACAGGAATTCTGCTACCAATTATCGTGACCTTGCAAACTATTAGAATTCAACAAACTGCAAATCCAAAGCTTTTGGGCAGGGTTTTCTCAATAGTTCAAGTAATTACAGCCAGTGCAATGCCGATCGCTATTCTTTTCTTTGGTCCTTTGGCAGATATTGTGCGTGTTCAACAGATATTACTCATTACAGGAGCTGTTTTGGTTATAATGGGGATAAGCTATTTAAAAAAGATCATTACTATGCAAAGATAAACGACTAACGGGAGGGGTAAAATGACTAAAGGAAACATTTATAGAGTAATCGATTTAGCAAGAATGTTTGCTGTTCATCCTAATACCATCCGTTTATATGAAAAATTGTCGTATATCAGCAAAGCCCAGCGAAGTAAAAATGGTTGTCGAGAATTTACTGAACTTCACGTGCTGCAGCTGCAAATATGCCGTAAAATCTTTGGCTATCCATTTACAAAAAGAGCTATTAGAAAAACAGGTGATGCTCTATTGCATGCGATCGCTAAACAAGACTGGCAAATGAGTCACAGACGTTATGAAGAGTATATTGCCGCTATCAAAAACGAAATCCAGCTTGCTGAGCAGGCAGGTAAAATACTATTGGATTGGAGCAATACATCAAACTCGCAAGATGACAACCCAGAAGAGAAAAGATATAACAGAAAAGAAGTCGCTGAAATTTTTGGGGTGACTGTTGAAGCGGTGAGGAATTGGGAAAGAAACGGGCTCGTCCATGCAAATCATTGCGAATCAACGAAGACTACTTACTATTCGGAAAAAATGCTAGTTAGATTTCATGTTATCTACATGCTGCGTCAAGCAGGCTATAGTATCTCAGCCATTTATCGAAGTATGAGTGATTTCGATCATAGAAAAGAAACAAATATTGTGGTTTCTTTGCATCAACCTGAACAAGACGAGTTATTCTCAGTTGGGGATCGATGGCTGTACGAGTTGAGAAAACTAGAAAATGAAGGAATACAAATTCCTAATATTATTAATCAGCTTATTACTTGGTCAAAAGAAAATTCGCAAACTTCAACAAAAAAATGACAAATGAGATCAAGTTTGCAAACGACATTTTTCTTACAATGGAAGAAAAAGGAGGAAAGAGAATGAAAACAGCAACTTGTTTATGTGGGAAAGTATCAATTGAGGTAATGGATGTACATTCAGAAGTAGGTGCCTGTCACTGCTCGATGTGTCGAAAATGGGGATCAGGGCCGCTTTTGACGGTTGAAGCAGGAACGGCAAAGAATATCCGTTTTCATTCCGAAGACTTGATCAGCAGATATAAATCGTCAGAGTGGGCTGAAAGAGGATTTTGTTCAAATTGTGGTTCAAATCTTTTCTATCATCTGCTACCAACGGATGCATACAGTATTCCCATTGATTTGTTCGATGATTTGCCAGATGCTGCTTTAACGACAGAAGTGTATTACGATCAAAAGCCTGAATATTATGATTTTGCTAATGAAACGAAGAAGCTGACTGAAGCCGAAATCATGCAAATGGTTCAGGAAAAATATTTCCACGAAACGAATGAATAAAAACTTTTTTGACCTATCCTCTGCTTCTATGGAGGAGAGGTTTTCATTTGGTACTCAAATGGTAACCGACCGCCATAATTCAAAAAGCAAGTTAAATTAGACAAGCTTCTTTAATAATATTTCACTAGTAAATCTTAAGAAACTTTGACGATAGAACGTTTTCATGCTATCGTAAAATTATAAGAAGGAAAGTGAGGGATCATGCATGATTGATTCATCAGTGAAGTAGAGAAGCTGCATTAAGACTGTACCTCTGGAGACTAAGGGAGCAGTGTGCAGATTTTCGAAAAATTGGTGGATAATCAGCGAGATTCCTTTTTGTGCATAAAAGGCTTATTTTCTGAAGGCCCGAATGTCTAAAAATAGCTCGTCGACCCAGTTTTTCGGAAATAACTGGGTCTTTTTTGGCTTCATTTGAAGTCATTGCGAGGTGTTTATAATGACAAACATAAAAATCGATCGGTTAACATTTGGGTATGATCAATTAGGAACGCTGCTGTTCAACGATGCAAAATTAACTATTTCAGCTGATTGGAAATTGGGTCTTGTTGGTCGGAATGGGCGAGGGAAAACCACATTGCTAAATTTGTTAAGTGGAAAAATTCCCTATCAAGGAAAAATTACTCATCAGCTGGAAATAAATTATTTTCCTAAACAAATAAACGATCCCAATCAATTAACTTATTATGCACTATCAGAAAATGAAGAGTTAGAGATTTGGAAAATTGAGCGGGAACTCACGTTGCTACAATGCGACTTAAATGTGCTTTGGCGACCGTACTCAACATTGTCAGGAGGGGAGCAGACCAAAGTTCTTTTGGCACTGTTATTTCTAGATGATTTTTCCTTTCCATTAATCGATGAACCAACGAATCATTTGGATATGAAGGGCCGCCAACAAGTTGCAGCTTACCTTCAAAAGAAAAAGCAAGGGTATATTTTGGTCAGCCATGATCGGACCTTTTTAAATCAAACCGTCGATCATATTCTAGCGATTGAGAAGAGTCAATTGATTCTTTATCAAGGAAACTTTACAACCTATGAAGAGCAAAAGGCTCAACGTGATGCCTATGAACAGGCGCAAAATAGTAAATTGAAGAAGGAAATCATCAGATTGCAAAAAACAGCGAAGGAAAAGGCAGAATGGTCCTTTTCTAGGGAGAAAGATAAAACCAATAAACCAAAGGGCTTTATCGATACCGAATATCGTCGCGTCAGTCCCGGAGCAATTGGAGCGGATGCTGCCCGAATGATGAAACGCTCAAAAGCAATCGTTCAACGGGTAGAGGGACAGATTACTGAAAAGGAAAAGCTGTTAAAAAATATCGAAACGGTGGATACATTAAAAATGTCCTATGAACCAACTTATCATCGTCGAATTTTGCATGTAGAGGAGCTATCGTTAAGTTATTCTGGAAAAAGCTTATTCAATGGAAAGAGTTTTGAGTTATTACTTAACGAATGTTTAGCAATTACGGGAAAAAACGGCAGTGGAAAAACGTCATTGATTGACGCATTATTAGGTGAATTTAATGGAGAGATTAAAGGAACGATTCATCGAGCAAATGGATTGAAAATCAGTCGCGTTCGACAGAATTACGAAAGCAATCAAGGAACGCTGGAGGATTTTGCAGAAAAAGAGGGGTTGAATTATTCACAGTTCTTAAACAACCTGAGGAAACTAGGGATGGAACGACACGTTTTTGCTAATTGTATTCAAAACATGAGCATGGGGCAGCGGAAGAAGGTCGAACTGGCAAAATCTTTGTCGCAATCGGCACATTTATATATTTGGGATGAGCCGTTGAACTATCTCGATGTTTTCAATCAAAAGCAAATTTTGGAGCTATTACAACGAGTCAAACCAACAATGATTTTGATTGAGCATGATGCGTATTTCGTCAAAGAGGTTAGCGATAAGATAATCAGTCTATAAGGAAACAACCAGCTGAAGGGTTTTTTCAGCTGGTTATTTTTATAAAGATTTACTCAAACGTCGATAAGCAACAATCCCAAAGACATATTGAATAATCAAGAGAATGCTCAAACCGATACAGGCATATTTAGAGAAAGGATAAAAATACTCAAGGATGCTCAAAATGGAAAAAACGAAGGTTAATACCAACTGTAAAAGCATCATAGCAATATAGGCAAGTCGACCACTTTTATCTCGAAGCATAATTTTTCGCTCGTCATTTAATTGAATCGCTTCGTTTTTTAACCGTGCTTCATAGTCAGCTCTGCGTGCGGGGTTCGTCCAGTAAAAGTATTTTGCGATCAAAAGAACACCAGGCGCGATTCCGGCTCCTGTGATTCCCCACAGTAAAGGCTCGAGTGGATATGCGGTCGTTAAGGCAATAACCAAGCTGATAATACCGACAAATAAGTAAACAAATCCGGTATAAAGCATTGACTTTTTCATTTTTCCTCCTCCTCATATATGAAAATATCTTCTATACTGACATTAAAATAGCGAGCAATCTTAAATGCTAAAAGGATCGAGGGATTGTACCTGCCATTTTCCAATGATCCGATTGTTTGTCTAGAAACTTCCAGTGAAATAGCGAGTTCCTCTTGCTTGATTCCGCGTTCTTTGCGCATTTCTTCTAAGCGGTTCTTCATTTCTTCACCTCATTTAGGGAAAGCTTCCTTTCCATACTACAAGTATAAACCCTTTTCGTTTTTATGTAAAGCTTCCTTTCCATTCGTTTTGTGAAAAGAAAAAACCGACTGAACTATTTCCTCAGTCGGTTTAACGTTTAATAAAATCGTGAGAGATACAGAGCTTTTCGTGCTTGTTATGATAAAACGCTTCGAAGGCCTTCTTACCGCATTCCGCCAAATGATGATCAAGAGTAGAAAAGCCCATTACTTCACTAATCAGCAGATTTTCTCGTCCAATAATGAAAGGCCGATCTGTTTTATACTGCTGTAAAATGGTTGCGGCAATTTCATCACCAAATGTGAGAATACCATCAACTTTTCGAGATTTAAAAAATTCAGCAGCTTGAATGCCGTCTTCTGAAACGATGCAATCCCAAAAAATATTTGCTTCATCAAAATCCGAATAGATTTCTTTTGCGCTGCGAATAGAAAACTCTGAGTTGTGACTAATATTTTTGCTTCTTCCCAAAGTCATTCCAGGACGTTTGATACCTTTTTCCTTCATATAAGAAAAAGCTTCTTTGGTGGATTGCTTCAGATTGATGTAAACACAGCTGGCATCAGCATTCGGAATTTCTTCGCAAAAAATAATGGGTCCGTATTTAAAATAGTCAAAAAACTCTTTAATTGAGTTCGCCTTAGTTGTGACAATTAATCCATCAAAGGCTCGTTTCGCAAATTCAGCTAAATAGCGTTTCTCTAATTCCTGATCGTAATTGGTCGGCAGCAAACTGATTTGATAACCATGGTCAAAAGCCGCTTGCATGATACCGCTGAGCATCTGATCGTAATATTCATGGTTCACAAAAGGTAGGATCACACCGATATTTTTGGTTTTACCAAAGCTCAGATTTTGAGCGGAACGATTTGGCACGTAATTCAGCTCCGCCATTACCTCCAGTACTTTTTCTCGTTTTTTATCGTCAACGTAAGGATGATTGTTGATGACACGAGAAATCGTGGAGACAGAATAGCCAGTAATTTTTGCGATATCGCGGATATTTGCCATAGAAACACCTCTTTAGTTTAAGCAGCTAAATTTTCCTTTAAATATTCGATGACAGCAGGACCGAATTGATAGAATGTATAGCGACGATCCTGATAAAAGAAACTAACGATTGGACAACCTAACATTTCGTTGATAAATAAATGTTTGATTTTACTTTTTTGAAGATTCTCAATGATTGGACGTTTGAAACCACGATTCCGTACAAGTCTCAATTGGTCTTCGGAAAAATGCAGGGAAACGATAAAATGTTCTTGTGTTTCAGCTTGTTGGACCTTCACATACGTATTCATAAAAATTCCTCCTTATTTTCTTTACAAAGGAAGTATAATTTATGAAACGAGTTTCATAGCAAGCGTTTTAGCTCATTTTTCTAAAATAGTGAAAGCTGTTCACGTTTATCTTCAAATTCATGTAAATATCCGAAAACTTCCTCTGTTCGCCAAAGGATATTGTGTTTTTGACAGGTTTCAATGAAAATGCTCATTAACCGATCATTATTAGGACTGTTACATACGTAATTATCACCAAAAGCAAATTGATACTTTTTCTTCATTCCTGGAAAGTGCTTATCAAGTTGATCGTAGAAATATTCACGATTTCCTGAACGCATGGTTACCCCAAAACCAAAACAAAGAATCCCCTTGACTCCAGCTTGAACACAATAATCTAAAATACCGCGAATATTTTCTTCGCTGTCATTAATAAAAGGCAAAATAGGGGAGAGCCAAACAACAGTTGGTACGCCGACCTCTTTAAACCTCAGCAAAGTTTCATATCGCTCTTTAGTAGTAGAAACATAAGGTTCTAAGATTTTGCATATCTCTTCATCATAAGTTGTCAGAGTCATTTCAACAACGGCTTTGGTTTTTTGATTAATTGATGTTAATAATTCGAGATCCCGTAAAATTCGTGCAGATTTCGTTTGGATCGCTACACCAAATTCATACTTGTCGATCAATTCCAAAGCGCCACGTGTCATTTTTAATCGAGGCTCTAATTGAATGTAAGGATCGGTCATTGCTCCGGTACCAATCATACAAGGTTTTCGCCGTCTTTGCAGCTCCTGTTCGAAAATCTCTAATGCATTCGCTTTTACTTCAATGTCTTCGAAGGGATGATTGATTTGGTAGCAGTCACTGCGGCTATCGCAATAAATACAGCCATGTGTACAGCCGCGAAAGAGATTCAAGCCGTTTTTTGCTGATAAAATCGTTTTATATTCTTTATAATGCATTGTACACCATCCATTCTAATTTGTTTCTGCCTGAGCATTTTTTCCTGAATTTACAAGAATAAAATAAGAACAAGAGTTCGCATCTATTATCCCATAAATTTTTGCTGATAACAATCTTAAGTATCGGTATAATGAGCAATGGAGGTGTTTTTATTGCTGAAAATTGGTGAGTTTTCCCAGCTTGGTCAGGTGTCGATTCGAACCTTGCGTCATTATGATGAGATCGATTTGCTTCATCCGCAAGTAGTTGATGAAGAATCAGGTTATCGTTATTACTCAGTAAAACAATTAGAAGTTTTAGCCCAGATTGTGTTACTGAGGGAGCTAAAGTTTTCTTTGAAAGAAATCAAAAGCTTGATTCAACAAGATCCGAAGATTTTTACCGCAGCTTTATTAAAAAAAGATCGTGAAATTGAAAAAGAAATCCAACGTGATCAATTTCGTCAGCAGCAAATCCATCAAATGATTCAACGGATGCAGCATAAAGGAAAATACCAAGTGTCGATCAAGAAAATTCCAGCTTTCTCCATCGTCAGTTTGAGAAAGAGAATTAAGAGCTTTTATCATGAAGGATTACTTTGGAAAGAGTTTATGTCTCTGTTAAAAAAACAAGGAATTGCTTTTCCGACTAGCCCTGATGAGAATTTAACAATTTTTCATGATAAGGAATATCTGGAGGAAGGCGTAGATGTTGAGGTAGCGATTATTTCAGATATCGTAGCAGAGGCACCACTGAAAATGCGAGAGCTTCCTGCACTGGAGCATGCGGCAATCATGTATGTCGAAGGAAATTACCATCAGCTTCCAGAAGCTTATCAAGCATTTGCTAAGTGGCTGGAGGAACATCCTGAATTCAGCATGGTAAAAGCCACGCGACAAATTTGTCATGTGGGTCCAGAACATACAGAAAATCCTGAGGAATACCTGACTGAGTTACAAATTCCATTAATTTCCTTGACTCTCACGCAACGTGAGGATTTATCTTCTAATTAGAGGTCGCGACTCAAAAAATAATTGGGGGAATCAACATGGAAATTAAAGAAATCGGCAAAGTGAAACAAACGGATGCAGGTGTTTATTTAGAGTTATTGCCAGAATATCAAGACGGATTAATCGGTTTGGATGATTTTAGTCATTTGTATGTTTTGTATTGGTTCCATCATTTAGATATACCTGAACTTAGAGGAACAACGGTCAGCAAGCCCTATACAAACGGACCAGAAGAACTGGGAACCTTTGCTACAAGAGGTCCGGTTAGACCAAATCCAATCGCGCTGTCGGCAGCAAAAATTACCAGTATCCAAGGTAACAAAGTGTATCTTGAATATCTGGATGCAGAGGATAACAGTCCAATTTTAGATATCAAGCCTTATACAGCAAGCTCTGACGTATTAGAAACCTTTCAAGGTCCTGAGTGGTGCGCACATTGGCCGCAATCCTTTGAACGCTCGGGAAATTTTGACTGGGGAGCAGAATTCAATTTTCCTGAATAGGGTAGAAGTTTTTTAAAAAATATTTCCTTTAAACAGTCGAACGATCATACTCGTCTTTATAGATGGGCATGGTCGTTTATTTTTTCGTTTTTAGATAAAAAAATCAAGAATAATGAAAATTTCAGTAATTTTCTGATAAAACAACTTCTGTTGATGTTTCATTGTTGATAAATAAATGAATTGGTGCTATATTATCAAATGTAATTGATACAGATTTTAAGGAGATGTAATACAGTGAGTAAGAAGGGTTCAGAAATCATTGTAAGTAGTTTAGAAAATCATAATGTTCCATTTATTTTTGGGATTCCTGGTGCCAAGATTGATGGCGTCTTTGATACATTAGAGGATCACGGACCACAACTAATTTTAGCTCGTCATGAACAAAACGCAGCGTTTATGGCTCAAGCAATTGGTCGTTTGACTGGAGAACCGGGGGTTGTGATCGCCACCAGCGGCCCTGGAGCAAGTAATTTAGCAACAGGTTTAGTTACCGCAACAGCTGAAGGAGATCCTGTTTTAGCTTTAGCCGGACAGGTAAAACGTTCTGACCTTTCAAAGTTGACTCATCAAAGTATGGATAATGCAGCACTGTTTGCACCTATCACAAAATATAGTTCTGAGATTCAAGATCCAGAAACCTTATCAGAAAATATCGCGAATGCGTTTCGAATTGCAAAAACAGCTAAAAAGGGCGCTAGTTTTCTCTCTATTCCTCAAGATGTAACGGATGGGGAAGTGCAAGGAGACGCGATTAAGCCACTATCTGCTCCGATTTTAGGTGCGGCCTCAGAGGAAGATATTGCGGACTTAACTAAACGAATCCGTGATGCAAAATTACCAACATTATTAGTCGGTATGCGAGCATCCGGAAAAAAAGAAACAGCTGCGATTCGGAAGTTGGTTGAAAAAACTGGTTTACCAGTCGTTGAAACCTTCCAAGGGGCGGGAATTATTTCACGAGAGTTAGAGAATCATTTCTTTGGCCGCGTTGGACTATTTCGCAATCAACCAGGTGATATGTTGTTGAAGCGTAGTGATTTAGTCTTAGCGATTGGCTATGATCCAATCGAGTATGAAGCAAGAAACTGGAATGCAGAGAAAGATGCACGTATTGTAGTAATTGATGAAGTCCCTATGGAAATCGATCAATACATGCAGCCAGAAGCTGAGTTGATTGGCAGTATCGCCAAAACGATTGAAAAATTAAGTGATTCGATTGATAGTTACCAATTATCAACGGATGCTGATCATTATTTATCGACATTGCAAGATAAACTAACAAACGGCAGACATAAAAGTGAAACGGCAGAAGGTCGCGTCCATCCCTTAGAAGTCATTGATACACTGCAACAAAATGTAACAGATGAAATGACTGTAACCGTGGATGTCGGTAGTCACTATATTTGGATGGCTCGTCACTTTCGTAGCTATGAACCACGTCATCTGCTATTCAGTAACGGGATGCAAACATTAGGGGTAGCTTTGCCATGGGCAATTTCCTCTGCACTGGTACGTCCAAATACTCAAATATTCTCAGTTTCCGGAGATGGCGGCTTTTTATTCTCAGCCCAAGAATTAGAAACAGCTGTTCGCTTGAAGCAAAAAATTATCCACTTAATTTGGAATGATGGCAGCTACAACATGGTTGAATTTCAGGAAGAAATGAAATACGATCGTTCTTCAGGTGTACATTTTGGGCCTGTAGATTTTGTGAAGTATGCGGAGGCTTTTGGGGCAAAAGGATTACGTGCGACATCAAAAGCAGAATTAGAAACAGCCATTCAAGAGGGGCTAGCCACAGAAGGTCCGGTAATCATCGATATTCCGATTGATTACTCAGACAATAAAGAATTAGGTAAGACAATTTTGCCTGATCAATTCTATTAGACCTTCCTAGGAACACCTGTGAAATAAAACCACTATTCTGAAGAAGAAGGGGATTACTTATGACAGTGAAAACAAAAAGCTATATCTACCAACATGGAACATTGGGTGGTTTAATGCAAGATTTAATGGATGGAACCGAAAAAATCGGTACTTTATCAGATTACGGTGATTTTGGTTTGGGAACATTAGAAGGCTCAAACGGGGAAGTCATTTTCCTAGATGGTGTCATTTACCATGCTGATGAAACAGGAAAAATCAATCAATTATTCGGTGATGAATTGACGCCTTATGCAGCAGTCACTAATTTTGAGTCGGATGAACGATTTACTTTAATGAACGTTTCTGATGATGTTGTAAAAGAGGACATTTTAGAAAAAATCAGCCACAATTTATTTGCGGCTGTCAAAATAAATGGCAAGTTTAAACATATGCATGTGCGGGTCGCGCCAAAACAAGAAAAACCATATCCGCGTTTCGTTGAAATTGCGCGCAATCAACCAGAATTTGAGGCCGATAATATTTCTGGAACGATTGTCGGTTTCTTTACACCAAGATTATTTCACGGTGCCGCTGCTGCTGGATTCCATTTACATTTCATTAGCGATGATCGGAAATTTGGCGGTCACGTATTGGACTTTAAGTTGTCAGATGGAACGGTCGATCTTATGGAATTAGCCGAATTCCGACAACATTTTCCAACCGAGAATGCAGATTATCTCTCAAATGAGATCAAATTGGACGAAATTTCAAAAGATATTGAAGAAGCGGAATAGAAAAAAGACAGAAGCAAAAAAATGATATGCTACCCTTGTTTAGGGAGAGCATATCATTTTGCTTCTATCTTTTTACGCATTTTTGCCCATTTGTGATTTTGCTGAGATCAAACGGGAGCGACCAGGAGCTTGGACTAAAACGGTCAATTCTTTCAGGGCATCCTTAGCGATCCACTGCTGTGGTTTAGATGTTTGTCTTTGCATTGTCTCGGCAGTATTAATCGCTAACTTTTTGGCTTCTAAATTGGTTTTGCCAAGTTCTCTCAAAGCCCAAGAGGCGGCCTTTTTCACTAATAAGCGTTCATCATCTGAATAGTTCTCAATCAACTCTAAATAGTTTTTTATTTCAGCGATTGTAAGGGAGGCATGTGTTGAGGTGCTTGCAATCAATGTAAAAGCCGCTCGTTTGAAATACAATTTGTCAGAATTTATCCAACTTTGAATGAAATGATCGAAGTCTTTTTGTTTAATCAGAATATTTTTACACAACAAATCACAGAGATCCCAAGAAATGATGCCATCCATTAAATAGTTGATGTCTTGATCATTACAGTCTTTAGGCTTTAGTGCTAACACGGTAAGTATTCTACATTCATGGTAATTGGTTTGCCATAGCTGCATTAAGAAATCTTTTTCTTTTGGAATTTTTCGAGCGAACTTACGTAATTCAGCAGTTGAAACCCCAAGTGTTTGTTCAGCCGGAATTCCGAGTTTGATGATATTCTTCCTAAATTTCTCTGATGCCGCTTCTTTTAAATAAATCAGAATCTCATCAATCGTCATATTCATCACCTTTTTCCATAAAATAAAAAATGCAGAACAATGATCAGAGATATTCTGATTGTTGTTCTGCATTTTTTGAATCGTTTATTAAATTCCTAATAGTGAGGCAGGGTTTACAAAGCCTGACCATAACGCTGTTGAAACCCCAAAGTGTAAATGAACGCCTGTTGAATTACCCGTTGTTCCCATACCGCCTAATACTTGACCAGCACTGACTGATGAACCAACACCAACACTTGGTGCAGAAACCATGTGCATGTAGTAAGAGTAGTAGCCATCTGGATGCTGAATCACTACATGATTCCCAGCTGACCAATGGAAACCAGCTTCAACGACTGTTCCACCTTTAGAAGCCATGATTGGAGTGCCGGCAGAACCAGCAAAATCAATGCCGTCGTGTTGTGTACCAGATGCGCCTGTTGGATCTTGGCGTGGACCAAATGGACTTGTAACGACTAACCCAATTGATAATGGAGAGGCCCAACCACTGCTAGTAGCCGCAGGCTTAGAGGTATTCGATGTTGAGGTCGTCGGATTGGTTGTCACCTGACTAGCACCTGCATCGGTAACTGTTTGAGCCTGTTCCTGTTGCTGTTTCGCTTCTTGTTCTTGTTTTTGAGCTTCTAACTGAGCAATTTCCGCTTCTTGTTTTTGCTTGGCTGTTTCAGCCTCAGCAGCCTGTTTCTCCGCTTCTTCTGCTGCTTTTTGAGCTTCTTCTGCCGCTTTTTTCGCTTGTTTTTCTGCTTCAGCTTGTGCTTTTTCACGAGCTTCTTCTTCTTTTTTACGTTGTTCCTCTAAAGCTTTCAAAGCCGCTTGACGTTTCTTTTCGGCATCTTCTTTTTGTTTTTCAAATTTATCTTTTTGATCTTTTTCAGTCGCGATACTTGCTTGGATTTCATTGATTTTCACTTGCTGATCCAACTTCGTTTGAACTAATTGCTCTTGTTTGGCTTTTAGTTCCGTTGTTTTCTTGTTGATCACTTGAAGACGTTGTTCGGCTTCTTTTTCAAGCTTTTCAAGCTCAGCTTTATCTTTGGTTTGTTGTTCCATAATGTTTTTGCTTGCTGTTAAGATAGTAGAGACAGCCATTGTCTTTTTAACCGCTTCACCAAGTGATTTAGAATTGATCACTGCATCAACGATTGAACCAGAATCCTGTTTCGTTTGAACATCACGAGCTTGATTTCTGATTTGTTCTTCCCGTTTTTGAATTTTTTCTTGAAGGGTGGCAATTTTTGCTGTTAAATCGCTTAATTTCTTTTCCTCATTTGTCTTTTCTTTTAAAACAGCATTCACTTCTTGTTCCACGGCAGCAACTTGCTGCTCTAATGCTGCTTTTTGATCCTCAGCAGATTGCTCAGTTTGTTGTAAATCAGAGATTTTCTTATCTTGATCAGCAATTTTTTGATCGTACTCATCTGCTAATGCGCTTAATGGGGTAGTGGTTAGTGTTAAGGCACATAAAGTTAGTGCCGTATATTTTTTCAACTTAATCAATGGATTCCCTCACTTTTTTCAGCTTTCGGGTTCAATTATATAAGAAAATATGAAGAAAAAGTTTAAAGTATTTGAATTTTTATGTAACCGTATAGATTGTAACGATAATGAAATATTTCAACTAGGAATTAATCGTGAAAACGCTTGACAAATTGCTGTTTTAATGTTTTTGAATGCTAAAATTGATTGAATTAACTTATATTTGAATCAATGGAGTAATTCATAGAGTTGCGGTAAAATAAACCGAAAGTTATCAATGCTCTCATAAATCAGATTAGAGAAATTGATCTACTTAAAAAATTTTCAGATCAGGAGGAATTAACATGGGTTGGGAAAATCAAGAAGCTAAAGAAGAGGCTTATAAATTAATGTTGATGCAGCAAAAAGCATTATTAGAAGGTGAAACGGATTTGATAGCTAATTTGGCTAATTCATCTGCCTTATTAAATCAGACATTACAAGAAACAGTTTTTGCAGGGTATTACCTTTTTAAAAACGATGAATTAATCTTGGGCCCATTTCAAGGAAATGTTTCGTGTGTTCATATCGCAATGGGGAAAGGAGTATGTGGGGAAGCGGCTGAGAAAAACCAAACATTAATTGTCGAAAATGTACTGGAGCACAAAAATTATATTGCTTGTGATTCAGCCGCAAGATCGGAAATTGTTGTTCCAATGAAAAAGGGAGAACAATTGATAGGCGTATTGGATTTAGATAGTTCCGAGATTGCAATGTACGATCAAATTGACCAGTTTTACTTAGAAGAATATGTCTCATTATTACTGGAAAATTTGAATTAAAATTTTTAATTTTTATCTAAAAAGATGGTTATTTGATAAATAACACCCTTAATGTGGTATTTCACTTCGCTTAATGCTACTATATAAGTGTAGTATAAAACATTAATGAGGTGGTTGAATGAATAAAGAAGCGATTATTGTTGGAGAAAGCTATGAATGCCGTAAAACTGATTTTGCTCGGCCGATCATCGGAGAAGTAATTCGTAAAGAAAATAATGGATGCATTGTGAACGTTGAACGTTTTTACGGATTGGATGCAGATAAGATTGACCAAGTAAATGGGCAAGTATTAATTAAATACAGTGAAGTAGCAGGAATTGTTTCCAAAGAATGTTTCTTTAGTTAACGGACCGTCCTGTTTAAAAAATCACTCCGAGTATTTCTCAGAGTGATTTTTTTGTGACAATTTTTAGGTAAATCAGATTTACAGTTTTTGAATAACATAGCCATATTTTTTAGTTTTTTTCAAAAAAATAGTTTTTGCTTATTAATTAAGAACTTAATGATTGGAATACGCACTTAAAATCCCATGGAAGGCTATTCCATGGGATTTACTAGTTAATTAGTTTTTTCAATTGTTTTGATTAGATACTCAGCAAACTCTGAAGTAGATAACTCTTCGATATCAATCATCTGTGCAAAATCGTGTGTCATCTGATTGTTCTGCAACGCTTTTTCAATGGCAGCCATAATTTTTTCGCTGGCCTCAAACCAGCCAAGATGATCCAACATCATTGATGCGGAGAGTAGTAATGAACAAGGATTAGCCCAGCCTTTACCAGCGATATCAGGTGCGGTTCCATGGGTAGCCTCAAAAATCGCATGTCCTGTTTTGTAATTGATATTTGCGCCTGGAGAGATACCGATACCGCCAACTTGTGCAGCTAAAGCATCAGAAATATAATCACCATTCAAGTTAGTTGTTGCCACTACTTGGTATTTTTCTGGATAAAGCAGAATTTGTTGCAGGAAGTTATCAGCAATTACGTCATCCACAATAATTTTTCCTGCATTTTTCGCTTTTTCTAATGCTTCATTCGCTTTTTCAGTACCGGATTCAGCAGTGATTTCTTTGTACTGATTCATCGTAAAAGCCTGAGGATAGTTCTTTTCAATTAAATCATAACCCCATTTTTTAAAGCCGCCTTCAGTAAATTTCATAATATTTCCCTTATGAACAAGGGTGACCCGTTTTTTTCCTTGCTGGATGGCGTAATCTAGAGCAGCCGCAATTAAACGCTCACTGCCTTCTTGAGAGATAGGTTTAATCCCTAACGAACTGGTGTCTGGAAAACGAACTTTAGTAACGGCTAATTGTTCTGCTAAAAAGTCTAAAAGCTGTTTGACCTCGGCAGAATTATTAGCAAACTCAATTCCAGCATAAACGTCCTCCGTATTTTCTCGAAAGATCGTCATATCCGTTTTTTCAGGTTCCTTTAAAGGTGAAGGAACCCCACTAAAATAGCGGACAGGTCTTACACAGGCGTATAGATCTAATTCTTGACGCAAGGTTACATTTAGAGAACGGAACCCTTCCCCGATTGGTGTTGTCAACGGTCCTTTAATAGCAATTTTATGTTGTTTGATTGCCTCTAATGTTTCATCGGGAAGCCAGGTACCTGTTTGGTTAAACGCTTTTTCACCCGCAAGAATCTCAAGCCATTCAATTTTTCGATCATTTGAGTAAGCAGACGAAACGGCCGCATCAACAACCTTTTTTGTCGCCTGCCAAATTTCTGGTCCGATACCATCGCCCTCTATATATGGAATAATTGGAGTCAAAGTGTTCGTCATTATGCCTGCTCCTTTTGCATTTTTTTGTTTATCACTAGCGGTAAAATTCCCTGATTCTTCCAATAAGCAATATCAGCTTCGGAATCAAAGCGCAATTTTGCCTGGAAGTGGATATCCTTTTCACCACTGGCAGTCACATCAATGATTTGATTGATTGCCGGTTCCGTTGGAAATTCGAAGCTGTAGCTTTCCAAGCCAGTCAAACCAAGTGATTCAGCGGTTTCTCCAGGAAGGTATTCAAACGGAATCACGCCCATCATCACTAGGTTACTGCGATGGATTCGTTCGTAGCTTTCTGCTAAAACTGCTTTGACACCTAAAAGATTCGTTCCTTTAGCTGCCCAGTCTCGAGAAGAACCCATCCCGTAGTCTTTTCCTGTAAGAATCAATGTACCAATCTGTTCTTTTTGGTATTGCATTGCTGCATCGTAAATGGATAGCTCTTCACCAGTTGTCGCCAGTTTTGTGTACCCACCAGTTGTTTCCGGAGTTAATTGGTTTTGAATTCGAATATTTCCAAAAGTTCCCCGCATCATTACTTCGTGGTTGCCTCGTCTAGAACCAAAGGAATTGAAATCTTTATACGATAAACCGCGATCTTTCAAGTATTTACCAGCAGGAGATTGAAGGCCGATATTTCCGGCTGGAGAAATATGGTCAGTTGTTACAGAGTCACCAAATTTGGCTAAGACACGTAAATTGTTTAATGGATTTGTCTCGTCTGCTTCTTGTCCAAGATTTGTGAAGAACGGTGGATTGGCAATGTATGTTGATGCATCGTCCCACTCGTAACAATCACCCTCTGAGGTTTCGATCTGATTCCAGCGTTCATTGGATTGATAGACGTTCTTGTACGCCTTACGGAAATCATCTGGATTTAAGAAATCATTGATATAGTCATTCACTTCTTCTTGTGTAGGCCATAAATCTTTTAAATAAATGTCTTTACCAGCGACTGTAGCCAATGCTTCTTTTGTTAAATCCTTTTTAATCGTACCGGCTAGAGCGTAGGCGATCACTAAAGGAGGAGAGGCTAAGTAATTTGCCTTAATTAATGGATGAATCCGGCCTTCAAAATTTCTGTTCCCTGATAGAACTGCTGAAACTACCAGTTCACTATCTTTTAAGGTCGTTTCAATCTCCTCTGCTAAAGGACCAGAATTGCCGATACAAGTCGTACATCCATAACCAACGATATCAAATCCTAATTCAGCTAACGGCTCTAACAAGTTACCTTTTTCTAAATATTGGGTCACAATTTTTGAGCCAGGCGCTAACGAAGTTTTAATTGTTTCTGGAACCTTCAATCCAAGGGATACAGCCTTTTTAGCCAGTAGGCCAGCAGCTACCATGACAGAAGGATTGCTCGTGTTGGTACAACTAGTGATTGCAGCCAAGGTTAAATCACCAGTTTCAATTGTATTGTTTGTTCCTTGGATAGTTACTCTGCGATCTATTTCATCAGAATCCAAACCAAATCCTTTAGGCCCACTTGGATTAGTTAAAGAAGTTTGGAAATTTTCTGCCACTTCTGCTAATTGAATCCGATCCTGTGGTCGTTTTGGACCTGCAACAGAAGATTGAACAATTGATAGATCTAATTGAATCACACGTGTATAGATAGGTGTTTCAGATCCATCGTAAAAGAGTTTATTTTGCTTCGCGTAGGCTTCAACTAATTTGACCTGTTTTTCAGAACGACCAGTTAAACGTAGATAGTTCAGTGTTTCTTCGTCGATTGGACAGAAGCCGCAGGTTGCACCGTATTCAGGTGCCATATTAGCTATTGTTGCACGGTCAGAAAGACTTAAAGTTTTGTAACCAGTTCCGAAATACTCAACAAATTTACCAACAACTTTTTCATTACGCAAAAGTTCAGTTAGGTAAAGAGCTAAATCTGTTGCTGTTGCTCCTGGACTCAATGTTCCAGTCAGCTCTACCCCGATTACTTCAGGCGTTGGGAAATAGGAGGCTTCTCCTAAGATTGCAGCTTCAGCTTCGATACCACCGACACCCCAACCAAGTACGCCTAGACCGTTGATCATCGTTGTATGAGAATCTGTCCCTTCTAATGAGTCAGGAAACAGCAGGTTTTCATCATTCTTCAAAATGACATCAGATAAATATTCTAAATTGACTTGATGAATGATTCCTGTTTCTGGAGGAACAACTTCGAAATTGTCAAACGCTTGCTGCGCCCATTTTAGAAATTGATAACGTTCGTGATTTCGTTCAAATTCTTTTTCCGTGTTGTAAGCCAAGCTTTCTGAGGTGCCGGCACAATCGACCTGAACAGAATGATCTACAACTAAAGTTACCGGAATTTCAGGGTTAATGAGCTTTGGATCACCGCCAAGCTTTACGACAGCATCACGCATCGCAGCGAGATCAACCACTGCGGGGACACCTGTAAAGTCTTGTAGAACGACTCTTGATGGTCGAAAAGGTACCACTCCTGTTGGTTTTTTCGCGTCAAAGGCGATCAAACTCTCTAAATCAGCGAGCTCCTGATGTCGTGCTAAGCTTTCTAAAAGTACTCGAATACTGAATGGATAATCAGCGATATTTTTTTGATACGTATTGACAATAGCTGAAAGATCAAAGTATGTATAATGTTCGTTTTTGATGAAAAGCTCTTTTTTCCAACTCAATACAAAATCCCTCCTAAGTACGTTATCGTTTAAAATCAGTTGGGTTTATTATACGAATAAAGAAAAAGAAAGTAAATGAAATTATTAAAACTATTTCATTTTACGCCAATGGTGTTATAATGTTTCTTAACCCGATTGTTAAATTAAATAAGGTTAGGAGGACATAATGATGTTAGATTTGAACCAAATGGCCGAGGTATGCCGAAAAGAGGACTATTTAGATGCTTCTTTATATAAGAAACATAATGTAAAAAGAGGATTACGCGATCTAGATGGCAAGGGAGTTTTGGCTGGTTTGACCAATATTTCCACGATTCATCCGCAAATCATGTCCGGTGATAAGGTTATTTCCAAATATGGTGAATTGCGTTATCGCGGAATTGATATTAATGAATTGGTTAATGGCTTTGTTTCAGAAGAGCGTCTAGGCTTTGAAGAAGTGAGTTATCTGTTATTATTTGGTACTTTACCAACCGAAGTTGAACTAGCTGAATTCAAAGCTTTAATCGGCAAAAGACGAACACTTCCCACCAACTTTGTACGTGATGTTATTATGAAGGCGCCGTCACATAATATTATGAATATGATTTCTCGGAGTGTCCTAACATTGGGATGTTATGACGATAAAACGGATGATATCAGTATTGAGAATGTTTTAGATCAAAGTTTATCGTTGATCGCAACGTTTCCAATGATTGCTGTCTATTCTTACCATGCTTACAATCACTACAGTAAGGGCGATAGCATGTATATCCATCGTCCGGATGAAAACTTGAGTACTGCAGAGGCTATTTTGACAATGCTGCGTCCAGATAAAAAATATACCAGCCAAGAAGCCCAAACATTAGATATGGCGTTGGTGTTACATATGGAACACGGCGGAGGGAACAACTCGACTTTCACAACTCGAGTCGTTACTTCTAGCGGCACAGATACTTATTCAACAATCGCAGCGGCCTTAGGCTCATTAAAGGGACCTAAGCATGGTGGGGCCAACATTAAGGTGACCCAAATGATGGAGGACTTAAAAGAGAACGTAAATGATTGTGAAGATGAGAACGAAATTCGAGATTATTTAGAAAAGATTTTAAATAAGGAAGCCTTTGATAAACAAGGACTAATCTACGGTATGGGTCATGCGATTTATGCTGAGTCTGATCCGCGGGCTGAAATTTTTAAACGATATGTGGAAAAATTAGCGGCAGAAAAGGGATCTGAGGCCTCTGCTGAATTTAACTTATATCGTAAAGTGGAGCGTTTGGCCCCTGAAATCATTTCTGAAAGACGTAAAGTTTACAAGGGAGTCAGTGCCAATATTGATTTCTTTAGTGGTTTTGTTTATCACATGTTGGATTTACCCCAAGAATTGTATACACCGATGTTTGCGATCGCGCGAATCGTTGGTTGGTCAGCACACCGTATCGAAGAGCTGATTAATGTTCAAAAAATCATTCGGCCTGCTTATATGGAAGTTTCCGAAGACCGTGAATATCAAAATATTACTGAGCGCTAAAAACATCCGTCAGAATCTTCTTCTGGCGGATGTTTTCTATTCTGTAATCAATCCTAAGTCAACACAAGCTTTCCAAATACCATCGTCATTTACAGCAGTTGTCACATAAGCGGCTTTTTCTTTTAGAGCTGGCGCAGCATTTCCCATGGCAACAGGAAACCCTACAGCATCAAACATGGTAAAGTCATTTTCTTCATCACCGAAGGCTAGTGCTTGTTTGGCCGTGATGTTCATTGAGTCACAGATTTTATGAATTCCTTCTGCCTTTGTCCCAGTTTTCAAATGGATATTAGCCGCAACTGGAGCGACCTTTTCTGCGATAAGCGGGGAATCTATCCCTAATTTGAACTCTGTTTTCTCACTCCAAGGAACGATCAATTGGATGACATTTTTCGGGAGCGGATCTGTTTTTTTCAGCAAGATCTTTTTAGAGGAAGGGTCTCCTATATATTGATTTGTCTCGAAGCAATACAATTCATGAGGAGTTTCGATTAAACATTCTATATTCAGCTTTTCTAAATGATCTAAGAGCTCTGCTAATAGCGGTTGAGGGATTACATTTTGATGAATCATTGTTCCTTGATAATGTACACAATTTCCATTGGATGAAATAATGCTGTCCACGCCTAAATTATGGGCCATATCAGCTAAAGTACCATAATGCCGACCGGAAGCAATCACGGGTTCGATCTGGCTTTCTTTTAATCTGCGTAAAGCCTGCTTTGCAGACTCGGGAATTCGTTCATCGAAGGACAATCCATGAGGTAAGTTGTTATCGGTCAGGGTACCATCAATATCAAAAAAAAGCTACTCGATAATTTTTCATGCGAACACTCCTCGTAATATATTTCAGAGCTAGTAATTACTCTGTAAAAAATCGAAACTAAAACTTTAAATATTTTCTTTTACAATTAGTATAAAAGAAAGTTAAAGAAACATCCGCTCAAATTTTTAATCAGCAATGATTTAATGAAAGGAATGTGGAAAATGATTGTAATCATCACGGGAGCGACTCATACGGGTAAGCCAGTTTTAGCACAAAGATTATTGGAGACATATCATTATCCTTATTTGTCAATTGATCATCTGAAGATGGGCTTGATCCGAAGTGGCGAAACAGAGTTAACGCCAGTGGATGATGAAGAACTTACACTCTATCTATGGAACATTTTAAAAGAGATCATTAAAACAGCGATTGAAAATGAACAAAATTTAATCATTGAAGGGATATATGTTCCCTTTAATTGGAAACAGTCTTTTTCTGAAGAATATTTGGATCAGATTAGTTATTACTGTTTGATTATGACGAAAAACTATATTGAGACTCACTTTTCTGATATTAAAAAGTATGCAAATACCATTGAAAAAAGGCTGGATGATTCGGATTTTACGATGGAAGATTTGATTAAAACCAACAGTGAAAATCTAGCGATGTGTAAAAAATATGCCTGTAATTATTTATTGATTGATGAAACCTATAACTTTGAGGAGGACTTACATGAGAGTAGAATCAAATAAGCGTGAAGATTACCTACAGGATTTACCAGAGATATGTTTGTCTCACCCTTTACTGAAAAGATTAAGTCAGAAGCTCTTTAACAATACTAAAAATGAAATAGAAATCATTCAAAGAGCCTTTCTATATGTCAGAGATCAGATCGATCATTCTTGGGATATCCAAGCAGATGAGGTAACCAAAACTTCTGTCGAGGTACTGAGGAGTGGACACGGAATTTGTTATGCCAAGGCAAATCTGCTAACGGGATTATTGCGAAGCGTTGGTATTCCTACAGGTTATTGCTATCAAAAGTTGCGGCTCTTTGATGATGAAGAAAAGCGCTATTGTATTCATGCGTTAAATGCTGTTTATCTCGAGATATTGGAAAAGTGGATCAGGATTGATGCGCGGGGAAATAAGCCGGGAGTCAATGCTCAATTTTCTTTGGATAAAGAACAGTTAGCCTTCGAACCCAATACCAATCTAGGTGAGCAAGATTACATTGTGATCTTTACAAGACCAAATAGAAAAACTATGCTTGTTTTGGATAAAAGCAAAGATGCATTGAGAATGTACGAAAATGAACTGCCGGATTCGCTTTAGGAGAGAAGCTAAGTTGTTGTCTTTCCAATCGCTTGGAAATTCGCTACAATGATAAAAAAGATAGTTGGAGAAGACAAGATGAAGAAGATTACAATTAAAGAAGTTGCTGAAGAAGCGGGTGTTTCGAAAACAACGATCTCGCGCTTTTTAAATAAAAATTACGGTAATATGTCGAAGGAGACAAAAGAAAGAATCGCAGAGGTGATTGAACGCTTAAACTATCGGCCTAGCAAACAGGCCCAAGCGTTGAAATCAAAACATAGCTATTTGATTGGAGTCGTAGTAGCGGATATTTCTAATATGTTTTCTTCATTACTTTTGAAGGGAATCGGAGAGGTTTTAGAAAAAAGCGGGTATCAAATGATTATCATGGATGCGGCAAACTCAATCACTCAGGAAAAAGAACTATTGGAAAAGCTGTTAGATCAAAGTGTTGAAGGAATTATTTTACAGCCTTCTTCAAGACAATCGGCAAATTATACATTTATTTCAGAGCGTAACATTCCACTGCTATTGGTGGATAGGCAAACGGATCCAGTGCAATGGACCTCTGTGTTGACCAATAATCGTGCTGCGACAAGAGAGGTATTGGAAAAAGCGTTGGCAAAGGGCTATGAACAGGTAGTTGTCATCAGTGAACCGATTAAAGACGTCAGCACTCGACAATTACGCTACGAAACAGTCGATCAAGTGGTAAAGGAAGCAGGAAAGCAATGCCAACTGATCGAAATTAGTCAGGAAGAGCAAATCAGTGATAGGTTATCAACTATTCTTGAAGAGGATTTACAGACTTTGCTGTTTGCTTCCAACGGTCGAATGCTGATGGATGTCTTGACGTGGTTGATTCACCAAGAAATCGCCATTCCAGAAAAAGTAGGCGTGACTGGATTCGATGATTGGAATTTAACAGAACTTGTCGGTCCTGGAATCACCAGTGTGGAACAGCCTTCAAAAAAGATTGGTGAAGTTGTAGCCAAGCAATTACTGCAGAAAATGACGACGAAATCAGAAGAGGTTCAAGAAATAATCGTACCTTCCACTGTTCGTTGGCGAAAATCAGTGTAATAGAAGTTATTTTATAAAATAAATTTTAACAGATAAGCCTTGTTTGGAAACCGGTTACCAAACAAGGCTTATTTATTTTGCTGTAAGGCAGATGTTTTTTAATTTTGAAATCGTTGACATTTCCTGGAAACCGGTTTACTATACAAACATAGAAACCGGTTAACTAATTGAAAGGACACGATTTTATGAGAGATAAAAAGCTTGTACTTAATTTTTTAGTTTATGCAGATAGAGTAGCTAATGGTGCTTTACAAAGCGATTTATTACAGGAAATATCTGATTTAGGTTTTACCCAAGTTGAGATTCGGAGAGAGTACTTTAAAGATATTAAAAAAGAGATTCCTGTTATCCAATCAGAGGCAGAACGATTGGATTTGAAGTTGTTTTACAGTGTTCCTGATGAGGTCTATGTGAATGGGAAAATCAATCCTAAGTTGCAACAATATTTGATTGAAGCTAAACAAATGAATGTTCAGCATATCAAATGGAATATTGGCGATTTTAATGGAGAACTTCATGAAAAAGAATTGAAAACGCTTGTTGATTCTGGAGTTGCTATCTCAATTGAAAATGATCAAACTCAAACTTCGGGAACGATTAGTGCTATCAATACTTTTATGAATGCTATTAAAAATACTGATTTATCAATTGGTTACGTTTATGACCTTGGTAACTGGCGGTTTGTTGGTGAGGATGAAATAAAAGCTGCAGAATTATTAAAAGACTATGTTCGCTATATTCATGTAAAGGATGTAGAAGTTGAAAAGGGACAGCCACAAGCAATAGGACTTGATCATGGTGATATTGATTGGCGTAAAGTTTTACAAATACTACCTCAGGATGTATCGGTTGCAATCGAGTATCCTACAACCGCAAATGACGAAATTTTAGAAGCCAAAGAATTATTGGAGAGTGAATTCTAATGACCGAACAACAAACAAAAATCGATCCAGAAACATTTGCTTATCATTTTATGGAAACGATTCATCGACCTGAAATAGATAAGGAAGATATGGAGGTAGCGGCAAAAGAAGCTTTAGCTGCTTATCTAACTGGTTATTATTTGATCCAAAAATTCAATCATTTGGAAAATGATTTCTTTGTTGAAGATCGCGCAAAACCAATTTCAAAATACCAGCGCATCTTAAGTGAGCTAAACAAATATTAGGAGGTGAAGGAACATGGGTAGCGCGATAACAGGAATATTATTAGCCGTAACTTTCATTATTTTTGTACTCTATGCGATGAAGGGCGGCAACTTGACTGTTGGGTTCTTCGTAATGGCAATCTTATGGACGATCATCGGAATGGTGCCGTTTAACACAGCTGTAAAAGAAATCTTTACCGAGCCTGTTTTAAATTATGGGAAAACGGCTGCGTATATTATCTTTGGTTCCTGGTTTGGTCGAGTGTTAGTTGATACTGGAATTGCAGGAAGTATTAGTCGCCGCACTGAAAAAGTCGGAAAGAAAAGTCCTGTCTTAGCTACTGTTTTGATCGCTCTTGTAATCGCTTTAATCTTTACAAGCTCTTATGGAGTTGGATCGGCTATTGCGGTTGGAGTCATTCTGTTTCCAATTATGTTTTCGATTGGGGTACCAAAAAATATTGCTGTTTCCGTTTTTACGATTGCTATTGGTGCCGCAATGTATGTCAATAATGTGCTGTTTGTGCAATTTCAAGTGTTCTTTCCGAAAGTAGCATGGGGCCCTCATTACCAACGCTTCGGTTTTGTGGCGATGGGTGTGCAAATGGCGATTCTGATATTGTTCATTTTGTTTAACGCGAAGAAAATTCGAAATGGCAAACCTGAAATTGTCGAAAGTGATTTAAAAGAGGAAATAGTTGAAGTTCCAGTTTGGACGTATGTATTACCAGTTATGCCTGTAGCCTTAAGTATTTTTGCTAAATGGGATGCTGTACCAGCCCTTTTACTTTCGACCATCATTGCTTTTGCTGCAACAGGCAATATGAAACGCTACAGCAAATTTGTGACGATGATGAATGAGACGGCTAAACATGCGATTAGCGATATTGCTGGTTTATTGATTATGTTGTTTGTCTTAACTATGTTTCAATCGGCAGCAGTGCATGCAATGTCAGGTTTTACGAGTGTCTTTCAAGAAGTCATACCAAGCAGCAAGCTTGTCTTAATTATTATCGTAGCTATTATCGCGCCGCTTTCTTATTTCCGTGGCCCACTAATGCTCTATGGTGCTGGTGCTGCAACTGCAGCAATTTTAGTTGGAACGGGAATGTTTGACCAATATTTCTTGTACGGTCTGTTAGTCGTACCGTCTATGATGGGTGTCTCAGCTTGTATTACTCAATCATGGAATTTATGGTCTGTACAATATGCCGGTTTGGATACTAAAACGTTCTTAATGACAGGACTGCCATGGGCGTGGGCAGCAACTGTTTTGAATTTGATTGTTGCCTATATCTTGCTTTAAAGGAAATCAATAGATTTTAGTTGCAAATTAGTTTTAATAGTAAGCCGTAAAAAAATAACTAAAAGGGAGTAATTAACATGAGTGAGTTTTTAACTATTGGTGAACCAATCGCATTGTTCGGATCAGAGGAAGTCGACAAATCCTTAAAGGATGCTTGTCATTTTCAAAAATTTTTAGCAGGAGCGGAGGTTAATGTCGCTGTCGGCGTTTCTCGTTTAGGTCATAGCAGTGAATACATTACACAAGTCGGAAAAGATCCCTTTGGCGAGTTTATTATTGATCGCCTGCATGAAAATAAAATTGGGACAGATTATATTTCTGAAACGGCTGACTTTTGGACAGCTTTTCAATTAAAGGATCGCGTTAGTCAAGGAGACCCAAGTATTTTTTACTTCCGCAAGGGTTCGGCTGCCGCCCATTTTGATCAAGCAGTACTAGATAAAATTGATTTTTCAGAAGTGAAAATGGCCCACTTATCCGGAATTTTTCCAGCTATTTCAGCTGAGGCCCAAGAAGCCTTCCGCTATTTGATTCATTTATTAGAAAAGAACAATATCCGTACAACCTTTGATCCTAATCTTCGTCCTCAGCTTTGGGCGAGTCAGGAAGAGATGGTGGAAACGATCAATGATTTAGCATCACATGCTGAAATTGTCCTTCCAGGAATCAATGAGGGTGAAATTTTGATGGGCAGCCGCGATCCGGAAGCAATTGCGGACTTCTATTTGAACAATGGAGAAGCAACGAAAACAGTGATCGTCAAGCTAGGAACTGAAGGAGCTTATGTGAAACAAAAGGATGGTACAACTTTTACTGTACCAGGGTTTAAAGTAGCGGAAGTTGTAGATACCGTCGGTGCTGGCGATGGCTTTGCAGTTGGGTTGATCACTGGCTTGATCGAAGGAAAGTCTTTAGAGCAAGCCGTTATTCGTGCCAATGCCATTGGAGCGATGGCAGTTCAATCCCCTGGAGATAACGATGGATATCCAACTCCGCAAGAATTAGAAGAATTTTTACAACAACAGGAAGTGGAAGCATGAGATTACAAGCAGCAATTGACCGTGTATCATTAGAAGAGGCGGTTGGGTTAGCCAAACAATTAGATGGTAAAACAGACATTTTAGAAATGGGAACCTCCTTAGTTAAGGATTATGGCAATCTAGCTATCGAGAAATTAAGAACAGTTTTGACCAAGACCGATTTGCTTGTAGACAGTAAGACCATCGATGAAGGCGCGTATGAATTTAATCAAGCTTTTCGTCACGGTGGAGACATTGTCACTGTGATGGGCGCAGCCTCAATTGATACTTTGAATGTTTGCTATGAAGTCGCCGAAAAACAGAATAAAACAATGATGATCGATTTACTTGAAGTAACGGATGAAAAAATTAAAAAAATCCAGATATTTCCTAATGCTATCTATGCCTTGCATCACTCAGTTGATCGGAAAGATTCGTTTGATGCGACTGCAAGTGTCGAAGCTTTTCACCAAAAATTCCCCGAAATCAAACGCTTGGCGATCGCAGGCGGAATCGATTTGACACAGGCGGGGTTGTTAGCAGATCAAGGATTACTTGAAGTTGTCATTGTCGGATCAAAAATCACTAAAGCGGAAAACCCGCTGAAAGCAGTAAATGAATTCATGGGAGCTGTTCACAAATGAAAACAATCGAAACAATCATACAAGAAATCAATCAAGTAATGGAGTTAGTTGATGAAACGGAACTGGAACAGGCCTTGCCACTGTTTCAAAAAAATAAGCGAATCTTTGTAATTGGAGCGGGTCGCAGTGGATTTCAAGCGAAGGGCTTTGCGATGCGTTTGATGCATATCGGTTACACCGATTATGTAATGGGTGAAACGATCACTCCTTCGATTCAAAAAGGAGATACTTGGGTGGCTATTTCCGGATCAGGTACCACTAAAGGAATTGTTTCAGATACCGAAACAGCGAAAAAATTAGGACTTGATATTGTTGTGTTAACGAGTGCCAAAGAGTCTCCATTAGCCAAGCTTGCTGACAAAGTTATTGTGGTACCTGGCGCAACAAAGACTGGTGCTGGAGTAAAATCTGTTCAGTTATTATCAAGTTTATTTGACCAGACAGTGCACATCACCTTGGATGCCTTAACCTTGAAGCTTGCTCAGCGTGATCAAACTTCCAATGAAGATGCTCTTCATGAGCATGTTAATGTAGAGTAGGTGAGCAAGATGAAAAAAATGGAACGATTAACACGAATTGAACATGCTGGTGTAGTGGCAGTTGTCAGAGAAGAGTCTCAAAAACGTGCCATTGAGGCAGCACGTACCGTCATAAAAGGCGGGATTAAAGGGATTGAAGTTACTTTTTCTGTACCGCAAGCAGATCAGGTGATTGCTCAATTGAAAGAAGAATATCAAAATGATTCCATCGTAGTGATTGGTGCAGGAACAGTTTTGGATGCCGTTACTGCTCGTTTAGCGATCCTAGCAGGTGCAGAGTTTATTGTTAGCCCTTGTTTTGATCAGGCTACGGCAGAAATGTGTAATTTTTATCAAGTTCCTTATATGCCAGGTTGTATGACAATTACTGAGATTCAGCAGGCAATGAAAAGCGGCGCAGATATTGTAAAACTTTTTCCTGCGAATAATTTTACTCCCCAAATGATTAAAGCAGCAAAGGCCCCACTTCCACATGTGAACATTATGCCGACTGGCGGAGTGAATTTAGAAAATATAGCAGCCTGGAAGCAAGCGGGAGCAATTGTTGTTGGTGTTGGCGGCAACCTATTTAAGGGTGTCAAAGATGATAATTACGAATTAGTTTCTCAAACCGCTAAACAATATATTGAGGTGTGGCGAGAAAACTAATTGCTTAACATTCTTCTATCGTTTTTTGAGATAAATCGTGAAATAAATAGGCAAGAATCACTTTGCAGATATTTTTTCTCCATTGACAAGCTGAAATATCTCTGCTATTTTATTAGCAATTGATGAAACGCGTTGATAAAGAAAGTAAAGTAATCATCTTTGTTAAAGAGAGTTCCTGTTTGGTGAGAGGGGATGCAGAGCAATTACTTGAAAATGGCTTTTGAGCGGATTTCCCGAAAATTTAAGGAAATACGGATGCCCCCGTTAACCAGGCACAGTCTCCAAGAAAAATTTTGGGTACTGATTGAGGTGGAATCTGTGAGGATTTTACGATTAAAGGTGGTAACGCATAGTCTATGCCCTTAGCAATTATATTTGCTGAGGGCTTTTTTGTGTTTCTTCCTTAACTGGGATGACGATCTTGGTAGGAAATTGAATCACTGATAACTTCAACAATAAGTGTAAAATTGGAAGGTGGAAGAATAATGGCAGGATTTTTAGTAGTTCAAACGGATTTTGGTTTGCAGGATGGTGCAGTCAACGCGATGTATGGAGTAGCTTATCAAGTTGAACCGACTCTAAACATCAATAATTTAACACATGAGATTGAACCTTATAACATTCATGATGCAAGCTATCGTTTATTACAGGCGGTCACTTATTGGCCAGCAGGAACTGTTTTTGTATCTGTGGTTGACCCCGGCGTTGGATCAACCCGTCGTAGTGTCGTCGCAGAGTTGAAGGATGGGCAATATGTAATTACGCCAGATAACGGAACATTGACGTATTTAGCTCAATATGTCGGAATTAAGGAAGTTCGACAAATTGATGAGGAGAGTCAACGTCTGCCCGGCTCATCTGAAAGCCACACATTCCATGGTCGAGATGTCTATGTCTATAACGGTGCCCGATTAGCTAGCGGTAAAGTAGGTTTTGCTGAATTAGGAACGATTATTCCAAGCAGCGAATTAGTGACGTTCCCATTGATCGCTCCAGAACAAACACAAGATAAAATTACGGGAACGATTGATATCACCGATATTCGATTTGGCTCGCTGTGGACGAACATTCCTGTGGATTATTTCAAAAACTGGCAAGTTGAATATGGACAAAGCCTGCTAGTAAAAATATACTATCAAGGTGTGGTCCGTTATCAAGATGAAGTTGTTTTCGGGCGTTCCTTCGCTCAAGTGGCACCGAATGAAGCAGTTCTTTATATTAATTCATTATTAAATGTTGGATTAGGGATTAATTTGGATTCATTCTCCGCAGTTTATAAAATTGGTACTGGCAACGATTGGACGATTGAATTGACTAAAATTTAGGGTATTAAGCACTTATCAAATAAAAAAGGGGTATAAAGTATGAATAAGAAATTTACGGTAAAACACATTGTAGCAATTGGGATCGGTGCGGCGGTTTTCTTCATTTTAAAACGATTCGTGACGATTCCTACAGGCATTCCTAATACGGATATTGCAACGGCATATCCTTTCTTAGCATTATTAGGTGTCGTTTATGGGCCAATTGTTGCTGGATTGGCAGGGTTTATCGGTCATGCATTAGGTGATTTAACAACGTATGGAGCATGGTGGTCTTGGATCGTTGCTTCAGGAATTTTAGGTGTATTTTTCGGTTTGTTAGCAAAGCGAATTCCAATTGAACAAGGCATTTTCGGCAAGAAAGAAATCGGAACCTTTTTAGTTGGTGAAACGATTGCTAATTTAGTCACTTGGGTGGTTATCGCACCGATTGGGGATATCTTGATCTACGCGGAAGCACCAAGTAAAGTCTTTACTCAAGGTGTCGTTGCCGGAATCACGAATTCAATCGTAACAGGAATTATTGGCTTTATTTTATTAAAAGCGTACGCACAAACGAAGACGAAAAAGGGCAGTTTGAACAAAGAAGCTTAGAACGTGAGGATATAAAATGATCGAGTTTCGTGATTTTACATTTCAATATGACAGCCAAGCTGAACCGACATTGAAAAAGATCAATTTGACGATCAATCAGGGAGAAAAAATTTTGATCATGGGGCCCAGCGGCTCAGGAAAATCGACTTTGGGAAAATGCTTGAATGGGATCATTCCGCAAAATGAAAAGGGCACTTTTACCGGCAGTTTGATGATCAATGGGAAGACTTTTAGCGAATCATCAATTTATGATCTTTCTCTTGATGTCGGTACGGTATTGCAAGATACAGATAGTCAGTTTGTCGGCTTGACCGTTGCAGAAGATATCGCCTTTTCTCTGGAAAATGAAATGATTCAACAAGCAGAAATGCGAGAAGCAGTCAATCATTGGGCGGAAAAAACTAATTTATTAACGCAGTTAGAAAAACGGCCGCAGGATCTTTCTGGTGGTCAAAAGCAGCGGGTGACAATGGCGGGGGTGCTCATCGATGAAACACCGATCCTACTATTTGATGAGCCGCTAGCCAATCTTGATCCTCAGACCGGCTATGAAGCAATCCAAATGATTGATCAGTTATATCAATCGCAAAAATTTACAACGATCATTATTGAGCACCGTTTGGAAGAGGTTTTAGCGGCACCCATCGATCGTGTTGTTTTGATGAACGAAGGGGAAATTGTTGCGGATATGACACCGACTGAATTACTTAAAAGTGATTTATTAGCCAGTTACGGGATTCGTGAGCCGCTTTATATCACCGCGTTGAAGCGTGCAGGAATTTCTTTGAAGGATTTTTCTGATCTAACGCAAGTCGATCAATTGGTTTCACCAGAAATTTCTGCTGCTTTGGCAAAGTCGCAAGGTGAATTTAAACCTATCCCAATAAAAGAGGTTCCATTATTAGCATTGAAGAAAATTTCCTTTGGTTTTGGCAAAGAACTAGTGATTAAGGAGATTGATTTGACGCTTTATCAAGGTGAAATGGTCAGTTTAGTCGGACATAACGGTGCTGGCAAATCAACTTTATCCAACCTGATTACTGGTTTCTACCCATTGCAAACAGGGGAGTTATTATGGAAAAATCAATCAATTGCCTATGAAAGCATCAAAGAACGTGCGGACAAAATTGGTTACGTGCTGCAAAATAGTAATCAAATGCTGTCGAAGAATATGATCTTTGAAGAAGTTGCCTTAGGATTAGAAAATCGAGGAATTGAAGCGGACAAGATCAAAGAGCGAGTATTCGATACGCTAAAGGTTTGTGGTCTTTATGAGTTTCGTAACTGGCCGATTTCTGCGTTGAGTCATGGACAAAAGCGTCGTGTAGCGATTGCTGCCATTTTAGTGTTGGAGCCGGAGCTATTAATTTTAGACGAACCAACTGCGGGACAAGATTATTATCATTATAATGAGATGATGAACTTCTTGCGCAAATTGAATCAGCGGGGAATTACGATTTTAATGATTACCCACGACATGCATTTAATGCTTGAACATACGCAACGAACATTGGTCTTAAAAGAGGGAGAAATCATCGCTGATGAAACACCCGCCAAAGTGTTATCTTCAGCAGAGCTTGTCAATTCAGCGAGCTTGCGTCAAACAAGTCTCTATCATTTAGCAAAAAATAATGATTTAACAGATGCGACTGGTTTTGTATCAGCCTTTATCCGGTACGACAAGGGAGGAGCCTATGGAGGGAAGTAATTTAATCGGCTATTTGCCGAAGAAAACTGTGATCCATCAACTCAGCGGTTTCACTAAACTTTTATGCTTTTTGCTGATCTCTGTGGTTGGGATGATTTCTTATGATACACGCTTTCTATTAGGGCTGGCGATTTTTTCAATAATTTTATTTCGCACAGCGCGAATTAGTTACCGCGAAATTTCGTTTGTGGTGAAATTTATCGCCTTTTTCTCACTTCTAAATCTGTTGACGGTTTATTTATTTGCACCAGAATATGGAGTAACGATTTATGGCACGCGTCATGTCATTTTTGAAGGGATTGGACGCTACACCGTGACGCAAGAGCAGCTTTTTTATGAATTTAACTTATTGATCAAGTATTTTGTGACCATTCCGCCAGGTTTAATCTTCATTCTGACTACGAATCCTAGCGAGCTTGCCTCAAGTATTCATCGGGTTGGCGGGTCTTATAAGATCGCTTATGCGTTTTCTCTAGCATTGCGTTACATTCCAGATATCCAAGAAGATTTTCGAACGATTTCTAAAGCGCAGCAGGCCCGAGGAAACGAGCTTTCTAAAAAGGCTTCACTAATGAAGCGGGTACGGGGAAATTTAACGATCGCGATTCCATTGATCTTTTCAAGTTTAGAGCGAATCGAAACCATTTCATCCGCTATGGAGCTGCGTCGATTTGGGAAGAAAAAGGGGCGAACGTGGCTGTTGGCTAAGCCGCTAAAACGTAATGATTATTTAGCGTTACTATTAGTTGTCATTTTGTGTTCGGTTGGAATCGTCTTATTAGTTGTCAATGGCGGCCGCTTTTATAATCCATTTCGCTAAAAAAACAGAACTTTCTGCACAAACGCAGAAAGCTCTGTTTTTTTATATTATAAATTGTACGATCTTATCAGATCATAATTTACTGATTTTATTCAGCACGATTCGCAATTCCAGGTATAAATTTCAAACAGTAAAGAGCGCATAGTCCAACAATGATATAGATGATTTTTGCGAGAATCGCTGTGCTTCCACCAGATATCGCTGCAACTAAATCATATTCAAAAAGACCTACTAATAACCAGTTGATTCCACCAACGATCAACAAAATAAGCGCGATAATATCTAGATATTTCATCTGTAAAACCCTCCCTTCTGATTTGTTTAACAGTACCATAGTTGGATGTCCTACCATATTTATCTGCTCAAAAATTGTTTTTTCTTATTTTATGTAATGGGAAAATACTTTAAACAAATGAGAGCTTTTGTTTTCCTAGTTGAAAATTGTTTTTTTATCTTATAGATAAGAGGTAGGAACTCCATTTAATGATGCATCCAACAGACAAATTCTTTTTAGATATTGTGCATTTTAAACGAGGTGTTTTTTTCGCGAAACGCTTTCTCTTATAGATGTAAAAGTTTGCTCGAAATCAATAAAGCGAAGAAGGAAAAGTTGAAAAATGGGAGTAACATAGTCAAAATTGCATCAATTGTTCCAAGAGAAAGTCTATAAAACTGGATTATCCGAAGAACACACAGACATCGTCAGTGATATATTGACTTTTACCGATATTCTTATGGAACAAATTGTTCAGAGAGAAGTGTCGAGGGAGGAATAATGTTAAAAGAAATGGTTGTCTTATCAATTTGTCAATCAGGCCGATGGCAGTACCTTTTTGGAGAAATCAAATCCATTTAGTTTAAAAACTGAACTTTTTTAAATTATGGGAACTATCTTGCGATTGTGCGCGTATAATGTAAGTAAGAGAGTCTGTAGGCAGAAAGGAAGCGAGCTAAATGTTGAATCCGTTTATCAATACAGGACTAGAAGTTGCTTTAAAAGACCTTTTTCGGGATAAATACACTACTGGCCAAGTTTACCCTGCTACTGCTACCGATGTGTGTAAAGAGCGTTTGATTGTTTATGTCTATCCTAATAGCTTGAAATTTGTTTTTGTTGATCAGGAGCAAGAAGCCTTAGAGCAGCTGGCTCTAAATGAAGAAGAGCGGTGAAAGAAGAGGTTAAATTAAGAAAGAAGCAGTTTTTGTCTTGAAAGGGCATTTTATTTAAGGTCATATTTTAATACAGTGTTGGTATTATAACAAATTTTTAAGGGAAGTTGTTATACTTCCCTTAATCGTACTTTTTAGGAAATTTGCAAACTATTTTATATAAGGTATATATTCATTTTATTCAATAGGCAAGTTGTGCTGTTTTAAGAAAGATAGCTTATCCCAGTAGCCTCTTTGAAATAAAATTTTATTATTTACTATTTGAAAAAAACCGCAACCTCTCAAACCTAATGGGTCACGCCACTCTAAAATTGCCCATTGGCCATCTTCGAAAATGTTTTCAACGATACAAACCATTTTTGCGTTAGAAAAATCTTGTTCAAACATTTTCTTTATAGCTTCTTTCCCAATAACTGGCTCATTGGCAACCTGATGGTTTGTTGCATTATCATCATATAATTCTGAAATGATTTCTACATCTGCATTATTAAACGCATCGACCCATTGGCAAAGTATTTCTTTTGGTGTCATATAATTTACCTCCTTGGTATGTAATAATTTCTATTTGCAATATAAAACGAGTGTCTAATTGTATTAATATATTCTACTTTTGCACTTAATTTCAAGACAATCTATATATTAAACATATACAGGTTCACGGTCTTTGAAATCTATAGTTTATCGATTTGAACATTTAGTTAAAAAGGTGAGGTACTCATAATCGAGTCTCACCTTTTTTATTATTGAATTTTGTCTAAGATTAATTGGGCACAATCAATTTGGTTGGGAATAGTGCCTGCTTCATCCTTCACACGTCAGATATCGGGAGTGATCTCATCGACGACGTACATTTTTCCTTCATCGTCGTAACCAATTTCAATTTTGAAATCAATCAAAGTCAAGTTCATTTCCGCCAATGCCTCTTTAAGAACAGAACCGACTCTAGTTAAGATATCCAGCCCTTCATCGTACTGATCGGGCTTCAAAATACCCTTCATTTGACATAAGCGATCTGTAATTAGCGGATCACCTTGTTCGTCATCTTTTAAGGTAACTTCTAAATAGGGTGGATCGAAGGGTAATCCTTCTGGCAGGGTAAAACGACGACACATACTGCCAGCAGTGAAATAGCGTAATACAAATTCTAAATTAGGAACGGTTAACTGCCGAACCTTCATTATTCCTTTGTCGATGTCTGCGTCAAGATAATGGGTCGGAATACCATTTTTTTCCATCAATTCAAAAAAATATTTGGAAATAATTAAGCCAATTTTCCCCTTTCCTTCAACACTTCCGCCAACAGTGTTTGAGCCTGGGTCAAAGACGCCATCTTCACCAGTTGCGCTATCTTTAAATAGTAAATAGACTTCCTTGTTTTCCTCATCTAGTAATACTGTTTTTGTTTTCCCATCGTACAATTCTTTCATTTTTTACCGCCTTCTCTGAAATATCCAGTGTTTTAAAAAATGATAACATTGGATATTTTTAGTGTCGATGATTTTTCGGATTTTATTTTAAAAAACACGTCTAATGTTCGGATTTCTTTGAGGAAAGGGTGTAAAATGCATTTGAATTTAAATATAAAGTGCTTTTTTCAGAATTTAACACTACTGTCTGCATTCATAAAACTACTGTTTCTTAATCGGAGTACAAAAAGTTTCGCATTTTTATCTATAGTAAAAAGCCAAAGTGCTGTTAAATCAACACTTTGGCTTTTCTATGAAGATAATAGTATGGAGACGGCGGGAGTCGAACCCGCGTCCAAACATATCGACACTTAAAAATCTACGCTCATAGTCATACTATTTAAGCTTCGCTTTGTCCTCTGCCGCATGACAGGCCGCGGACATTGCTAGTCTGATAGGCTCTTTTACAACTTGCAGACGGAAAGTTGTAACGTATCCCACTTAGAATAGGACCCTTACTCGAGTACATGGGCGATACCGAGAGGATCTACGCTAACTGTTTTTAGGCAGCTAAAGCGTAAGAGTTATTGTTGTTTTTAGCAGTTATATTTAACTGTAACGTTTTTACGTAGACGTAACCTACGAAGCGCAATTCAAGCTCAAACTATGCCTGTCGAATCCGTAACGTCCCCCTAATGAATATTTTTGTTGCAAGAAAAAGTATAACATCTCGTTATAAAAAAAGCAAAGAAGTAAGTGAGAAATGAAGAATTTGTTGCGCTAGAATTCAAAAAATTGAAGAAAAAACAAATAGTTAGTGAAGATACGGGTAAGGTAATGGTTGAAAAAAATGAAATAGAGTATACTTAGAATGAGAATCAGATGATACCAGGGGGTTAAAGTATGAATATTTTAATGATTGAAGACAATGAATCCGTTTCGGAAATGATGCAAATGTTTTTCTTGAATGAGGGCTGGGAAGCCGAATTTAAATACGATGGAAAAGAAGGTTTGGACGCCTTTAAGGCGGAACCCGAGAAGTGGGACATGATTACACTTGACCTTAATTTGCCTAGCATGGACGGAATGGAAGTTGGGCGCGAAATCCGAAAAATCTCTAAAACAGTTCCGATTATTATGCTGACAGCTAGAGATTCTGAAAGCGACCAAGTAATTGGGTTAGAAATGGGTGCGGATGATTATGTGACGAAACCTTTTTCACCATTAACCTTGATTGCCCGAATTAAGGCGCTGCATCGCCGCAGTGAACTGACTTCTGAACCACAAAGAGAAGCCGCTGTAACGAATGATAGTTTTGATATTCAAACGGAGCATTTTAAAATGAATTTGAAAACTCGTGAGGCTTATCTAGATGGAAAGCCAATTGATGGATTGACACCCAAAGAGTTCGATCTATTATATACAATGGCGAAAAAGCCGCGCCAAGTATTTACTCGTGAACAGTTATTAGAATTAGTATGGGACTATCAATATTTCGGAGATGAACGAACTGTTGATGCCCATATTAAAAAATTACGTCAAAAAATTGAAAAGGTCGGTGCACAGGTTATTCAAACCGTTTGGGGCGTTGGCTACAAATTTGATGACACTGAGGTTGGTCGATGAAATACCTGTATCAACAATTACTGGCTTTTGGCGGCTTGATTCTGTTGATTCTACTAACTTTAGGGATATCCTTTACACAATTCACCCGTAAAACATTGGAAGATAACAACTATAAAGAGTTATTGGGTTATGCTCAATCAATGGAAAAAAATAATTTGTCCTTAAGTCGAGACATTCGTTTTGAAGGCATGTCAAGTAATGAGATTTTTCAATTTGCCATTGGTGTGACTGAATCGAGTTTGAATCAGCAAGACGTATCTTTTGTTTTTATTGATAAGGATCGAGAGGTACAATACCCTGATAAATCAGGAAAAGTGAATCCGCACTTAGTCAGCGACGAGCAGTGGAAGGCGCTGAAGGCCGGACAGCAGCAAAAGGAAACAAGCTCTAAAAATGTGATGGGGCAAAGTCAAACGACTTCTTATGCAATGGTTCCTTTTTTTACTGAGGGTGTATTTTTTGGCGTCTTACTGGTCAGCCAACCAGCGATGAACGTTGAGACAAGTGTTAATTCCATTGTAGCCGATTTATTCAAAGCCTTTATCATCGCTTCTATTATTGCGATTATTGTCAGCTATTTCTTTGCGACACAGCAGGTGAAGCGTATCAATCGAATGCGTTCAGCAACGAAAGAGGTTGCGGCGGGAAACTTTGATGTAGTGGTGCCGAATCGTAATCGCGACGAATTTGATGATTTGGCGGATGATTTTAATCGGATGACAGTTTCCTTAAAGGAATCGCAGGATGAAATCGAACGGCAAGAAGAACGGCGAAAGCAGTTCATGGCGGATGCTTCACATGAGATGCGGACACCGTTAACAACAATCAACGGTTTATTAGAAGGGATGCAATACAACGCAATCCCTGAAAATCAAAGAGAGAAGGCCATCAAGCTAATGCAAAATGAGACCTCTCGTTTGATTCGTTTAGTTAATGAAAATTTGGATTACGAAAAGATTCGAACCAATCAAATTAGTATCTTGTTGCAGGAGTTTAACGCAACGGAGGCAGTAGCAACATTATTGACTCAATTATCAGCGAAAGCGGAAGCTTCAGGGGATCAATTAATTCTCCAAACAGAGGAACCGATCATGGTCTATGCTGATTACGATCGTTTTGTTCAAGTAATGGTGAATTTAATCCAAAATGCGATCCAGTTTACTAATGATGGAACGATCGCTGTTGCTATCACAAAATTGGAGAAAGCAACGGAGATTAAGATTTCCGATACTGGCATCGGAATGTCTGAGGATCAGGTGAAAAATATCTGGGATCGTTACTATAAGGCTGATCCATCGCGTAAAAATACAAAATATGGTGAATCTGGTCTAGGGTTATCGATCGTACAGGAGCTGGTTCGTTTACACAATGGAACGATTGAGGTTTCCAGTGAACTAGACAAGGGAACTACATTTACAGTCGTCTTTCCAGATAAACCTGAAGCAGTAGAAGCCACTGAAGAACAAAAAGAAGCGTAAAACCAAATCGGTTTTACGCTTCTTTATTTGCTTTTAAAGAATGGCTAAAATAATAAAATTCAAAATGAATAAAAGATCTACGACCCAAAGAATCGGAGAGACTTCATTGGATTTACCTTTGATTACTTTCGCGATCGTGTAGAAAATGAAACCAGCAGCAATTCCGTAAGAGATGCTATAGCATAGTCCCATAAAGACACTAGCAAAGAAGGCCGGAACGGCTTCTTCTAAATCTAGCCAATTGATGTCTGCGAATGAGGCTAACATCATGACACCAACTAAAATCAATGCAGGTGCTGTTGCTTGAGCTGGGACGATAGCAATTAATGGAGAGAACAAGCTGCTTAGTGCAAATAGAATAGCCACGACAACGGAAGTTAGACCTGTTCGTCCGCCAGCACCGATACCCGCTGCGGATTCAACATATGTCGTTGTGTTTGATGTACCGAAGATCGCACCGATTGAAGTCGCGATTGCATCTGCGAATAACGCCTTATCCATTTTTGTTTTAAAGCCTTTTGAATCATTATCAAGCGCATTTTCATCTTCTTTTGAGAAAATACCAGTACGACGTCCTGTACCAATAAAGGTTCCGATCGTATCGAAAGTATCAGATAAACTAAAAGCTAAAATCGTCATTAAAACTTGTGGTAATTTAGAAGAGTCAGAGAAAAGCGAACCCATACCGGCTGAACCAAAAGCCGCTCCAAAAGTTGTGCCTAATTCTTGGATCGAACTGCTTAATGAATTAGCATGCCAATCAATTGCTCCTAATTGAACAACACCCATAGGGATTCCTAATAATGTTGTAACAACGATTCCGATTAGGATTGCTCCGCGAACATTTCTAACAACTAGGATGGTTGTAATAACTAAACCAAAAACTGCTAATAAAATCGGCGCATTATTGAAGTTTGCTAAAGCAGGAACAATTCCGCTATTGATTGTAACGTTAGTCGCTTTGCCGCCTTCAACGACACTGCTGGTAATCGCAGATGAGTCTGCACTAAACGAAAGGAGTCCAGCATTTTTGATTCCGACATAAGCAACGAAGATTCCGATCCCGCCACCGATCGCGTGCTGCATGCTTTCGGGGATTGCGTGAATAATTAATTTACGAATTTTGGTTACAGTAATTAAAATGTTAATGATCCCGCAAATGAATACCATTGCTAAGGCTTGTTGCCAAGAATAGCCTAGTCCGAAAACGACTGTATAAGTGAAAAATGCATTCAATCCCATACCAGGTGCTTGCGCGTAAGGGACATTAGCGAATAATCCCATTACTAAAGTTCCGATCACAGAGGCGATGATCGTAGCTAGGAACACTGCCTGAAAGGGCATTCCAGAAGCTGATAAAATACTTGGATTTACGAATAAAATATAACTCATGGCGAAGAATGTTGTGATCCCTGCCATCACTTCAGTAGAAATGTTGGTACCTTGTTCTTTTAATTTAAAGAATTTCTCCATTATAATTAAACGCTCCTTAAGAATAAGTTCATTATATCGGTAAAAACCGAATACTTTTAAAGTATAATGAAGAAACAATCGACTTTCAATAATAAGTTCATTAAGCGAACAAATAAAAAGAAGAATGTTCGTGTTTAGCGAACATTCTTCTTCCTTGTGGTGGTACTAATCAAACGGAAGGAGATGATTAGTACACATAAATATAAGAAAAGGGAGAAAACAGCTTTGGCAAGGGCGCAGAAAAATAGATCTAGCAAAGTCGTTGAGGATAGCTCAAATGATAAGGAAGAACGAATAGAGTAGGCAATTCCACTTGTACCATTACTCAAGACAAAATTTGGCAACTCCTTTATTTGATTCAAACCTTGATGATAAATAGCCTGCAAAATGGATTCGTAAACAGGTTCGAAAATGGTAAAAAATACAATTAAACAAGTAGCTGCGATCAGCAAACCGATAATAAATTCTAGTCCAGTTGAATAGATCAGCTGTTTGATTGAAGCTGTCGAATTTTTTTGGCGATGTATCCTAATAGCGAAAAATACTAGTAATATGGCAAATAGGGTAATCGCGCTGACAAGCAGTCGGAAAGAAAAATAGTGTTGCAACTGCTCAATTTCTTTTCTGGTAAATAATTGGATTTGATGGGAAGAATCTAACTGATTCAAAACGAGTCTCAACATCCCTAAACTGGTTAGGATAAAGAGAGCGACCAAATAGATCACCCAAGATATTGAAAATTGAATTTGATGTCTTTTGATAGTTGAAAGCGTCGTTGAAAAAAGTTCCATAGATTCCCACCTCTTACTAATAAGTATAAAATCCTAATTTGAAAGAAATATGAATTCTATCGGAAGAAATAAGTGCAAACAAACAAAGACCTTTCACAGTTTTTGTGAAAGGTCTTTGTTGGAGATTATTGTTGATTTTGTTCTTGATATTGCTTATACGTTTCAGTCTTGTAAAGTTCTTGGGTGGATTTTTTTCCTTTTTGATCGAACAGACTGGTTGATTTATCTCCTAGTTTATTCTCGGTTTTTTCCATCTTTTTAAGACCGTCTTTATAATCAAATTGTGAAGCGTCAATCGGCTTCAACCCGCTGGCTGAGTAGAAGCGAAGCAGATCGCCGTTGTTGATGTTATCTGAGGTGCTCAACTGAGTAGAAACAGCTTCTTTCCATGCTTCAGATTGTTTTTGCAAGGCTTCGTCTGGTTCAGTGATTGCCATACCATCTTTATTGCTGTATAAGCTTCCACTGTAGTAGGTATACTCTGGTGTCACATAATCGCCATCACGGAAAGCGACGATTTGATCATGATCTTTTGATAGCAGATCTTGACCTAATTGAATATACTTGCTCGTATCCACTCCTAAAAGATGTAACAAAGTAGGTAAAGCATCAACCTCACCGCCATATGTGTGGTTAATTCCGCCTTTATCTTGACCAGGAACATGGACCATGTAAGGAACACGCTGCATTTGTGCGTTATCAAAGTTTGACCAAGTTTCCTTTGACTTGCCAAGCAGTGGTGCCAAGTCAGAGTTTCTTGAATTTGAAATACCATAATGGTCACCATACATAACGATGATCGAATTATCATACAAGCCAGAAGCTTTCAGATAATTGAAAAATTCTTCAACTGCTTTGTCTAAATAATTGGCTGTCGCAAAGTAGCCGTTGATGGTTTCATCATTGGTGTTAGCCATTGGGAAACCAGCTTCGTCATTTTTGAATTCACTGTAAGGATAGTGGTTCGAAACGGCGATAAACTTCGTATAGAATGGCTGCTGCAGACGTTCCAAATACTTCACAGATTGCTGGAAGAAAGGTTTATCGTGTAAGCCATATTGGAATGAGTTTTCATCGTTTACATCGTAATACGAAGAGTCGAAGAAATAATCATAGCCAAGATTTTTATAAGTTTCAGAACGGTTCCAGAAACTTCCAGAGTTTCCGTGGAAGGCAGCACTTGTGTAGCCTTCAGTTTGTTTCAAAATGTTTGGAGCTGCTTGGAAAGTGTTCTTTCCGCCTAATTGCGAGAATAAGGACCCTTGGTTCAAACCAAATAAAGAATTTTCCATCAATGTTTCTGCATCTGAGGTTTTTCCAGCTTTTACTTGGTGGAAGAAATTATCAAATGAGAAGGTGCTGTTACTATGGAAAATACTGTTCAAGAACGGTGTTACTTCATGCTCTTGACCATTTTCATCCTTTAGCTTGTAGTCAATCACGAATTGCTGAAGACTTTCCAAATGGATCGTAATAACGTTGCGTCCCTTAGCGATACCGTAATAGTCGCTATTTGGAGCTGCATAGTGATCTTTTACATAAGATTCGACTTCTTTTAAATCATTGGGACTAGCCTCGGCGCGAACTTGGTTGGTCTTATAGGTTTGGATACCATCGTATACAGTGAAGGCATTTACTCCCAGATATTTGATCAAATAGTCGCGAGAAAAGGTACGAGTCAATAGTTCAGGACGATCCGCTTCAGCTAGGAAAAGATTTCCTGAGAAAATCATGATCGAAAGAGCAGTCATAGCGATAGCCATCCGAGCACGTACAGGTCGTTCTTCTCTTTTAATGCCTTTCCGCCATAAAAGAATTGGTAAAATCACAATATCAATCAAGTATAGTACGTCGTAAGGGCGGAATAGTCGGACTGCACTTTCACCCAAACCACTGGCAACTTTACCAGCACCTAGGAAAGTGTTTACGGTAATAAAGTCGGTAAATTCACGATAATAAACGACATTGGCAAAAAGCAGGAAACTCGCCAGTGCGTAGATGACCATCATCGTGGCATAAGAGGCTTTGGACCGTCGCACATATAAAGCAATCGACAGTAAGAACATCGTCGATGCGATTGGATTGATAAATAGGATGAAGTATTGTGTCAGACTCTCGATCCCTAAATTAAATTCAAATAAGTATGCAAAAACACTTTTCGCCCATAATAAGAATGTCAGTAACGCATAAAAGCCGAGACGTTTATTCAAAAAAGTAGGAGCTTTTAGTTTTTTCAATAGTAACTTCCTTTCTGTCGCAGAAAAAATGCGAATGTTCACTTGTTACTTAGTTTACTCGGTTCCATCAAGTCAGTCAATTCTTATTAAATTTTGAGCAATCAGGCTTAAAGAAAACTTTATAAGCGAAATATACGCTTTTTTTTTGCTATACTATAGAAGAAAGCGGGGATGAGAGTGGAAATAGAATTAAATAATTACGGTATTAAACGTATTCGTCAGGGAAACCCATTAATTCAGCAAGACGACCTGAAGCAAGATATAAAAAAAATTCCTCTAGAATGGGTAAAGTTTGTCGATAATAAACATAAATATATTGCAACTGGTTATTTAGGGAAACAAAACAAAGGCTTTGGTTGGGTGTTAGATCAAACACAACGCCCAATCAACAAAGCTTTTCTAATGGAAAAATTCCAGCAGGCAATTAATCAACGCCAGGCATTCTTTGCTGATCAGGGGACGAACACTTTTCGTTTGTTTAACGGTGAGGGCGATGGCATCGGAGGCGTGACTATTGATTACTACGCGGACTATTTAGTGATATCTTGGTACAACGAAACAATTTACCATTTTCAAAAGCTGATTGTAGATAGTTTGCTGGCAGTTTTTCCAAGTGCTAAGGGAATCGTTGAGAAAATTCGTTTTAAGAGCGAAGGGAAGGAAAGTCGCTGGTTAGCAGGAGAAAAACCACAGGAGCCTTTAATAGTATTAGAGAATGGTGTTTCTTATGCCGTGTACTTAGATGAAGGCTATATGACGGGGATCTTTTTAGATCAAAAGGAAGTCAGAGGTCGCTTGACAGAGGGCTTGGCTGCAGGAAAAAAAGTTTTGAATATGTTCAGTTATACAGGAGCCTTTTCTGTGGCAGCTGCATATGGCGGAGCGTTAGAAACGACAAGTGTTGATCTGGCACAGCGAAGCCTGCCTAAAACACAAGAACAATTCGAAGTGAACGATTTGCCTTTAGAAAAACAAAAAATAATTGTTATGGATACATTTGACTATTTTCGCTATGCATTAAGGAAGGGTTTAAGTTATAATTTGATTGTCTTGGATCCACCTAGTTTTGCCCGTAATAAGAAAAAAACATTTTCTGTGGCAAAAGATTATGGACGTTTGATCGAAGACAGTGTGGAAATACTTACTAACGATGGAATGATCATTGCGTCAACTAATGCAGCGAATCTTCCAATCAAAAAATTCAAGCAAGCGATCGAGACAGCCTTTCAAAATAAAAACGTAACGTATCAATTGACTGAAAGCTATCGATTGCCCGCGGATTTTCCAGCCAGTAATTTTGAAGAAAGCAATTATTTGAAAGTATTGTTTTATAGGATAAAAAAATAGAAGAAAATGGGATGGGATGCATATGATGGATATTCAAGTAAGAGAGGTACGATTTGATGCGGGAAAACCTAAAATCTGCGTGCCGATTGTTGGAAAAACTTTCGAGGAGATCATTGAGCAAGCAAATGAAGCCAAGAAGGTTGCCGAAGTGATCGAATGGCGAGCGGATTATTATGAAGATGTCTTAGATGATGATAAGTTGAATTCGACTTTGCTAGCATTAAGGGATGAGATCAGGAATATTCCATTGATTTTTAATTTACGGACGACAGAAGCTGGTGGACTGCTTGATATATCTCTAAACCAATACCGTCATATTAACGAATTTGCTGTTTCTTCACGTGCGATTGATCTGGCTGATGTGGAGGTTTCTATCATTGATCAATTATCGACAACGTTTATCAAATGGATGCAGGCCCTAGATGTGCGGGTGATTTTGAGTTATTACAACTTTAAGGAAACGCCAGAGGATGCAGTGATTCTGTTTCGCTTAAATTTAATGGAGCATTGGGGAGCAGATATCGCGAAAATCGTCCTTGAGCCACAGAACGAGGCTGATGTCTTGCGCCAAATGGGTATTGTAATGAAGGCTCAGACTTTTGTTACCCTGCCAGTCGTGTCCGTTTCTCTAGGCAGACTCGGAAAATTTTCACAAATCAGCGGTTCATTGGATGGCTCCTGCATGACTTATGGTTGTTTAGAAGGGCAGGTTTGTTCTGATGCCCAGATTGAAGCGGATAAGTTGACTCTGATGATTAATGAGTTAAGATAGAACTTAAAAATGATAGCTAGAAAGCCGAATGATCTTGTCTTATCAATTTGATAATACAAGATCATTCGGCTTTTCCTTTTGTACTTTTTTTAAAATACGATCTAATCCATAACATCAAGATCAAAGACTTCGATATTATCTAAACCACCGTAGATTTCGTACCAAGGTTTTGCGTATTTGTTTAAAATCTCATTTAATTCTTCGATATTTTCACGACCCTGCGTATCCAGCCAATCAATCAGGGCGGCCCTGCCGCCATCGGCATAAACTTGGACACCGTTGCGCCAAGTAGCTCGACCGCCAAGAATTCCGCAGTAGTTGGCACCATGTTGACCAGCAAATTCTAATTCTTCCCGAAAAACATCAGCAGGCACACCAGCGCTTAGATAAATAAACGGGCGAGTGGCTGCTTCACCGGCTTCTTTGAAATAAGCGGCAGCCTCTTCTTGCGTATAGACGACTGGGTCTGCCCCTTGATTGAAGCCTTCGACATATTTAAACAACACAGGAACTTCGACTTTCAAGACATCAATATGATATTTATCTTTGGTAAATTCTTTGATCGTGTCGATTACCTTTTGCGGTTTGATTTCAGCAAACTCCGGGGAGTGATCGTCAGTGATTTTCTTGTCATAAACGATCGGTTCCACAAAAACAGGAATATCCGCCGCTAACGCTTCTGTTCCTAATCGCTCAAGAAATGCATGTTTGACATCCAAGATTTCTTGCGGTTCATCTGGGTCATAGTAAACCAAGACTTTAGCAGCGTCTGCGCCTTTTTCTAATAGGCGTTCTAAAGATTCATCAGATAATAATTCAGGTAAACGTCCAGGAGTATTGGCATCATAGCCAGTTTTTTCGTAAGACATAATCAGGCCGCAACTTGGATCTTTGGCCTGGATACCTTTGAAGCCATATTGTTCATCCAGTAAGATCGCACTGACACGTTTGGTCAACTCTTGGGAAACAAGTTCTTTGAATTCGTACACTTGATCCATTGAAAAATTCTCTTCTCCTACAGCGGCTTGCATCATCTTTTTCATAGAGCCCCGTTGGTCGATTGCTAAGGCCGCAATGACGCCTTGATCATTGGACAATTGTTGCATCTTTTCAAACTTTCCTCTTGAAATTCTTTTCATACTGAAAACATCCTTTCCTTTACAAATCCAGTGTAGGATGATTCAGAAAAAAAGCCAAATAAAACGACCAATTTGTCTCGGGATGACTTTTTTGCTAGACTTTAGAAAATAAATAAAGTGAGGGATTGACTTGGCTAAGAAGAAAATTCAAAAGACCAATGCGATTCGTTTAGTCGAACAAAAGAAGATCGCTTATAAAGAGCATGAATATGCTTGGAGCGAGGACGATTTAGGCGCGGGCCACGTTTCTGAACAGGTTGAAATTGAACCTGCGAGAATTTTTAAAACCCTCGTCGCAGTTGGAAACAAAACGGGTCCAGTCGTAGCAGTGATTCCCAGTGATCATGAATTGGATCTGAAGAAGATAGCGAAGGTCAGCGGCAACAAAAAAGTTGAAATGCTGCATTTGCGAGATTTAGAGGCTACGACAGGCTACATACGCGGCGGCTGTTCGCCAATAGGAATGAAGAAGCTTTTTCCAACCTTCGTCGATGCTTCGGCTGAAAATTTTGAACAAATCGCAATTTCGGCTGGTAGAAGAGGGCTGCAAATGGAAATTACCCCCGCGGCCATCTTAGAACTGACGCGAGGACAATTTGCGGAGCTGACGCATTAAGCAAAGGCGTTATAGGCGGAATGTGTTCCGGCAACATACCCTGTACAAAAAGCGGTGGTGATATTGTAACCACCTGTATAGCCATTTACATCTAGAACCTCCCCGGCAAAATACAAGCCGGGGATTTTTTTGCTGGCTAATTCTTTGGGGTTGATTTCCTTAAGCTCAACGCCACCACCAGTGACGAAGGATTTTTCTAAACCAAATGTTTTGTTTGCAGTCATTGACCAGTCTTTACAATAGGAAACAAAGCGGTTCAATTGTTCTTTTGATGTTTGGTTGTAAGACAATTCGCTAATACCGATTTTTTCTAAAAGAAAGAGCAACAGACGCTCAGGTAAGAAACCGGCTAAGGCGTTTTTCAATTGTTTGGTGGAAGCTGCCGAACGCTCGCTGATTTCTTCAAGTAGTTCACTGTTTGATTTTCCAGGAAAACAATCAAGTGTCAGGGTTACTGTTTCTTGGGTTCGCAACAATTGATTAACAAAGCTTGAGCAACGCAATGCGGCAGGTCCTGAAATCCCAAAATGGGTAAAGAGCAAGTCCATCTCATGGCTCGCAATTGATTTACTTTTCTCGTCAACAACAGATAATTTTACGTCCTGCAGAGACAAGCCCTGCAATGTTTTAGCTGAAACAAAATCATCAGTTAAAAAAATCGGTGATTCTGTTGGATAGAGGGGTGTCACATGATGACCAACGCTTTTGGCAAAACGGTAGCCATCGCCCTGCGATCCAGTGGAGGGATAGGTGATTCCGCCAGTCGTAACGATGATACTTTTTGCAGAATAATCCCCCTCCGAGGTGCGAACGCCTTGAATGGTTGAGCCGTTAGTAATAATTTTTTCAACCGATTCTAAAAAATGCAGCTCCACGTTTAAATTTTCTAGCTCCTCCTTTAAAGTATTGACGATCGTAGCCGATTTATCTGAGACTGGAAAAATTCTTCCGTGATCCTCTTCTTTTAACGCAACTCCGCGTTCGTTAAAGAAGGTCATGACGTCTTGGTTATCAAATTGCGAAAACGTACTATATAAAAAACGGCCGTTTCCGGGAATATGAGTGATCAAATCCTCTACTGGACGATTATTCGTCACGTTGCAGCGACCGCCGCCAGTCATAAGCAATTTCTTGCCAAGTCGTTTATTTTTCTCAAATAGGGCGACTTTAGCGCCATTCATCGCAGCTGTAATTGCTGCCATCATCCCAGCGGGACCGCCACCAATTACGATTACATCAAATTTTTCACTCATTTTAATTAATTCCTATCTTTAATTGATTTGTTGTATTTGTTTGTATAATCATACTTTAAATACGAACAATTTTCAGTCAATTTGCCGCGTATCATGAATTTTTTTTCACTTCCATTAGAAAATGATGTAAACTATGAGTATTAAATGTGAGGAGGAATTTGATGGAAGTAAGAGAATATGTTGAACAGATTCAAAAGAACTTAGAGGCAAAAGATCCGAATCAAGAAGAATTTTTACAAGCGGTGGAAGAATTTTTACCTACCGTGATTCCTTTTCTAGAAGAGCATCCAGAGTATGTTGAAAAAAACATTTTAGGCATGATCATTGAACCAGAGCGAATGGTTCAATTCCGAGTGCCTTGGCAAGATGATAAGGGCAATTGGCAAGTGAATCGCGGTTACCGTGTTCAGTTCAACTCGGCGATTGGCCCATATAAAGGTGGTCTGCGTTTCCATCCAAGTGTGAACTTAAGTATCTTGAAGTTTTTAGGATTCGAGCAAATCTTTAAAAATAGCTTGACCGGTCTTCCAATTGGCGGCGGCAAAGGTGGATCAGATTTTGATCCGAAGGGAAAATCTGATTCTGAAGTAATGCGTTATTGCCAAAGCTTCATGACAGAATTATCAAAACATATTGGTCCAAACTTAGACGTGCCAGCAGGCGATATCGGTGTCGGCGGCCGCGAGATCGGATACCTATTCGGACAATATAAACGTCTGCGTGAATATGATATGGGTGTACTGACGGGTAAACCTTTAGGCTTTAACGGTAGTCTTGGTCGAACGGAAGCGACTGGCTATGGTGCAGTTTACTTCGTGAAACATTTATTAGAAGATCGCAAGGATTCCTTCGATGGAAAAAAAGTGATTGTCTCAGGTAGCGGAAATGTAGCTATCTATGCGATTGAAAAGGCGCAAGAATTAGGGGCAACAGCACTTACTTGTTCGGATTCAAATGGCTATATTTATGATAAAAACGGAATTGATGTCGAACTATTGAAGGAAATTAAAGAGGTTCGTCGCGCCCGCTTAACAGAATATGCCAAAGAATCTTCAACTGCTGAGTATTTCGAAGGTTCTGTTTGGGAGCTTGAGACAGAAGCAGACATTGCTTTGCCTTGTGCAACACAAAATGAGATTGACGATAAAAAAGCGGAGCTCTTAGTTAAAAACGGAGTAAAAGTGGTAGCAGAAGGTGCAAATATGCCGAGCACAAATGGCGCGGTTAAACTGTATCATGAAAATGGCGTACTTTATGGACCAGGAAAAGCAGCAAATGCTGGTGGGGTTGCTGTATCTGCATTAGAAATGAGTCAAAACTCTCAACGTTTGGCTTGGACCAAAGAGGAAGTCGATAGCAAACTCGATGACATCATGAAAAATATCTATGAAACTTGTCGTGATACGGCTGCGAAGTATGCGGATAAAGATAATTTCGCGGCAGGTGCGAACATTGCTGGGTTTGAGAAAGTTGCTGCTGCGATGATGGCACAAGGAACTGTTTAAATTTTAATGGTTTACGCTTGAAAAATCGGTAAAAGAAACGTAAAGTATAGATTGTTATGAAGTGATTTTCAAGGAGGAAAAACAATGGCACACATTCATTTCGATTATTCGAAAGTAGCACCATTCGTGAGCGAACATGAAATGGAGTACATCAAATCTGAAGTAGCTCTAGCTCACAAAGAATTACGCGAAGGTACTGGCGCAGGAAATGACTTCCTAGGCTGGATAGATCTTCCAGTAAACTATGATAAAGATGAATTTGCGCGCATCAAAAAAGCAGCTGAAAAAATCAAATCAGATTCTGATGTATTAGTAGTTATCGGAATCGGCGGTTCATACCTTGGAGCACGTGCAGCAATTGAATTCTTGCACCAAAGCTTTTTCAATGTATTGGATAAGGAAGATCGTAAAGCGCCGCAAGTATTTTTTGCGGGAAATTCAATCAGCTCAACGTACATCGCTGACTTGATCGAAGTGATCGGTGATCGTGATTTTTCTGTTAACGTAATTTCTAAATCAGGAACAACAACAGAGCCAGCAATCGCATTCCGTGTCTTCAAAGAATTATTGATCAAAAAATATGGTGAAGAAGAAGCGAACAAACGTATCTATGCTACAACTGATAAAGCTCGCGGAGCAGTAAAAGTAGAAGCTGATGCAGCTGGTTGGGAAACTTTTGTTATTCCTGATGATGTTGGTGGACGTTTCTCAGTGCTTACAGCAGTTGGTCTACTACCAATCGCAGCCAGCGGAGCAGATATTGATGCATTGATGCAAGGGGCAGCGGACGCTCGCGAAGCTTATTCAAGCGAAAACCTAGACGAAAATGAAGCATATCAATATGCTGCTCTTCGTAATATTTTATACCGTAAAGGCAAAGTGACTGAAATCTTGGTCAACTACGAACCAGGTATGCAATATTTCAACGAATGGTGGAAACAACTATACGGCGAATCAGAAGGAAAAGATTTGAAGGGTATCTACCCATCAAGTGCGAACTTCTCAACTGACTTGCATTCATTTGGACAATACATCCAAGAAGGTCGTCGTAATATCTTCGAAACGATCGTGAAAGTGGAAAAACCTCGTAAATCTGTGGCGATCCCTTCACAAGAATCTGATTTAGACGGCTTAGGCTACTTAGAAGGTAAAGATGTTGACTTTGTTAACTCTAAAGCTTATCAAGGCACATTATTAGCCCATACAGACGGCGGTGTTCCTAACTTTGTATTGAACATCCCAACAATGGATGCTTATACTTTAGGTTACGCTATGTACTTCTTCGAAATCGCTGTTGGTATCTCTGGCTATTTATTAGGGGTTAACCCATTTAATCAACCAGGTGTGGAAGCTTATAAGAAAAATATGTTTGCCCTACTTGGAAAACCAGGATTTGAAGATTTAGCAAAAGAATTGAATAATCGTCTATAAAATCAGGAAAAGAGCGCTCGTTTGACGAGGGCTCTTTTTTTTCGGGTGAATAAAAGTAATACATAGCTAATCAAAATTAATGATAAAAAGCATAATGAAAGAATAAAGAAACCGGTTTTAAACAATTAAAGATAAATAAAAAAATGAATAGGAGATTAAAAATAACCAAGGTTGTTTATGTTGATGTTTTACGAATTTTCTAACAATTGTTGAATTACCCTTGATATAAAAGCAAAAAAACTTATAAAAAACGTTTTCAATTTTTAATAATTATGTTATTATAAAAACGTAGTATTAAAGGGGGATTTATTATGGAAATTACAGAAACTATTGAAATTGGACTTGCTTACGAGTGTAAAGCAATTGGAATCAAAAATGAAGTTGTTGGTGTTGTCGAGCAACTTTACAATAATACAGTGTTGATCAATGTTGTACGTTGCGCACCTTCTGATCGCGCGACAGTTATCGAATTGCAGAATCGTTTATTAGTAAAATACGAAGATGTACACGCATGTATCGAAGTTGAGTGTACTGCGTAACTTTATAGTTATGCATGTGAAATATTTATTTTGACAGGAATTAGATTCGGACCCTTCAAAAAAGAGGTTCGAATCTTTTTTGTTCCTTGCTACTTTTAGCTATTAAGAATAATCGAGGAGCTCTATCAAACTGTCGGTGAGACATAAGCATTGTTTAAAATTTCACGTTTAAAATGTTAGGTATCGTATTAGTTGATTTTACCGATTTAAAGTTAACAAACAGTCCATTGAACCTTTAAGTTAGAAGAAATACAATAGAAGTTGAAGAAAAGATATAGCGGGAGGGATCACAAATGCAGGCAATCGAAATTAAACAATTAGAAAAAGTCTATTCAGATGGGAAGAAGGCCTTAGACAACATTAGTCTAGCGGTTCCTCAAGGGACGATTTTTGGGTTCTTAGGCCCGAATGGAGCTGGAAAGACAACGACAGTCAAATTATTAAATGGCATCTTAGATCCGACTGGTGGAGAGATTCGCGTTTTAGGGCTTAATCCAGTTAGCGAAGCGGAAAAGCTTCATCAATCCACAGGCATCTTAACGGAACATGCAGGCATGTATGATCATTTGACTGGTATTGATAATCTGATTTTCTTTGGGCAGCTTTTCGGTCTGACAAAATCGGAGAGTCAAGCAAGAGGAATACAATTGCTAGAAAAGCTAGAGCTTTCAGATGCGGCTCAAGTAACATTAAAGAGCTACTCTACCGGGATGCGTCAAAGACTCTCCTTAGCACGTACCTTGATTCATCGCCCAAGTGTGCTTTTTTTGGATGAGCCCACCAGCGGACTTGATCCTGAAAGTACAAAGAAGGTTAATGAATTGCTGCTAGAGCTTTCAAGAGAAGAGGGGACGACGATTTTCCTTTGTACACATCAATTAAGATACGCCCAAGAAATTTGTCATGAATATGGTCTGATGGACAAAGGCCAGCTTCTAGCATTAGGCAGTCTACCAGAATTACGAAAGCGTACCTTCAACAGCTATAAAGTAACGATCGAGACAGACTTCATGCCGCCTTCGCTCAAAAGTGAACGGATCAAAGATAACATTTATGAATTAGTGATCCAGGAAAAGGCGGAGATCCCTCAACTGGTGAGAGAAATTGTCAAACAGGGCGGCAATATCGCGCAAGTAACACCAAAGGATTTTTCGTTAGAGGAAATCTATTTTGCTTTATTGGAAGGGGGAGAGACGCATGTTTAATAATCGGCAAAAAGCGATTATGGTCAAGGATGTAAGAGGAATTACTGAAAATAAACGCTACTTTTCTGTGCTGACAATTCTTCCGTTGATCTTTTCAGTAGTCTTTCCAACGATTATGCTGCTAACGGTTTTACTAAGTCCAACGGATTCTTCTTCATTTACTGAAATGGCTCGTATTTTACCAGATTTTCAAAAACTGGATCAAGAACAGTTGATTCGCGACTTGTTGTCTTTAATGATCAATAATGTCATTCCGATTTTCTTTTTAATCATCCCGATTATGACAGCGAGTGTCATGGCGGCAAGTTCTTTTGTAGGCGAAAAGGAGAAACGAACGCTGGAGACATTGCTTTATTCTCCCTTATCGATTCGTGAAATTTTTCAGGCGAAAGTCTATGCCTCTTTTTTTGTAGCAGTCTTTGTGACCTATGTTTCGTTTATTTTAACTGTTATCGTGATCGAGGCAGAGCTGTATTTTATTACAGGGAGGATGCTTCCTTTAAGTATTAATTGGCTGTGGGTGATGCTTCTCATTGTACCGCCAATCACCATTATCTCGATTGTCTTGATTGTCAAAGGTTCAGCAAAATCTACGACAATCGAAGAATCACAACAGAAAGCGGCCTTTTTGATCATGCCGATAGCTTTGCTTCTTATTGGCCAATTTACTGGTATTCTCGTTTTTGGCGGATGGGTAGTGATTTCAATTGGTCTTATTTTACTGTTGATTGCCCTGCTGCTACTCAGATTTTCCATGACTGGCTTCACCTACGAACGTCTATTAGAGCGATAATAAAAATCGTAAACAACCTTCAATAGAGGACTGTTTACGATTTTTATTTTAGTCAAATTGTAGAATACTTGCTGTCTTTATACTGATACGGTTTGAGTCAACCGAAAAGACACTTAGATCATCTGTCAAGATACCTGTCACGTTCTGACAACGATAGACGGCCATTTGCTGATTTGAATTGACCGGCCAAACATAAACAGCTTGATTGCGTTTTTGCAAAACTTGAATCAAATCATTGTTGGCAGTTCGTGCTTCGATATTCATGAAATCCAGTGAGGTTTTTGGAGCCCCGATCAGATCTAAAGGCAAGATATAACCAACCTTCATTGTTGGAAAAAGTTGTTTCATTTTATTGGCGCTGTCTAGGTCCATACTTTGTAGTTGATGATTGGCTAGCTGCTCTTTTAAAGGTAATAATTGTTGAACGATTGTACTTTTAGTCTTGTTAGTGACCTTAAGCTCAATCAGTAATTTTTGGTTCAAACGGTTTGCTTCTGCGAGATAATCCGCAAATAATGGGATTTTACTAGTGTAGCCGTTATCCTCCAGTGTGACTTTTTTTAATTCATCCCAACTTGTTTCATCAATGCGTAAATTTTTATTAGCCAGATCTTTCAAATTTTCATCGTGCATCACGACTAATTGGTGATCTGCAGTTTCTTGAACGTCCATCTCTACATAATCTGGCCAATCTCTTAGGCTAGTTCTTTTCAGAGCTGCGATTGAATTTTGGACACCATTGCGGTTAGTAACTCCTCGATGTGAGATTGCAAAGGGGGCATTTGCATCTTCTATTTGAAAGGCATGAGCATAATGCAGCGAGTATAAGCCAAGACAAACAAGAATTGTCAAGCCCAGCCAGACGATTGTTCCCTTTGTTGTAGAGTCATCAATGACCGGCTTTTTATCTGATGCAGTCAAGTAGAGAAAGAAAAGGCCCCACCATACGTTTTGTAATACACGATAGATGACCAAAAAGATCATTGCGCTAGTTTGTCTGATCAAGTATTGCGAGAGCCAAATAACGCCGATTTTCATCAAAAGACTGACAGTTAAAAAGGCGAATGGAATTAGGAAGAAGAGCAGCAGCTGTTTTCCCAATTTATTTTCCGTTTTTTGCCAGCTAAGCTTCCGACTTTCCTTTATGCTTTTTCCTTGCTTTAGATATTTTGGCACTAAGATCATCCGATATAAAAAATAAAGAACAATCAGGTACAGGAAAATAATCACCGGCAGTATTTTCCAACGATAAAGAAAAATAAAAGAAAGCATTCTAGCTGGAAGCGGCTGCCAAGCTAACAAAAGTTGGTAAAAGCGAAAGAAAAAAATTGGAGATAAAAGTAGCCAATAGGCAAAGCTAACAAATGCTGCCTTTAAAGAAAAGTTCTGAAACCCTTTTTCATTTGACTGTACCTGGCTGAAAAAGTTTCCGTATAGAAAGATCAGAGCCGCAAACAGTAACAAATACAAAGGATGATACAGATTATTTAGAAAGCTTTGTCGAAAAAACAAAAAGAGTCCCTCTGATAAAAAAGGAAGACCAAAGACAAGCATGATAAAGTTATATATGGAAAACGTATTAAAAAAATGCGTTATTTGTTGTCGAAAGTAATTCATTATTCCTCCTACAATTCTAACAGTGAATGATTTATCTAAAATAAATCGTGCTTTTTATTTAGGGTATCACAAGTCTGCGATTCAAAGTTTGATTATTTCATGAAATTCGCGAAAATGGAATGGTCCTTCATTCGAAAATAAGGAAGCTGCGTCTCTAATACAGATCATTTTGTAAATGTCTTATATCGAATGACAAATAAGCTGCGAAAAACGTAACTCGCAGCTGGCTTTTGTCAATTAAATGTGTATTTAAGTGTCTGCAGAGCATTACACAAAGGATACCTACAAGACTGCAAAAAAACCACTAACGCGAATTAGTGGAGGAGTAATTTTTCTAATAAGGCGCCACCTTGTAATAAGGCCAAGCTGTATAAGAAGATTGAAGCCGGTTTCGCTAAAAAGATGATCGCGCTGTATTTCTTGAAGGACATATTGGTTAGACTGGCCATTAAACATAAGGCATCATCTGGTGCGACAGGGAAGAGAATCGCTAAGGTGAACAATTTATCAAAACGCGGATCATCAAGCCAATGGTTGTATTTCTGATAAACCTTATCACTGACGAGATGCATAATAAATGGCTTGCCATACTGACGTCCCATTAGGAAAAGAATCAATGAGCCAATTACGATACCGACATAATTATAAACGAATCCCCAATACGGTCCAAAAATCAACACTCCTGCTGCAAGGCTGATTCCACCAGGAATGATCGGGATGACTACTTGAATAATTTGAATCAAAACAAAAATGAGCGGGCCAGCGATCGGGGATTGTCCAACGAGCTGCTGCAATGAATTCATATCGTCAAATACTCCTAAGCGATAGAAGTAGATTGATAAACTAATGGTTACGGCAATTCCCATCAACGAAATAATATTTAATAGCTTCCTAGATTGAACAACACTCATCTGACTCAACTCCTTTGTCTTTCTAAAATGAAGTATAAAGGATAAATTAACAAAATGCATAGGTCTGAGGTAGTAATTTGTAAATTTCGTGCGAAACTTAAAATATTTTTAGATATTTATTGGTTACGCTTACAACATTAGTGGTTAAATAAATAAAACAGAAAAAGAAATTTCTGTTTTATACATGTTTATCTCATTCGTAAATTAGAACGGGTCCTTTTTAGGGCTCGTTCGATTACATTCGTGAACATAAAGCCGATCGCAATTGCACCAGCTGTGACGAGTACAGTAACCACTTTTTCCATTGATTCGGTAAATTCCTGATTCATCATATGGCGGACAGCCATGTAAGCTGGGCCTCCAGGAACTAATGGAACCAAGCTGGGGACGTTGAATACAATCACAGGCATATGCATGATCTTAGAGAAGAGAATGCTAATCAAACCGATCATTAAGGCGCCTAAAAAATTGGAGATGCCAATATTTTGATGAAAATACGTTTGTAAGATCCAAAAAGTCATCCAGCCCGCAGCTCCCGTGACACCGCACGCTAAAAAAGCTCGCCGAGGAATATTGGTTATGACGCTAAAGGCGATTGTGCTAAACATACTAAATAGAAAATTGACAATAAAATTCATGAGTGACCTCCAACTAAATTTATTCGTTAAAAGAAGTTAAATGCGACAATAATCCCGCCGCCGATCGCACCAGCGATAAATAAAGCTTCTGTTCCACGAGCGACACCACTGATTAAGTGGCCCGCCATAATGTCACGAAAAGCATTCGTGATAGCTAAACCTGGAACGAGAGGCATAATGGAGCCGATAATTAAACTATTTACGTCACGAGCAAACGAGGTTGAGACTGTCAATAAAGCCAAACAGCCAATGATTAGCGCCGCCGCAAAATCATTCAGAAATTTCATCTGCAATTTATTCCCAAAAAACGTGTGAACACCAAAACCAATCATTCCGATAATGAAAGTCGGAATAAAATCAAACCAAGTACCATTTAAGATGATCATCAAGGTACTGCTGACGATACCAGCCGAAATAATTTTCCAAATATAAGGAAAGTCGGGTGTGTCCTGATCGACTTCTTCTAGATAATGATAAAATTCTGGTAGAGAAAGCTCGCCATCAGCGAATTGGCGGGAGCCTTGATTGACTGCGGTCACTTTTTCCAAATTGATCGACTGAGGTGTGATTTGAATCACCTGGCTATTCTGTTCTGATGGGAAGCCAACGATCAGCCCTGTTGCTGTTACGTAGGTTTGTATATCATCAAGCCCCGCGTTCAGGGCGATTCGTTTCATTGTATCTTCCACCCGATAGACCTCTGACCCAGATTCCATCATAATTTTCCCGGCCTTTAAGCAGGTATTTAAAACAAGTTGCGCATAATTTTGCTGTTCCATCAAGCTAACCACCTTTACTATTCTATACTATAGTAGAGAATAAGAATAAATTAGACAAGAAAAAGAATAAGGATTGTCAGAAAACCTTAGAGAAAGTATAATAAAGTAACAGCAAACTTTTTTTTTGAGCTACGATTTTTACTTTAAAGAAACAAAAATGTATTCTAATGTATAACGACACTTTTGTTTTTTAATGAAATAAGTTAAATATTGCATAAATAATGAAACGTTTACACTGCCTTTGTAAGAAAAAATCCGCATAAGTTCACCACATTTTAGGAAAAAGTTTCTGTAAATTTAGATAACATCCTACATAGGGGTTGCAAAACTAATCAGTTTTTGATTAAAATAAAATGACGGGAAAAATAATAACATTCTGGGAGGAATTACAATGAGAAGAAAAGTTTACACCAAGGACCAGATTCTAAAGGCTGCCTATGAAGTTGTCGAAAATGAAGGTTTTTCTGGATTTACCGCACGAAACATTGCCAAGAAGATGGGAATCAGTACGCAACCAATCTATTTAGAATTTAAAAACATGAGTGATCTTAAGAACACTTTGTTAGATGAAATTTGCAATCACCTATATTACGATATTTTCCCAGAAGTTCGCACAGGTGATACGATCATTGACCTAGGATTGAGCTATGTTTATTTTGCGAAAGAACAAAGTAATCTATACAATGCATTATATGTACAAGAGTATGGTGGCGGAAAGAAAATGCACGACTTCTCTTATAATTACTTCCACCAATTAATTTTAGAGCATCCGAAATACAGCCAGTTATCTGAAAAACGTATCAACGCGTTACATGTAGGAATTTGGATTTGCGTTACAGGTATCGCGACATTGATGTCATCGGGTATTATCTCACCGACACAAGATGAGATCGTTCATTTGATCAATCGTACCCTTAATAACATCTTGGAAGATGAAGATACTTCAGTATTGGATAGTTTATAATATCTTGACATTTAAGCAAAAAAAGGTAAGATAAATGTTGCGGAAGGTTGGCAGAGTGGTAATGCACCGGACTCGAAATCCGGCGAGCCGCAGTAATGTGGTGCACGGGTTCAAGTCCCGTACCTTCCTTTTATCTTACTGGTATGGAGTTGTTTAGCTTAGGCTGAGCAACTCTTTTTTGGCTCTTCGTCAAATCGTGTTGGTGAAGACAAATTTGAATAAAACTTAGTCCGATATGCGGCGCGTTCTGTGCGCCGCATATTTTTTAGTTTTCAAAGATCAGACCTTGTTGTAAATAGATCCGTGCCCGAAAGTTATAAAAGTTGCGATAACCAAACGCAATTCGTTTAATCAGCTTG
>SKDY01000109.1_pt1 | contig 71681 bp, 60 predicted proteins | sample 4826591 | NCBI WGS metagenome assembly SKDY01 (sample SAMN11008823, study PRJNA524170) | human gut metagenome | biome: Human fecal sample; material: Feces; isolation source: fecal sample from pouch patient p10, p22 | host: Homo sapiens | place: Israel: Tel-Aviv | collected 2016-06-15 | reverse complement strand
ACAAATAACTTGTCAACCAGTCAACAGTCAACACGTCAACAGAAACAGACTTGTGAACTGAAAAAGAGACATCAGGTGGTTATTGCGGTGGGGTCCCACCTCTTCCCATTCCGAACAGAGAAGTTAAGCCCACTTGCGCCGATGGTACTGCAATGCAATGCGGGAGAGTAGGTAGCCGCCTCCTTTCAGCCGGAGCCCCGAGGATATTGTATCCTCGGGGCTCCTTTTTTGTGCCTGCCCCATTTTCCAAGTTTCCTCTCTATGCCTTTCAGGGAGCCCTATTTCAGCCAACTCTTATTGGGAGCTGTCATTCTCTTTTCATCCATTCACAAGGGAAAGGAATTCCTTCTCATGTTGCCTTCCCTGTAACTTGCATCCTATCCCTCTCGCATTCTGACGCTGGGTACTGTCTTTCAAAGTGTGTAAGTATTCCTTCTATTCTATTCCCTCTTTCCATTCGTTTTCTATTTTCTGTTTCCAGTTTTTAAATTGATATATTCTTCTGGCATATGTCTTCTTTGTTTCCTCCATAGCCACAGCAGCCAATAGGAATATCACCGCCTTGTCTGACGGCATAGAGGTTCTCATACTTGTACGTTTGTACGTTGTCAAACAAAAGTGCACAACTTGAGCTCCAATTAAGTTTGGGGTTTTGATTTAGAATTATTAATAAAAAAGTATATTTGCACAATGACAACAAAAAAGAATTTTTCAGTAGGTTCCCAGCAGAGAACATCAGAATCCTTATTAAAGGATATTCGTCGCAACACGAAACGAATTTTCACTTCAGAACAAAAGGTTTTAATTGTGATGGAAGGAATCCGTGGTGAACAGAGCATCGCAGAGCTCTGCCGTAAGTATGGCATATCCGATAGTACTTATTACAAATGGAATAAGGAATTTATTGAGGCTGGTAAAGCTCGCCTTGATGGTGACATCGTCCGTGAAGCAACAAGTGATGAGGTGAAGGAACTTCGTCAGGAAAATATTCGCTTAAAGGAAGCCCTTGCCGATTTGGTAGTGAGATATGACGTTGTAAAAACAAGCTTGAAACTCATCGAATAAGCCCTATGCATGAATCGTATATACGTTATAGTGCGGAAGAGAAAGAGAGCATCATTCTAACAATAAAGCGTTCAGAGTTAAGTATTGTTCAGGCACTTAAGCGTTTAGGAATCCCAAGGCGTACCTTTTATAATTGGTATAAGAAATATGCTATAGGAGGTTTGAATGCTCTCAGAGCAACACATTGCAGAGCACCGACAACGTGGAACCGCATACCTGATAATATTCGACAAATAGTGGTTGAACTTTCTTTAGAGCATCCAGAGCTCACCCCCAGGGAATTGTCTGTTCTTTTATTGGAAGAGAGTCAAATATTTGTTTCTGAATCAAGCTTTTATCGTATTTTGCACGAAAGAGATCTATTGGAACGTATGGAGCATGATTTTATCTTTGCAGCTGATGAGTTCCATCATAAGACTAAATTCGCCAATGAGATGTGGCAGACCGATTTTACCTATTTCAAAGTCAAGGGTTGGGGCTGGTATTATCTCTCTACGGTAATTGATGACTTCAGCAGGTATATTATCCATTGGGAGTTATGTTCGAGTATGACTTCTGATGATGTATCCAGAACAATAGATAAAGCAATTGAGAAGGCAGGAGTTACATTCCAGAATCCTCCTTGTCTGTTATCAGATAATGGACCATGTTATATTGCTTCCTCTCTCAAACAGTATCTCTGTAAGGAATATAATATCAAGCATATCCATGGCAAACCCTTGCATCCGCAGACGCAGGGAAGGATAGAACGATATCATAGAACGATGAAAAATGTAATTAAGCTAAATCATTATTTTTGTCCCTCTGAATTGGAAAATGCTATCGATGGGTGGGTGAAATATTATAATGAGAGAAGGTTTCATGAATCGTTAGATAATCTTACACCTATAGACGTATATTTAGGGCAAGGGGAGAAAATCAAAAAGATAAGAGAAATAATAAAGCAAAATTCAATCAACAAAAGAATTTTTGATAATAAAACAATGAAATTTCAGAGTAAATAACTACATTTGCAGTTGTGCACTTTTGTTTGACAACGTACACCTTTGTACATAAATCATTTCATAATGAAAATAACACATGTTCAGAATAAAATATTCATAAACTTATGGGAAGAGTTAAAGAACTTATGATGGAAGAGGAGGAGTTGTTTTCTCGTGGTTACGTTACACCCGACGAAGAGAACAAATACGTCTGTTTAAGTCATTTTACTAATAGTCATTTGAAGCAATTTATACTAGATAATAGTAGAATGGGAAAATGTTCATACTGCAAATGTAAAACAAAGGTTTGTAAATTTACTGCTTTCATGGATTTTGTTGGAGAAAGGCTCACGAATTACCTGGGGCCTATTGATGATGAAGGGTTGTATTTAGCTAGCGGCTTTCTTGACAAAGATGAGGATGAGATTCCTGGTTATAAAAGACGAGGTCCTTATATTGCCCCTTCAGATGTGGAATATTATACAGATATAGAAGACTTGATGTTTGATTTTGAGTTGATAACTGATAATGACAAACTTACTGAGGACATAGCCAGCTGCTTTAACGTTGATTGTTGGATCAGAAAAGACCCGACAGCTTTACTCTACCACGAGGAAATGGCGTATGCGTGGGAAAAATTTTCAGAAAGAGTAAAAAAACAAAGATATACCTTCTTTAGAGACATAAGTTATTATAAAGACACTGTTGATACTCATGGGGAAGAAATAGATATTCTCAGCGAGGTTGGTGAAAAGGTATGTCTCTTGGAAGATATTTTAAAGGCTGGCACATATATTTATAGAGGACGCCCTAATGGGGATGGTGCACCATACAAATTATTTGAAGAGTTGACAGCTCCTCCTATAAAGTTTGCTAAAACAAATAGGATGAGTCCAGTCGGAGTATCCATATTTTATGGTGCTTTCGAAGAAAAAACCTGCTGCAAAGAGATAAGACATTATTTAGAAGAAAAAGAGACTATAATTTATGTGGGAAAGTTTAGAACAACCAAAGATTTGAAACTAATCAACCTTTGCAATATTCCTAAGCCTAGTTTTTGGATGAAAAATGAAAATGATTGGCAGACTTTCTTATTCCTAAAACAGTTTCATGATGAAATATCAAAACCCATAAGTACTGATAAATCAGAGTTAGATTACATTCCTTCTCAAGCATTTTCAGAATATCTTAGATTTATCCAACGCGCTAAGGATGGAAGTCATTTTGATGGAATCATATATAAAAGTTCTCTTGTTGGTACTGATAATATTGTTCTTTTCTATGATGATAAAACAAGTGCGAATATATTGGAATTGATTTCTGTTGAAGAAAAAATATGCAAGATCTAAACTAAGGAAAGTATACTAACACTTACAGAGAGTACAAATAAATAATTTTATGCACCTTATTTTTTAAATATAGTCATCAAGTATTTATCGAAGAATAAAATCTATTTTCACAAATAGTTCCACTTCCTAGCAGCCATTACACGACAACAAAGCATGAGATAGTATCAAACGAACTGCATCAGACCTAATAGAGAATACGAGACCTCTGCAAAACTCCTCATATAATTTGTCTTTCTTAAATATTTTTTGTACCTTTATCGTATGAAACAGAAGTTATCCTCTCCAAGTTTTGCTGACCTGTTCCTTGGTCAAAGAAAGGTCAAGCAGACATTCTTTTCACAAATAAACACAGTCATTGACTGGGCACCTATTCGTGCTATAATAGAAGTGGCTTATACAAAAGGCTATAAGTCTACTGGCCGGCCCGGCTATGACAGTCTTGTTTTATTCAAGATAGAATTACTCCGCACCTGGTATGGTCTGAGTGACGGAGAAGTTGAAGATCAGGTTAACGACCGCCTGTCTTTCAGCCGTTTTGCAGGTCTTGGCATGGAAGATATCGTTCCTGATAGTACTACAGTGTGCCGTTTTCGCAACATTCTTGTTGAAGCGGATTTGTATGATACGCTTCTTGCGGAATTTAATCGGCAATTGGAAGCTAAAGGAATCATTGTAAAGCGTGGTGCCATTGTTGATGCCAGCATTACGAATACTCCCCGTTGCCCCCGTGGACGTAAGAGCTATGAGGTTGTTGAGGACAGAAAAGAGGATGAGAACATGGAGGCTTCTGAGAAAGCCATGCTCAAAGAAGTTGTCAGGCCTAATGTAGACACAGAAGCCCGTTGGGTAAAGAAGATGGGAAAGCTCCACTTCGGTTACAAGCGTCATACGGTAACGGATGAAAACGGGATGGTGCTTGCCGAGGAAACGACAGCTGCCAATGAAAGTGATATGAAACACTTGGAAACACCCCTGAAGAAAGCTGAATTGCCACGGAAAGCACTTGTCTATGCCGATAAAGGATATGACTCAATGGAGAACAAAGAAACCCTCAAACGTATGAAACTTAAAAGTCGTATCATGCATAAGGGAACAAGAGGACATGAAATTACAGAAAGGCAGCAGCGTATCAACATTGCGATAAGTAAGACACGCTACAAAGTAGAACGTACCTTTGGTTCTATGCATAGATGGTTTGGTGCTGGAATAGCAAGATACGTCGGACTTTCAAAAACACATGCGCAGCATATTATGGAATCCATTGCCTACAACTTATACCGAACGCCAGGGATTATTGTGCCAAATTCTATCAGATAATATGAAAATACACCGATAAAAGATTATTATCTACTCAAAAATAACCTCCAGTGGCATCTTTCGGTCAAAAATATTCATTCTTCTAAGAGTATATGGGTGAAAATTGAGAGGATGGTAGGTTTTGCAGAGGTTTCATTTCTTCTTCAGGATGAGGTGCTTGGGTATCTTCACCCACTTTCGGTTTACTGCAATTTTAATCGTACTTCCCTCTTTCTGCTGTAATTCATAGGTGCCGTCAGGGAGTTTCTTGAGGATAGCTTCAAGGTCTTCACTGCCATAGTCGTTGGTAACAGCGAGTTTGGCCGTGGTAGAATCTTTCAGTTCTGCACTTGTGAAAAGCCATTTTCGCACGTCACGCTTTGCACCAAAGTAACCAGGAAGTTCGCCAAAAATCTCTTGACCAGGAACTTTGATATTATTGTGATAAAAGTCCATCTCTATATATACCTGATACTCATCATTATACAGATATCCTTTGAAAATGCTGTCTTTTTGAGCTTTTATTGTGAGAGCCGACAATAGGGTAAAAGCTATAATCAATGTCTTCTTCATATTTGTTCTTATGTTTGTTTTTTGCAAAGATATATTGTTTCATCAAGAAAAGCCTATATTTTTGCAAATATGAGCATGAATACTTGCTTTTTTTGGAATTTTATATTATCTTTGCCCTGCTATTATTAGTCTTTGTAATGGGTAAGAAGATGAAAGTTCCCAATTATATATTTGAATCAAGTTGGGAAGTATGTAACAAGGTTGGTGGTATTTACACCGTGTTATCAACACGCGCAAAAACTTTGCAGGACGAGATGAAGGATCATGTGATTTTCATTGGTCCGGATTGTTGGGGAAAGGCCAACAGTCCTTATTTTATAGAAGATTTGACTTTATTTTCAGATTGGCGCATAAAGACCCAGGCTGAAGATGGATTGAAAGTAAAAGTTGGCCGTTGGGATATTCCGGGTCAGCCGATTGCTGTTTTGGTTGATTTTCAATCTTATTTTGCTGTCAAAGACCAGATTTATGGTCAGTTGTGGGAGGACTTTAAGGTTGACAGTCTTCATGCCTATGGCGATTATGACGAAGCCAATATGTTCTCATATGCTGCAGCCAAGGTGGTAGAAAGCTTTTATCACCGCAACATAGACAAAGCGGGCAAGGTCATTTATCATGGTAATGAATGGATGACATGTCTTGGTTTACTCTATATCAGGAAACATGTTCCAGAGATTGCTACTATTTTTACGACTCATGCAACGAGCATTGGACGTAGCATTGCAGGTAATCATAAACCTCTTTATGAATATCTGTGGGCCTATAATGGTGATCAGATGGCATCCGAACTCAATATGCAGAGCAAGCACTCCATAGAGAAGCAGGCCGCACATTTCGTAGACTGCTTTACTACGGTGAGTGATATTACGGCACGAGAATGCAAGGAACTTCTTGACAAACCTGTAGACTTTGTTCTTCCAAATGGTTTTGAGAACAACTTTGTGCCCAAGGGAGCTGCTTTCACTGCTAAGCGTAAGCAGGCAAGAAAGACTTTGCTCCGCGTAGCCAATGCCTTGACTGGCGACCATTTTGATGACGACACGCTGATTATTTCAACCAGTGGGCGTTATGAATTCCGCAACAAAGGCATTGATGTTTTTATAGAAGCTATGAACCAGTTGCGGTTTGCAGAAGACCTTGATAAGCAGGTTGTTGCTTTCATAGAGGTGCCGGGCTGGGTAGCCGGGCCACGGGAAGACCTGCAGGAACGGCTGAAGAGTGGCCGTAACTTTGACAGTCCACTCCCTAATCCCACCTATACGCATGGACTGCATGACCTTGACAGCGACCGCGTGCTGTGCATGATGAATACTCTCGGTATGCACAATGAGAAGACCGACCGTGTGAAAATAATCTTCATCCCCTGCTATCTCACGGGCCAAGACGGTATTCTCAATCTTTCTTATTATGACGTTGTGTTAGGTAATGACCTTTGTGTCTATCCCTCTTATTATGAGCCGTGGGGCTATACTCCATTGGAGGCTGTGGCTTTCAAGGTTCCATGTATCACGACAGACCTTGCAGGATTTGGTCTTTGGGCCAATCAGGTGAAAGGCAGTTATAGTGAAATTGAAGATGGTGTGAAGGTCATTCATCGCACAGACTATAATTATCAGGAGGTGGCTGCAGCCATCAAAGATACTGTTGTCAAATATGCATCGCTCACGGATAAAGAAGTGAAATCTTGCCGAAGTCATGCCGACAACCTCTCTCGAAAAGCTTTATGGAGCAAGTTTATTGCTTATTATCATGAAGCTTATGATTTTGCTTTGCGTCATGCCGAAGCACGAATGGATAAATAATTTTTGAGATTTAAATAAATTGGGATTTATGAAAATTAAAGCTGATTACGTGAATACTCCTCAATGGAAGGAGTTGATTGTGAAGTCTCGACTTCCAGAGCAGTTGAAATGTCTCGACGAACTGGCACACAATCTATGGTGGGCTTGGGACTATGAGGCAAGAGATCTCTTCAAGAGTCTTGACGAAACTCTTTACGAAGAAGTGCTTCACAACCCTGTTGTGCTTCTTGAACGCTTGAGCTATGACCGCAAGGAAGCTATCGTAAAGGATAAGGCAATCATGAAGAAGGTAAAGGATGTCTATGCAAAGTTCCGCACCTATATGGATGTGAAGCCCGATAAGAAACGTGCTTCTGTTGCCTATTTCTGTATGGAATTCGGTCTGAGTCAGGTGCTCAAGATTTATTCCGGTGGTCTTGGTATGCTTGCCGGTGACTATCTTAAAGAAGCTTCAGACAGCAATGTCGACATGTGTGCCGTAGGTTTTCTCTATCGTTATGGCTATTTCACCCAGAGCTTGAGCATGGATGGTCAGCAGATTGCAAAATATGATGCACAGAACTTCAACTCGCTTCCTATAGAGCGTGTGCTTGACGAAAACGGTAATCCGGTGATTGTTGATGTTCCCTATACCAATTATCAGGTTCATGCTTATGTATGGCGTGCCAATGTCGGTCGTATCAGTCTTTATCTGTTGGATACCGATAACGAACTCAACTCTGAATTTGACAGGCCAATCACTCACAGCCTTTACGGTGGTGACTGGGAAAACCGACTGAAGCAGGAGATACTTCTCGGTATCGGAGGTATCCTGACTTTGAAGAAATTGGGTATCATGAAGGATATATATCATTGCAATGAGGGCCATGCTGCACTCTGCAACTTGCAGCGACTCTGTGACTATGTAGAGGGAGGACTTTCTTTCAATCAGGCTATGGAGCTTGTGCGTGCATCTTCACTCTACACGGTTCATACGCCGGTTCCTGCCGGTCATGATTATTTTGACGAAGCTCTTTTCGGCAAGTATATGGGTGGTTATCCTGAAAAGCTCGGTATTTCTTGGGACGAACTTGTGGGTATGGGACGTCAGAACCCCGATGATCATGGTGAGCGTTTCTGCATGAGTACATTTGCTTGTAACACCTGTCAGGAGGTGAATGGTGTGAGCAAATTGCATGGCTGGGTCAGCCAGAAGATGTTTGCGCCATTGTGGAAAGGCTATTTCCCAGAGGAAAACCACGTTGGCTATGTGACCAATGGTGTACACTTCCCAACATGGGCAGCTACAGAGTGGCGTCATATCTATGACAAGTATTTCGACAAGAACTTCATGAACGACCAGAGCAATGAGGAAATCTGGCATGCCATCAACAATGTTCCTGATGATGAAATCTGGGAAACACGTATGGCATTGAAGAAGAAGTTGGTTAACTATATCCGCGAGAAGTTCACAGAATCATGGCTTCGTAACCAGGGAGATCCTGCTCGTGTGGTTTCACTCTTGCAGCGCATCAACCCTAATGCATTGATGATTGGTTTCTGCCGTCGCTTTGCAACCTATAAGCGTGCACATCTGCTGTTCACGGATATTGACCGTTTGGCAAAGATTGTCAATGATCCGGAACATCCGGTTCTGTTCTTCTTCTCGGGTAAAGCTCACCCTGCTGACGGTGCAGGTCAGGGCTTGATCAAGAAGATTTATGAAATCAGTCAGCGTCCGGAATTCCTTGGCAAGATTATCTTCCTCGAAGATTATGACATGCAGCTTGCGCGTCGTTTGGTTTCCGGTGTTGATATCTGGATGAATACTCCTACACGTCCGCTTGAGGCTTCTGGTACATCCGGTGAGAAAGCCGAGATGAATGGAGTTGTCAATCTCTCTGTACTTGACGGTTGGTGGGTTGAAGGATATCGTGAGGGTGCTGGTTGGGCATTACCTGAAAAGCGCACTTATGAGAATCAGGCTTATCAAGATCAGCTTGATGCTGCTACTATTTATGGCCTGTTGGAGAACGATATCATCCCATTGTACTACAACCGTAACAAGAAAGGTTATAGCGAAGATTGGATCAAGGTGGTTAAGAACTCAATCTCAACCATTGCACCTCACTATACAATGAAGCGTCAGTTGGATGACTACTATGATAAGTTCTACAACAAGCAGGCACTCCGTTTCAAGAAACTTGCAGAGAAGGATTGCCGCTTGGCAAAGGATATTGCACAGTGGAAAGAAACTGTTGCTGAGCGTTGGGATGCTATCCATGTGGTCAGCAGGGACACTTCGCTGATTGATAATGGCGGGGAAACAGGAAAGAAGTACACGATGACCTATGTCATTGATGAACAGGGACTCGATGATGCAGTCGGACTGGAGTTGGTTGTACTGAAGAACAATCTCGCCGGTGACGATCATGAGGTATATGCAGTTCATCCGTTCAAGATGAAGAGTCATGAGGGTAACCTCTATACTTTTGCAGCAACGATTGAACCGGATGAAGCAGGTGCATTCAGAAGTTGCGTGCGCATGTATCCGAAGAATGTCAACTTGGCTCATCGTCAGGACTTCTGCTATGTAAAGTGGCTTGACTGATTTGATTTGAAATCAGAATAAATTGTAACGGGAACCGGCTTATTGCCAGTTCCCGTTTTTTGATGATATGGTCGTCATAAAATGTAAATGAAATCCATATCCATGGTTTTATTTCCGAGAGGGAGGATTGAATTCTTTAGTATAATCAAATGTTTCAATGTGGAATTTATCCTTTGCCAAAATTAACTATAATTGCTCTCATGAAATTTATACATTTGCAATGATACACTTTCGAGATCTAAATATGCAGTGTGTCTTTCGTAACTGTAATATATTGATGGTCATCGTGTTATATAGTTTGAAATGAACTGTGTTTCATTCTCATATTGGAGGTGTTACAACTTGGGTTGAATGAGCGTGTAATCAGCGTCATAATGCGCGGTAAAGTGACTGAGATTGCAATGCGAGAAGATAGAAGTAGAGATGCCGATGTTATGAAATGATATTGACATTTATCATAAATGAGGCTTTCTATCACCGGTTGTTCATATTGTGAACAGATGAAACAGAGGTATTATGTTTGCAATAAAAAGTTTGGTCTTCAGTTGTAAATATGAAGTTAATTCAATTCTGATGAAAACGAATAAAGCGGGCAATTGCAATGCCTGCATTTGCCCGCTTAGTTTATTTTCTGTTCTCTTTTTTATACCAGATACTGTGATGAGATGCTCTCGTTATCCACTACACGACGGATTGTCTCGGCAAACATGTCGGCAACCGACAGCTGCTTGACCTTTGCACTGCGGTGAGAGTAGGGGATAGAATCTGTGAAAATGATTTCTTCGAGAGCCGAAGCCTGCACGCGTTCTGAAGCGGGGCCACTCATGACACAGTGTGATGCGCAGGCCCGAACAGTCTTTGCACCAGCTTCTTTCATGATGTCGGCAGCCTTGGTAATGGTGCCCGCTGTGTCAACCATATCGTCGATAATCACTACATTCTTGTCCTTTACGTCGCCGATAATCTGCATGGTGGCTACAACGTTTGCACGGGCACGCGTCTTGTTGCAAAGCACAAGTGGGCATCCTAAATATTTAGCGTAGGTGTTGGCACGCTTCGAACCGCCTACATCAGGCGATGCAATCACGAGGTCTTTCAGGTGAAGACTCTGCAGATAAGGTAGGAGAACGCCTGAAGCATAGAGGTGGTCAACGGGAACATCAAAGAACCCTTGGATTTGATCGGCATGGAGATCCATCGTAATCAGTCGGTCGATGCCTGCCACACTCAGCAGGTCAGCAACGAGTTTAGCGCCAATGCTTACTCTCGGTTTGTCTTTACGATCCTGGCGTGCCCAGCCAAAATAAGGAACAACGGCGATGATGTGGCGTGCGGAAGCACGTTTGGCAGCATCTATCATCAGTAAGAGTTCCATGAGATTGTCGGAATTTGGGAATGTACTCTGAACGAGGAATACGTCGCGTCCGCGGATAGATTCCTCGTAAGATACGGCAAACTCTCCGTCGGAGAACTTGGTTACAACCAGATTTCCTAATGGACAGCCCAAACTGGCACAAATCTTTTCTGCAAGGTATCGTGTGTTTGTACCTGAGAAAACCAAAAAAGAGTTCTTTTCACTCATTTCTAATAGTGTTTTATATTGATATGTTAACGTCTGTCAGATAAGACCTGATGTGAGTAATTACTTCTTATGGGATTGATTTCGAAACGTAATAATGAGTGCTGACATGTTGCGAATAAAGCAGACAAGACTGTTTTCTGAAGATGCAGAAAGCCAAATTCCTCGTAGGAAAGTGAGGACGGTCTTTTGTCTTTATTCACATGGAATGCAGATTTCATCAACATGATTAGCTTCATTGCGTTTCGACTTTAATGCTGCAAATGTATGAAAATTCTGCCAAACAAGCAATTATATCATCGTAAAAAGTTACCTTTGCACCAGGAATTTTAATTTTAATCAATGATGAAATTGAACCTCGAAACGTTTTCAGGCATCAGCCAACCGATATATATTCTTGAGGAGGCACGGCTGCGTCGCAATCTTAATCTCATTGCAAATGTAGCACGTGAGGCTGATGTGGAGATTATCCTTGCGTTCAAGGCTTATGCACTTTGGAAGACTTTCCCCATTTTCCGCGAGTATATTCATGCTACAACGGCAAGTTCTCTCTCAGAGGCTCGGTTGGCACTTGAGGAATTTGGCAGTAAGGCGCACACGTTCTCACCTGCTTATACCGATAATGAAATTGACGAGATAGCTCGCTGTTCGAGTCATTTGCAGTTCAATTCGCTTACTCAATATGCGCGTTATCATGAGCGTGCACGCAAGGTGAACCCTACGATTAGTTATGGGCTGCGTGTCAACCCCGAGTATTCGGAAGTGGGAACCGACCTTTATAATCCCTGTGCTCCGGGTACAAGGTTTGGTATCAGTGCCGATAAAATGCCCGAAATGCTGCCTGATGACATTGAAGGTTTCCATTGTCATTGCCATTGTGAGAGTGGAGCTGACGTGTTTGAGCGTACATTAAAGCATATAGAAAATAAGTTCTCGTGTTGGTTTCCACAACTGAAATGGATTAATTTTGGCGGTGGCCATCTGATGACACGTCATGATTACGACACGCTGTTGCTCGTCGATATATTGCAGAAATTCCATGTGCGCTATCCTTGGTTGAAAGTGATTTTAGAGCCGGGAAGTGCTTTTGCCTGGCAGACGGGTCCCTTGGTGAGCCAAGTTGTAGATGTTGTTGAAGACCATGGTATCAAGACCGCCATTCTGAATGTCAGCTTCACATGCCACATGCCGGACTGTTTGGAGATGCCTTATAATCCAGCTGTGCGTGGAAGTGAATATATAGAAGCTGACGACAAGAGTTCTCCTTATATATATAGGCTTGGAGGAAACTCGTGCCTCAGTGGTGATTTCATGGGCTACTGGAAGTTTGATCATGCCTTGCTGGTGGGCGAAAACGTGATTTTCGAAGACATGTTGCATTACACAACAGTAAAAACCAATATGTTTAACGGCATCTCTCATCCCGCCATTGGACTTGCCAAACTTGATGGAACACTTGAGGTGTTGCGTAAATATGGTTATGAAGACTATCGTGATAGAATGGATTGAACGTGAAATCTGATTTTTTCTTCAAAAAAACAAAGCAAAAGTTTGCAGGTTAAAAAAAAAGCCTTACCTTTGCAACCGCATTTAGCGAAATGTTCCTTACAAAGGATAATTGCGGAAATAGCTCAGTTGGTAGAGCACAACCTTGCCAAGGTTGGGGTCGCGGGTCCGAGTCCCGTTTTCCGCTCAACATTCTGAATACACCATTAAGAAGGTTTTTTCCTTCGCTTGCCCAGGTGGCGGAATTGGTAGACGCGCACGTTTCAGGTGCGTGTGTTTCACGACGTGCAGGTTCGAGTCCTGTTCTGGGCACTTTTATTCAGAATGCTTTTACATGTTGGAGAGGTGGCGGAATTGGTAGACGCGCTACTTTGAGGGGGTAGTGTCAATTGTGACGTGGGAGTTCGAGTCTCCTCCTCTTCACATCGTAATAAATGTTTTTTATTTCTCTGCGGAAATAGCTCAGTTGGTAGAGCACGACCTTGCCAAGGTCGGGGTCGCGGGTTCGAGTCCCGTTTTCCGCTCTTTCTTCTAAGGGAAACATACACATCAATGAATTTATATTTAAGATATTTTGATCGCGAGACGCTGGTTTCAAACGTGGAAGAGGCGCTTGATTTTCTGAGTTCTATTCCAGAGATAGGTCTGAATCCTGATTTGGAAGCAGATATTCGGGATTATGTTGCCAGTGATGTTTGCTATCCGAAGCGTTATAAAGTGCGTCAGCGTGTTTATTTTATTATCATCAAGACTATGGCTACCACCATGGAAGATTTCAAGGATAAGAAGGCTGTTCGTCAGATGTCTCCGGTTGTTGACAAGCATGATTTGGCTGCTTCGACGATGACACGGCTTACAGAAATGCAGCCGGGATGGTATGAAGGAACGCTCGATTTCAAGCGCGTTGTGATGATTCCTGCTACAGGTAAGCATGAATACAGAGATACTCATTTCGTTGCCCAGTGTAAGGCCAACTCCGGACAGGACTGCTATGCACGCATCGTTGAATATCTGCGCAGCCGTGTTGACGGTCGTTCTCAGTTCCCCTCTGCCAAGGGAAAGAATTTCCATTTCAAGTATCTTGGCATGTGGAAATAGGCTATAAGTATAGAGAGTATTGTATAATATCATCAATAATCCATTTTGAACGATGAATAAGGTAATGCTTATCGGCAATGTCGGGAAAGAACCTGATGTACGTTATTACGACCACGATCAGGCTGTAGCCCAGTTTCCATTGGCTACGACAGAGCGTGGCTATACGCTTCAGAATGGAACCAAGGTGCCCGATCATACCGATTGGCACACGATAATGGTGTGGCGTGGCTTGGCTAAGATAGTGGAGAAGTATGTTCATAAGGGCGACAAACTCTACATTGAAGGCCGTATCCGTTACCGCACTTATGACGACCAAAAAGGTCAGCGCCGTTATGTTACGGAGATTTTGGCTGAAAATATAGAACTACTCACACCTAAGTCGGAAGGCAATGACAATGTTGCCACGTCGCAGTCTGCCCAGTCACAGACACAGAAGACAAATCAGTGTGAGACAACAGTAGCGGAGGAAGACGACGCCTTACCGTTTTAAGAAGTAAAAAACATCAACTTTTGGATATCACCTCTTTTATTGAAACTTTTTCAGATGTAAGTTTTCAATCGCCTTCGATTGGAGTCATCTTGTGCATGCTATTGGCGGCAGTATTGTTGTTACTGTCAGGTTTTGCCAGTGGTTCAGAAATCGCATTTTTCAGTCTTTCGCCTACAGACATTGCTGAACTCGACCCCGAGCACAATGCGAAAGACCAAAATATAGATCTCCTTTGCACTGACAGTGAGCGGACGCTTGCTACGATTTTGATTACCAACAACTTTGTCAATGTGACCATTATCATGCTGTGCAACTTCATTTTTGCTTCGATGATTAAGTTCGGTCCTAAGGCGGTATGGCTTGAATTTCTTAGTCTTACGGTGTTGTTGACGTTCTTACTCTTGCTTTTCGGCGAGATTATGCCCAAGGTCTACAGTCGGCAAAATTCATTGAAGTTCTGTCGTTTCGCTGTTGGTGGTGTGCTTTTCCTGCGCAAACTGTTCTGGCCTTTTGAGACAGTGTTAATCAAGAGCGGTGTCTTTGCGGAGAAAGTAGTGCAGAAAAAGAACCGCCAGCTGAGTGTTGATGACCTTGAACAGGCGCTTGAACTTACCGACAAGGAAGATATCAAAGACGAGCAGAGCATGCTTCAGGGCATTATCCGCTTTGGTGATGAGACGGCTAAAGAGGTCATGACCTCGCGTCAAGACATTGTAAATCTTGACATTCGAAGCAGTTTCACAGAGGTTTTGAAGTGCGTAATCGATAATAATTACAGCCGAATACCTATCTATCAAGACAATACCGATAATATCCGAGGCATCCTTTACATCAAGGATTTGCTCCCTCATCTGTCGAAATCTGCTGCATTCCGCTGGCAGAGTCTCATCCGGGCACCTTATTTCGTGCCCGAAACCAAGAAGATAGACGACTTGTTGCGTGAGTTCCAGGAGAACAAGGTGCATATTGCCATTGTCGTAGATGAATATGGAGGCACAAGCGGATTGATTACCTTGGAAGATATTCTGGAAGAGATTGTCGGCGAAATCAACGATGAATATGATGAAGAAGAGAAGTTCTATTCGAAACTCAACTATAACACTTATGTCTTCAAGGGTAAGGTGTTGCTGACTGATTTCTGTAAGATCCTCAATATAGACGATGATGAATTTGCCGATGTAGAGGGTGATGCTGACTCTCTGGCAGGTTTACTTTTAGAGTTGAAAGGCGATTTCCCGAGTGCTCATGAGAAGATAGAATTCAAGAATTTCACGTTTGAAATTCTCTCTATCGAGGAGCGCCGCATTGCCAAGGTGAAAGTGATTGTTCATCCAAAATCTTGATTCCGTGCCACTGTTGTCTGTTAGAAATCTTGCGCCCGATGTTCGGTTGGGCATATGGAAGATAGAGGAAACCGTAGAAAATTTCCTATCTTCATCGCCGCAGCTCATTGCCGTTTACCGACAGGAGATAGCTGCTTACAAGAGCCATACACGCCAGTTGGAAGAACTGGCGGTTTATTCTTTGTTGTGGAAAATGGCAGGTAGTCCGTTGACGATTACGCATAACGCGGTCGGAAAACCATTTGTGAATGGCTGGCACATCAGTATCAGTCATACAAAAGGCTATGCAGCCGTTATTATTTCGCCAACCGTAGAGGTGGCTATTGACATTGAGTATCGCAGCAATCGCGTCAACAGAGTTGCCAATCGCTTCATACGTTCAGATGAAGAAGCGCCAGACATTATCGGTCAGTTAATTAACTGGTGTGCCAAGGAAACGCTCTATAAATACTGTTCTACACAAAATCTCCAGTATTTTGAAATGAAAGTGGCATCTTCAGATCATCCTCCTTTGGTGCGTTATGTTGATAATTTGAGAGCTGCAACACGACATGAATTTGCTTATGAAGTAACAGACGATTATGTGATGACCTATATTGTGGGAGAGAAAGAATAGGCTTCATAGGCTCTGATTTTAACAAAACTACTTGATATAATTCCACATAGTGAATTATAGTTTAATTCTTTTCAAATTTATTTATAATTGCCTTCAAAATACTCGTAAATTTGAAATGCAATCTTTCCTCACTCTAAATATGTGCTGTTTTTCAATGGTTTATAATGTATTGGTTGTCAATATGTTATGAAATTCATACTGAAAGATGACATCGAATAACGTTGAGAAATCATGCGATTTGCGTCAAATTACGCTGCAATTTGCATCTGGTTACGCTGTGTTTTGATGCAAATAGTGCGATGATTAGCGTCAGATTGCAGTGCAAGATGATAAAGATAGAGGCGTCGAAGCCATAAAATGGTTTTGCACAAGCGCGGAAAGCATGTTTTAATTTCTATTTGGTGGAGCCACGAAGTGTTAAAAACGACCAACAATCTTTACAGAAAGTTTGAGCTATGTTGTGCTTACATAGATATTCAGGCATGTTGTAAGGGAAAGAAATCTCATGATATACATTGTTTGTCATGGCTATTGGCAAGAGCTATAGACAAGCGTAAAACCTTTCAGGATCGGGTAGGGCAGGCATTTCCTTCAGCCATTCTCAACAGCAAACTTCTCTCCAATAGCAAATCCCTCTTCGTAAAGTCGCTCAAGTTTCTCGACATCATTCTCTATTCTTCCCACTTCCATGGGACGCATAGGACGGATGCAAGTGATTTTACCTTCGGCTTCCAACCGGTCGATGAGGTCTATCTGTTGGTTATAGACAACATGACGGTGGCTCAGTGCTACGCGTAATCGAGGATAGTTCTTATAGATGAAGGCCGGCACTTTGCGATCTTTGCCCGTGTCGCGCCAGCCCTTGTTGCGCGTCAGGATAACGACATTGTGCTCGTGTCCGGTCTCTATGGCACGGTTAATCGGTATGCTGTCGATGATGCCTCCATCGAGCATGGGAATGCCGTCAACGGTAACAATCTTGCTCACGTATGGCAGGCTGCTTGATGCCCTGACGATATCGAGCGAGCGTTGGCGGTCAGAAGTTTCGCTGAGATACATGGCCTTGCCTGTCAGACAGTTGGTGGTGACCATCTCAAAGTCCTTGGCATGTTTGAAATATTCATCGAAATCAAACGGTAAGAGTTGGTTGGGAAACTTGTCATAAAGCAGCTCACGGTCGAAAATGCAGCCTTGAGTGACGAGGTGGCGTATGCCAATATACTTGTAACGGGCCAGATAATCAATGTTGGAAATACGTGCACGGCGTGGCTGTCTGCTCACATAGCTCATGCCATTGCAGGCTCCGGCCGACACAGCTACGATGTATCTGAAATAGAGGTCATGCTTCATGAAGGCATCAAGCACGCCACTTGTGAACACCCCACGCATGCCTCCGCCTTCAAGAACAAGTCCCGTTTTGCCATTAATTTTCATGTTTTACTGATAATTTTTCACCAAATTGCTTAATTTTCTTGCAAAGATAGCGTTTTTTAATCAGAAATATGTAACTTTGTAGGCAAATTAGAAACAAAACTGAATATGTTTGATACAGCTACATATATACGCCGCCGCAATGAACTTAAGAAGCTCGTTAAGGAAGGCATTATTATCTTATTTGGAAATAATGAGTCGCCGGCCAACTTTCCTAACAACGGATATTATCCTTTCCGTCAAGACTCCTCGTTCCTGTATTACTTTGGACTTCAGCGGGATGGTCTTGTCGGTATCATTGATATAGACAATGATAAGGACATCTTGGTTGGCAATGATATCGACATTGAAGACATCGTATGGTACGGCTCAGTGGAGAGTATGACAGAAATGATGCAGCGGTGTGGTGCGCAGGAAACGCTGCCGATGAAAGCCTTGAAGACCATTTGCAACGAGGCATTGAGCAAGCATCGCAAGATACATTTCCTTCCGCCATATCGTCATGACATCAAAATTCAGGTGTTTGACCTGTTGGGTGTTCATCCTATCCAGCAGAAAGAAGCTGCCAGCATGGAACTGATCAAGGCTGTTGTCAAAATGCGTTCGGTGAAAGAACAGCAGGAAATCGAGGAACTCGAGCGTGCTGCCGTCATCGGTTATAAGATGCATACTACGGCAATGCGACTGACAAAGCCCGATGTAACCGAGAAGTTTGTAAGCGGACAGGTTGATGGTATAGCGCATTCCTATGGTGCTATGGTCAGCTTCCCGACAATCTATACACAGCATGGTGAAATCCTTCATGGTGCACCTTCAATGAACAAGCTTGAAGAGGGACGTTTAGTGCTCTGCGATGCAGGCGGTGAAACTCTCAATAACTATTGTAGTGACAATACGCGTACAATGCCGGTCAACGGCAAGTTTACACAGCGTCAGCTTGAGATTTATTCTATTGTTGAAGCCTGCCATGACTATACTTTGGAGTTGGCTAAGCCTGGTGTGAAATATGCCGATGTGCATTTCGCCGTCTGTAGACTGATGTTCGATCGCCTGAAAGAACTGGGGCTTGCCAAGGGTAACACTGAAGAGGCGGTGAGAGCCGGTGCACATGCAATGTTCCTTCCTCATGGATTGGGCCACATGATGGGTATGGATGTCCACGATATGGAGAACCTTGACCAGATAAATGTGGGCTTTGATGAAGAAACAAGACCTAATTTGGAGCAGTTTGGAACGAATTGTCTGCGCATGGGACGCCGTTTGGAAGAAGGCTTTGTCGTTACGGATGAACCGGGGATTTATTTCATTCCGGCCCTTATTGATGAGTGGAAAGCAAAGAAACATTGTGCAGAATACCTCAATTTTGATAAGCTCGAAACCTATAAGGACTTTGGAGGTATCCGTATCGAAGACGATGTTTTGATAACGAAAGACGGCTGTCGATTTATTGGCAAAGACCGTATTCCATATCATCCGAAAGATGTAGAGGCTTTCATGGCCAACAATTGAGAATGCAAGAAAAGATAGTAGTAACAACATTATAATTGATTTAGATGAGAAAGTATTTAGTAATGGCGCTTCTTGCCGTGGTGGTATTAGGCGCTAATGCAGAAGAGAAGAAAGAACAGAAGAGTAATGCGAATAAGCCAGTGTTCACCACTGTAAAGGAGAATAAGATTACAAGTATAAAGAATCAGAGCCGTAGCGGTACATGCTGGGACTATTCTACACTGAGTTTTCTTGAGTCAGAAATCTTGAAGAAAACAGGTAAGACGTATGATTTGTGTGAGGCTTTCGTAGCAAATAAGACCTATCTTGACCGTGCCGTTCAAGTGGTTCGCCTGCATGGTGACTGCCAGTTTGCCCAGGGAGGAAGTGCATATGATCCGATTTATTGTCTGAAGCATTATGGCATCTGCCCTGAAGATGCAATGCCACTGCCAGGTACACTCTATGGAGATTCACTCAATAACTTCAACGAGTTCTTTGATGTAATGACGCCATATGTACAGGCTATTGCCAAGTCAAAGACCGATAAGCTTTCTACACAGTGGAAGGTGGCATTGCAGGGCATCCTTGATGCCTATCTCGGTAAATGCCCGGAGAAGTTCACCTATCAGGGAAAGACCTATACTCCGCAGACTTTTGCACAGAGTCTCGGCATTGATGCAGATGATTATGTAAGTTTCACCAGTTATACTCACCACCCATTCTGGACTTCATTTGCTGTTGAAGTGCAGGATAACTGGCGTAATCCGCTCACGTGGAATGTTCCACTTGACGACATGATGCGCATTATTGATAATGCCGTTATGAATGGTTATACGGTAGCATGGGGTGGAGATGTTTCAGAAGAGGGCTTCACTCGCACGGGTTTGGCTTATTCCGTTGACGCTAAGAAAGCACAAAGTCTGAGCGGTAGTGATATGGCTCGCTGGTTGAAACTCACCAAGACAGAGAAGAAGAACGTGCTTGATTCATTAGGTTGCAAGGTTCCTGAGGTTCAGGCAACACAGAAATTGCGTCAGGAACGCTTTGATAATTGGGAGTTGACCGATGATCATGGAATGCTCATTTATGGTATTGCCAAGGATCAGAACGGTAAGGAATATTATATGGTAAAGAACTCTTGGGGGGAAACCGGCGACTATAAGGGTATCTGGTATATGACAAAGAACTTCATTGCCAATAACACAATGGACTTTGTTGTCAATAAAAATGCTGTCCCAAAAGACATTCGTAAAAAGCTCGGTATCTAAGTTTTAGAACCGCTCAAATATGAAAGCACAATCAGAAAAAAACTTCTGGTTGTGCTTTTTTATTGTTTTTATTTTGTATCTTTGGGCACGGATTGTTGTAACCAAGCATGAAAAATCCGCTCGTATGCGTTTTCGCATACCGGAACTCAGAAGAAAAATAAAAACGATATAAATGCATTTTAAATGGAATTACGAACCACCTACACCAGAAGAAAGGCAAGCAGCAGATGAGCTTGGAGGCAAGTTGGCGATCAATCCCATACTTGCACAACTGCTTATTCGGCGTGGCATAAAGACCGAGTCGGCTGCCAAGCGGTTCTTCCGTCCGCAATTAGCCGATCTCATTAATCCGTTCTTGATGAAAGATATGGATGTTGCTGTAGATCGACTCAATGATGCTATGGGGCGCAAGGAGCGTATCTTGGTTTATGGAGACTATGATGTCGATGGCTGTACTGCCGTGGCTTTGGTGTATAAGTTTCTTCAACAGTTCTATTCAAACATTGACTATTATATCCCTGATCGTTATGATGAAGGCTACGGAGTGAGTGAGAAAGGAATAGGATATGCGAAGCAAACGGGTGTCAAACTCATTATTATCCTTGATTGTGGTATTAAAGCTATCAAGGAAATAGAACTTGCCAAGTCGCTTGGTATAGACTTTATTATCTGCGATCATCATGTTCCTGATGAGCAGATGCCACCGGCTGTGGCCATTCTTAATCCCAAACGGGAAGATGACAGCTTCCCTTTCAAGCATCTTTGTGGCTGTGGGGTAGGCTTCAAGTTCATGCAGGGGTGGGCCAAGAACAATGGCATTCCGTTCTCACGGCTTATTCCTTTACTCGATTTCTGTGCGGTTTCCATTGCTGCAGACCTTGTTCCTGTGACCGAAGAGAACCGTATTCTTGCCTTCCATGGACTGAAACAGCTCAATCAGAACCCAAGTATTGGCCTGAAAGCTATTATTGATATCTGTGGTCTGAATGGTCGGGAATTGTCGATGAGTGACATCATTTTCAAGATAGGGCCACGCATCAATGCATCCGGTCGTATGGAGAATGGCAAGGAAAGTGTTGACTTATTGGTAGAAAAAGACTACAATATAGCACTTCGCAAGGCCAAGCATATTGACGAATACAATGAGCAACGCAAGGATATTGATAAGCAGATGACCGAGGAAGCCAATGTTATCGTGGCGAAACTCGAAAGCCAGAAGTATCATTCCAGCATTGTGTTGTATGATGAAAACTGGAAAAAGGGAGTTATTGGCATTGTGGCTTCTCGTCTCACTGAAATTTATTTTCGCCCTACAGTGGTGCTTACACGTGATGGAGATCTTGCAACCGGTTCGGCCCGTAGCGTCACAGGCTTTGATGTCTACGCTGCTATCAAACACTGTCGTGACCTATTGATGAACTTCGGAGGCCACACTTATGCAGCCGGTCTGACGCTCCGTTGGGATGATATTCCTCTGTTTCGTAAGCGGTTTCAGCAGTATGTGGAAGACCATATAGCGCCCGAACAGACAGAAGCCACTATTCATCTTGATGCCCAACTTGATTTCAAGGACATTACCAAGAAGCTTTATAACGACTTGAAACGCTTTGCTCCCTTTGGACCTGAATGCACAAAACCGCTCTTTTTCACACAAGGTGTCTACGATTATGGCACGAGTAAGGTTGTCGGTCGTGAGCAGGAGCATATCAAACTTGAGCTTGTTGACTCTAAATCCAGCAATGTTGTCAATGGCATAGCCTTTGGTCAGAGTGCCTCTGCGCGTTATATCAAGAGCAAACGCTCGTTTGATATCGCTTATACTATTGAAGCCAATGTGTTCAAGCACAATCAGGTGCAGTTGCAGATTGAGGATATCCGTCCCGGGGAAGAGCATGAAAGCAAGGGCTTGGTGACAGAAGAAGAATAAGCAAGCATGGAATATCGGCAGATATTACAGCAATATTGGGGGTATCCCGACTTTCGTGGTATTCAGGAAAACATCATCAGGAGTATCGGCGAAGGTAGGGATACACTTGGTCTGATGCCGACCGGTGGGGGAAAATCCATTACGTTCCAGGTGCCGGCTTTAGCCAAAGAAGGGGTCTGCATCGTAGTGACGCCATTGATTGCATTGATGAAAGACCAGGTAGATCACCTCTTGGAGCGGGGCATCAAGGCTGCTGCCATCTATTCTGGAATGACGCGTCAGGAGATTATCAAGACTTTGGAGAATGCTGTTTTCGGTGGTCTGAAACTGCTTTATATCTCTCCCGAACGCCTTTCCTCCGAACTGTTCATAGCAAAGTTCCGCCATATGAACGTGAGTTTCATCACAGTTGATGAGGCACATTGTATCAGTCAGTGGGGCTATGACTTTCGTCCTTCCTACCTTCATATTGCAGAAATCCGCAAACTTAAACCTGAAGTGCCCGTTCTTGCACTGACGGCTACGGCCACACTGAACGTGATTGATGATATTCAGGAGCGTCTGAATTTTAAGCAGAAAAACGTCTTTCGCATGAGTTTTGAGCGAAAGAACCTCAGTTATGTAGTCCGACAGGCTTCGGATAAGGAAGCAGAATTAGTGCACATTCTCAATATTGTCAAGGGCAGTGCCATTGTTTATGTGCGTAGCCGTAAGCGTACAAAGGAGGTTTCTCAACTGCTCAACAAGAACAATATCAAGGCAACTTATTATCATGCAGGCTTGGAACATTTCACGAAAGATATCCGTCAGCAGGAGTGGCAGCGTGATGAAATACGCGTAATGGTAGCAACAAACGCATTCGGAATGGGCATAGACAAGCCTGACGTGCGTATGGTTGTCCACATGGACTGCCCTGATTCCCTCGAAGCCTACTTCCAGGAAGCGGGCCGTGGAGGTCGGGACGGGCAGAAATCCTATGCAGTTTTGCTCTATAATTCCTCTGATGCACGCAAACTTCACAAGCGTATTGGCGACAATTTCCCAGAGAAAGACTATATAAGGAAAGTCTACGACTCGCTTGCTTATTTCTATCAGATAGGGGTAGGCAGTGGAGCTGGGCACACGTTTACATTCAATATCGTAGATTTTTGCAGTGCCTTTCATCTTTCGATGATGTTAGTTGATGCTGCACTTCATATTATTGAACGCCTCGGTTATATCGTTTATGAGAATGATCCCAACAACAGTGCGCGGCTGATGTTCCTGCTGTCACGCAGTCAGCTCTATCTGCTCGACAATTTGAGTCCGATGGAAGATGTCGTCATTGATACCTTATTGCGTCTTTATGGAGGGCTGTTCAACGATTATGTCTATATTGATGAACAACTCATTGCATATAAGGCCGATCTCACGCAGCAGCAGGTTTATTTGGTATTGAAGAACCTCAGTGCACGCCATATACTGCATTTCATCCCACAACGTAAGATGCCTTATGTCAGTTTTCTGCGTGACCGTGTCGATGGGGAACTGTTAATTATCAGTCCGGAGGTATACGAAGACCGTAAAACGGAATTTGAAAAACGCATCCAATCCGTTGTTTCCTACGCTGAAAATGATAGGATTTGCCGTAGTCGTCAACTGCTCCGTTACTTCGGTGAAAAGGATTCTGAAGATTGTCGGCATTGTGATGTGTGCCTCGAAAAGACTACAGATCAGACCCATGAGGGTAGAGTGGAACCTTGCAGACAGGCAGTTCTCGATTTCTTGGCAGACAGGAAAAGACATCTCCTTGCTGAACTTGATACACTGAATTTGCCTGAAAGACAATTAGATGAGGCGCTTGAATATCTTATTCAGGAGGAAGAAATAAGATTAGAAGGCAGTTATATCTGGAAAGAATAATTCACATGTCCGTTCCGAATGATGTTGAAGATTAGTTTGCTTGTCGCTACTTTGTTTTTGTTGATGAACATTACAGGATATCAAGAGAAACCAACGGTATTCACAATCATACCATTTTAGGATGTAATCTCCGTTTTGCTTTTTAACAATAGGCCTTAAACTGGCTACATATAGTGGCATATATTAAACTATAATCTCACTTTTCAGAAAATACATTACAATTGCTTTCTCAAAACTCGCGTATTTGAAATATCTTCTCGCTCGGCTCAAAATAAGTGCTGTTTTAGGGTAGTTTGTAATTCGTTGGTGGTCAGATAGTTGTGAAATTTGCTTCGAAATCCATTGCAAAATGACATGAAAAAATGGTGTAAAATGCCTTATTTCAGCCCGTTGTTTGTATGATTTCACCATGCGTTTCCATGCAGTTTATCGTGTAAAGTGCCTCATATTAGAAGCTAAGATGTCTCAAATTGTCAATAAAAATGGTTGAAATTGTGAATTTACTTCTATTTCGTGGGAGTTTTTTCTCCAGAAGGTGAACTTTTGAGAAGTTAAATTCAGGGTAGCAATCTTTACAGGACAGGAGTGTCGTATTTCTCTATTTATTTACGAATTTCCTATGACTTTGGTTTGTTGATGGGATTATCTCTTTATGTTTGGAGAAGCAGTGCATCAATTCATGGACTGATTATTGATACACTGCTCATATCCTTTTATGGAGGAGAACCCATGCGAAGTTCTGCTTATTACTTCTTCTTTGTAGTCTTGTCAAATTTCGCCCAGAATTTCTTTCCTTGTTCTTTAAGTTTCAATGTGAATGCTGCGGCATCTTCAGCTGCTTTCTTTTCGTCTTCTGCATTAGCATATGCGTGACGGAAACCATGCGTCTTGTTCCACTCACCACGCGTGAAGTCGGGCACTTCCACGGGGATGTTTCCATTGTCCATAGATATAGTTCCCAATTCAGCCAAGCAGCACCATTCTGCCAAGTCATAGACATCAATATCCAATGGCAGGCCATTTTGCAGACAATAGACCAAGCGTGAATCCATGATGAAGTCCATACCGCCATGTCCACCTACTTCTTTAGCCTCTTTTTCATACTTGAGGACAATCGGACTTTTATATTTTTCGACCAGCGCCTGCGCGTCTTTTTTTGAAAGATATGAGTGTCCGGAGAGGTCATCTGCAGATGGGGTGACTCCTGCATTTGAGAGTTCTTTGGATGAAAGTGCAAAGCCTTCGAAGGGATATTTGTTGGCAAAGCCCTTGGTTCCTGTAAGTTGATACATCCGGTTATAAGGCTGCGGAGTCATTACGTTGTGGATGATTTCAATAACTTTCCCATTCTCTGTGCTGATGAGTGTGGTTGTCTGGTCACCATTACGAAAGTCTTTACATTCTTCTCCTGACATCTGTTCAACATGTTTCTTGCCGTTTACCGACTTGGTATCCATGGCAATAAGGGTTTTCATTCGGTCTCCTCTGTGGATATCCAACACTTGAGCTACCGGGCCTAAACCATGAGTAGCATAGAGGTCTCCACGGAATTTCTGGTTATATTCCAATCTCCAACCTAATTTATCTTGGTCATTTTGTTTCCAATAAGCTTTCCAGAAAGGCGTCAGGTCGTGACGATATGCCCCCTGAACATAAAGGATTTCACCGAAAACTCCCTTTTGTGCCATGTTCAAGGCGTTGAGTTCAAAGAAGTCATAACAGCAGTTTTCCAACATCATGCAGTGTAGACGCTTCTGTTCAGAAAGGTCGATGAGCTGCCAAATCTCTGACATATTCATGGCTGCGGGAACTTCAATGGCCACATGTTTACCATTGGTCATGGCTTCGCGTGCTACCAGAAAATGATGTTTCCAGTCGGGAGCTATATAAACAAGGTCTATGTCCTTGCGCTTGCACAGCTGCTTATAGCCATCTTCACCCGCGTAGATTTCAGCTGCCGGCATGCTCGCTTTGCGCAGATACTCCTGGCATCTCTCGGCTCTGTTGCGTTCATGATCGCACAGTGCAACGACCTGAATACCTGGTATATGCGTCCAACGTTCGACGGCATCATGGCCTCGCATGCCCAAGCCTACAAAGGCAACGCGCACAACTTTCATCTTTGGAGTAGTAAGGTGAAGTGCACTTTGCTGTCCGGGTAGGCGATTTGGAACTTCTGTTACGGCCTTTCCATTCTTGATTTTGTATGGCCAATTGAATTGAGCTGATACAGTTGAGGGGTAGATTACACTGCCAAGCAGACAGACAGTCGTTAATAATGTTTTGAAATTCATGTTTTTTCGATATTTGTTTACAGTTAACTTTGGGTTTCCCAATGAAATGGTTATGTTTTTGAATATAGGTTTTCTCACTATAATGATAAGTCTGATGAGAGTTGGGCAGAATGTCCTATAACACTTATACAAGTCTGTTTATAGCTTATAGATTATTGAGGCTTAAACAAAAAGAACTATACCTAACGCTGTTCTTGAGTGTTGATATAGTTCTTTTTGCGTATTTCTAAGGGCTGAAAACAACTGAAAAGTGGTTCCAAACCCTCTGATAATGATTTCGTTTTCAGTTCAGGATTATTCGCCTTCAATAGCTGCTACGCCGGGAAGAACCTTGCCTTCGATAGCTTCAAGCAGGGCACCGCCACCGGTAGAAATATACGAAACCTGGTCGGCCAAGCCAAACTTATTGACACAAGCAACGGAGTCGCCGCCACCAATCAAAGAGAATGCACCCTCTTTGGTTGCTGTTGCAACAGCTTCAGCAATAGCCTTTGAACCACCAGTGAAGTTATCAAACTCGAATACTCCAGCCGGGCCATTCCATAAAATGGTCTTAGAACCCTTGATTGCATCCGCGAAAGCCTTGCGTGTTTCAGGGCCTGCATCCATGCCTTCCCAGCCATCTGGAATGTCATTGGATGGGCAAACTTTCTGGTTGGCATCGTTCTTGAAGTCGTCTGCAATAATAGAATCCGTACCAAGAACTAACTTTACATTGTTTTCCTTGGCTTTCTTGATGACGTCTAAAGCAACATCAAGTTTGTCATCTTCACAGATACTCTTGCCAATCTTGCCACCTTGTGCCTTGGCAAATGTATAGGTCATGCCGCCACATAGAATGAGATTGTCGACTTTGCCAAGCAAGTTTTCGATGATACCAATCTTGGTAGAAACCTTAGAACCACCCATGATGGCAGTGAAAGGACGCTTAATATTATTGAGAACAGCATCAACAGCCTTTACTTCTTTCTCCATCAAGTAGCCCAACATCTTGTGATCTTTATCAAAGAAATCAGCGATAACAGCAGTTGAAGCGTGCTTGCGGTGAGCCGTACCGAAGGCATCCATCACGTAGCAGTCAGCGTAAGAAGCCAACTTCTTGGCAAATTCTTTCTGACGAACTTTCATTTCTTTCTTGGCTTCATCATATTCAGGAGTGCCCTTTTCTACGCCTACTGGCTTACCTTCCTCTTCCGGATAGAAGCGTAGATTCTCTAACAACAGAGCTTCACCCGGCTTCAGTGCTGCAACTTCTGCATCTGCATTGGCACAGTCTTTGGCAAATTTAACGTCTACACCTAATGCGTCAGAAACGTTCTTTACAATCTGAGAGAGTGAGAGTTCCGGCTTTACTTTGCCTTTAGGTTTCCCCATGTGACTCATCATGATGAGTGCGCCACCATCGGCTAATACCTTCTTCAAAGTAGGAAGGGCACCACGGATGCGGGTGTCATCTGTTACGTTACCTTTCTCATCCAAAGGGACATTGAAGTCCACACGAACGATTGCCTTCTTGCCGGCAAAGTTGAATTGTTCGATTGTCATTTTGTCTTTATGTTTTAAGTTAATATTGTTTATCTTTCTTTCTACAAAGATACACTTTTCCATGCACAACAGAAAATCATTCATGAAGAATTAAGAGATTTTCGTACATGATATGCCTGAACTGCTATATGCAGTTGACAATTTCTTTTGTTCAAAGGACTTTAGCGCAGGAGAAGACTATTCTTCGTACTCCGTTGCATCTTTAATACCTGCTTCTGCCAAGGCTTCTTTGCGTTCGACACATGTCCCACATTTGCCACAATGCTTGTCACCACCTTTGTAGCAGCTCCATGTTTCGGTATAGTCGAGGCCAAGCTTCTTGCCGATACGGGCGATATCGCCTTTTGTGATATTGGTATAAGGGGCTTCAACATGGGCGTTGACAAAGGTGCCGGCATAGGCCGCAGCATCTATGGCCTTGATGAATTCGGGGCGACAGTCAGGATAAATAGTGTGATCTCCGCCGTGATTGGCTATTAAAACCTTTTTAAGATTGTTGCTTTCTGCAATGCCAATGGCGATAGAAAGCATGATACCGTTGCGGAAAGGAACTACTGTTGACTTCATGTTGTCGTCGGCATAGTGTCCTTCGGGAATGGCTTCAGCACCTTCAAGCAATGAACTTTTGAAATATCGGTGCATGAAATCAAGATTAATCGTGATGTGTTTGATGCCTAACCGCCTGCAATGCATCTCGGCAAGTGGTATCTCTTTGGCGTTATGATTACTGCCGTAGTCGAAACTGATGCCGAGTGCTATCTCGTCTTTCTTGTCATAAAGCAGCGTGATGCTGTCCATACCGCCACTGACAATGATTACAGAATCTTTCATTTCTATTTGTTTTTATATTATCCGAATAATGTTCTCAAGGCCTCTTCTACCTTTCTTACAGGGTGGAGTTCTATCTTGTATTTGCGTTTGTCGAAACCTTTGAGGTTATGAGCCGGTATAATCATGTGGGCAAAACCTAACTTCTCGGCCTCTGCAATGCGCTGTTCTATACGGTTGACTGGGCGCACTTCGCCGCTTAGTCCTACTTCTCCCGCCATGCACCAGCCTGCTTCAATAGCCGTATCGACATTGCTTGACAACACTGCTGCTATCACACTGAGGTCCATGGCAAGGTCGGTGACGCGCAGTCCTCCTGCAATATTGATGAAAACATCCTTTTGCATGAGCTTGAACCCTACGCGTTTTTCAAGTACGGCAAGTAGCATGTTGAGGCGCCGTTGGTCAAATCCTGTGGCCGAACGCTGTGGAGTTCCATAGGCCGCTGAAGACACCAAGGCTTGTGTTTCAACCAAGAAAGGACGCACTCCTTCTATGGCAGAAGAGATGGCTACACCTGAAAGTCCTTCATGATCTTGGCTTAACAACAGTTCTGAAGGATTGGAAACCTGACGCAATCCATTCTGTTGCATTTCATAGATACCAAGTTCCGAAGTGCTTCCAAAACGGTTCTTGATAGACCGAAGAATACGATACATGTAGTGTTGGTCACCTTCAAATTGGATAACGGTATCGACAATATGTTCCAATATCTTTGGCCCTGCCAGCGTTCCTTCCTTATTAATGTGCCCAATTAGAATGACGGGAATACCACTTGTCTTTGCAAAACGCAGCAAGGCAGCAGCACATTCGCGCACTTGAGTAATGCTTCCGGGAGAACTTTCAACGTCCGAAGTGGAAATGGTCTGTATGGAATCGATCACAACTAATTCGGGTTTTACCTCTTTTATATTGTCAAAGATGCTTTCAAGTGAGGTTTCACAGAGTATCATTACCTCACTGTTGCCCCCGATACGCTCTGCTCTCATCTTGATTTGGTGGGCACTTTCTTCACCGCTTACATAGAGGATGCGGCGTTCGTTCATGTGAAGAATGGTCTGAAGAGTAAGCGTACTCTTGCCAATTCCTGGCTCACCGCCTAATAGAACGATGCTTCCCGACACTAATCCACCACCGAGAACACGGTTCAATTCGTCATCGTGCATGTCGATTCGTGGCTCATCTTTGGCCGATATCTCATGCAGGAAGAGAGGCTTGTTCTTATTCGTTATGCTGCTTCTGACGGCATGTGCTGCATTTTTTGCAGCCATAGAACCCGTGTCATTGGCAATACGTATCTCCTTAAAAGTGTTCCATTGGCCGCAACTTGGACATTTCCCAATCCATTTGGCAGACTCTTGTCCACAGTTACTACATACATATGCAATTTTATCTTTGGCCATTTCTTGGTTTGATTTTATCTGATAACCCTACAAAAGTAGTAATAAATTCTATAGTTACAAAATTATTTGTTACTTTTGCATGGTTTAGAAACGGATAGAAAATGCGGTTGAATAATGAGATTTCCGAATTATAAAGTACTTCTTTTTGCCTTGTTTTTGCTCGTTGTTGCCTGTGGACGGTCTTACGAAGAGCAAAGAAGAATGTCACGTGCAGAGCGCTATCGTCTCTTTCGTGAAGACTCCTTGGCTTTGAAAATAGCTGTGATGCCCACACTTGATTGTCTTCCTTTGTATTTGATGAAAGACCATCAGCTTTATGATACGGCGCAATTGGATTTGCGTTTGAAGTTCTTTACGGCACAAATGGACTGTGACACCGCTCTGCTGAACAGGCGCGTAGAGGGTTCAATCAGTGATCTTGTGCGTACCGAACGCATGAAGAAACGCGGCCTACAGCTTGATTATCTCACGGCTACCAATGCCTATTGGCAACTTTATTCCAATCGGAAAGCCCGTTTAAAACATCTCAATCAACTTGGTGATAAGATGATAGCCATGACGCGTTTCTCGGCAACCGATTATCTGACCGACCTCACCCTTGATACTGTCAAGACGCGGGCACGGGTCTATCGGGTACAATTCAATAATGTCTTTATACGTCTTGACATGCTGCTCAACAATGAGATTGATGCCCTTTGGCTCACGGAACCTCAGGCCACAAAAGCCCGAATACTCGATAATCCGATGTTACGCGACAGCCGAGATTTCAGGCTTTCGCTCGGTGTATTGGCCTTGCGACATGCTGGAGTGGCTGATAAACGGCGCAAAATGCAGTTGAATGCGTTTGTCAAGGCTTACAATGCAACTTGCGATTCTATCAATCAGAACGGCCTACAGCATTATGCTGATTTGTTGAGGAAGTATTGCAAGGCCGACGACAAGACCATTACAGCATTACCGAAATTGCGTTTCCAACACATCACTGCACCGAAACCGAGTGATATCCGTGCAGCAAAATCTTTCGAATAACCCCTCATCATGCATCCAACCTCACCTGAACTACAGCCTGTCTGGTCACAGCTTCTCGAACAGCAGAACCTGCCTTTGGCACTGAAGACACTTCGGCAATTCCTCAATGAAAAAGGAATACCGCAGTTTGATGCCCGTCTTGATGACATCATGTCAAGCTATCAGCTCATGAAAGACTATATGTTGCGTGGCTATCAAGACCCTATGCGCCCACAACTTTATCATTCCATGTTGCAGCAACTCTATGCGGTGGCTTTTGATGTGCGGCTTCGTTTGGCTGTTATCAAAGGGGGCTATCATGGTCTGGCAGAGTTAAGTGCACGCAGAATTGATTTGAGCAATGAAGAGGTAAGGCTGCAACTCGAGGGGTATGTGCAGGATTTGGCGATGCTTTCTTTGGAGCCTGAGGGCATACGTAAGGAGAAAGAGCATTATCTCCGCCGTCAGCACCAACACTATCTATCCTCTGTTTTCGATGCCATTGTGGTTTCCTACTATTGGAACGAGGCTGTCTATGATGCCTTGTTGAAGTTGTTTTGCAGTCCGATGGTTGATACTTTTGATAGCCAGACACTGCTTTCTGCCGTGACACTCAGTGGCATGAACGGTTTTGATCCGTTGCGTTTCAAACTCTTGTTAGAGGTGTGGCAACAGACCGAAGCCGATGAAGAACTGCGCCAACGTGCATTTGTTGGGTGGGTGTTGTTGGCTTCTTCTGATGGAATGCAGCTTTTCGAAACCTCTGCCAAGCTATTGAAAGAGGCTGTTGAGGCCTCGGATAGCGATGCATTGCGTCGCGACTTGTATGCACTGCAATGCCAGATATTCTTTTGCAGCAACGCGCGACGCGACAATGAAAAGATGCAGAAAGACATCATTCCCACGCTGATGAAAGGGCAACAGCTGCGTTTCAACCGCTTTGGAATAGAGGAAAAAGAGGAAGATACCTTAGAGGATATTCTGCATCCCGACAAGGCAGAGCAGGAAATGGAGCGTGCAGAAGAGAGTATAAACCGCATGATGGAAATGCAGAAGCAAGGTGCCGACATCTATTTCGGCGGTTTTTCACAGATGAAACGCTTTCCTTTCTTCTCGTCGGTCAGCAATTGGTTTGTGCCTTTCTCCAAGCAGAACCCTGACATGGAAGCAGTGTTAAACCAATTGGGCAACGCTAAAATCGTTGATATCATGCTCAACGGGAGTCCTTTCTGCAATTCTGATAAATATTCCTTTGGCTTTGCAATCAAGTCTGTCTACGCCCAGTTGCCTGCCAATGTGCGTGAGATGATGAATTCGGCCGATGGCATGATGTTGCGTCCAAGCTATGAAGATGCGGACAAACCTGCCTATAAGCGCTTGCAATATCTGCAAGACCTTTATCGGTTTTTTGAACTGAATGCTTATCGTGAAGAATTCAGAAATCCTTTTTGGAACGATTGTTTTGCAGAGCAAAATGACCAGTTCTTCCTGTATAGGGATCTTTCTTTCTCTGCTTTCCACAAGGAAATCATCGCGTTGATGGCCTTTGCCGTGAAACGGAAAGAATGGAAATTCCTGCGTCAGTTGTATGCTCGTTATCATTTGTCGGAGACCGAGATACACCAGATGTTGGCTTCAGACAGTGAACGCCTGTTGCGCTATTACCGTCTGCAATACACGCTTTTCAATCATTTCCACGAAGAAAAGAAGGCTTTTGCTGCAAGTCGTGCGGTGATTGTTGTCGGCCTGTTACGCCATGGAGAAAGCGGAGTAGGGGTGGAACGTCTGGAGTTTGACGATGAAACAGGCCTGCCCACGCTATCCGACAAGCTTCTGAAATTGGATAATGCCAACGAGAAAGAACTGCGCAGTTACGCTGCTTCAGCATTGCGCTACGGTAGGTTTGATGAGGCCAACCGGGCCTATCAGTATCTCTATACCATGAAAGATGACAAGCGTTTCCTTTGGTATCAGTCATTGGCTTTAATGAACATGGGGCAGTTGGACGATGCGCTTAAGTTGCTCTATCCCCTTGATATGGAGGACGAGAATGTGTCGGTGAAGCGTACGATAGCCTGGATATTGTTGTTGCAATGCAAGCCCATGCAGGCCGAACGCTATTATGATGCTATTCTTTCCACGCAGGAGGTTATTGATGAAGATTATGTGAATGCAGGTTACAGCAAATGGTTACAGAACAAAAACAATGAGGCTGTGATTCTCTTCAAGAGCTGGGTTTCACGTCATTCTGACGAGAAAATCTCCTCTGTTTTCGTGCAAGACCGTCAGTTGTTGATGGATAATGGCATCACGGCGATTGACAGAATGCTGATGGAAGACATGGTTGAAACCTCGTGATGTGTAGGCATTCGCTTCCCTTGTTATCGTTTTTTATTGTGCTTTCCACTTGATTTTTCAGTAAGAAATCTCTGTAAAAAGTAATCTCAACTCATCGTATTCATACATGAAAAGACTCACTGACTTTTATCATAGCCTGCCTATTGTAAGGGATAATAAGGGAAACAGGAGCACTTCGCATGCCTACTTCAACTTTGAAGGAAAGCAGTATACGATAGCCATAGATAGCAGTTCGGTGCAACCGCTTATTGTGTTGAAAGCTCATCTGTCTGAAGAAAACTTCTATAGGATACTGTGTGACAATGATTTATTGATTGATAATAATCCTTATGGCATAGAATATTATGGCTATAAGCCGGTATTTAAGGCCGAAAAGAAAGATTACAGGAGTGGTGATGTGCACTATATTCTTATTCAAAATCTTGTGTTTATTGTCACGTTTGGTAAGGAAATGCTGCATGTAGAAAGTGTTTATTGCTTGGCTGATGACGAGATGCCAGCCCCCGAAGATAATCGGAAAATCTGGCTGAAGACCGTAGCTTTCCTCATAGTCATGTGCATGGTATATCTCTTCCTGCATTATTTGACAGCGCATTTCTGATAGAATGGAAGAATAGTTCTTTGATAAACAATTCTCAATAAAGCGTATGAAACAGGGAGCCTATTGTGCATTTAAGTTTGACAACGTACAGTTCTTTGGAGTCGGCCAGCATTCTTTTCTCCCCGTTTTTCTGTGAGGTTCCAACTTGTTTTATCCTTAATGGTTATCTGTTTTGACGAGACTTGTCTTCTCTTTTCAAAACCATTGGAAATGTCTTTGTAATTCGTTGAATGACAATAGATTGGAAGTGTGTTTCTGACTTGCGTCAGATGAGCGTGTGATTAGCGTCAGAATGCGGGCTGATCTGCGTCAAGTTACACGCTCATCTGACGCAAGTGAAAAGCATGTTTGCAGCATGTTGAAAAACAATGTGAATAGCGTGGCGATTTCCTTCTTGTTCAGACGGCGTTTCGGTTGTGTCTGTTCAGCTCTTCTGCAGAATGGGGAAACGGCAATGTTAATCTATATAAAAAAGCTGTCCGCAACGTGTTATGTTTGTCATTTTATGTATCTTTGCACATCAAACTTATGGAATATTGTTGTCTGAAAGGTGATGCTTCTAAATAGTTTAAGATTTTTTGCAGTCTACATATTATGGGCACTGTTGTTCGTTTTACAGAAACCGTGCTTTATGTTGTACCACCATGCGTTGTTCAAGCAAAGCAGTTTGGCTGACTTTTGGCAAGTGATGGTGCATGGTTTACCCCTTGATTTCTCTGTGGCCGGCTATTTCTCGGCCTTTCCCGGCATATTGATATTGACAGAAATTTGGTATCGGGGACGCATCACAAAGTGGTTTTATAAAGGCTATACAGCCGTGGCTGCACTGATTTTCTCCATGACATTTGGCCTCAATCTCGTGCTTTACGGCTATTGGGGCTTCCCACTTGACTCCACACCGATATATTATTTCTTCTCCTCTCCGGCCAGTGCTTTGGCCAGTGTCAGCATGTGGATTGTCATCGGAGGCGTGCTCGTTGTCTTGCTTCTTGCTGTGGGCGTCTATCTGTTGATGCAGCGAATGGAGAAGAAATTGAATTCACTTTCAGCGCTAAATCATCATCGCGTCTGGAGCACTTTTTTGCAGGTTGTTCTGTTAGGCCTGTTGTTTATCCCCATTCGTGGGGGCATAAAGGTATCGACAATGAATGTCGGTGAGGCTTATTTCAGTAAGGACATGCGGTTGAACCATGCTGCGGTGAACCCCGTTTTCAGTTTGATAGAGAGCTTCTCCAAGCAGGTTGATTTTGCTTCTCAATACCGTTTTATGAGCGAAAAAGAAGCAGCAGAGGTGGTTCGTCCAATGCTTTACACGAAGAGTGACAGCGTCATGCAGTTGATAACCACGAAGCATCCCGACGTGTATATTGTCATTCTGGAAAGTTTCTCGCGTGAGCTGATGAAGACAAATGCTGTCCCGAATATGAACAGATTAGCCAAGGAAGGCGTTTTCTTCAATCATTTCTATGCCAATAGTTTCCGTACAGACCGTGGCACACTGGCAATATTGAGTGGCTATCCCGCCCAACCGACGACAAGTTTGATGAAGTTAACCCGAAAAACCAATCATCTCCCGTCGATTGCAGGCATGCTGAACAAGAGCGGATATGGGCTGAAATACTACTACGGTGGAGACATTGACTTCACTAATCTGCGTGGTTATCTGATGGGAATGGGCATTACCGACCATGTGTCTGATGAGGATTTTCCACATGAAGACCGTCGGAGTAAATGGGGAGTACCCGATCATCTGCTGTTTGAAAAGGTGCAGAACGACCTGAAGGAAAAGCCTGGAAAGCCGATGATGCGCATCATACAGACGAGCAGTTCGCATGAACCTTTCGATGTGCCTTACCACTACTTGCAGGATAAAGTGCTGAATGCTTTTGCCTATACTGATGCTTGTGTGGGGCGTTTTGTTGACTATCTGAAGCGCAGCGGGCGCTGGAAACGCTCGTTGATTATCCTGATACCCGACCATTTGGGCTGTTATCCTGCGGATATAAGTGAGTTCAAAGTGGAACGTTATCAAATTCCAATGATTTGGTTAGGCGGTGTAGTGAAGGCTCCTTATCTCGTAGAAAGCTATGGCTCTCAGCACGATTTGGCTGCCACTTTGTTGGGGCAGTTGGGGATATCTCACGCGTCTTTCATCTTCAGTAAGGACATGCTTGACAGTCGGGCGCCTCATTTTGCCTTCTTTACTTACCCTGATTTATGGGGAATGGCAACCGAAGAACAACAGATGATTTATGATAATGTTGCCGGAAAGACGGTACTTTATCGTGGAAAACGCGGGCGCTCGGCCATGGAAAAACAGGGGAAGGCGTATCTTCAGGAACTCTATAATGATATAGCCCGCCGATGATGACCGAACTGACTGATTTACTTTCTATGCTGAAAGCCATGGATACCATGGTGTTTCTGACAGTGAACAGTCATCATAATGCCTATTTCGACAGTGTGATGTGGTTGGTCAGTGGAAAGCTGATATGGGTTCCCATGTATGTTTCTCTGTTTTTTGTGCTCCTGAAGAATTATTCCTACAAGGTGGTTTTCGCTATTCTTCTGGCCATAGGAGTTGTTATCTTGTTCACGGATAGCTTCACTGCACAGGTTATTCGGCCGTGGGTGTGTCGACTTCGACCAAGTAATTTGGATAATCCTATGTCGAGTATGGTGCATATTGTGGATGGTTATCGGGGAGGAGCTTATGGTTTTCCGTCCAATCATGCAAGCAACACATGGGGCTTGGCATTCTTTATCACCTTCCTGTTCAGGCGCTATAAGCTGACGTTTTTCTTCTTCCTATGGGCATTGTTGGTATGTTACAGCCGAATGTATTTAGGTGTTCATTACTTTGGCGACCTTTTGATTGGGGGGCTGTTGGCTTTGGCAGGAGCTTCTACTGTTTTCTATGTGTTCAGAAAAGTGAGTGGAGACACTCGACTTCAAAAGGTGAAATTCATTTATTGGCCAGTGTGGATAGGAGTTGCAACCTTTTTAGTTATCATGGTTTCTTCTATATTTTATCGTGTATGACGGTAGGGAAGATAGTCAGATATCAACAGTTCGGATTTGTTTTTAAACGTTAGTTTCAGCCTATGAAGATAGAACCAGTAGCAGTTTTTCATTCTCCTTTCAATTCCAAGTTTGGCATTCCGAAGCAGAGCGGCATTGTGGAGGCATTGAAAGGCGAGATTATTTTTCTTCCTACCTACCGTAATCCAGATGCCTTGCGCGGATTAGAGGCGTTTGATTATCTATGGCTTATCTGGGAATTCAGTGCCAACAGGCATCATGCCAACAGTCTGATGGTGCGTCCGCCACGCTTGGGAGGCAATGAGAAAGTGGGCGTGTTTGCGAGTAGGAGTCCGTTTCGTCCCAATGGTCTTGGCCTCTCTTCGGTCAAGATAGAAACGATAGAATGGGAGACAAGTCGTGGCCCGATAATCCATGTTTTGGGTGCAGATCTCATGGATGCCACCCCGATTTACGATATCAAGCCTTATATCACTTATGCTGATGCCCATGTTGATGCACGCAGTGGCTTTGTAGATAGGCACCAATGGAAGCGGTTAGACGTGGTCATTGGTAGCGAAGCACAGGATTTCCTCTTGTCGTATGGTTTTGATGTAGCACGTATTGATGAACTCAAAAGCATCTTGGCAGAAGATCCGCGCCCCCAATATCAAGATGATTCGGATAAGATCTATGGAATGCCTTTCGCAGGAATAGATGTTCATTTCCAAGTAAAAGGCAATGTGTTGACAGTCTTAGCCGTGTGAAATACTGTTGTTTGGTTATTGCAACCTTGATGTTTTCCAATGGTATTAAGTGAAAGTGAATTGCTGTCCTATGATAAAAAGTAATGTAGTAAAATTCAAAAGGCTATCTCAATACGTTCCTCTAAATAATAAAATAGGTGTAGAAGTTCTTCTTTTTTCTTTCGCTTATCCGTGTTTTAAAAAATATTTCATATCTTTGCAAGATAATAACGGTTACTACATTCCGTTAAACTGATTTGACTAATTATTTACTCCAATTAATATGAAATATGCGTTAATAACAGGAGCCTCACGGGGAATAGGCCGTGCAGTTGCTTTACATTTGGCAAAGAACTACTCTGTTATTATTAACTACCAATCAAATACAGCATGCGCTCAGGAAGTGAAACAAGAAATAGAAGCTCATGGAGGGCGGGCTGAACTCCTGCCTTTTGATGTTTCAGATCCTAAAGCTATTGAAGCTGCCATAGACCAATGGGAGGCTGCACATCCTGAAGAATTCATTTCGGTTTTGGTGAACAACGCCGGTATTCGTCGGGACAACGTGATGTTTATGATGTCGAATGACGACTGGCATAGCGTGCTTGATACGAATATGAATGGCTTCTTTTATATCACCCGCAGGCTTCTGAAGCACATGATGCCCCGCAAACACGGTGGAAGAATTATCAATATGGCTTCGCTTTCGGGATTGAAGGGAATGCCAGGACAGGTGAATTACAGTGCTGCCAAGGCTGCATTGATAGGGGCTACAAAGGCTTTGGCGCAGGAAGTTGCACCGCGTAAGATTACAGTTAATGCTGTTGCGCCTGGTTTTATTCAGACCGATATGACCAAGGAATTGCCGGAAGACGAACTGAAAAAACTTGTTCCTGTCGGCCGTTTTGGTAAACCGGAAGAGGTTGCTGCCGTTGTGGGCTTCCTTGCTTCTGATGAAGCTGCATACATAACGGGTGAGGTTATCAGTGTGAACGGTGGACTTTACACGTAATTCTATTTTATGATGAAAAACCATTTTATCGGATCAAGATACAATATATAAAGGAATGGAAAGAAGAGTTGTTGTAACGGGCATGGGAATTTGGTCATGTCTCGGCACAGATATAGAAACCGTAAAACAATCACTATACGAAGGAAAATCGGGTATCGGCATACAGCCGGAACGTTTGGAATATGGCTATCGTTCGGCCTTGACAGGTATTGTTGAGGAACCTGTTATTACAAAAAAGATGCTCGACCGCCACACTCGTGCCGGTATGCCTCAGGAAGCAAGATATGCCTATATGTCAAGTTTGCAGGCCTTTGCTCAGGCAAATATCTCTGATGAATATCTTCGTGAGCATGAAGTAGGCTGTATCTTTGGCAATGATTCTTCTGCTCAACCAGTTATCGAAGCTTCAAAGATTATGGATGAGAAGCATGACTCAGCAATGTTGGGCTATGGGCTTATCTTCCAGTCGATGAATTCTACGGTGAATATGAACCTCAGCACAATCTTTCATTTGCGTGGTGTGAATTTCACAATCAGTGCAGCTTGCGCCAGCGGTAGTCATTCCATAGGATTGGGCTTTATGTTGATAAAGCAAGGCTTGCAGGACATGGTGCTGTGTGGTGGTGCCCAGGAAACGAATTATTATTCCATGGCTTCATTCGATGCTTTAGGGGCTTTCTCTATTCGAATGAATGAACCCACCAAGGCGAGTAGACCGTTTGATAGAGACCGTGACGGCTTGATACCGAGTGGTGGTGCTGCTTCATTGGTGTTGGAAGACTATGAGCATGCAAAGGCACGTGGTGCAAACATCCTTGCTGAAGTTGTCGGTTACGGTTTCTCAAGCAATGGAGGTGGCATCAGTCAACCTTCAGATGACGGCAGTGTTATAGCCATGACACGTGCGTTGGAGATGTCGGATGTGGAAGCCGATGATGTTGATTACATCAATGCACATGCTACAAGTACTCATCAAGGTGACATGTATGAGGCTATGGCCCTTAATCGAATGTTTGAAGGTAAGCATGCTCTTATATCTTCAACCAAGAGTATGACAGGACATGAATGCTGGATGGCTGGTGCTTCAGAAGCTGTATATAGTATTCTGATGATGCAGAATAATTTCGTTGCTCCGAATCTTAACTTTGAAAATTCCGATGAGTATTCTGAGAAGATGAACCTTGCTACGGCAACCGTAGAGACTGAAGTAAACACGGTGTTGAGTAACAGTTTCGGTTTTGGTGGAACGAATTCAGCTTTAGTTTTGAAGAAATTCAAAGGGTAGAAATTGAGAAAAGTATTTTAAAATAAAGTATTAACTAATAATTCTTGTATTATGAAAAGAATAGTATTGCTTCTTTCTTTTGTGATGTTCTGTGTAGTAAGTATGTTTGCAAAGGCTGATGTGACATTGCAGAGTGGTTCACTTTCCAAGCTTAAGGCCTCTAAAGCTAAGGTTTATGTGGTTTGGGATTATACGCATGCAACTTTGGAAGGCAAGAATGTGAAGGAGTTCTTGAAAGAAAAAGGAGCTGATTGGGAGCGGGATTATAAAGCGGAACTTCAGCGTGCTGAAAAGAATTTTATGGATCGTTTCAATGAAAAAACCAAGAGTGTAACTGTTACTGATAAGAAAAGTGAAGCAGAATACACAGTTGTCATTGAGGTGAAAGACTTCCATTATGGTAGTACTGGTGTTTCTGTTATGATAGGCTTTGGTGCAGGCGATGCGCATATGAATGCCTTGATGAATTTCTATGAAAAAAGCGTTAAGGAACCATTCGCTGTCATTGATGTAGACGGTGTTGCCGGTGCAGGCTATGGCAATGAGAAGCGTCGTGTAGAAACTTATCGGGAATTGGCAGAACAGGTTGTCAAGCTGATTAAGAAAGCTAAGTAAGCACAAGGTCTTTTTTGAGTAAAAAGAAGATAGAAAAGAAATTAATTGAAATCTCGACAGTATGAAAAGGTACATAATTGTCTTATGTTGTCTGGTGTTTTCACTATCAATTATGGCACAGAAGCTTGAGCAAGGTTCTCTTGCTTTATTGAATAATGTGGGAAAAGCGAATTTCCAGATAGAGTTTCTTTCTATCCATGGAATGACAGAAAACGACTTTAGCAAGTATGAGGCAGACTGGGAAACCGATAAACCTACAGTTGTTGCCATTTTTACTGATTATGCAAACCGAAAGTTAAAGGGAAAATTGCTCTTGGGTAATTTCCCTAAAGAAAAATATACAGTAAAAGCAATCGTAAATGAGATTAATCAGAAAGGCAATTATGATTGTGACATTGTAGTCCTTGGTTCTAATAAGCAGGTGATTGCTAAGATTACCGGTGTTCGTGCAAAAGGTGGTGTTTGGGGAACCAAACTCAACTTGATAAAGGATGGTGCAGAGAACACAGGAAAGAAGTTTGGAGAGATACTCAAGTCAGAATTGGCAAAATCAAAGAAATAACAATGAACCTTTTTCAATCAGAAAGTGACAGGTATACTCAAGAACAGCTATCTGCTCGGGAAGCACAACGTCTTGCCGAGTATATAGCTTGGGGACCTGTTATCTTTCAGGTATCTCGTCTTATGGTTAAGTGGGGGATACTGGAGGCATTGCGTGACAGTATAGAGGGCTTGACTTTGAAGGAATTGAAAAAGCAGACAGCTCTTTCAGAGTATGCTTTGAAAATATTGTTGGAAGCATCGTTGAGTGCTGGTACGGTATTGATAAATAAAGATACAGACCGCTATACGATATCCAAGACAGGGTGGTTTCTGCTCAATGATCCTGCCACTCGCGTCAATATGGATTTCAACCATGATGTAAACTATCGTGGTATGTTCTATCTTGAGGAAGCACTTAACGAGGGGAAACCTGCAGGTCTGAAGACTCTTGGCGATTGGCCGACTATTTATGAAGGTCTGTCAAAGCTTGATAAGCAGGTGCAAGACAGTTGGTTTGGCTTTGACCATTTTTATAGTGATCATTCCTTTGACGAAGCATTAGATATAGTCTTCAGTAAGAAACCGAAAAGCCTAATGGATATTGGTGGAAACACAGGGCGTTTTGCGTTGCGTTGTGTGGAATATGATTCTAAAGTAAATGTCACGATAGTGGATCTTCCTGGTCAGATAGGTATGATGCAGAAGAATATAGAGGGGAAAGAAGGAGCTGACCGTATCTGTGGATTCCCAACGGATATTCTTGATAAACACTCTGGCTTACCACAAGGAGCTTGGGATGCAATTTGGATGAGCCAGTTCTTGGATTGCTTCTCAGAAGAGGAAATTTATAGTATTCTCTCCCGTGCAGCAAAGGTGATGAATGCAGGCACGACGCTGTATATCATGGAAACATTCTGGGATCGACAGAAGTATGAACCGGCATCCCTTTGTCTTACCATGACGAGTGTTTACTTTACGGTCATGGCAAATGGGAACAGCAAGATGTATCACTCTGATGATATGATTAAGCAAATTGACCGTACAGGACTGAAAGTTGTTGCCACTCATGATGGTATAGGCCAGGGACATACGATATTAGAAGTAAAATTAAAATAAATTAATAGTAATGGAAAGAAAAGAAATTGAAGAGAAAGTAAGAAACTTCCTCATTGAGGATTTGGAAATTGAGGAAGAAAATATTGCCCCAGAAGCAAAGTTGAAGGACGATTTAGGTATTGATAGTCTCGACTTTGTGGATATAGTAGTTATCGTAGAGAAGAATTTTGGCTTTAAGATTAAGCCAGAGGAAATGCAGGGTATCGTTACCTTGTCACAGTTCTGCGATTATATCGAGAGTAAGGTTGGCTAATACAACTTTTGGCACAGGTTGGATGCATAGATCATTAATTTGGTCTTTGCAATGGATAGATGTACGATTACTTTATGTGTTTACTTCACTATTTGTAATGCCAGTGTGTCTGCTGTTGAATACCAACCATAGCCGAACGCATGCCTATCGTTATTTTCATCATCGATTAGGATATGGAAGGTTGCGGGCTGCATGGAATACATACATCAATCATTGTCTTTTCAGCCAAATAGTGATTGATCGTTTTGCAGTCTTTGCAGGCAAGCATTTCAAAGTGGAGATAGAAGGATATGCTCAGTTTCTTCGTTTAGAAGCGCAGGAGAAAGGCTTTTTAGTCTTTAGTTCTCATGTAGGATGTTATGAAGTTGCAGGCTATTCTTTGACTTCAAAACTCAAGCGTTTCAATGCTTTAGTATTTGGGGGAGAGAAAGCTGCTGTCATGGAAGGACGTCAGGAGGTCTTGGAACAGCATAATATCCGCATGATTCCTGTAAAAGAAGATATGAGTCATCTCTTTTTAGTGAATGAAGCCATTGATAATAATGAGATTGTCAGCATGCCCGCAGATCGTATTGTTGGTTCAACGAAAGCTGTAACATCTTGTTTTTTAGGTGCACCAGCACGATTTCCTGTTGGTCCGCTTTCCGTTGCGACGATGAAAGGTTTGGATGTCTTGGCGGTCAATGTGGTGAAGGTTGCTTCAAAGCGCTATAAAGTGGTTGCTACAACACTGTCATACGATAAGGATGCTCCGCGAAAGGAACAGATGCAGCAACTATCAGATAGTTATGTGGCAGAACTTGAAAGAATCGTTCGCCGATATCCTTCACAATGGTTTAATTTCTATGACTTTTGGTCATAGATGAAGCATGAACGCTATGATTAAATTTGATGCAGAAAACCCGTCTGAGAGTAATCTCCGTGCAATAGATGTACATGAACTCTTGCCACAGCAGGAGCCTTTTGTCATGATTGGCTCATTGGTGTATTTCGACAAGACATTAACAGTTACAGAGACAAAAGTTCAACGTGATAATATCTTTGTGGATGGGAATCGCTTCTCAGCTTCTGGTTTAATGGAGAATATTGCTCAAACTTGTGCTGCCCGTATTGGATATGTCAATAAGTTTATCTTAAAGAAAGGCATTCAGTTAGGGTTTATTGGAGGGGTGCGTAATTTTGAAGTGACGGCATTACCTATTGTCGGCGATGTAATAACAACTCGAGTTGAAGTGAAGGAAGAGGTTTTTGGCATGACCTTGGCAGAAGCTACGATTGTATGTGGTGACAAGGTGTTGGTGACATCAGAGATGAAAATAGCCATAAAAGAACATAATGAATAAAAAAGTTGAATAAAGTTGTAAAATATCCAGCATTAAGATGATAGAATTAAGGGCATCGAAAGAGTTTGCAATCCGGTTTAGTGAGGTTGATTCCATGAATGTAGTATGGCATGGTTCTTATCCACTTTATTTTGAAGATGCACGTGAAGCCTTTGGAAAGAAATACGGATTGGAATATATGAGCTTTTTCGATAATGGATATTTTGCTCCTTTGGTAGAACTGACTTTTCATTACAAGAAGCCTATAAAATATGGTATGACACCACGTATAGATATTATCTATCGTCCAACGGAGGCGGCAAAAATAGTTTTTGATTATGAGATACATGATACGGAAGATGATAGCTTGATAGCAACAGGCCATTCTGTACAAGTCTTTATGGATCTTAACTATCAATTAGTTTGGGATAATCCTCCTTTCTATCAGCAGTGGAAAGAGTGGTGGAAACAAGTGGAGGCAAGGAAATGAGAGCTAAAATGAAACAAAACGTAATGGTTTCCGTGTTAGCAGATAATGTCATTTCTCCATTGGGCGAGACATCAGAGGAGAATTATCAGGCTGTGAAAGAGGGGAAGTCTGCTATCCATGCTTATGCTCCTATGACTGCAGGTATACCTAATGGTTTTGTTGCATCTTTATTATCTTCAGACTTTGAAGAGCTTGCTTTTCGATCTGCACAAAAAGCAATAGATGCTTCTGGAATAAATATAAGTAGTACGCGCACTGTTTTTATTCTGAGTTCTACGAAAGGATCAATAGAGAAATTAGGTCAGACAGATGACGATAAACTTTATCTTGGTAATATTGCGCAACGCATTGCTACACGATTAGGTATACAGTTGAGTCCTATTGTCGTGTGTAATGCATGTATATCAGGGTTGGCAGCAATGATTTTAGCTTCGCGTCTATTGGTCTCTAAAAAATATGATTATGCGGTCGTTTGCGGAGGAGATTGTCCTGGTCGTTTTATTATTTCAGGTTTTCAGTCATTGAATGCTATGTCTGCTTTTTCTTGCCAGCCATTTGATATTGAGCGGCAAGGACTTAATTTAGGTGAAGCTGCAGCAACCGTTGTTTTGGGGCGTGAGATTACAACAAAGTCGGTCAATAATGGTTGCAGAAGGCAAGTGTGGCAGATAGGTCATGGCTACATCAAGAATGATGCATATCATATCAGTGCTCCGTCAAAGACTGCAGAGGGGTTGTATGAAGCATTACTGGAAACAAAGAATGGAATTGATAAAAGGAATATTGCTTTTATCAATGCACACGGTACGGCTACATTGTTCAATGACCAGATGGAGGCTATTGCCATTCATCGGGCAGAATTACAGGATATCCCAGTCAATGCATTGAAAGGTTATGTAGGCCATACGTTAGGTGCAGCTGGTATAATGGAAACCATTCTTTGTATGAAGTCTATTGATGACCATACTATTCTTGGTACACGAGGGTATGAGGAAATGGGAGTCTCCGGTAAAGTACAACTATCTTCGAAACATCAACCAACAAACAAAACATCTTTTATCAAGCTGTTGTCGGGGTTTGGCGGTTGTAATGCTGCGCTCTATGCCCAGTCTGTAGGAGTAAAATCTCAAGAGTTTAGTGATAGTAAAACGAGTGGTGGTGGGTCTGCTAATATTTCATATAGTGTAAAGAAGAAATATCGGGTGCATATTACTCCACAAGGTATATGGCTTGATAATGAAGAGTTTATAATTGATAAAGAAATCACTCAGAATGGTTTACTTACTGCGCTTTATAAGCAGATAATAGGTAACTATCCAAAATATTATAAAATGGATGGGCTTTGCCGTTTAGGTTTTATTGCTTCAGAATTATTGTTAAAAGCAGAAAGGGATGAAGGCTCATTTACTGAAGATATAAACAAGACGAGAGCAATAGTTTTTTTCAATCGTTCGTCATCAATAGCTTCTGATAAGAAATATTTGGCTTCAATAGTAGAGAAAGATAATTATTTTCCCAGTCCTTCTGTTTTTGTTTATACATTACCGAATATCGTCACAGGTGAGATTGCTATCCGTAATGGTTATCATGGAGAAACCTCTTTTTATATTCTGCCTCATAAGAATGAGCTCTTGATGCAAGATATTATAGAAACAACATTTATGGACGAACAGACCACTTCTGTATTGACGGGTTGGCTTGATTATGAAGATAGTGAACATTTTGAAGCAGATTTGTACATTGCTTATAAATAAAATGTTTAAGACTGAAATAAGATTAAAAAATAATATTGCATAAAATAATAGTTATGATGGAAGAGTTAATTAAAGAACTAAAGGAAGAGATTATCAAGGTTTTAAATCTCGAAGAGATGACACCGGAAGATATTGATGAAAATGATGCTCTCTTCGGTGATGGCTTGGGCTTGGATTCAATTGATGCATTAGAATTAATTGTCCTTATGGAGAAGAAATATGGTATTAAATTGGCTAATCCAGCAGAAGGAAAGAAGATCTTTACGAGCATTGCAACTATTGCTGACTTTGTGAGCAAGAACAGAAAGAAATAATATCTTTTCTTTATTAAAGTGTGAACGGATAAGATGAACATAGCAATCACAGGAGAAGGCATTATCTCAGCAATTGGTCTGAACAAGCAAGAGGTGCTGCAATCATTGCTTGAGAAGCGGAGTGGGATAGGAGAAATGAAGTTTCTTCAATCAACTCATCATGAATTGCCTGTTGGAGAAGTTGGTCTGTCAAATGAACAGATGAAAGGAATACTTGGTATTCCTGTGTCTCAGATGATGAGCCGTACAGCTCTGATGGGTATCATTGCCATACAACAGGCATTAGAGGATGCTGATATTAAGATTGCTGACATCTTAGAAAGGAAAAAGAATGGTTCTCCTTTACGTATTGTCCTCATCTCTGGTACAACAGTAGGAGGTATGGATCTTACAGAACTTTGTTTTGATGATCTCGATAAAGCAGATTTAGAATTCTTAAAGCATCATGACAGTGGAAGCTGTACAAACTTTATGGCTGATTACTTTGGAATCTTTACTGAGGTAACAACGCTGTCTACTGCGTGCTCATCGGCTGCCAATGCCATAATGTTTGGTGCGCGACTCCTGGAAGCAGGGGCTGCTGATATTGTTGTTGCAGGAGGAACTGAAGCTTTAACTCGTTTTCATCTCAATGGCTTTAATTCTTTGATGATACTCGGTCATCATCGTTGTCGTCCGTTTGATGATACACGAGAGGGACTGAATTTAGGCGAAGGAGCAGCTTTTGTAGTTTTAGAGTCTCAGGAGATGGCTACTCGTAGAGGAGTGGTTCCACATGCTTATCTAACAGGGTATGGGAATGCCTGCGATGCTTTCCATCAAACGGCCTCGTCAAATGACGGAGAAGGCGCGGTACTTTCAATGGAGTTAGCCTTAGAAATGACGCATTTGACTCCCAAAGATATCCAATATGTAAACGCACATGGCACAGGAACGCCTAATAATGATGAGAGTGAGAGCGTTGCATTACAGAGAGTCTTCGGTGAGAATATGCCGTTGGTGTCCAGCACAAAGTCATTTACCGGTCATACAACAAGCGCATCTGGCGGTATAGAGACCGTTATTTGTATTTTAGCAATGCAACATAATTTTGTTCCAGCTAACTTGGGTTGGAGCTGTCAGATGGCAAATGGCATTACTCCTACACTCGGAGTAGAGAATATCCACTTAGAACATATACTCTGTAATTCGTTTGGTTTTGGAGGCAATGATACCTCTTTGGTGATTTCTGCGCATCCAGTTGAGGCAACTCCTGAACGAGAGGGCTGTGGAAAAAAGATTAAAGTTCTCTCTCATGTAGAAATAACCTCAGAGGCAGAGCTTGAAAATATTCGCAAATATGTTAAGCCTTTGGAAGCCCGCCGCTTAGGAAAAATTATGAAGGGCTCGCTTCTTGCATCTTTAGAGGCATTGGCTCAAGCTGGTATTGAAAAGCCAGATGCTATTATTACTGGTACGACGTATGGGTGTTTGGAGAATAGTGAACTGCTGTTAGAACAGCTAAGAGAAGAGGGAGAAGTTATGCTGAAACCCACCTATTTCATGCAAAGTACTCATAATACGATAGGAAGTAATATTGCTATTAAGACTCATTGTCATGGTTATAATGCTACATATACCCAAGGGATGCAATCTTTGAAATGGGCAATGCGTGATGCTGAATTACTCTTACAGAGTGGGAAGGTGAAAACAGTTCTTGTTGGTTGTCATGATGAGAGTACACCTCTTTTTAATTCTTTATTAAAGCGTATCGGACTTGCAGCAGAGCCTGCTATACATTCAATTGCAATGGTTTTGTCATGTGGAGAGTAATCATATTAGCAATCATCCAAAGTTCACTTTTGGCAGGAGGACAGGTGTTCTTGAAGTTTGCACTTCAGAAGATGCTTCCCTTTGGTTGGACACGAGCGTTTTGGTTTAGCTTACTGCTTAACTGGCAATTTGCATGTAGTGGTTTGTTTTTCGGGGCGAGTTCTATCCTTTGGATGTATATAGTGAAGCATTATCCATTGAGTGTAGCTTATCCGATGATTAGTTTGAGTTATGTGTTTGGGCTTATAGCGGCAATACTCTTTTTCCATGAGTCTGTATCAATGATGAAGTGGGTGGGAGTAAGCCTTATTATTTTAGGTTGCTGTTTAATAGCCAAGTAAAAGATGTAAAATGAAAAAGTTATTGTTATTTTTTATGGTTTTGTGTATAGCTAATGCCAATGCACAAAGTTTTAATGAGACTACTGTCAGGCAGCAGATAGAGAATGCTGCTGCAAATATGAAGACAATGCAATGTGATTTTGTGCAGACGAAGACACTCCGCATGCTTAATGATAAAATGGTGTCAGGAGGCAAAATGTATTACCAACAAAGTGATAAACTTCGTTGGGAATATACTTCTCCTTATTTATACACCTTTATATTGAATGGTTCAAAGGTCCTTATAAGTAAAGGTAAACGTAATGATGTCATTAATGTAGAGCAAAGCAAGTTTTTCAAGGAGATTGCGCGCATCATGATGAATAGCGTCGTAGGCAAATGCTTGAATGATAAGAAAGATTTTAAGGTAAGTCTTTCTGCAACACCGACAGAATACATTGCAACACTTTTTCCACAACAAAAACAGATGCAACAGATGTTTCAGAAGATAATCCTTCATTTTAACAGACAGCGAGCTATGGTTGCAAAGGTTGAACTTGTTGAGAAGCGTGGTGACCATACTGTTATTGAGATGAAAAACGTAAAAGTTAACAGTCCAATTAATGCAAAGGTTTTTACTATCAATTAGTATTCTCCTACTCTCTCTATCTTCTATGGTAGTGAGGGCACAGGAGTTTGTTGCGTCAGATCAGCAACCTTTACGGGATAGTATAGGTTGTAAGATGAAATATGCTACTACCATAGAGATGTCAAAGGGATATCTCAGTGGTATATCTGTGGTGGTAAGGGAAACTGATGTGTATCGTGGTGTGATATTTAATGAGTTTGGAATTACAGCATTAGAGTTTACATATCACCCTTCTGCAAAGAAAGTAAAGTTGGTGCAAGTTATAAAGATGCTTGACAAGTGGTATATCCGCCGCGTGCTCAAAAAAGATTTGCAGTGTGTGATAGAAAACTTACTGAAAGGAATTTCAACATATGAAGATGGGAAATACCATATTAAGTATGTGTTCTCATTGATGCATGACAGTGATAAACCTAAAGTAACGGAGGAAAATGCGAATGCAACTGAAGAATAATATCTATAAGATAATTGGTAAGGAAGACGAAAGCGGTGTCGTTGATTATACAATTCAACTCATTCCTTCTTGTTTTATCTATCAGGCTCATTTCCCTGGTGAACCTATCACTCCTGGTGTTTGTATTGTTCAGATTGGCAAAGAACTTATTGAAGAATTGTTGGCAGAACAAACATCAAAGCCTCAGACGTTGGAAATTATCAAGGTGAAGAATGTGAAATTTCTTTCTGTGATTTCTCCAAATGAGACGAAACAGCTTGTTTATCAAGTTAAGAAAATGGACTTGTCAGAGGATGGAACGAAGGTTGAAGCGCAGGTGGTAGTACTTTCTGAGCACAAAACGATGGCTAAGATTTCTTTAGTGATGCAATGCGTATGATGAATGTGGATATAAAAGAACTATTGCTGTCCGGTAAAAATAGATTGGATGTCTGCAATCCGTTTGTCTATAAGCAATACAAACACTTTTACTCTGTGGGGGCTTGCATTTCACCAAGTATTAAAAAATGGTATCATCGTCTCGTCTCGGCATTGGGAAATCTCGGAAAACGGGAAAAATGGGGCTTCGGGGCATCCCGAAAGGTTGAAATTCAGAAAAACAATGTTTCGGGATGCCCCGACGAGTTGTTTTCTTGAAAAATGAGTCGTCGGGGAGCCCCGAAGCCTCAAAATCTGAAAAAATAAGCTTTCGGGGAGTCCCGAAACTCGAAAAATCTGAAAAACAGGTTTTCGGGGAGTCCCGAAACATATTTATCACTTAAATTGCAGACTTATGGAAATCAGAACAATCCAAAAAGACAGGAAAGAGGGTGCGTCAAAGTTTAATCTTCGACATACCCTTTTATACGCGGAAAAGGGTTTGCCGGACAGCAATATAAAAGAACATTTAAGGCGCAGGTCTATCTGTGTTGTTATTCCTACTTACAATAATGGGGGAACCATAAAAGCAGTTGTCGAGAAAACTCTTTGCTACTGCGATGATGTTATTGTTGTTGCAGATGGTTGTACGGATAATACCATGGATATACTACATGGAATTGCTCATATTACAATTGTTGCATATCCGCAAAATAAAGGTAAAGGCCATGCCTTGAAAATGGGATTTAGGAAAGCATTGGAGGCTGGATTTTCTTATGCAATTACTCTTGACGGAGATGGGCAGCATTATCCTGAAGATATCTTACTGTTCTTAAAGGCTAATCAGGAATTTCCTCAATCATTGATTATTGGCAATAGGCAGTTAGAAGGTGCGGATCGTTCTGGAGGAAGTAAGTTTGCAAATCAGTTCTCTAATTTTTGGTTTTATGTGCAAACGGGTAGGGCATTAAAAGATACGCAAACAGGATATCGTCTTTATCCTTTGCGAAAGTTGCATGGATTATCATTGCTCACTTCACGTTATGAGGCAGAGTTGGAGTTGCTTGTTTTTGCATCGTGGCACGGTGTGAAAATTGTTTCTGTTCCTGTTGGAGTTTATTATCCCCCGCGTGCAGAGCGTGTAAGTCATTTCAGACCAGGTATGGACTTTGCGAGAATAAGTATGCTTAATACTGTATTATGCATTTTGGCTATTGTTTATGGTTTGCCTTTACGTTTAGGTCGACTATTTATGTTATTCCTGCGAACGGCTTACTCTTTATTATTCTTTCTTTTTTTTACGTTAGTAATCTTTACCCCCTTTGTTTGGGTTTATACAAGGTTTGGAAAGATGACAGAGAAGAGACGGTATCGTCTTCACCTGCTTATTTATCATGCATCCCGATTTGTGATGATACATCATGGTATACCTGGGACAAAGTTTCACTATAAGATGCCTGATGGTTTGGATTTTAACATCCCTCGTATTATTATCTGTAATCATCAGTCTCATCTTGATTTGATGTGTCAGTTGGTTTTCACACCGAAAATAGTTTTCCTTACCAATGCTTGGGTTTGGAACAACCCTTTCTATGGTTCTCTTATTCGCAATGCAGAATATCTGCCGGTTAAAGAGGGAATAGAAGAGATAATGCCTCATCTACGTTCGCTTATAGAGCGTGGTTACAGTATAGCAGTTTATCCGGAAGGCACGCGGTCTAAGGATTGCAGGATGGGGCGGTTTCATCAAGGAGCTTTCCATTTGGCAAAAGAGTTTAATTTAGAGGTCCTTCCAATGTATCTTTATGGACCAGGAAAAATACTTCCTAAGACAAGTTATCATTTACATAAAGGAACATTCTATATCGAGGTGGATAAACCTTTAACACAGACTGAACTTTCTGCAATGGGTGATTTGAAGAAACAAGCTTCAACGATGCGTAGGCGATATATACAGAAATATGAAGAGATAGCTAACAGGTTGGAACAATGATAAAGCAAGAGAAGGTTGTTATTATAGGTAGTGGTCTTGGAGGTTTATCGTCTGGTGTGATCTTGGCAAAGAACGGCTACGATGTAACTGTATTGGAACAAGGAAATCAGATTGGTGGATGCCTGCAATGCTTTACACGTCATGGTGCAAAGTTTGAAACGGGCATGCATTTCATTGGAAGTGCTGCACCTGGCCAGACCTTGAATAAGTTGATGAAATATTTAGAGATAGATGAGGAAGTGACACTTTCACAACTTGATGCTCAAGGATATGATGTTGTGGCTTTAGGTGGGAAGCAATATCAGTTTGCTAATGGAAAAGAAGCTTTTGTTAAGAAGATGTCTGAATATTTTCCAGATCAACATGCCAACTTAGTGAAGTATTGCGATTTGGTTGAAGATATAGCCAATGCCTCTTCCTTGCATTCTCTAAAATATGCAGAGTCTGATGCAGCGCTTAATATGGAGTATCAGTTGCGGTCTATCAATGAAGTAATAGATGAGATTATCACCAATCCTACTTTAGCTAAAGTGCTGGTTGGGAATCTCCCTCTTTATGCAGCAGAGAAGGATAAGACTCCTTTCTCCACACATGCCTTTATCATGGATTTCTATAATCAGAGTGCGTTTCGGGTAAAGGGCGGCAGTGATAAGATTGCTTTTGCATTGACTGATACTATCAAGCGTTATGGTGGGGAAGTGCTAACGAAGAAGAAGGTAACTAAGATTATTTGTGATGAAAGTCATGCGGTTGGCGTTGAAGTGAATAATGAAGAGGTCATACCTTGTGATATTGTCATTTCTGACACACATCCTATGCGTACATTGGAGATGCTTGATACAAAATTAATTCGTCCTGCTTTTCGTAAAAGAATCAATAATATTCCGCAAACCGTAGGAGGCTTTTCTGTTTATTTGCATTTCAAGGACAAGACTGTTCCTTATCTTAATTATAATTATTATGGTTATCAGTATGAAAGTCCTTGGGATTGTGAAAAGTATACAGAAGAGAGTTGGCCTAAAGGGTTTCTCTATATGCATTTTTGTCCAGACGATGATACACAATATGCTTCCACAGGCGTCATACTTTCGTATATGCAGATGTCTGATGTAGAAAAATGGAGAGGAACCTCTGTTGGTAAGCGGGGTAAAGCGTATGAAGAATTTAAGAAAGCAAAAGCAGAAAAACTTCTAAGCGTGTTGGAGATGCATTTCCCTGGGATACGTTCAAAAGTTCAAACCTATTACACTTCAACCCCTCTTACGTATCTTGATTACACAGGAACAGAAGGAGGCTCTATGTATGGTAATGCTAAGGATATCAACTTGGGGAGTGCCTGCAGGGTTCCACAACGGACAAAGGTTCCCAATGTTTATCTTACAGGGCAGAATATCAATTCGCATGGTATGTTAGGTGTCTTGGTGGGTGCTATTGTTACCTGTAGTGAATTATTGTCAGCAAAGACAATCTATGAACAGATAAAGGAGGCAAATAAATGAGGACAGCAGTAGTCATAGGTGGCGGATTAGGTGGTTTGTTTACTGGAGCAATACTGTCCAAAGAGGGCTTTAAGGTTACAGTCTTGGAGAAGAATACAACAGTAGGTGGTGGCCTGCAGAACTTCAAGCGTTTTGGCTTGAAATTCGATACAGGGATGCATGTTATTGGAGGAATGCGTCCTGGAGGCAACATCTATCGTATCTGTCAGTATTTAGGCATAGTAGACAAGGTGTCATTGATGAACGTCGATGACGAATGTACCGATAGTTTGTATTTTGCAGAAGATAAGCATACTTATCATATACAAAAGGGGAGAGAGGGATTTGTAAACTCTTTGGCAGAGCATTTCCCTAACGAAAAAGAAAACCTTAAAGCTTATGTTGATGCCGTATTTGGTCTTGTAGATGAGATAAGCTTATTCCATCTTCGTCCATCTTCTGACATGCTGACTACGCACTCGGATAATTTCATGATAGCGGCAGATGCTTTTATTGCAAAGTATATCAAAGAACCTAAACTTCGTAGTGTTGTTGCTTATATGAACCCCCTCTATGGTGGACGGGGAGATGAAAGTCCTGCTTTTGTTCACGCTATTATCAGTTCGCTTTATATGCAGGGGGCAAGTCGATTTGTCGGCGGAAGTGATAAGTTTGCAGACTTGTTGGTTTCTGTCATCGAGTCGGCTGGTGGAACAATCCATAAAAACGAAGGTGTTGAGTGGGGCGAAGTAGACAATCGTCATATAGATTTTGTAAGGACCAATAAGAATAATCAGTATCAAGCCGATTACTATATCTCGGCAATTCATCCATGTGCTTTGTTAAAGCTCTTGCCAGAGAAGGCTTTCCCAAAGGCTTATCGTACAAGGCTTAATTCTATTCCAAATTCTTATTCTGCTTTTTCTGTATATATCAAGTTGAAGCCCGATACCTTCCCTTATATCAATCACTCTGAATATTATATGACGAGGTATGATGAAATATGGAATTTTGGAAAGCCAGATAAACAATGGCCTTTAGGATTTCTCTTCATGACTCCTCCAGAAGAACATCAAGGCCCTTATAGCACCAAGGCTTTGATAACAGCTCCTATGTTGTATGAAGATGTGGCACAATGGGAGGATACTAAGGTGGGCAGACGTGGTGCCGATTATGAAACTTGGAAAGAAGAGAAGTCTCAATTGCTGTTAAATAAAGTAGAAGAGCTTCATCCCGGTTTCAAAGCTTGTATTGATGAGATAAATACGGCTACACCTCTCACCATTCGTGACTTCTACGGAGCGAAAGAGGGTACGATGTGTGGATTTAGTAAAGACTATAAGAATATGGTCGCCTCTCAGCTTCCTGTGGTTACAAAGGTTGATAATCTTTTGCTGACAGGACAGAATAATAACCTTCCGGGCTTTTGTGGTGTTCCGCTCACAGCAATCAATACTGTTGAGGCTATCTTGGGAAGAAACTATATTGTGGATAAGATAAACGCTATAGTCAATGAATAGGAAACGTTATGTGATATTATTCTTTCTTTGTCTTAGGCTGTTATTCGTTGATGCACAGAACAACGGCGTAAGTGTTAATATCTGGCAGGGGACAGGCATCAGAAAGGCTGTTCCACTGACTCCTTATTTGGCAGAGGGGGATAATAATGCTGCTGTCATTGTCTGCCCGGGAGGAAGTTATTTTTGGCACGACATGGAAGCCGAAGGAAGAACAGTAGGGAAATGGCTGCAGAAAAATGGCATTTCGGCTTTTGTCCTGCGTTATCGTACGGCCGGTTTCTGGGCTTATTTCACTCGTTTTCGATATCTTTTCAGAGGAAACCGATATCCGGATGCATTGAATGACTTGCAGCAGGCAATGAAATATATACGGGCTCACGCTCGGGAATACGGCATTAATCCAAACCGAATTGGTGCAATGGGGTTCTCTGCAGGAGGCCATCTCGTGATGTCAGCGGCAGAACAACTGTCAGCGGCAGAGCGCCCGGCTTTCGTCGCGCCAGTTTATCCTGTTGTAACCATGGTCGATAAATGTGTGCACAAGCGCTCTCGTCGGGCTTTGTTGGGCGACAGCCGAAAGAACAATCAACAGTTAAGAGAGAAGCTTTCGCTTGAACGGCATGTTCCTCAAGATTGTCCTCCCGTGTTCTTGGTTAATTGTAAGGACGATCCGATTGTGAAATATCGCAATTCCGAATTGCTCGATTCTGCTCTGACAAGCCGCAAAATACCTCATCGCTATATACAGTATAAAACGGGTGGGCATGGCTTTGGGGCAACAGAACACAAGGGAACGGCTGAATGCAGGCAATGGAAAACAGAGTTTCTGAAATGGCTTGCAGCGCTTAATATGAATAATTCAGACCATAATGATCCGTGAATTCGGCTGAAGAATTAAGTTCCGATGGAGCGGCGGAGGTAAAAAAATGAAGAAAAGGCTCGTCCGAGGCCTCGGACAAGCAAGAAACAAGATAAATTGGCTTTCCGAGGCCTCGGATGAGCAGAAAACAAGAAAAATTGGCTTTCCGAGGCCTCGGACGAGCAGGAAATAGGAAAAAATAGCTTTCCGAGACCTCGGATGAGCAGAAAACAGGAAAAAATAGCTTTCCGAGGGCTCGGATGAGTAGAAAATAGCAAAAATTGCATTTCCGCCGCGGCCGAAACTGAAAAAACGCCTCAAACAGGCTTTCCAACCCCTTGGATGAGTAGAAAACTGAAGAAAATGGCTTTCCAACCCCTTGGATGAGCAGAAAACTGAAGAAATTGGCTTTCCAACCCCTTGGAAGCGGGAAGATAGACGCTTAAACAGAATTAATAACAATGGACAAGAAACAATTTGACGACATCAGACCTTATAATGCTGAGGAAATACCTGCGGCTATGGTACGCATTGCCAATAGCTCTTCGTTTCCGATTTTGGCATCTTATGTTTATCCCAACGAACCGATTGAAGAGGTGCGGCAGCGTATTGCTGACTATAAGACCGTAAAAGAGTTCCAGACTGAAACCATGCGCATGGTCAATCAGCGTGTGATAGAACATAGTATTTCAGAGTTTACTTGTTCCGGTTTGGATAAGTTGAGTCCTGATGAGCATTATCTCTTTGTATCCAATCATCGTGATATCATGTTGGACTCCAGTTTACTTCAGTATTTCTTGGTAACGAGAGATTTTGATACTACAGAAATAACGTTCGGTGCAAACCTGATGATGAATCAGCTGGTAATTGATATCGGGAAAAGCAACAAGATGTTTAAGGTGGAACGTCCAAGCAATAACATAAAGGATTTCTACCGAAGTTCAAAGCATCTGTCAGAATATATCCGATATGTCATCACGGAGAAAGGACAGTCTGTTTGGATAGCTCAACGCAATGGACGGACAAAAGACGGAAATGATGCCACAGACCAAGGTATCATCAAAATGTTCTGCATGTCTTGTCCCGAAGATAAGATAAAAGCGATTGATCAGCTGCATATTGTGCCGGTGGCAGTTTCCTATGAGTGGGAACCTTGTGACATACTGAAGACACTCGAACTCTATGAGTCTCAATTCTCCAAATATACCAAAAAGCCGGGAGAAGACCTTAACAGTATTCTCACGGGAATAATACAGGATAAAGGCAGAGTGCATTTTGAACTTTGCGACCCTATAGCCTATGTAGAATTAGCCAAGTTTGAAACATTGACAAACAATGAATATCACAAGTCTGTGGCTAAGCTTTTAGACAGTAGGATTAACACGGCTTATCGGCTTTATCCAAACAACTATATTGCCTATGACCTGCGCTATGGGACAACCAAGTACCAGGAATGTTACACGCAGGAACAGAAAACCGCATTTATGAATCATCTCAAGCGTCTGGAGCAATATGACACTTGTGATATAGAAAAGCTGATGGATATATTCTTGGGAATCTATTCCAACCCGGTAAAAAATAAATAGGATGACAGAAACAATACAGAGATTATATGATTATATGAAGGCACATAGAATGCTCTGTGTGCTTTCTTTCGTGGTTGTGACTTTACTCTTGGTTATGTCGGTACTCCGTCTGAACTATAAGGAGGATATAGCCGATTTCCTGCCCGTTGACAGCGAACATCACAATGCATTGAAGGTTTATCAGGACATATCAGGAGCCAACAAGATATTCGCAGTTTTCCAATATCGTGACACAACTAAGGCCGACCCGGAGATGATCGTGGGGAGTATAGATGCTTTCGTTGAAGATATACAGAGAAGCGATACGGCCCATATGATATCTAATGTCATGTCGCAGGTTGATTTAGAGAAACTGTCTGAGGTAACCGACTTTGTTTATAACAATATTCCTTACTTTCTTACAGAGAAAGATTATGCGCGGATGGACAGTGTGCTCAACGCGCCCGATTACATGTCCGGACAGTTGCAGCAGGATAAGCAGATGCTGATGTTTCCTGCAGGAGGCATGCTTTCTGATAACATACAACGTGATCCTCTTAATATTTTTACCCCTGTCGTACAGAAACTGCAGCATACAGACACAAGTCTTAAGTATGAGTTGTATGATGGTCATATCTTTTCTCCCGATATGCAGAAAGCCATTGTGATGATAAATTCTCCGTATGGAGCAAGTGAAACGGAGAACAACACGCAACTCATTTCATTGCTGCAGGCATGTAGCAAGAAGGTGATTTCTCACCATAAAAATCTTGATATCCATATTATCGGCGGTCCTGTTATTGCTGTGGGCAATGCTTCCCAAATCAAGTCCGACAGCATTTTGTCTGTCACCATAGCCGTAATACTCATCATGGCGCTGCTGCTTTTCACGCTGCGCAATCTACGTAATATCTTCTTGATAGCCCTATCCATAGCGTGGGGCTGGCTCTTCGCTATGGGAGGATTGGCTTTACTTCACGACAGTGTTTCTATCATCGTTATTGGAATAAGTTCAGTTATCTTGGGTATCGCTGTTAATTATCCATTGCATTTCATCGCTCATCTCTCTCACACGCCTGATAAGAAAAGGGCTTTGCGCGAGATTGTGATGCCTCTCCTTGTGGGCAATATCACGACCGTAGGTGCGTTCTTGGCATTGGTTCCATTGCAGTCAGTAGCTTTGAAAGACTTAGGTTTGTTCAGTTCTTTCCTATTGATAGGAACGATAGTCTTTGTTTTGATTTATCTCCCGCATGTTTCTAAGGAAACCAAGGAAGTGAAACATACGTTTTTAGATAAGATAAGTGATGTTTCTTTAGAAAACAAACCGGTTGTTGTTACGATAGTCGTTGTTTTGACTTTGGTCTTTGGGTATTTCAGTTTTCAGACAAAGTTTGATGCCAATATGTCTAATATCAACTATATGACAGAGGAGCAGAAGGCTGATATGGCTTATTTCCAACGGACTATGGCCACTAATGGTGAGTGCCAAAAGGTCTATGCCGTGACTTCCGACTCAACAATGAATGGCGCATTGGATAAGAATCTCTGCTTACAGCCGACCCTTGATAAGTTGGTGAAATCGAAGATGATTCATGATTACAGTTCTTGCAGTCAGTTTGTTGTTTCTATAGCAGAACAAAAGCGTAGACTGGCGCTATGGCAGGACTTCTTGCATCGCCATAAAGAGAAACTTACGTCTTCGTTGCGCTCTTCAATGCAAGCGGAAGGTTTTGCTGCTGAGAGTTTTGAAGACTTTTACGCTCTGTTGGGCAAGACTTATCAGTTACAGCCCATTTCTTATTTCTCTCCGCTGACGAAATCTCTCTTTGCCGGTAATCTCAGCACAGACAGTATCGGCAAACGGTATAGCGTTGTAAATGTGCTTTCTGTAAAAGATAATGATGTCAAGAGAGTGAAAGACGCATTGTCTGATACCGATAGTTTCAGCTTTGATATTGTAAGCATGAACAGTGCCATAGCCAATCATTTGTCAAATGACTTCAACTATATTGGCCTGGCCTGTGGTTTCATCGTGTTCTTCTTCTTGTGGTTATCCTTTGGTAGTCTTGAGTTGGCGCTGTTGTCTTTTGTCCCGATGGCAGTAAGCTGGTTGTGGATATTGGGCATTATGTCTTTGTTTGGAATGCAGTTTAATATTGTCAATATCATTCTTGCCACGTTTATTTTTGGTCAAGGTGATGACTACACCATATTTATGACAGAAGGTTCGATGTATGAATATGCTTATCGGCGCAAGATGCTTGCATCTTACAAGCATTCAATTATCATTTCTGCCTTAATCATGTTTATTGGTATTGGCACTCTGATTGTAGCTCGCCACCCGGCATTGCATTCTTTGGCAGAGGTGACAATAGCGGGAATGCTCTCGGTTGTTTTAATGGCTTATATTTTCCCTCCACTGATCTTTAAGTTCCTTGTGAAGTCATCAGGGAAATACAGACAACGTCCAATCTCCATTATCAACCTCGCTGTAATGGGACTCAGTGCATTGGTATTCTTTATCCAATTGTTTACGGTCTATCTGTTGGGATTTGTTCTTTTGGAGCTTTTGCCCCATTCCGAGAGACGTCGTTTGTGGCTCAGACGTTATCAGCAACGCTTGTTCTTGTTCGACTTAAAACATATTCCGCGTGTGAAGTTTTCAGTGGAAGACATTACGGATGAGACTTTCTCAACGTCTTCAATCATCATCAGTAATCATCAATCAATGCTCGATGCGGCTGTATTCATGGCATTAAGTCCAAAGACAATTCTTGTTTCAAATGAGAAAGTAAGCTGTAATCCCATTATCAGGAAGATATTCAAATGGAATGGTTTTATAACGTTGTGCGATATGAACTCCATAGACGATAACCTCATCAAGAGCTATGTGGCTAATGGTTATAGTCTTGTTATCTTCCCCGAAGGCATACGCAATGCACATTCTTCGATACGCCGTTTCCATAAAGGTGCGTTCTTATTGGCTGAACGATATCAGCTTGATATTCAGCCGTTCATTATTCATGGATTGAATATGGTACTTCCAAGGAATAGCATCCAGGTGTTCCCTGGTCAGATGACGATAAGGGCTTATGAGCGGATAAAACACAATAGGAAAATACCTTATGCAGAACTTACGTCTCAGCTACATGACTTCTACAAGAAGGAGTATGCCCAGATTGCCCGTCAGACAGAGACGGCATCTTACTTTTCGCCTCTTGTTTTGGATCGTTATCGCTATAAGGGTGAGGAGATTTTCCGCGCAGTGTGTAGGAAACTGAAGAACAATAATAATTATACACAATACGTTGACTCTATGGATGAACCTCCTGTTGTCCTTGTTAAGAACGGTGGATACGGTGAGTTTGCCTTGCTTTATGCATTGGTACATAAACAAACAAAGGTGCTGGTTTATGAAACGGATGAAAACAGAAAGGCTTTACTGACTTATTGCGCCAAGAATTTGGTCGATAATCTGGAGGTAATAGAATGTTTGGATGTTGAACAGGAAGGGCATAACGACCTAAAAGTCTTTTCTTTATAACTCCATTTTACATATAATTAAACGAAAATAAACATAGATATGAAAGAAGATATTCGCAGAAAGTTAGAAGAAATCTTACCAATAGTTGACTTCGATTCTGAATTCCTTTTCCAGGAACTTGACTCGTTGGGAATAACGACAATCTTGATGGTTCTCTCTGAAATGTATGGTATAGAGTTGGGCCATTCAGATGTAACGCCAAGAAACTTCAAGACACTTGATAGTCTGGTTGAGTTGGTGAAACGAAAACTGAACAAAGATGATGATTGAAGATAAGCTGCGTGAGAACGCCGAACTTCATCCTGATAAGCTTGCGCTTCTGTGCAATGGCGAGTCTTACACCTATGGCCACTTGTATCAATTGGTTTTGGATAAGGCTGCTTCAATGGAGGGAATGAGGGGGCAACTCATTCCGATGATTGCCACTTCAACGGCTGATTTTCTCATCTCTTACTTTGCAATCCATCTTTCGGGAGCTGTTGCCGTTCCTTTACATAAGGATATTCCTGCGCAGAAGTATAATGAATATTCCTGCTTGTTGTCGCAGCAGACGGCTCCACATGATGTAGCAGATATTCTTTATACCACGGGAACTACTGGCAATGCAAAGGCTGTGATGATCAGCCATCAAGCGATTTGGGCGAATACAGAGAACCTTGTGCGTGCTCAAGGGTTTAGTTCTGACCTGACGTTTATCATCAATGGGCCACTCAATCATATAGGCAGCCTGTCGAAGGTTTATCCAACGATTTACGTGGGCGGCACTATTTGCATTATTGAAGGAATGAAAGATATCCATAAATTCTTTAATGCTATTGAGGATGCACCCACAAAAGTGGCGACATTCTTGGTTCCATCGGCAATCCGAATGCTTATAACATTGTGGAAGAAAGAGCTGAAAGCCTGTGCGGATAAAATTGATTTTATAGAAACAGGGGCTGCACCAATGGCTGCCTCAGATATGAAGTTGTTCTGTGAGTTGCTTCCCCATAGCCGATTATACAATACTTATGCTTCCACCGAAACGGGCATTATCTCTACATACGACTATAATGATGACCAGTGTCTTGCCGGCTGTTTAGGCCTTCCGATGACGCATTCTTCGTTCTTTATCACCGAAGACGGGCATGTTGCCTGCAAGGGAAAGACCCTCATGTCGGGCTATTGGAATGATGATGAGGCAACGGCGATGGTGCTGCGTGACGGAGTTATCAAGACTGCCGACTTGGGGTATGTTGATGAAAAAGGCCGCTTGCGATTGCAGGGTAGGGGTGATGATACGATAAATATTGGTGGATATAAGGTTGCTCCGACAGAAGTTGAAGATGCTGTGCTGGCTTTTCCTGCAGTGAAAGATTGTGTTTGCGTCTGTGCTATGCATCCTGTCATAGGCAATGTCTTAAAGCTTTTCGTTGTTCCTCGTCATGATTATGATAGGAAAGAACTCATCGCTTTTCTCAAAACAAGACTCGAAACCTATAAAATTCCGGTTCTTTATGAGGAAACTGACAGCATTCATCGAACCTTCAATGGTAAGATTGACAGAAAGACTTACCAAGAGAAACCGCAGGAAAATATATCTATTCAAGTGTTGGAAAAGAAGAAATAAAAAGGAATGGAAAAAGAGAAAGGGGAGAGAAGTATTACACATTTCTAAAGATAGTCTTTTAGATTGCAATATATTGATTGTCAGTTTATTATGATGTTCGATGCAAAGAGGGGAGTAAGTCCACATGAGAATGCGGTGTAATCTCTATTGAATCACCATGCAATCTGCGTCAAGTTATCACGTGTTTTGACTCAAACTGCGGTGTGTTTTGCATCAAATTACAACGCATTCTGAATTGAATTGCGTGATGAAGTTGTTGGAGTTGAAGAATACACCTTATATTTTCACTTCTTTTTCTATTTGGTAGTTTAGTCTACAAGATATCAAAAACAATAATATTTACAGCAAATCAGTATTCTTCTAATGTTGAAGCAGTATATGAAGATAGAGAGAAAAGACCCAGCCAAGCGTATAGCATTGTGTTTTCTTTGGGGTGAATGACTTGTCAACAAGATTGCATGAGCGACATAAATCCCAAAGGACACAATGTAAAAACGTTGGGAGGAATGTTTGATAATGCCATTCAACCGCATATATTTCGATATGGGCAATATTGGCATTGCTTTGTTTTCTCAGTGGGATTGAACGAAATATCGGGGGTGAAAATATCTTCAATCAACATTTTGAGTTGGTCCATAAATTCGCTTTGATAATTGGCTACATCTGTAATCGGCTGCTTGTCGAGCTGTAATGTTGGGTCGTAATCCTTTCCTGTGGCATGCTGGATGAACAGCAATGCTGGGCTTACGGGGTGGTTTGCTGCATTGATTGGATGTTCGTTGCGCAATATAAGCGAATAGAGAATAGCCTGAAGATAGTAATCAGTGTGGTTGTCTATCTTTTCAGGATTAAATATGTCATCTATATTCTTGACGTTCATGCTATTGTTGCTCCCAGTCTTGTAGTCTACAACGCGTATGAATGCGCCATGGTTATCTTGGATTTCGTCAATACGGTCAATGTTTCCAAAGAGATAAATCTGCTTGGGACCCTGTGGCGTATCTATTTCGAAAGCCTTTTCGACCGACTCTTCCAAGCCGAGAATGGAGAATGGAGTAAGCTTTCGGTCAATCTGCAATAGTCTTTTCAAATAGTCGATAATAACCTGTCGATTGATGAGTTGCAGACCATTATATTTAATGTCTCGCGTTTCGTTTACTTCAAAAAACTTTTCTCTGAAGGCTCTTTCTACCAGTCGTGTCAATAGCGATTTGTCTTTCAGCGCATCTTCTATGTCGCTTTCATGAATAATACCTCCGTGGTTTTTATCCTGATAGAACAACTCTGCTGCACGGTGGAAGATGTTACCGAAGATGCGGTTGTCGATTTCATCTTCTTCGTTGTCAGGTTCTTTGATGCCGGCAACATAGCGATAGTAGAATCTCATCTGACAGCGTAGGTAAGTGGTCAAGGCAGTGGGAGATATGCGTTCAATGCTGTTGATTACCTCCATGACTTTTGGATTCTTGACGATTGCTTTCTTGATATTTTGCATCGGAACCTGTTGTGCATTGAGGTTTCTGAATTGTATTTTCTGCTGACTTTCCACCATCATTTGGAGCATGAAACGACTCATTTCGCCAGTGGCAGTCTTACTGGTAGCCTTGTTGTAGGCGAGGGTTACGTCTTGAGCACGTTGTAAAAGACTGTGGAAATAATAGGCATAAATAGCCACTTTATTGTCGATTGTTGTCAGTTCAAAGGCCTTTCTAATGGCATAGGGAATGAAAGAGGTGTCGTTGACGCCCTTCGGCATATTGCCTTCATTGCATGAGAGCACGAGAATGTGGTCGAAATCGAGGTTGCGAGTTTCCAACACTCCCATGATTTGAAGGCCTATTATAGGCTCTCCATGGAAGGGAACCGAGGTAGAAGAGATGAGTTGATTAATGAGTCTGTTGTATATGTTGAAATCAGCTTCAAGGTCTCCAGCTGTAATCAGTGCCTCTAAACGATTGAAGAGTGTGTACATTCTGAAGATAGACTCCTGTACAAATGGGTCTTCTTCGCCCTCTGCAGTATAGTTATGACCCACTTCTTGCAGGATATCAACAATCCATGTGTTGATAGAAACCACGTCAGTATGGACTTTTCCAAATACGGTTTTCTCGTTTTCAATGTATTTCATGTAGGGATGTCGCATGAGCATTGTACGCCATTTCTTGCTGAAAGAATGCCTGTTGGCGCTATAACCCATGGTGTGCAGATTGATGAGTAGCCGCACGAAAGATGCTATTGGCGCATGTTGGAGTGGATAACCTGTTGTGATATTGACATGTTTCAGTTCTGGAGGAAGACAATGAATGACTGTTGGCAGCAGGTTTTCATCGGCCAGTACAATGGCCGTGCGGCGTCCGTCATCGATGCGTCCATTCCGTTTGAGCCATGTACTGATATAGCGTGCCTGGATGTTTTCAGTCGTAGCACTGAGATAGGTAATGTTCTTGGGCTGTTCGAAGTTAGCGTAAATCTGCTTGTTGGTAATGTCAAGTTCGTTAGGAAAATACTTCAAATATTGACGGATATACGTGCCTGCCTCGTGCTTGATTCCATGCTGATTTCCCATGTAGTAATCATCGAAATCCCAATAGAAGCGCGCTTTTCCATGTTTCTGTAAACGTTCGCAGAGTTTCTGTTCGACAATCTGCATCATGTTGAAGCCAACAAAAATGTACTTGTCGTTCTGGAAATCGATTTCTGTTTTCTCTACAACCTCTCTGTAAAGTGCACCTTCATAGGCTAATCCCTGCTGTGCAAGGCATTCCTTGAAGCGTGTATAGATTTCTTCAAAGTTGCTCCAAAGGTTGACGAACCGCTCTTTGAGTTTCGATGCAATGTCATCAGAGAAATTGCCAAAAAACTTCTTTAACAGTTCCTTTTGCTCTTCGGTAAGATAAGATGCATCGTCAAGTTCGTGTATGTTCTTTAGGTTGGTGAATATCTGATGCGCATCTCCCATATTCTTGTCTATATCGTCAAAGTCGGTCAATAACACCTGTCCCCAGCCGTAGAAGCGGTCAAGCGTCTCGCAACTTCCTGTGCATGCATTGAAAATCTTATGCAGGTCGCATATCAGTTTTATTTGATCGCCAACAGTTTTGTCTGAATGTTCACGGAAAAGTTCACTGATGGTGATGTAATTTGGGCTCCAGATTGGTTGATTAGCCATGCGTGCTAATTCTTCATTCAGAAACAAAGAGGCACGCTTGTTAGGGAAAACGACTGTGATGCGCGACAGATTAGTTCCGTTTTTATGTAGGATATCCTCAGCTACATATTGTAGAAAGCTCTTCATTATAGTTTGATAATTTTGTTAGAGAACAGATACCATAAGTATCCAGTGATATTATGATGTCCCATTTCATGCAGCAAGTTCATGTATTCTTTCACTTGTGCCTTGTGTTCTTCTTTGGGACTACCAAATTTATAGTCTACAACTATCATCTCTTTTCCGTCGGTCATGACACGGTCTGGGCGTCGTTCTTCGACCTTATCTGTCAGGGGATTGACTTTCAAAATACTGCATTCGTTGAAAAGACTCCACCGTTCGGAGAACCATGAAGACACTCTGGGATCGTTCAGACGCTCTGCAATTGTCTTGCGAAGTTTGTCTTGTGTGATTACCTTATTATATAGGATGCCTTCTTCTTCAAGATTTTTCAGCGCTGTGCCAATGTCTTCTTTAGTCTTAATGGTCGAGAATATGGCGTGCATGATGCTGCCTAACTGAATATAACTCTTCTTTTTCAGAGTTTCTTCATCCTCTTCCATTCCAGCATTTACAAAGTCTTTACTCTTGTTGCTCTGCTTGAATTGCACCTTGCGTTCGTAGTTTTCTACGGTGATTTCAATGTTTTCAGCAGACTGATTAAATATGTTTTCTGATTGCTTTTTGGCTTTGTTGGGAGCAATAGAAAGGCCATCTCCAAATGCAAAGTGGATAGTTTCCTCTTTATTCCCTGTATCTTCATAGTGGGCATTTAAGTCTGTTGTGACAGCTTGTAGGCAGTTCTCAATAATCCAAGAGCGTCCACCACCTTTATCACCTCTTTTCCCATAAATGTATAAACCACGGCTGGCGCGTGTGAATGCAACGTAGAGGAGGTTGAGATTATCAACTATATTTTGGAAATGTTCATCGACATAATCATTCTCATAGATAGAGTTTTTCATCTGCTTTTTGTTGAAATCTATAGGAACAATCGGCAGAGCAGAGAATGGTTCTTCCTGTGGCTTACACCATATCGTATTGCTTTTTTCAAGTTTCCAATCACAGAAAGGCACGATGACATGGTCGAATTCCAGTCCTTTACTCTTGTGGATAGTCACAAGTGATACGCCTTCATTACTGCTGCTTTGTATGGAACTGCTATGAATATTATCGGTCCATTGCTCTAAAAAGCTGTGTAAATCAGGGACATCATCTTGCATAAACTCATTGAGTTTGTCGTAGAAAGTGCATATATAAGCTGTTTGTCCGGTGAGAGTTTGTAGGTCGAAGATATGATAAAGCGCTTCTGCCATATCTATTAAAGATAGCCCCAACAGATATTCTCTTTGGTTAAGGAACTGTTTGGGAAGATAGTCTTCCAAGGAATTATTCTTTAATAGTATGTCACTATCTAACAGACTGTTGTCTTTAATAGACTTCATGTAAAGTTTAGTAAGGGTAGCTTTGGCGATATCGTCTTCGGGATTGTTGAGCACCATCATGCCACTGATGATGATATTCACGGCTTGTGATGCATCAAGATGAAATGCTTCTTCTGACACAAGATGAACATCGGGCATGTTTCGCATGAAGTAATCTCCAATCTCTTGTATGGTTGCGTTGTACCTCACCAGAATAGCGATATCGTTTTCTTTAACTCCTGCGTCGATGAGTGCCTGCACTTTATCAGCTACAAGCTTAAATGTCTGCTCTTCGTATGCATCGTCATTAGGAAGCAATTCTATTTCTACTGTTCCGCATTCTTCCTTTTCTGCAGGGATGTCCTGTATGACATCTTCGTATGCTTTTTGTAGTTGTTCTGCGTTGTTCTCGGCCTCTTCCTTTAATTGGAGATATTCCTGACGAGCAGCTTTCTTGAAAAAAGCATTGTTGAATGTGATGATATTCTTTTCAGAACGGCGGTTGATTTTCAGGGGTTTAATATTAATCTCTTGTGCTCCAAACTCATTTTCTATGTCATTTAGCAGTCGCCAATCGCCTGAACGCCAACGATAAATGCTCTGTTTCACATCACCAACAATGAGATTATTACTGTCATGACTCATGGTTTCAAGTAGCAATACCTTGAAATTCTCCCATTGAACAGTGCTTGTATCTTGGAATTCATCAATCATGATGTTGCGTAATTGAGTTCCAATCTTTTCGAAAATAAAAGGAGAATCATTCTCTCCAATCATCGAACGCAGTAAAGTCTGGGTATCACTCAGCATGAACCGGTTCAGTTCTCGGTTCAGTTCTTCCACCTTATCCCCAATACTATCGAGCAATCTCAATTGGTTAAGATGTCTCAAAGTAAGGTCGGCACTCTTGTATAGATGGCATTGTTGTCTTCGAATTCTTTCTGATTGGACCAACATTGGCATCAGTTGGTCGCATACAAGGTCGTAGATAGGTTCGCCTGCATGGGCTTTTTTCTTGATAATCCATTTTGCAGGATCGGTCGATGCATCATCAGCTGTCTTGTTATAGACCTTTTCGTCATCTGTATAATTGCCTGATTGGAGTTTCAGGAAATAACCACATACTCCGCGGACTCCATTGGAGAAGTCGCTGACGGAATACCCTTTGGCATCAAGAAGCTCAAAAAAATCATCCCCACATTTCTTGATCTGTTCATCAGCATGTTTGCGGATAGCCCGTAACTGCCCAGTATAATGTTTGAAAAAATCCTTTTCTTCAAAGATCTCCTTAATCCTTTGGCGGTTTTTTTTGTAGTAATCTTTAAAGATATTCATGCCGAAATGCTTGATTTGGGCAATGACATTCCATGATTTGTCATCGTCCATATTCTCATGGATATAGTCTAAAATCCAGGAGAGTAGGAGGGAGGAATCGTTCAAATCCTCAATAAGTTGGTCCACAGCTTGTTGTTCAACTTGCTGGTCGTTTAGTTCAATACGCAAGTTGGCTGTTAGTTCAAGTTCTCGCGCAAGGTTTCTCAATACCGTTTGGAAAAAGGCATCAATGGTTTCAACTCGGAAGTAACTGTAATTATGAATAAGTTCACTCAGTGCATAGCTTGCATTGTTGATGATAGTTGTTTCATCTAAAGAAGTTTGCTGTTTGACGCTTTCCAAATATGGTTTGCTTTCTTTCAGTCCTCTTGAGATACCATAAAGCTGGCTCAGAATTCGCATTTTCATTTCTTCTGTGGCCTTGTTAGTGAAGGTTACAGCTAAGGTGTGCCGATAGGCATGAGGGTTTTCAACCAACAGTTTGATATATTGCACGGCAAGGGTAAAGGTTTTTCCCGAGCCGGCGCTTGCTCTGTATACAGTTAAATTGTTCATTACCAATGTCTAAAAAGTTCAAAACCAAATTTACATCCGAATTCTTTTATCTTTCCACTATCGTTACTAAGGAACAAGCCCATAGAGAAAAGGCGGGTTGTAAAGCCATAGCCTAATTCAAGATAAGGGCGGCAGTCTTTAGAAGAAAGGATGCTTGCATAGAGTCGTTCCATTTCTATGAAATGACCAACCCATGGTAAATGTGATGTGGCCAATAAGGGACTCTCATAAGTTATGTTACCTCGGGCATACCAACGTGATGCATTATATTTGTTAGAATTCAGCAGTTCAAACTCTCCACTCCAATCATCATTCCAGCCTCCCGGTACATGATTCTCGCGGAAATTCGTGTAATCAAGGAAGAATGTATGCCCATCCTGCAGTGTATAGCCACCGGTACCAATACGCATCTGTAGGCTTTTGAGTTGTCTCAGCTTGAGTTTCCACTGTGCATCAAGCTCCCAACGTTCGTAGTCAATATTTCCCTTAAGCAGGTGTTTGATGCCTCTTTCATAGTCAAGTGCTATATATGGCCCTTGCCAACCCAATGGACGCCATTGCAATTCAACGAGCGGAGCAACGGAAGTGTACTGTGACGGAAGGTTAGCTTTTCTGTACACGTCCTTTTCTACAGCTGTTCTTCGGTGGAAAATCACACCGGCCTGAAAGCCCCAATGTGCGTTGAAGTCATAGTTGTTCAATAACTTGGCATAGCTATCCCTGAAAAAATGAGCTCTCGGGTACTTCTTGATGATAGAATCTCCGATTTGTTTTCGAGCATAGTCTACAGCTATTCCATTTGCAATCCAATTGCCATTACCTACTTCCAACTCAATATATCCGTTATGATTTTTGTTATACCAGAACATCGTTGGCAGGGTAAAATAGAGTTGTTTCTGCTTGAACGAATAGCCAGACTTAATACGTGTGGTCAACATTATATTCGGAGTAAACATGTAGTTGAACCGAACATCAAACTTATAGGTAAATCCTCGCTTGTTGTCATAGCCCATATAAAGTGGGTTCAGAATGGGATTGATGCGCAGATAGCCCTCATTCTTCTTGCCGATATTACTTTTAATTCTGTTGACAAGATTATTCCCGATGATATCCCAGAAGATTGTTTTCCAGGCATTCCTTTTCTTTTCAGGTTCGTTTTTGCTTATGGAAACTCTTTCTTCACGGGCCTTTTGTTCATCTTGATACAGTTGTTCTTCCTGTACGGTCAAAGGAATTGGGCGAACAAGAGATATACTGTTACTGCTGTCTCTGACTACACTGTCAGGTAATACGGCTTTTAATCCATAGAGAGTATGATACTTTCCCTCGGTGACATTCCCCAGAAATTTGAATTTACAGTAAAGTCTTGCGTCGGTTGGTAATAGAGATTTAGCTCCGGATTGTCCCAAAGAGAGACCTAAAGAGAAGTCGACCATGTCATATTCTCCATCTAATTTCAGGCTGATGATACGTCCGTCACTATAATTGACTAACGCTTGTCCACGCACCAATTGCGTGTTGTCGGCCCGCGGACGAAATTTAATGCGCGCAGTTCCGTTCAATAAAAACGTGACTTGATAATGGTAATAAGGTCGATTTTTCAGATGAAATGGGGAGAGGATATCGTTCTGAAAAATGGTGGGTTGGTACACATGGGGTGTCAGATACCTTAATACGGTCGTGAGACTACTGCGGTTTGAGGGTATTGTTGATAAATGAGTGAGGCGTTGTATATCATAGTTATCTCTTCCTTGTGTTTCAATTCGCTCGTAGTTTTCACCTAAATAGTGTCGTTTTCTGCCGTGTGCAACTGCCCACATCGTGGGTACTGCCAATAAGGTAATATTACGTTTACGAATGAAAAGAGAATATTTGGTATATGCATAAGTCGTATCCGGCTTCACTTCTTCGCCCTCAACAGACTGTGCATAAGCGAAAACACGCTCCAATAAAGCTTGATCTGGTCGAAGCTTGTCTGCCGCATCTGCATGAAAAGAGCAATGCAACAACAGAATAGTCATTGCAAGACACATGGGAGAGATATATGATAAACGTGCTTTCATCACATTTTATGAGTCACAAAAATATAAAAAAGGCATCAATTCTCCAAATTAATCTATCTTTTTAAGGATTTGGAATTATATTCTTTCTTTTTTTAGTATTTTTGCCAAAGTAAAAT
>SKDY01000108.1_pt1 | contig 72056 bp, 77 predicted proteins | sample 4826591 | NCBI WGS metagenome assembly SKDY01 (sample SAMN11008823, study PRJNA524170) | human gut metagenome | biome: Human fecal sample; material: Feces; isolation source: fecal sample from pouch patient p10, p22 | host: Homo sapiens | place: Israel: Tel-Aviv | collected 2016-06-15 | reverse complement strand
CTTTAAAGAATATACCGACCCGTTTACGGGTGAGCCGGTAAAATAGGCAAAATAAAAGCCCCCGAGTAGGGGGCAGCCAGTGGTAATAGAGTGGTTGTCAGATCATTCAAAGCCCTCTTTAGAGGGCTACCACTAGAGAAAGACCCTTATAGGGTCAGAGCAAACCACCCGTTCTACGGGTGGTTATGATTGGTAAATACATTCAAATTTAAGTATGGCGACATTGAAGGTCTTATTAACAAGGTTGGTGTTGAAGGCATCGTATCTGATATGAACACTCCTAACGAATTCAAGTTCAAAACAGACTGGTTAAATGTTGAGTATGCAGGCTCTACATTCGCTATTTCCGATCAAGACTTGATCGATGAGTGCATAAAGTTTATTATGGGCCGGCGAGCCCAGGATAGTTTATTTAATGACAGTGAAGAGTGATAGAAATGGCGAAAAACCAATCCTACTATTTTAGTCATGACATCAATGCGAGCAATGATCCTAAAATTGCTGCTATGATTTCAGAATTAGGAATGATTTCATATGCTTGGTGGTGGATATTGATTGAAAAATTAGCCGCAGTAGATGACTATAAATTGCCACTAAAAAAATATACATTCGTCGCTTTGGATAATGAATTAAGAATGAATAACGAACAAATTTTAACAAGTGTTCAACAAGTGTTCAACAAAAATCAACACGTGTTGGAACAAAATCCAATGTGTTCATTTTGTTCGTTTTTGTTAATTTATTTGTTGATTCATGACTACGAATTATTGGACTGTGATGACGAATATTTTTGGTCACCTAGCTTAATTCGAAGATTTGAATTTAAAAAAGTGAAAGAGGAAACTATCCGCGAAAAACGTAGGTTGGCGGGCCTTAAAAGTGCAGAGTCTCGCAAGGCAAAAAAATAAAATTTAACACATGTTCAACAAAATCAACTAATAAAAGAAAAGAAAAGAAAAGAAAATAATATAGAGAGAGATACGCGCGCACGTGAAGATGAAAATCCTCTATCTATGTTTGACGATGATGAAGCAAAAAATAAACCCATTTACGATTTGTATATGAAAGCAATCGGAGATATATCACCTGTCATTAAAGAACGATTAGATGATCTGGTTGAAACGTATGGTAGTGAACGTGTTATTGTGGCTGTTAATACTACTGCAGAAAATGGTGGCAATAGTATCAAGTATGTTGAAACTGTCACGGCAGGGAATTTAAAGAAGGAGGTGCAAAAAGACTTTGGAACAAATCGAAATACAAGCGGCAATCGAAAGACTTCGAGAAAAAACGAGCAAGTTGACTGGCAAGCAGAGTACGAACGAGTCCACGGTAGAGGATGAGTTCTTCTATCCTGTTTATGCTAAGCCTGTAGTGATTAAGAGTAATGTCAATGGAACCTATGCTGCTGTTGGTATCCCTCGGCGATACTATGACATGGATTTTGATTGGTTGCGCAAACATGGGAGCTTCCCTGAAGATAATTCTGAAGCCTATGCAGTAGTCAAACGCTATAAAGATAACTTAGAGACAAACATTGAAAGTGGCAAAGGATTAATTTTAAGGGGGCCTGCTGGCACTGGAAAGACTTCTATAGCAGTTAGTATCCTGAAAGAGGTTCTAGCGTTAAAGCGGGGCTGTATGATGATTTCTATGCCTAGTCTATTGGACATCATGCACACCTTATCAAATGGTGATAGAGTAGCGTTTCTAAAATATGAACAAAAACTCAGGAATATTCCTTTGTTATTATTAGATGATTTTGGAGCCGAGTATTCTAAATCTGATTGGGTTCACAATAAAGTTGAAAGCATTATTATTGGCCGATACCATGATATGAAGCCGGTTATATTGACAACCAATCATAATGATGCCCAAACAAAAGATCATTATAGCGAACGAGTAATTGATAGATTACGTCGCAAAGATTATGAGGAAGCTATATTTTTTGGAGAATCTCACCGATGAAGATTATCCTACGTTGTCAGTTTCGGTTTAGAAAGAAAACCCATGATAGGTTCCCCACGTTGAACGAGTACATTGACTGTGAGAGAGGTTCAACAATTGCTGTGGCAGCAATGAAGAAAAAATGCACAGAGCAGGTAAGGGTGCAATGTATCGAGCAAAGCATACCTCCTGTTGCTGGCAAAGTAGACTTATTGTTTGAATGGCATTCATCAACTAGACATGATCCGGATAATGTGGCTTTTGCTAAGAAGTTCATTCTTGATGGGCTACAAGCTGCTGGTGTGCTAGAAAACGACAATAGAAAGTTCATCGGTACTATGGCTGATGAGATTATTCAGGATGATGAAGACTATGTAATTTTACACATCACGGAAAATATGGGCATATTCCTATAGGTGTGAATGACTATAATTTTTAAAATTCTATGTGCAGAGTGAAGGGTTATTGCTGTAAAAGATTACATCAAGAAAGGGCGTTGAAAATGACAGTGCATGAATTAATTGAGTATTTAGAAAAATGTGACCAAGATCAAGAATGTTATATCGGTGCAAACGAAACATTTTATGAGATTGACTACGTTGATAATTTATATGATGGATTTGGAATAAATATTGTTGCCGGATGGGAAAAGCAAGAAGAGGAATGATTAAATGTTAACAAGCGAAGAAGTTGGCAAATTAGCTAAGTTTATTGAAACCAGATATACCTATCCGTATATGTTGGGCGTTGATAATCTAACAATTATCGTCGACAGAGATAAAATCTCATATTCATTAATGATAACAGATGAATTTGATCGCATATTGCTTTTGGTGGAAGATAAGCTCGATAGTAATAAAGCCTTGGAAATTAGGGAATACTATACAAGTCAAAGTGAATGCGATTTGGTAGAGACTGCATTGAGGGGTATATTATGCTAATTGAAGATAAAAATAAATGGTGCTGGATCGATGACTATTGAAATGCAGGTGAGCCACAAGATACAATACAAGAAGCCATCGATGATCTTATGGAGTGTGAACCTGATTTAAAAGAACTGTTTCTCACAGAGGGGACTGAACGAGTTGTACGAATAGGACATCCTAATTATTACACGCCGAAAGTTGATGCCGAACGAGTGATCGAGGATATTTGCGATTATGATGTTGATGATGAAATAGCTGAGTGGGCTTGTGATTATTTATCAAATGTTAAGACTGAACATCTTGATGAGCTAAGCGCAGCTTTAACAAAGGTATTCCGTGAATGGGAAAAGAAATATGGCTATGAAAATAAAGGCCATGTAGTTTTAGAAATAAAATCGTATCCTGTTGATAGCAAAGGTAGGCTTATTGTAGTGTAAATACTGATTATATTTGATTATTTCTTATGATGCTGGTAAACAATTCGGACTAAAACATAAACAATAAAAAGGGGGAAACCTATTTGAATGAATATGATATTGAGAAAATCACAAGGTTGGCCACAGAGGTGGCAACCAAAACATACTATGAATTAGCCAAACAAGAAAACGCTCAACTCGGTCGTAAACTTCGACACAACACAATCAAGTTATTAAAGCATTACAGTCAGCTACAGTCCTATGTAGACAATGCTATCTCGGATTCGACACAAGCCGAGGACATGTGGCTCAATGAACTGTTAGTTGATATGTTTGACGACAATAGCATAGTAAGGGTAAATGCCATTGTTAAGAGTAAAGAAAAAACCGCACTGATGATGAGACATGTAAACAACATGCTAGATATCTATGCTGAGAAATGTAGCGAGAAACAATTTAAGTATTGTGAATGTGTGAGACGATATTACATTGATGGTGAAACATTAGAAGAGATTGCTGAATCATTCCCTGAAAAGCCGGATATACGTACTATCCATAGATATATTGCAAGGGGAATAGAAGAAATATCTGTACTTCTATGGGGCGTGATAGGGCTTAATACAAAATTGTCATAAAACTGTCATAGACATGTCATTCTTGACAATTTATAATGATAGTGTGAGTTAATAGGGAAACGATTAATCTCTCTCGACACAGTGAATACCTAGAACACTAAAGCAAAAAAGACACTCAGATCTGAGTGTCTTTTTTGCGTATCTGTCGTATAATGATGGTAATTAGTGTTTGTAGTATTTAGAGGAAAAATTATGTCAGATTTATTCACGTTTACTGTTGAATATAGTGAAGAATCTCTGCATCCAGAGAAGATTTTTTCATCTATAGCAAAAACTATTGAAGGAATGCAATTTTTGAATGATGAGCTAATTAAATGTTTGGATTTAGAGGCAACGAATTCCTTAACATTGCGTTCTATTGAAAAAGGCTCTATAAAAGTAGTTTTAGGAACTATTATAAAAACTGCTGAAAATTGTGAGTTTACCAAAGAATATGTAGAAAAAGGGAGTGCATTTTTAAGAAATGCTACGTCAGAAGTAATCAAATTAATAGGGCATAATAAACGTCCAACTTCTGAAAATATTAAAGCGGTAGAGGATGAAATACGTAAAGAAGCATTAAAAAGTGGTTTTAACGATTTAGATGCATATTCTGATATTAGTAGAGTTAATCTATTAAAAGGAGTATCTTTAATTAATAGTGGGGTTCAAACATTACCACTAAATAATAAAGTTTACTTTTCATTAGAAAATGAAGATGTTGATTTAACTGGTGGATTTGAGCTTAATGATGAGATTGTTAAGTCACTTACTGATGTGACAGAGGTTAAAGAAAAGCAAATAGTTACATTGATGATTAAAAAGGTAGATTTAATAGGAGAGTCAAAATGGCAATTTAAATATAATTATACACCTAATAAAACAAAACTAATTAATGCTAAAATAATGGACCAAAAATGGTTGAAAAAGTGGAAAAATAAAGAAATTTCATTGAAACGTGGTGATTCTCTTATTGTAGAAGTAATGTTTGAACAAGGCTTTAATAAGTCTTTAAACAAAATTACTGAGAATATGATAATTACAAAGGTTTTAAACGTTATAAATGAATCAGATTATAAATCAGATACTTTAATGTAAAGGGATGATTTAATATGGAGTGGTTTATAGAATATAAAGATTATTTTATACTAATAGCATCTTTAATAAGCTTTATAACTGCTATATGTGTTTCATTAATTACATTAATTGGGAATATATATAGTAATAGACAAAAGTATAGTAACGATTATGCTCATAAAATTATTGATAGACGATTAGATACTTACGAGTTAATTGAACAAGTTCTAGCAAAGTTAAATCAGTCAAAAAGTACAAATAATCATAAACGAATATTTGTATTTTTGGAAAAGGTTGATGAAATCGATAATCTTTTGAAGGATATTGAAAATATCTATAAAAGCGAGCTATGGATAAGTGTTAATATTCATCATATTTTATGTAGAATTAATAGGTTTTTAGTATATTATAAAGAGTCTATTAATAGGAATGATATGAGGTATATAAATATATATTTTCAAGAATTTATTAATGATACTAGAAAACCAGCTATTACTGAAGAATATATAAAGTTAAAGAATGTTAAAGGCGCTATTAATCAGTACGAAGTAGCATTAAGTTTAGATTCAGAATATAGTCAGTTGATAAATATGTTGTATCATCAGATTAATGATGATTTAATTAGAATGGAAGATGTTAGTAAATTTTTAAAGGGGAAAAATTCTAAGTCTAGTATTATAAAAAATTTTTTCTAATTGTAAGTATTGATTATAATCATAAACTTTAGAGACGCAGTCATTTGACCGCGTCTTTTTTTGTTGAGAAAAAGTGGTGATGCTATTGACAGATGTGTATTGTGAAAAGAGGCGATGCCTTAACAATGTGAAAGGTTGGTGTAAGGCCAATGGAATTCATATAGATCATATGTGTAAATCGTATGCACCGTCACATTCGTTAGTAAAAACAAAAACCGCAAAGGTTCATAAGGAGTGCGGCAAATATAAGCAAAATAAAGGTGTATTGAAGTAGCTAGGAGGTGAGATAGTGGCTGCATTAAAAAATAAACGACATGAAAAGTTTTGTCACGAGTATATCAAGGATATGAATGCGACGCAGGCTGCTATTCGAACTGGTTACTCTAAAAAAACAGCTAATAGAATAGGTAGTCGCTTGTTGTCAAATGTTGACATCAAATCAAGGGTTGCTGAGATGCGTGATGCTTACTTAGACGAAAACATCATGACTGCTAAACAAGTTGAGTACGAGCTCACGAGGATTGCACTGGGCCTTTCAAAAGAGAAACAGGTTGTTATAGAGGGGACTGGGGAAGGGTGCTCCGAAGCACGTATCATTGATAAACCTCCTGATGAGCGTTCTAGGCTAAAGGCACTAGAGCTCATGGCAAAGCGACATCGGATTCTTAGTGGTGATACTACGATTGATGTACAACCAGTTATCATCATGGGTGGTGATGAGATTGCCGATTAATGCGAATAAGATATACCTTCCGGACGTCATCGGCAGAGGATATGGTGCATTTTGGAGATTTAAGGGCAGGTATAAAGCAGTTAAGGGCAGCCGTGCCAGTAAGAAGTCTTCGACACAATCAATTAAAGTGATTGTCGAGATAATGGAGAATCCATATGTTAATTGGTTAGTAGTTCGTAAGACTGAAAGAACATTGCGTGATAGTTGTTATGCTCAGTTAAAGTGGGCGATTAGACGTTTAAGTGTTGATAAATACTTCAAATGCTCTGTATCTCCACTTGAAATTACGTATCTTCCTACTGGACAGAAAATTTTATTCAGAGGCCTTGATGATCCGCTCAAAGTAACATCAATTACCGTTGAAGTCGGTTCGTTATGCAGGCTTTGGATTGAAGAAGCTTATGAGATTACTAGTGAGGACGCTTTTAATAGATTGGATGAATCCATCCGTGGGCAATTGCCGCAGGTATGTATCATCAAGTCGTGCTTACATTCAACCCTTGGTCAGATAGGCATTGGCTGAAAAAGAGGTTCTTTGATGAAAAAAATCCGAATGTATTGGCAATTACCACGAACTACCTATGCAATGAATTCCTTAGTGAATCGGATTTAATACTATTCGAAGAAATGAAAAAGAACCCTCGACGGTATAGAACCGCTGGCCTTGGTGAGTGGGGTATCGTTGAAGGCCTTGTATATGAAAATTGGGAAGAGCGAGTATTTGACGTACACGAAATTTCTAATCGATCTAATGTACGCTCCGCCTTTGGTATGGACTTTGGGTATGTCAATGACCCTAGCACGTTGTTTTGTGGTCTAGTTGATACAGTCGCAAGGGAGATATATGTGTTTGATGAAATGTACGAAAAGGGTATGAGCAATGAAGATATTCGGTCAAAAGTATCCGAAATGGGATATTCCAAAGAACGAATTAAAGCAGATAGCGCGGAACCTAAATCGATTGCGTATTTACGCAAGGCTGGCCTCACTAGAATTAGAGCAGCAAAAAAAGGACCTGACCCAATTCGTGCCGGCATTTCGATTATCCAGGACTATAAAATTATTATTCATCCTAGGTGTGTTAATTTCATTACAGAAATTAGTAATTACACATGGGATAAAGATAAGTTCGACAATGCGATAAATAAGCCTATAGATGATTTCAACCATTTAATGGACGCCATGCGTTACGCTATGGAAGACTTTGACGGCCGTAAAGGCGTTCGCATATTGAAATAAGGAAGGTGAAAGATTGGATATTGAATTAATTAAAAAGCTAATTAAAAAGCATATGCCTAGACATGGTGATGTTATTTCACAAATGATGGTATCTGAACGCTATTACATGGTAGATAACGATATTAACTACCTAAAAGAAAAACCTAAAAGCCAGGAAGAGGCACAATGAAAAGGCGACACGTTTAACCCTATGCATCAAGCAGATAATCGTATCGCCTATTCTTTTTACCCTTTGTTAGTGGATCAAAAAACCGCATACATGTTTACAGCGCCACCTATATTTGACGTTAAGAATGACGCGTTAAACGTTGCTATTCTTGAAGATTTAGGCGATGCTTACGAAAAGATTTGTAGACAATTGTCTCCTAATATATTAGATTGAGTATATTAGCCGGTAATTTTATGGCCAGTATGGCTTCGGATACCTTTACGGCAAAAGAGATGCAATAAAAATATAATTTATAAGGAGTGATGTCTTGAAGTATTTACGTCGTGAATTAAACCAAGTAGAAAAGCAATATTTAAAACAATTTGGTGAAGATTCCTTAAATCGTGTTATACTCCATGATCCAAATACAAAGGATAAGCAAGAGATTCAAGATACGATTGATATTTTAAAAGAAGCGATAGCTAAAAATAAACCTCTAGAACAAGTGCCGGAGGATATGTGGAATCTTATTGAATTCTAATGTAAAAGATACATTGCAAATTATAGCAATGTGTCTTTTATGTTATAGATTATACAGTTCTGGTTTACGGTCCCTGAATATATTGATTTTGTTGCGAATGTCTTCGACAACATCGAAATCAATATTCACAGAATCAATACCCTCCTCAGTATTCATTTCTAATAGATTTGTACCCCAAGGATCGTATACGGCGGAGTGTCCCGTACTTTGGATGTGACCAACCGTGCCACAGCCGTTTACAGCACACACGAATAATTGATTCTCTATGGATCGTACTTCATTAAGTACTTGCCAGTGTCGTAGGCGCATAGTAGGCCATTGAGCTGGCACAAATAGCAATTCTGTATTTGGTAATGCGGCCATGCGCACTAATTCTGGAAAGCGGATATCGTAGCAAATAACGGTGCTACACGGAATGCCATCTAACTCAAAATGTGTGGTGTGCGTACCGCCTGCGAAGTATTGATCTTCTTTCGCTGGACTAAAGCCATGCATTTTAGAGTACTCTCCAACGAGCGTGCCTTCTCGGTTATAGGCATAGGAGGTATTGAACACCACATCATTTTTAGCAACTGCTACAGAGCCACCTACGATGTTTACGTTATGCTCTTTCGCAAATGTACTTAATAATGATTTAGTTCGCTCTCCATTTCTATCAGCGATGTTAATCAAGTCTTTAGATGGATAAAATCCAGTATTCCAGGTTTCTGGTAATACGATAATATCTGGGTTTTCAGAAAGTGATTGAGAGAGTAACTCTTGAACACGAGTATAGTTATATTCTACGTCATTTACATGGACGTCCATTTGAATAATAGTTAGGCGTTTTTTCATAGTAAATCCTTTATTTGATGAAATGGTATCGTTTATGTGAAATATATTATAATTAAAATATTAAAACATTATTGAGTAGATTACAATCACGGGTAAACAATTCGCTAGTTTTTACTATTCTTCTTATAAATGATATAATATAAGTTATTAAATTGTGTCTATATAAAGGGGGACCTATGAAACGATTTTCATTGGTAGTGCTTTGCACAATTGTAATTGCTACAGTGTTAGCAGGATGTGGAATGCTTTCACAGCAAACGACAGAAACACAAACTAAAATGCCATCTGTGAAAGAGGTGACGATGGTACATCCATCGGGAATTCCAGTGCTCATGTATCACAAGATTGGCGATGATAAAGATAATGATGCGGTTATCCGGGAGGATTTATTCCGCCAGCAAATGAAATTCCTCAAGGATAATGGATACCATCCGTTGACGCTGGATCAGTTATACGATTATGTAGTCAATGGTGCTGCGGTACCTGAAAAACCTGTAGTACTAACCTTTGATGATGGTTATGCAGATACATACTCTATCGTGTATCCATTGATGAAAGAATATGGCTTTGCTGCTACTGTTTTTGTTAACCCAGGCGATGTAGGCACACGACTTACATGGGAACAATTAAAAGAAATGAAAGATAATGGTATAACTATTTCTAATCATGGGTTCCAACATGTGGAAATGGGCCAACTTTCAAAAGCGGCACAAATGGAAAATATTCAAAAAGCACAACAAGCGTTAGCTGATAAGTTAGGCATTACAGATAATCCTTGGTTCTGTTATCCCTATGGGGACAAAAATAAGGATACTGATGCTGCCACAAAAGACAGTGGTATAAAGATGGCTATGGCTATGAAGTCCGGTTGGGCTCATACAGGGGATAATCCATACAATATTTTACGTGTTTGGGTTGGTAATGCCGTAGACATCAAGCATTTTGAAGAACGAATTAGCACTGAACATTACAGTGATTTATAAGGAGATATACATTGTTTAAAAAGAATTGGGTAAAGTTCATCATTATGGTGTTCTTATTTACCGCAGTTACATCACCATTCGTGGTATTGTTTGGACCATTTAATAATGTAAAACGTGCCGTAATTGGTGCTATCTTACAATCTCGTCATCCTCAATACATTACATGGCTATTCAGCAACGATGAATTGCAATCTATTTTGGGGACAGTAGGTGTTGTAAAGAGTCAAGATTTGTTTAAATTTAATGCTCGCGAAGATAAAGACCTAAAATTGGAAAAAATTGAGTCTTCCCGTTATGTAGGGTACGTGCTTGAAATTCCAGATCCTCGTCGCATCCAAGTTGCGACAGCTGCAAATATTCAAGAAAAAGGGGATACCACAAGTAACATCGCTAAAATGAATGGTGCCGTAGCAGCTATCAATGGTGGTGGTTTCCATGATCCTAATGGTACTGGTACAGGCCGCTTGCCATATGGCTTTATCCTTCACGAAGGGGATTATATCATCGGTAAGGATGTAGGTCCTGATGAATCCGTTGATTTTGTAGGATTCTCTAAATCTGGTAATTTGATTGCAGGTAACTATGATAAAACCGAACTAGCTGATATGAAGGCTATGGAAGGTATTACCTTTGGGCCACCTCTTATCGTAGATGGTAAGAAAATGATCACCGATGGCGATGGCGGTTGGGGCGTAGGTCCTCGTACGGCCATAGGTCAACGTAAAGACGGTACTGTGTTGTTCGTTGTAATCGACGGTCGTCAACCAGGCTATTCCTTGGGTGCTACTTTGCGTGATGTGCAAGATGTACTTTATGAAAAGGGCGCATACATTGCGGCTAACCTAGATGGTGGCTCTAGCTCTACATTGTATTTAAATGGCAAAGTTGTAAATAAACCAGCCGATTTGTTAGGGGAACGGATGATTCCTACGGCGTTTATCGTGAAATAGGAGGAACAATGAAACCTTTTACGCGTGTACTGAGCGCCTTTGTGGTAGGTATTCTACTGCAAGGAGGGGTGTATCTGTACCTTGATCAATATATGTTTGCACCGACTACAGAATTTAACGTCTCTGGTGCGTCTAAGGATGACACGAAAAACTTCCCTGACGTAAAAGATGGACGTAAATACGTGTCCTATGACCATCAATTTATGGCTGTTGTTACAGATGAATCACTCCGGATTTATAAGGCTGGTGAAAGCAAGCCCACAACGGTTAATTTGAAAGGTCGCTCCATTAGCTATTTTGACTGGATGCCAGATCGTAACTACGCAATTATGGGCTTGTATACGGACAACAAGGTTGTTATGGCCCGACTCAATGCAGATGATCCGGAACACGAAGTAGATACAGAACTTGAAGATGTACCAAAGGGAAGTCGCATTGTTGATGCAGCATATTCCGAAGCGACAAATGTGGTGTACATGAAGGTGAAAGTTCGTGAAGGTGCATATCGGATTTACAGAACTGATGCGAACTATGATACGCGTCGCGTTTACATGCAAGCTACGGATATTGGTCGTATTGCTGTATTCTATGATGAAGATAATTTCTTCTACGATAATGCTAAAACTGGCGACATCTTCATGTTTAATGGTATCGAAGGTGGCTGGCGTGTTATCAACCCACCTGGACGATTCCGTTTGCTTGGTGTAGATACTAGCAAGACTATCTATATTGCTCGTGTCGATGAAGATAATAATGTATTAACTGTATACTCTGGTAAATTAGGTGTAGGATTTAAACCTATTTATAAATATAATAATCCGACTACCTTGTCTGAAGTAACCATGAATGCTGTGAAAGAAATTATTGCCAATGGCAGTGATGATACGACTAAAGTAACAGAAGATAACGATAAATCATCTAAAGACTCTAGCTCTAAGAAAAAGAATTAATATAAAGCCTTTATAATCGCAGGTTATAAAGGCTTTATTTATAAAATTATTTAGTTTTATACGACATAATTCAAGTTGAACTCATATTTATTTCGTTATAATCGGTATATGAGTATATGAGCTGATGATTTAACGGGCGACGATAATACATGAGAAAGGCGGTTGTCTATGAATATATTGTTTGTACGGCTCAGCTATATTGGTGATATACTGCATGCCACAGCCGCCGCAAGGTGGATAAAGCAACAGTATCCGGATGCAAAATTACATTGGATTGTTACACCTAGCATGGCTGAACTATTAGAACATAATCCCTATGTGGATCATATAATTCCTTGGGAACGGGATGAATATGAGGCTCATTCAAAAAAATTACACCTTCGTACCATGTGGAATATGTGGTGGGATTTACGAAAACGTTTAAAGCCTTATCACTTCGATATAGCTGTTGATGTACAAGGCCGGCTTATTACGGGACTTGTACTATTGGCATCTGGTGCACCTATACGGTTAGGATTAGGGGGTACTAAAGAACTGAATTGGTTATTTACTAATTACAAATCGAAGAATCGGTCAAAGCATGTTATAGAGCAATATCTTGATGTAGCTAAATTACTGCCAGGTGCATTAAACACAGAAACTATCCCTGTTGAGACTGAGAATATGAATCTAATGGATCTCATGGATCTCATTGTAACAGCTGATGAGCAACAACGGGCTAAATTCGAAGTGAAAACGGCGTTTGCAGAAAAAGATAGACCATTGATAGGTTTAGTTTTAGGTTCATCATGGCAGACTAAGTCCTGGCCTTATGAAAAGTGGCAACAACTAATTGATTCCCTGTCCTATAGAAGTAATTTTATATGCTTGGGTGGACCAAAAGAAGCATAAGAGTTTGAAGAATTGATGCAACATGTAAAGAAAGAGAATTTGCCAGTTTACAATAAATTAGGTAAGACTACTTTACGTGAAATGGCGGCTCTTCTTGGTGAATGTGAGGTGGTAGTGGCCTGTGATACGGGTGCACTACATATGGCTGTGGCTCTACAACGCCGTGTAATAGCTTTATTTGGCCCTACAAACCCCGCAGAGTGGGGACCTCTGACTGGAACCTATAAAGTGCTACAAAATCATGATATGGAGTGCTTAGGATGCCGTAAACGAAAATGTCCGAAGGGAAAAGCGTACTGTATGTCTGGTATTGATCCAGTTATGGTGAAGGAACATATTATTGAATTATTAGGTGTAAAGAATTAGACTTAAATAAGAGTGATAATATATAAAGTTAGTTAGAATATCCATTATGATGGTCGTCTAACTAGTAGAATAGGAGTATATAATGGCAAAATTTAAAATTCAAAAAGGTTTATCCGATGCAGAAATGATGAAGCAATGGGGTGGAGATGATAACTTTGAAGAAACTATGATGCAGGCGGAACGCAATGCAGCGAAACCTGTGATTCATCAAAGTCCTAAACAAAACCAAGACGCATTCTATCGTGAGTTTTTAACTGAAAAGGTGGAAACGCTTATCGGTAAGATGTTGTTGGATATTAAAATGGAGTATTTTAAGGAAGGAGAAGGGGCATTCTCTATTCAAGTAAAACGAGATGGTAAGAATATTGTCCTTGAAACAGCTCCTAAAAAGGTAAAGTAAAAACAGGTATATTTGAAATAGAAAATGTATATTCATGAATTTTAGATTGTCTTCACCAGTTATCATAAAAAGTGATAACAAGGATTGTAAATCAAGATAATTCGTTGTACTACATCAATAAATACTGATATACTTTTGTACATAAATAAAAATTATAACGATATGATGATTGGTTTGCTTTTGAATTCTCATTAACATACTCATTTGGTAATGATTAAAAATGCAAGATAAAATCTAGCATAACAGGTTCTTTTTGTGACTTTTTTTACACTTTTATATCAAAGATGCATGCTTTTTGATGATAAATAAGCATAATATACTTGTTGACAAAGAATTTTATAAGTAGTCTAATATAAGTATGTTCCAATAATTCCTAGCATATTTTACCTACGTGAGTAGGAACTATAGGAATTGTTGATAAATAGGTATGAGATAGTCATTGAGTGTATGTATAAAATTACATCACCTAACTATTTCGAATTGGAGGATTAACATGGCTAAAAAATTAAGAATCTGTGAAACCGTTCTTCGTGACGGTCATCAATCTATTTTGGCAACACGCATGCGTTACGAACAAATGGAACCAGTGCTTGGCCTTTTAGATGAAATCGGTTATGAAGCTCTTGAATGTTGGGGCGGCGCTACTTATGATAGCTGTCTTCGTTTCTTGAACGAAGATCCATGGGAACGTCTTCGCAAATTAAAAGCTAATGTAAAAAATACACCACTACAAATGTTGCTTCGTGGCCAAAACTTGTTGGGCTACAAACACTACTCTGATGATGTAGTAGAAGCATTCTGTAAAGCTGCTGTAAAAAATGGTATCGACCGTATCCGTATTTTCGACGCATTGAACGATCCTCGTAACATGGAAGCTGCTATTAAATATTCCAAAAAAGCAGGCGCACACGTTCAATCCGCTATGGTATACACTATTTCTCCAGTTCATACAACTGAAAGCTTCTTGAAAGTTGCTGAAACTTTGGTTGAAATGGGTACTGATTCCCTTTGCATTAAAGATATGTCCGGTTTGTTAGGACCTGCTGATGCATTTGATTTAGTTTCTACTTTCAAAAAACGTTTTGGTGATTTGCCAATCGACTTGCACAGCCATTTCACTTGCGGTCTTGCAAGCACTACATACTGGGAAGCTGCTAAAGCTGGCGTAGATATCATCGATACTGCTATCTCCCCATTCGCTCATGCAACTAGCCAACCAGCTACTGAAACTATGATCGAAATGTTTAAAGGTACTGAATGGGATCTTGGTCTTGACCTTGATAAATACATTCCATTAGTTGATCATTTCCGTAAAGTAAAACAACAAATCGCTGAAGAATTCAACTTGAAACCAGCTAGCGATGTAATCCCAGCTGTTCGTCGTTACCAAATTCCTGGCGGTATGTTGTCCAATACTCAAAACCAATTGAACGAAATGGGGATGGGCGATCGCTTCTTCGACGTAATGGATGAAATGCCACGCGTTCGTGAAGACTTGGGTTACCCTCCATTGGTAACTCCAACATCCCAAATCGTTGGTACAATGGCTATGATGAACGTTATGATGGGCGACCGTTATAAAATGGTTCCTAACGAAGTTAAAGACCTTGTACGCGGTAAATATGGTGCATTGCCTGGTACAATTTCTGACGAAATCCGTCACACTATCATCGGCGATGAAGAACCTATCACTTGCCGTCCAGCAGATCTTATCGAACCTGAATTGGCAGGCTACACTGAAGATTTGAACTCTAAAGGTTACAAAAACATCACTGAAGAAGACATATTAACATACGCTATGTTCCCAGAAGTTGCAATTAACTTCTTCGAAACTAACCGTCGTTAATCTTAATATTAACAGCTCTACCTTTTTGGTAGGGCTGTTTTTATGTTTATACAAATTTTATATTTTCTCTTGCTAATCATGAGTAAAATAGCGTACACTATAAGGAGTATCTACTAATTATGATATTGAGGTAATCCTGTGAATTTACAAATTAGAATTTGGATATCTAATGTTGTTCTATTTGTAGTTCCTATATTAATTGCAATTATTCTATTTTTGTTATATTTTTCAGGACTACACATTTTAGCGAATGCCGGATACTATTTGCGTGTCGAGCAAGAACAACAGTTTAAAAGTGTTAGCCGTGTGGCTGAGACTATTACCTTTTATGGTATAGACAATGGTTTAATGGATTCTCTTGTTAAACCAAGCTATAGTTTGTTAGACCCTAATGAGGTGTATGTAGAAATTCTCGATCAGGGACGGGTTCTGTATTCTTACGGTACACAACAGATTTATAATGAATCTGCTATCGTTGGCTTGATTGATGTAAATCCTGAGTTACAAGGGATTGTCTATCAGTCAAATCATACCTTTGTGTACGAAATGCGTAAGAATGAAGGACGTCATGCATATCTATATCACATAGCTATTAAACGAGCTGTGCATGGTAGTGATAGCTTGATGGAGACCGTTTCGTTCTATATTAGCATTGTTGCATTACTTTTGTTTATAGTTACGTTTTTTGCAATCAACCGATTTGTGACGAAGTTTATTATGATTCACGTCCGCATTATGACGGAATCATTACGAGCTGCTAATTACCAAATCGAAATGGAGCAGGAGCAACAAAAAGAATTGCTTGCAGGGATCTCTCATGATATCCGTACTCCATTAACTGCAATTAAGGCCTATGCAGAAGGCGTTCGGGATGGTATCGCGCCAACCGAAGAGCAACAAAAGCGCTACATGGGAATCATTTTGAAGCGCGCCAATGATCTAGATTCTATGTTGGAGGAATTGTTCCTTATTACAACATTGAACTATAAAAAGGAATCTAGACCATCGGAGGAAATAGAATTAGGGAAATACGTACAAGGTTTTGTAGAAGATCATATAGAACATTATAAGTCTAGAGGTCTTGAACTGAGCCAACGTATTACCGTTAAGAATGCTACTATTATTGCGAATCCACAGTTATTACAGCGGGTTTTGCAAAATATTTTAAATAATAGTGCAAAATATAAGATGGCAGATATAGGACATAGTGTTATTGATGTCACCGAAGATGAAAGTCATGTGTACTGTGTGGTAAGTGATGATGGCCCTGGGGTTCCGCCAGAGTCGCTTGACCGACTTATGCGTCCGTTTTATCGAGTTGATTCGTCCCGCACTAATCCACAGGAGGGGAGTGGACTTGGTCTTTCGATTATTAGACGTATTATGGGTATTTTCGAAGGTCGTGTAGTGATAGATAATATTAGATCACATGGACTTAGGATTATCTTAGAGTTCCCGAAAAAAGGAGGAAATCATGAGTGAACATATTCTAATAATTGAAGACGATATTGATATTGCTAATATTGAGCGTGATTATTTGATGGTTGCTGGTTATGATGTAACTGTTATGAATAATGGTACTGATGGTATTGAAGCAGCTTTGAATACGCCAGTAGATCTAATTATTTTGGACGTTATATTGCCAGAAATGGACGGCTTTGAAGTATGTCGTGCTATTCGTGATAAAGTGCGCGTACCAATTGTGATGGTAACTGCATGCCTCGATGATATTGATAAAATCCGTGGCCTTGGCGTAGGTGCCGATGATTACATCGAAAAACCATTTTCTCCATCCGTATTGATTGCGAAGATTAAAGCTATGTTAGCACAATATAAACGACTTACTGAAAAAGATGTTGTTGATACAAATGCTATTCAATCCGGTGATATTCGCCTTGATCCTAAAATGATGAAGGTTTGGGTAAACGACAAAGAAGTTCATCTTAAGAAAAAAGAATTCCAATTATTAGAATTTTTTATGCGTAATCACGATATCGTATTCTCTAAAGAAGAATTATATTCTCGTGTATGGGGGGAATTTTCTTATGGTAACTATGCAACCGTAGCTGTTCATATCAATCATTTACGTGAAGAAATTGAGGAAAATCCAGCTAATAGCAAACATATTATCACCGTTTGGGGCGTAGGTTACAAATTTGTATAAAAAGCATAACTAAATTCACTTTTAGTCCATGGATTGGTGAGCTATTGATGTTATATGCGTTTTTGGGGCTTATCTTGTAGAAAAATAATCGAAGTTTTATATATTTTTTATATACTACGCTTTGTTTTTTAGAGATTTTGTGTATACTATAATTGTAAGGATTATCATGAAGATATGCGGAAAAGATACACTTAACTTCTCTCTCTTAATAAGTTCTCTCTCAACTTTTCCGTCTTCATATATAACTCTCTCTCAGTCCTTACACTCTCAAACTATATGCAAAAGAGGTATTCATTAGTTAATGCTAATGAATACCTCTTTTGTTTTCCTATCTTTTTATACATAATTTAGGAATGGTAGAAATTATTGTATTGCAAATCTAAGGAATAAGACCTATAATGATTGTGCATTGATTGTATGCAATTAAAAATAGGAGACAGTATATGAATATAAAACAATATAAGAAACAGATTATAGCATGTGCTATTGCATTATGCGTAGGTGTAGGAGGAGGCTATTATTTCTTCGGTACACCAGCAGGTACGCAACAGAGTGTGGTAACAAATCAAACTAAGCAAACAAAACCGTTGACTGAAGCTCGTAATACCTATGTTGTACAAGCGGCTAAAAAATCAGGCCCAGCCGTAGTGGGGATTACAACACAAGTATTCCAAAAGGATATTTTTAATCGTACCATTTACGCAGGTGAAGGCGTTGGTTCCGGTGTTTTAATAGATAATGAAGGTCATATTGTAACGAATAATCACGTTGTATCCGGTGCTAGCAATGGTGAGGTTACAGTTTCCCTGTCTGATGGTACTACCGTCAAAGGTACTGTTATAGGCACTGATGAACAATCTGATTTAGCTGTTGTAAAGATAGATCCACCTAAAAATATTCAACCTGTTGCTATAGGTGACTCCGATTCTTTACAGGTAGGTGAACCAGCAGTTGCCATTGGCAACCCATTAGGTCTTGAATTTAAAGGTTCTGTTACATCTGGTGTAATTAGTGCTTTAGCTCGTACCATTGATGATCAAGGACAACGTTTCCCATTGATTCAAACTGATGCTGCCATTAACCCAGGAAACTCTGGTGGGGCATTACTCAATGCTGATGGTGAGTTAATTGGCATTAATAGCTCTAAAATTTCTAAAGAGGGTGTAGAAGGAATGGGTTTTGCTATTCCTATTAATTCTGCAAAACCTATTATCGACTCTATCATTAAAAACGGTAAGGTCATTCGCCCATATTTAGGTGTATGGGCTGTAGATCGTCAAACAGCGGCTCGCAATAATGTAAGTTATGAAGGAGAAGGCCTTCTTATTGTACAATTGGATCCTACCGGCCCTGTGGATCGAGCTGGCATTGCAGAAGGTGATACGATTGCTCAAATCGATGGTAAGGATGTAAGTACGTTAATCGAATTGAAAGAGCAAATTGACGCCAAGAGTCCTGGCGACACTATTTTAGTATCCTATACTCATAATGGTAAAATGAAAAGTACTCAAGTTACATTAGGACAATCTTCGTCTAATTAATAATTAGTAATACACATACGCAAAAGGCGTTCCTTTCAGGGGAACGCCTTTTGTGTATATAGAGGTAAAAAATGCCCTACATATATCGTGTAGGACATTCATGAAAATGATTATTTAATATGTTTAGAACCGCGTTCTGTCATAGCTACGCCTTCTTTGCAGAGAGGGCATTCTTCTGGTTTGTATGTTGGCACTTCAAGGTTAAGTAATGCTTGTACTTTTTCTTTTGGTACACCGAATTCAGCTTTTCCGCCAGAACGGTTAACGAGAAGACCTACGCCTACGATTTCACCGCCAGATTGGTTAACTACGTTAACAACTTCTTGTACGGAACCGCCTGTAGTTACGATATCTTCTACGATAAGTACGCGTGTACCTGGTTCGATTTTGAATCCACGACGCAATGTCATAACGCCTTTTTCACGTTCTGTAAAGATAGCACGTGTGCCTAGTTCTTTACCAACTTCGTGAGCTAATAAGATACCGCCAGTCATAGGTCCGATAACGAGTTCTACGTTTTGATCGCGGAAACGTTCAGCTAATTCTTTGCACAATGTTTCAGTGTACTTTGGATGTTGTAACACGTTGAATTTTTCAACGTACATAGGACTATGTAGACCGGAAGTCAATAAGAAATGACCTTCTAGAATTGCTTGAGTATCGATAAGTAATTGTTTTACTTCTTGTTCTGACATCATTTGGATACACTCTCCATTTCTTCAATAATTAAACGTACCGCCTCTTGTGGATGTTCAGCTTGCGTAATAGGTCGGCCAATAACAAGGCGAGATGCACCATCCTGTAATGCGCTCGATGGTGTAGCAATGCGCTTTTGGTCGTTTGTAGCTGCAAAGGATGGGCGAATACCTGGTGTAACGATAAGAAAATCTGGTCCGCAGGCTTCGCGAATCATCTTAGCTTCTAAAGCGGAACATACAACACCGTCCATACCGGATTTTTTTGCTAGTTTAGCAAGGCGAATGACTTGGTCTGCAATTGGTAATTGACCGCCAATAGATGTCCAAGATTCGTCATCAAAGCTTGTTAATACGGTAATCGCTAATAGTTTTGGACGTTCGATGCCTAGTTTTTCAGCGCTTTTACGAGCAGCCTCAGTGGCAGCTTTCATCATTATAGGGCCACCTTGACCGTGAATGGTAATTAAATTGGCGCCTAAACGAGTAAGGGAAGATACGCCATGGGCCACCGTATTAGGAATATCATGTAATTTCAAATCGAGAAATACATGTTTGCCGTGCTCTTGCAAGTAGCGAACCGTTTGGTCCCCTTCGGCGTAGAATAATTCCATGCCCACCTTGTAGAAACTAACGGAATCCCCGAGTGAGGACACGATAGATTTCATCGCATCCATTGTGGATACGTCGAGGGCGACGATTAATCTGTCATCTGCCATGTTATAACCTCCATAGTACTTATATATCTAAATAATTTTCACATAGAATAGGGCGTCCTGTCAATGAATTTCCGTTGTGAAAGTCACCTTAATAACTGCTTTTATACATCGATTTTCTTCGTGTTCATGATATAATAATAGAGAAGTGAAGGTGATTCCTAATACGAGTTGATATATGTATATCAAACTTATGTATATAATATGTTGTTAATAGCTAAGAAAGGATTACCATGTTAGATTTTGTAGCATTGGATTTTGAAACAGCTAATAAATATAAAAATAGCGCCTGTTCCTTAGCGGTTATTACCGTTGAAAATGGGCAGATTACAAAAAAAGCGTATAGTCTTATTAAACCACCGTTTATGTCCTTTGACCCAGAATGCATTGAAATTCATGGAATTGAACCTAAAGAAGTGATGCATGAAAAGACATTTGATCAGTTATGGCCTGCTATCTATGAAAATCATTTGAAGGGAAAAATCATGATTGCCCATAATGCAAAATTCGATATGAATGTATTGCGTGCCACTCTTGATTACTATAACATTCCTTGGCCAGAACTTGACTATGCGTGTACTGTAAAAATTTCTCGTGCCGTATGGCCCGATTTGGTAAATCACAAATTGAACACAATGGCGGCGTACTTAGGCGTAGAATTTAAGCATCACTATGCTTTGGATGATGCTGAAACATGCGCCAAGGTTGCTATCGAGGCAGCTCGCTTGAAAGGGGCGAACTCACTACCCGAACTACTTTCAAAAACAGGCGTACCTCTTGAACCATTCATCGATGAAAAAAATAAAGCTACACAAGCAGAATTACATAAGGAACCAGAACCAGAGCAGATGTCCTTTTTCTAAAAACGTGCTCGGTTACGATGGTAACTAATCCTGATAGAATAATAGATTGTTTTGGAGGTAGTCATGTTAGGTAAAGAACTATTAACCTATGTGGATCATACATTGTTAAGACCCATTGCTACATGGGACGAAATTAAGGTGATTTGTGAAGATGCATTGGCCTATCATACGGCATCAGTTTGCATTCCACCTGATTTTGTGGCATCCGCTCATAATGCATATCCCAATTTGAATGTTTGTACCGTTATTGGGTTTCCTCTAGGCTATCAAACGACAGAATCCAAGGTGGCGGAAGCGAAACAAGCTATTGCAGAAGGTGCATCAGAAGTGGATATGGTCATCAATCTAGGTGATGCGAAACAAGGGGACTTTCATGCTATAACAGAGGAAATCAAGGCTCTTAAATCCGTATGCGGTGATAACATTTTAAAGGTTATCATCGAGGCCTGTTTCTTAACGAATGAAGAAAAGATAGAACTATGCCATTGTGTAACGGAAGGCGGCGCAGATTTTATCAAGACTTCAACTGGATTTGGTAGTGGTGGCGCTACATTAGAAGATGTACAACTATTTAAGAAGCATATTGGCCCTAATGTACAGATTAAGGCAGCTGGAGGCATTCGTTCCATTTCTGATATGAAGGCTTATATTGCAGAAGGATGTAGCCGTATCGGGGCGAGTGCGGCCGTAGATCTCCTAAAAGATCATTTGGACGAAGAAGTATAAAGAAAAACCACCTAGGCAGTGCTTAGGTGGTTTCTTAGAATGGCGGTGTAACTATGCGCATGTATGATATTATTTTGAAAAAAAGAGCCAATTTAGCACTAACAAATGAGGAAATTCGCTTTGTAATAGAGGGCTATGTAAATGGTACTATTCCTGATTATCAAGTAAGTGCTCTATTGATGACCATCGTATTTAATGGCATGAATGCTCGTGAACTCGGTACGTTGACACTCTCGATGGCTCAGTCTGGACAAATGGTGGATTTATCGTCAATTGATGGTGTCACCGTAGATAAACATAGTACAGGTGGTGTAGGGGATAAGACGACACTTATCATTGCTCCTTTAGTGGCTGCTTGTGGTGGTAAGGTCGCAAAAATGTCTGGTAGAGGCCTGGGGCATACTGGTGGCACTATCGATAAAATGGAATCGATTCCTCATTTGAAAGTATCCTTAAGTCAAGAAGATTTTATCGCACAAGTCAATAGAATAGGCCTTGCCGTTATCGGGCAATCAGAAGGCTTGGCTCCGGCCGATAAAAAACTTTACGCTCTACGCGATGTAACAGGAACCGTGGATAGTATTCCTCTTATTGCGTCCTCTGTGATGAGCAAGAAACTGGCATCTGGCGCACAAGCCATTCTACTAGATGTAAAAGTAGGCAGTGGGGCCTTTATGAAAACCATTGACGATGCCCGTGCCTTGGCTAAGGCTATGGTAGATATTGGTCGTGAAAATGGTCATTCCGTTAAGGCTGTTTTGACGGATATGGATCGGCCCCTAGGTCATGCCATAGGCAATGCCTTAGAAATTCGTGAGGTCATTGATACATTAAAAGGTCATGGACCTGAGGACTTGACCCATGAATGTATTATCATGGCTGCTCACATGCTCGTTTTAAGCCATATCTGCGACTATGAAACCGCCCTAACTCGTGTGCGTGAGGCTCTCGATTCTGGCGCTGCACTCGAACGTCTACGCCTCATGATTGATGCTCAAGGTGGTAATAGCTCTGTGATTGATGATGAAAGCCTACTAGCTATCGGCCAATGTACATATGATGTAATAGCGCCTAAGGCTGGTTACATTACCCATATGAATACCGAACAATGTGGTATAGCATCTGTTATGCTCGGTGCTGGGCGCATCATAAAAGATGGCCCTATCGATTATAGTGCAGGTATTATCATGCATAAAAAAACTGGTGATGCCATTACTGAAGGTGAATGTATAGCGACCTTGTATACCTCTGATGAAAACTTACTTGCTAATGCGGCTAAGACCTATATAGAGGCGATTACGATTGGCGAAGAAATGCCAAATGTAGTGGATACTATTCTTGATATTGTGGAATAAGGAGCCGTATATGACAGAATTAGAAATTCAAAACCTTGTGAACCGTGCTATAAAAGCTCGTGAAAACGCATATTGCCCGTATTCACATTTTGCTGTTGGCGCCGCTTTGTTGTGCGAAGATGGTGCCCTTTACGAAGGATGCAATATAGAAAATGCTTCCTATGGTCTCACAAACTGTGCTGAACGAACGGCCATTTTCAAAGCCGTATCCGAAGGTTATACAACATTTAAGGCCCTTGCCGTAGTTGCTGATACGGAAGGGCCTTGTGCACCATGTGGCGCGTGTCGTCAGGTAGTAGCTGAATTTAAGATTCCCCTCATTATAATGGGAAACCTAATGGGGAATATAAAAATAGTAACTATAGAGGAACTATTGCCGTTTAGTTTTTCAGAGAGCGATGTAACTGGTAAATAGATCCTTCTACAGTGAAATATACGTAGTACAAGAAAAAGGCTGGAGCACGTGGCGCCAGCCTTTTAGCATAAGATAATGGCCATTAGAATGCAGGAACAATTGCACCTTGGTATTTATCTTGAATGAATTTTTTGATTTCAGGGCTATGAAGAGCTTCCATCAATTTCTTGATGCGAGGGTCGTTTTCATTGCCTTTAAGAACAGTTACGATATTTACGTAAGGGGAATCATTAGATTCGATGAACAATGCATCTTTACCAGGGTTAAGACCTGCATTCAATGCAAAGTTTGTGTTGATAGCTGCTAGTGCAACATCGTCGATGGAACGAGGCACTTGAGCTGCTTCTAATTCTACGAATTGGTAACCATTAGGGTTAGAAGCGATATCTTGTACAGTAGATAAGATATTATTGGAGTCTTTCAATGTGATAAGACCAGCTTTTTGTAATAACAATAATGCACGACCACCATTTGTAGGGTCATTAGGGATAGCGATTTTTGCACCTTTAGGAAGGTCTTTTAAATCTTTGATTTGACGGGAATATAAGCCCATTGGTTCAAGATGAACGCCACCAGCAGATACTAGAGAAAGGTTATGTGCTTTCGCAAATTCGTCCATGTATGGTACATGTTGGAAGAAGTTCGCGTCGATTTCTTTATCACCTAATGCTAGATTTGGTGTATTGTAATCAGTAAATTCTGTGATTTGTAAATCGATGTTATCTTTTGCTAAGATTGGTTTTACTTGTTCTAAGATTTCCGCATGTGGTACTGCAGTAGCACCAATTTTTAATACTTGTTTGTCACCGCTGCTAGCCGCTTTATTATTATCGCTGCCGCAACCTGCGATTAATAGTGCACTACCGAGAACGACAGTAGCCGCTAATGCTAAAAATTTGTTCATACAAACACTCTCCTTTTCGAGAAAATTAAATGTAATTCGATAAGCTTATAGTACTAAATTATTTCCTATTCCGCAACTATGTATTATTAGAAGTTATCCATAACTAAAAGTTATATAGAAAGAGGAGCTGCCATTCAAAACCGACTTTGGCCCTGCATAGGCCGTATGCCGGAGTCAGACCCGGCCGGTAGAGGTTTTGAGTGGTAGCTCCTCTGCGTATCGTCTTTTAGTTTGGTTAACGACTAATAATGAGCCCTATACCTAATAGTAATTGGTATAACATGGCGGCACCAGCAGTAGTACCCATGGCTTTATCTAATTTGATTTCGTCCACATGGGTATAGAATGTTTTGATGGTTTTAAATGCTGGGATGATGGCTAGTAATGCGAGTAATGCTAAGATTGGGAGGACTTTCAAATAGATCCAGGCACCAATCCAGAAGAAGTTAAAGATATAGGTGATGCTCATTAGGCTGATGGCACGGTTGCGGCCTAATACAATTGGTAATGTGCGACGACCGTGTTTTTCATCGTTTCGAATATCTCGAATGTTGTTGGTGAGCATGATGGATCCAACTAATAGGGTAGCTGGTAGTGCAGGGATTAGGAATGCTAGTGAAAGTTCACGCGTCCACGCAAATCCTGTAATGAGGACAATAGCAAAACCCATGGCGATACCGGATGAGATTTCCCCAAATGGTGTGCGAGAAATTGGTTTAGGACCACCTGAATACAAAAAACTAATTAAAATACAGATAATACCGGCCGGAATGTACCACCATGTAATGGTGGCTGATAGGTAGAGACCGATGATGATAGGTACAATCATAAGAACCTTAATCATAGTGGAGATGAGCTTCGGCGTCACTGCACCACGGGTAAGGGAACCCGCATTACCTATTTTTTGCCCCGCATCAAGACCAGATTTAAAATCTTTCAATTCATTCCATAAATTGGCGATAATTTGAGCCGATACGACGGCTAAAAATATAAGAATTGTATGGAATATGGCGAGTCCTGTGCCATGAAGTGCACCGAAGGCATAATAACTAAATGCAGCACCTAAGATGGTTGGCCCTAATGCAGCGGCCAATGTACGAGGTCTAGTGAGTGGAATTAGTTCTTGTATCATAATGGTGTGGCGAAATGCCAACTCCTTTCTGTTAGAAATACGTTTTCTTATCTCTAAGTATTGTATAGTACATTAGGAGAAATGTAAATTTGGTGTACCTATCATGTTAGTATAATTATATAGTATAATATTATATGTATATTTAAAATTCTTAATTTAACTGACTTATATAATTCAATTCATATATTCATGAGGTGAGACTATGAAAACGTGGAGTAAGAAGGTAATGACACTAGCTTGCGCGACCTGCTTAACGGTAGGTATAGCGGCTGTAGCCTGTGCCGATACAATTGATTTAGGCTATGGTCAGTATGCTACCACTAATAATGGTGTACACGCGGTAGCTGTAGATGCGATTCCTACAAATCCTACTTTCAGAACGATGGAACAAAATAAGACCCTTCAAACAGCTAATGAGCGAGCTGCACAATCTATGAATGACCGCATAAAAATATCCTACCCAATGGTAAAAGAGGAATTTAAAGGTACTGCCTTAGATGGGTATAGTTTGTATCAATTATCTGGGGATAGTACATTAGGTCATAATACAGGTTGGTTGCTTACATACAATGTAAATAAAGAGGCGATTAATTATCTCGATTGTACAGCTACTCAAATTGTTAACGCAGCAATGGCCGATAAACAAGTGAAAGCACAATCTGTTAGCGAGCCTTACACAAAATCTAATGCAGAGAAGTTTATTTCAAAAATGGCCACAGTTACACTTGATCGTAAGATGTTAGAACCACAAATGGCAAATTTAAATGCTATTATGCATCGCGATATGATTAAAACAATACAACAAAGTGCTATGCAAGAGGCATTGTTGTCGCAAAAGAACAAAGAAAGCATTCAAGAAGGTGTGGATCTTTTTAAACGCGTTATTCCTAACTTTACAATGGGTGCTACAGCAATATCATTTAAACCATATACATCTAAATTTGGTACTATGGCTGGTATAAATGTGCGTGGTAGTTTAAAATATGATGGCTTTGTATTGCCTGGTAGCTTAACTATGTATGCAATGCCACAAAATGAAGGACTTACAGTACAAATCTTGGCTACCGAAGATACGAGCCGAGATTACTGGTCAGGACAATTAGAATCCATGTATGGGTTGAAAAGCCTAAAGGGAGGCAATAAATGATGAAACCTTTAAAAACTCTTGTATTAGCAGCATGTTTAGTTGGTGCTGTGACTAGTTTTGCGGGCGCAACGGATGTAAAAATCATAGCAGGATCCATGTCTGTTCCGAATACAGTTACGGTAGCAACTGCATCTACTACAGATTCTGTGGATATTATAAAGGATTTGCTTATCAAGGATAATGCAAAACCAACTACGAATAAACGGACCCGTCAAAGTAATGAGGAAGCATTATCTGCTCTTAACTATATGGGCGTTTCCTATGATGTATATCAATTACAAGGGGAAGATAAAACTGGCCAAAAGGACGCATTATTGGTGGCCGTAGATCTAAAAACGGCAGCAAATACTTTGTTTGATAATCCTAAGGCTGATGCGTCTGTCCTTCCTGTATTAGCCATACTCAATAATGGTGAATTGGATCCGATGACAGAACAGCTCATGTTGACTACAGTTAATAATCTGTTGCCAAGAGAAACTAAAACATATACATTGCCAGATAAAAATATTCCGGGTTCTGTATATGTGAGTGCTGGTAAAAATCATAGTGCTGCTATCGGTATAGTTGGTGAAAGCAAAAATCCTACTACAGTCACTGTTGAAAATACAGAACAAATGGAGAAAATGAATAATACAAAGTATCAAACATATACCGTAGGTTCTCGCGTTTTAGTTAATGCGGAAGGTATCAAATTCCCATATTATGCAAAAGCGGCACTTGTAATGAACCCACAAAAACCAACATTGTTTTTGGCATTGACTAGCGATGTACAACGTCAATACTTTATGCCGATTTTTGCAGATGCTTTCAAATCTATTAAATAAAATACATTGAAAAATATCGATACTAATATATAATAATTTCTATATATGTATATATTGTAAAGAAGGAGTCGTATTATGAAAACAATTCACACAGATAAAGCGCCTGCAGCAGTAGGCCCCTATTCCCAAGCTAAAGTATCCGGTGGTTTTTTGTTTGCTTCTGGTCAAGTAGCGATTAATCCTGCTACAGGTTCCGTAGTTGCAGGTGGTATCGAAGCACAAACTGAACAAGTATGCAAAAATATTGAAGCTGTATTAGTAGAAGCTGGTTCTGATTTCTCCAAGGTTATCAAAACAACCTGCTTCCTAGCTGATATCAATGACTTCAAACCATTCAACGAAGTATATGCAAAATATTTTACATCCAAACCAGCTCGTTCTTGCGTGGCTGTAAAAGATCTTCCATTGGGTGTAGCAGTAGAAGTGGAAGTTATCGCGGAAGTATAATATGGATTATATTTCATTATTACAAAAAGAAATGCGACCTGCCTTTGGCTGTACAGAGCCAATCGCGCTGGCATATGCAGCAGCTAAGGCGGTATCCGTATTGGATGAGTTTCCAAACCATATTTATACGCGATGTAGTGCGAATATTATAAAGAATGTAAAATCCGTGGTTATACCTAACTCTGGGGGCCGCAAAGGTTTGGCGGCGGCTACCGTGCTCGGTGCCATCGTCGGTCATCCTGAACGAGAACTAGAGGTATTAGAATCGGCTACCGATGAAGATCGTAAATGGTTAGGCACCTTATTAGAGGCTAACTTTTGCACTGTAGAACTCGCTGAAGGCGTAGATAATCTCTACATTGAGATTACGGCAACAACTGATGAACATACGGTAGTGGTACGTATTGAAAATGCACATACTAATATTACTTATGTGTCCGTAGATGGAGAAGTGCTTTCTGAAACCATTAACGAAATTAAAGAGGCTGAAAGTAGTACTTGCCCGATGACATTCGATAGTATCTATGAATTTGCAAAAGCTGGCGACATTTCTGGTATCTTACCTAGCATTAAGCAACAGGTAGAATATAATACAGCCATTTCAAATGAAGGTTTATCCAATGATTATGGTGCCAATATTGGTCAATTGTTATTGCTTGATGATGAAAACCCATCTCTAGAAACAAAGTGCAAGGCTCGTGCCGCAGCAGGGTCCGATGCACGCATGAGTGGGTGCCCGTTACCTGTAGTTATATGCTCTGGCTCTGGCAATCAAGGCTTGACTGTATCTATGCCGATTATCACAGCGGCGGAAGAACTTGGTAAAAGTGATGATGACCTATATCGCGCTCTTGTGTTTGCTAACTTGTTAACACTGTATGTTAAATCAGGCATTGGTAAACTTTCTGCATACTGTGGCGTTGTATCGGCTGGCATTGTAAGTGTGGCTGGAATTGCCTTTTTGAAAGGCGATAGCAAAGATATCATCGAAGATACACTTGTAAATGGTCTTGTTAGTTTATCTGGTATTGTATGTGATGGGGCAAAACCATCATGTGCCGGTAAAATTGCCATCTCCTTAGATGGCGCTTTTATGGGCTATAAACAGGCCCGCCTCAACAAGAGCTATCAAAAGGGTGATGGCCTTGTAGCCCACTCCGTTGATGATACGATTAAAAGTATCGGTGTCGTAGCACAAGGCATGAAAGAAACTGATGTGGTTATTTTGAATGAAATGTTAAAGCATTAATTGGTTTTATATACGGAAAACAGTTCGTCCTATAATCCTACAAATAAGAAAACAGCGTTATGACCAGTTTGGTTATAACGCTGTTTTTCTAATATTATTGTAATTTTTTAGGATCCTTTAGTAGCAATGATGCGACCAGTCCCACAATAAGGAATGGAACTAGTGTCATCATGGCTGCTGGTAGGGAATAGGTATCTGCTAAATTCCCTACAACCGGAGCGATGATGCCGCCGATTGTTTGGCTTACACCAAGGGTGATGCCTGATGCAAATCCGATGCTCTTAGCTAGATAAGTTTGGCCCAGTACAATAACAGGGCTGTAACTGATGGCCTTTGCAGCACCAATCATGAGCAAAATCAGATAGGCGAGTGGCATCATAATCGTTACAGAAAAATCAGGGACTTGTGTTAATAGGAACATGGATGGCAACCAAATCAACAGAGATAATCTAATGATTTTGATAGGACCGTATTTATCGCCCAATAAGCCACCGATGTAGGTCATAAAGATGCCGATGCTAAAGAATACGGTTAATGCAAAACTACCTTGTTCGGGGCTCGTGCCGAGTTCATGAGTCCAGAATACAGGGATAAATGCATTGATAACACGGAAATTAACCGATTGGCTTAGGATAATGATGAACAATATGCCAAAATATTTCCAATAATTTTTCAGTGGCTGCACTGCAACTGTTGAATGTTCGGTGGCTACGGCTTGGTCGATAGTTTGAGCATGAGCTACGATACGTGGCATGAGCAGAAATAGAACGGTAGATATAATAATACCGGCTACGGTGAAAGCTGCTAGGCCATGTGCACCCACTGTATAGGCGATAGCGCCAGCAAATAGAGGACCAAAGGCGAAGCCTGAACTACCGCCGATGGCGAAGGTTCCCATTGCTTTGCCCTTTTTGCCACCTCCGAGGCGGTTCATAATTTTTGCCCCTTCAGGATGGAAAATGGAAGAACCTACACCAGCTAGTGTGGCACATACAAGGAGACTTTCATAAGACGAAACAAAACCCATCATCCCCGTACTACATGCGGATAATAACGTGCCTGCTGCGATGAGGCGTGGCTGATTGAGCTTGTCTGAAAGATACCCTAGCAATGGCTGTAGCAATGATGATAATGCTGTATTCGCTAAGATGAGAAAACCTGCTTGCTCTAAGGTCAATCCATACGTATAGATAAATAGCGGTAATAATGCAGGTAATACACTTTGGCATGAGTCATTAATCATGTGACTCAGCGTTATGAGATAAGGATAATACTTTTGCATAGTAGACCTCGTTGATTGATGATGTAGTAATAATATATTTATATTATATACTATATGTATCCCAAAATATAAATTGTACGATGCGTATTGAGAATTTGAAAATCTTCACAGATTTATTTGCAAGATGTAATATAATAAGTGACTAAGGCAATGAGTATTTTGATTGTTTAACGCAAAAGAAAAAAGACGGTACCCTAAGTACCGTCCTTTTTATATGTGCTAGTTAATTGTTAAAAATATGGCAGAGGAGGAGGGATTTGAACCCCCGCGCCGGTTGCCCGACCTACCGCATTTCGAGTGCGGACCCTTCAGCCTCTTGGGTACTCCTCCGTGCTTTACGACGCTCTTTAAAGAAATCTTTCATCAATTGACTACATTCATCAGCGAGGATGCCTGCTCGCAATTGTGGTTCATGGTTTAGTCCCGGATGGGATAGCACATTGAACAGTGATTCTACAGCGCCTCCTTTGTAGTCGCTAGCACCATATACAACGCGATCAATACGGCTGTTAATAATGGCCCCTGCGCACATAGGACACGGCTCTATCGTAACATACAGGGTGCATCCAGTCAACCGCCAGCGCTTTAGGCCATTACAGGCTTCACGGATGACGAGAACCTCGGCGTGAGCTGTTGCATCATGATCCAGTTCACGGCGGTTATGATGACGTGAAATGACTTGATTATCGTGGACCAAAATGGCGCCAATAGGAATTTCGCCAAGGGCATACGCTTTTTTGCCTTCTTCGATGGCAAGTCTCATAAAGTATTCGTCACGACTGCGCTCGTCCATTGTATTAAGTTCGGTTGAATCCGTTAGGTCTTTTGTCATTATCGCACCTCTTAATGTATAATATCTTACATAGAGTCTATCATATTTTATCGTATTTTTGCGAATAGATTTAATCGTTGTGTCAGTTGCTTGTGTGAGGCTAGTATGGATATTATTTGGTATATGTTTGACATGATTGGTACCATCGCATTCGCCGTATCAGGGGCCCTCGTAGGGGTGTCACGTAAGATGGATATTTTTGGCATGGCTGTGCTGGCATTGGCTACAGCTATTGGAGGTGGTGTGATTCGCGATGTACTATTAGGTTATTTTCCGCCAAACTCGCTTCGTAATGCAGTGTACGTTACCGTTGTTCTTGTGGTAACGTTCATCGTATTTGTGATTTATAATAGCCGCTATCATCGCAACATAATGGGACCTCGTAGTCGTGCTAGCTATTTGTTTGCCGATGCTCTAGGATTGGCATCCTTTACTGTAACTGGTGCTTCTGCTGGGTATACCTTATATCCAGAATTGCCTATATTTATTGTTTTACTAGGTACGATTACTGCCGTAGGTGGTGGCATTTTACGCGATATGTTGGCGCAGCGCGTGCCTTCCGTACTGAAAGAAGACGTATATGCGTTGCCAAGCATTATTGGCGGTATAGCCTATTATCTACTGGTAATTAGCGATTGGGCGGGCCAAGCCGTATATGGTGCTTTCACTATTGTGCTGGTCATTCGTCTACTAGCCATTAAATATCACTGGAGTTTACCTCGTGTCAGATAACAATCGGTTTTATGCGATATATTTGCCAAATTATGACTAAGTGATATAATTGTAATATTAGTTATTTTTTTATGATTGTATCCCTTACAACAGTTGTGAAATGGTATGCACAAGCGTGTTTGATAAAGGAGTTTAACCTATGTCTAAAAAATGGTTGAAAGTAGCGTTAATGGTTACGGCTATTGCTACGGGTACATCCATTCAAGTTGATGCGGAAACTGTATTATATGTTCCGCAAGATGATCGCCCAGTAAGTCTGCAATATACAGTTGATACTGCAAAGGCAGCGGGGATGACGGTGTTAACACCACCACAAAATTTGATTTCTGGTAAAACCTACAAAGGGCAAACCGATCAAATCTGGAATTGGGTAGAGCAAAATGCGGGCCGTGCCGATGTTATGGTATTGAGTACAGATACCTTAATCTATGGTGGCCTTGTGGATTCTCGTAAACATAATTTGCCATTGAGCACATTGGAAAATCGTTTAAAACGCATTGAAGCGCTTAAGGCAAACCATAAAAATACACGCATTTATGGCTTTGGTACCGTAATGCGTTCCCCACGCGCTAGTGGGGGTGGTACAGAACCATCCTACTATGCAGATTATGGTCCAACCATATTCCAAATTGCTGCACTACAAGATAAATTGGATGCAGGCACATTGACACAAGCGGAAACGCAAAAATTGATGAGCTTGCAAGCCTCTGTCCCTGTAGAATATCTACAAGACTGGTTCTCTCGCCGTCAAAAAAATATGCAAGTGAATAAAGACTTGATCGATGAAGCGCGTAATGGTATCTTTGCATACTTTGCATTGGGCCATGATGATACATCCCAATTATCTCAATCCGCATTAGAAGGACGCTATTTAAATCAATACTCCAAGGGCATTCCACGTACACAATATGGCAGCTTCCCTGGGGCAGATCAACTCGGTTTATTGTTGATGGCTCGTTCTCGTACCGATGAAAGTGCGGAAAAACCTACGTTCTCCGTTATTTATCCACTTGGTGGTGCCGGCAAAACATTGCCAGGTTACGAAGACCAAACCGTTGATAAAACGATTGCGGAACATGTAGAAGCCGTTGGTGGTACGATGACAACTGCAGGTAAACCAACTGTTCTTCTCGCTGTTAATACACCGCTTTCTACGAGCACATCAGAATCTGAAACCTTTGGTAACTTTCCAATGACTTCTCAAGCTACGAATGCCTTTGTAGATCGTATTCAACAAGCTACGGAACAAGGTGTAAACGTGAGCATTGCGGATATTGCCTATAACAATGGCTCTGATAATACCTTGTTAGGTGCTTTATATAAACGCGATTTACTCTATAAAATCGGCGCTTACAATGGCTGGAATACAGCAAGTAATACGGTAGGCTATGCGATTGCACAAGGATTATTGCTACAATCTATGTCCCCAGAAGGTCATCGCGATATGTTGACTCAACAATACTTAGATAACTGGGCATACCAAGCAAATATCCGCAAGGATATTTATCGTATGCAAGATTCTATTCGTACCGACAATGTACGCTACTCTGGTGATTTGAATTCAAAATTAGAAGAGTATTTACAAGAACGTGTACAAGATTTCAGTGAAACCTATTTAAAGGTAGACCCTCGTACGGTTAAGGCTACATTCCCATGGGGCCGTTTGTTTGAAACGGATATTACTGTTTATGATAAACCAGTAGTACCTCTTCAAAAAGAAATTCGTATGCAACGGAAAGCAGAAGCGAAGAGACAAGCTGAAGCTGCAGCAGCTGCTGCGGCTGCACAAGCCAATGGCCAAGCACAAACCGCTCCAGCTGTGCCGACTACAACGACTCAAGCTGCACCAGCTGCAACTTCGACAACGGTAGTACATCAAGCATCGACTTCACCGCGCATCGTTCCAACACCGGCCGCTGTGCCTCAACAATAATCGCCTATGAAACAATCGTTTTTGCCTGAAATAACCTATATGCGTGGTCTCTGTATGCTCGGTGTTATCGGCATTCATGTCGGCTCTTATGCATTACAAAATCCATTCGTTAACTTACAACTTATTAGTGTATTGGAAATTTTATCGCGCTTTGCAGTGCCCGCATTTTTCTTCCTTTCAGCCTTTGGTTTGTTCTACCATACATCGGTAAATGATCCATTTAGTTACAAGGATTTTATGAAACGACGCTTTCAAGTGGTGCTCTATCCTTACATTGTGTGGTCGCTATTCTACCTCGTCTATACAGGCATAACGGCGCACAATTTTGGAAATCTCCATCCCGGACCATTGCTTGTGAACCTCTTGTTTGGTAACAGTATGTATCATTTATATTTTATGGTTATACTGGTATGGTTCTATGTGCTCATGCCTCTATGGCGTGTGATGGCACGCTGGATTTTGAAAGCGCCTATTCCTTGGCTCGTTATCCTATTTGCTATCCAATTAGGTGTTGATTTTATATCCTCCTATCGATTAGGAGCATGGGTGACACAACATTTTAGCGACTCTCCAGCTATAAAATATCTTTTTGATATGCGCCTTAACTATTGGGTGATTCATTATGTATGGATATTCCTCTTTGGCGCTGTTGTAGCTGAGCGTTATGAAGCGGTGAAGGACTACATATGGCGCTACCGATATCTATTGGCCACATGTGCCATTTTATCGATTCTATCCATGTTGGGCGCCTACTACTATGTCATGGATATATGGCATTATACGGTGCTCGAAGCGATTTACACGGTACATCAGTTGAGTCCAATGGGTGTATTCTATACGGCATTAGGCACATTGTTTAGCTTATTCCTATTCCAAGTGATGCCCCTCAACAATACGATGGAGGCGTTCTGGTCACAAATTGGGGATACTTCATACGGCATCTATTTGGCACATCCGTTCTGGTTATTGATCATGACCGGTATCATGGCCAAGTATAATCTTCTATTTACAGTGCCTCATGTAGTGCTGTTGTATGTGATGGCCGTAGGATTATCCTACTTGACGACAGTAGGTTTAAAACAAATACCAAAGCCAATTCGAAAATATATTCTTGGCAACTAATAGGCTTATACAAGCCCTGTAAGATTGGTATATAACTAATTACAATAGAATCCGCTCCTACCATAACTTATAGTTATCGCTAGAGGGCGGATTTTTTTATGACTAATTTGAAAACTTTCACAATGTAAAGTGTGAAAATTAATCTGTGATTGTGCTATAATACAATCATACTGATTAGAGTTACAACAAGGGAAAATGAGGTGCTCTTATGAAAGAATTAACATATTTTAACGGTGAATTCGTCGAACCAGGTGCAAAGGTAATCAGTATTGATGACCGTGGTTACTTATTCGGTGATTCTGTATATGAAGTTGTACGTGTTACAAAAGGTCGTTGTTTTGCATTGTCCTATCACCAAGACCGTCTATATCGGTCCATGCGTGAAATGGACATTCCCGTAAAAATGACACCAGATGATTTGACCGAACTTCACGAAATTTTGATTGAACAAAGTGAAATCAAGGAAGGTTACATTTATTTACAAATCTCCCGTGGTGTGGCGCCACGTCATCATGCGTACGATCGCTCTAAACTTGAACCACAAATGCTCATGTCCATTCATAATCTCGATATGGATGCAGTGAACAAGTTGGAATCCGGTGTGAAAGCTATCGCATTGCCTGATGAACGTTGGGGTCATGTAGACATTAAAACAACGAATTTGATTCCTAACATTTTGGCACAAACAAAGGCAGAAAAGAAATTTGCTTATACAGCGATGTTATTCCGCGATGGCATTTGTACCGAAGGGGCTACATCTAATGTATTTGCCGTAAAAGATGGAATTATTTATACACATCCAGCGGATAATCATATTTTGAAGGGCATTACGCGTCAAATGGTTATCACTCGTGTGGCACCTTCATTGGGCATCACTGTTATCGAAAAAGAGTTTGACCGCGTCTTCGTTGATGATGCGGATGAACTATTCTTTACCAATACAACCGGTGGTGTGATTCCGATTATAAAACTCGACAGAAATCCTGTAGCTGATGGTAAACCAGGTGCAGTGACTATGAAATTACGTCATGGTCTAGAAAAATTAATGGAAGAAGGCTTGGCTTAATTAGCATACTATAGGTATCAATATGGTAGCTATAGTGGCTAGTAAGGGGAGCTTTCACAAAGAAAGGACATATTTTGATTACATTAGAACACATTAGCAAGGTCTACGAAGGTGCTAATCGTGTAGAAGCGCTGAAGGATATTAGCCTCACCATTGAAAAAGGGCAAATCTATGGCATTATCGGTCAATCAGGGGCCGGTAAATCTACATTGATTCGTTGCATCAATATGCTGGAAGCCCCTACATCGGGCTCTGTTATCGTAGACGGCACAGATTTAACGAAATTGAGTGCTAGTGAACTGCGTAAAGCGCGTAAACACATTGGCATGATTTTCCAACATTTTAATCTTTTATCATCGCGCACGGTCTATGACAATGTAGCATTCCCATTGGAATTGCAAGGGCTTAGCAAGGCTGAAATCAAAGAACGCATCACTCCGATTCTCGATATCGTAGGTTTATCGGACCGCGTGAATAACTATCCATCCCAGCTATCCGGTGGTCAAAAGCAACGCGTTGGCATTGCTCGTGCGTTGGCATCTAATCCAAAGGTATTATTGTGCGACGAAGCTACATCCGCGTTGGATCCACAAACAACAGAATCTATTTTAGAATTGTTGAAGGATATCAATGAACGGATGGGGCTTACCATTGTGCTCATCACTCATGAAATGCAAGTTATCCGCGAAATTTGTGACCGCGTAGCCGTTATCGAAGGCGGTGTTATCTTAGAAGAAGGTAGTACGCTCGAAGTGTTTACAAATCCGAAGAAACCAACTACAAAAGATTTCGTTGGCTCAGTAGTAAGCGATAACCTACCACAAGAAGCGCTTGAACATATTGAACTTCATGATGACTGGATTGCTGGTACGGCACCGCTTGTAAAATTGAAGTTTACCGGCCAAGCTACAGATGAACCTGTTGTGGCTGGTTTAGTACGTCGATTTGACCTCGATGTAAGTATTTTATTCGGTGGTATCGACTATATTCAAAACACTAGCGTAGGCCGTCTCATCGTCATTTTGAATGGCGACCCTATGAAAGCGCAAGAAGGGCTAGAATATATCAGAACATTACCAATTGAAAGTGAGGTGATCGGTTATGTCAGAGCAAGTAATTAAATTGTTGATAACCGGTACCTTGGATACATTGCAAATGACCGTTATTTCTACGATCATGGCCATGATTATTGGTATTCCACTCGGCGTTGTATTGGTAGTTACATCTAAGGGGCATATTTTAGAAAATGCAGCGCTTAATAAGATTCTAGGGGCTATCGTTAATGCGACTCGTTCCATTCCATTTATCATCTTAATGGTTGCCATCATTCCGTTTACGCGTATGGTTGTTGGTACGTCTATTGGTACGACGGCTGCTTGTGTACCGTTGACATTGGCGGCGATTCCGTTTTTAGCACGTCTTGTAGAAACATCCATTAAGGATATTCAATTCGGTGTTATCGAAGCTGCTCAATCGATGGGGGCAAGCCCATTCCAAATTATCCGCAAGGTATTGTTACCAGAAGCATTGCCAACTATTATCGATAATGTTACGGTGCTTATCGTTAACCTGATTGGGTACTCTGCTATGGCGGGTGCTATCGGTGGCGGTGGCCTTGGTGATATTGCTATCCGCTATGGTTACCAACGTTTCCAAGGGGATATCATGCTCGCTACCATCATCATTCTTATCATCATGGTTCAAGTTATCCAAATGATTGGTGACGGATTATCCAAAGCGATGAATAAAAAGTAGGAGGCGTTATGAGCGTCAATGAGAAATTGAGAAGTGCTCAACATGACGAGCTCTTTGAAGGTATCTTACAACTTCAAACTGTGGAAGAATGTTATGCATTCTTTGAGGATATTTGTACTGTTAATGAATTAAAAGCATTATCGCAACGACTTCAAGTAGCTAAGATGTTACGCGCTGGCGATAGCTATGAAACGATTGTAGAGGAAACTGGTGCTAGCACAGCGACGATTAGCAGGGTGAAACGATGCCTCGTATATGGTGCTGATGGTTATACAGTCGTATTAGATCGATTAGCAGGCATAAAATAGTCAAAGAATATGTACATCAACATATCTGTATGCAACAACGGTGGCCGATGGTCACCGTTGTTTTGTATATAGAGCTATTGTTTTTACCGATACGAATGGTAAAATAGTACTATACTTTGATGTGTAGCCCTTGGGAGGTCGTATATGGATTGGCTAATTTCGACAACCGGATTACCCTATGAAGTGATGATACTGTTACTGCTTGGAGTAGTAGGGGCCTTTGCAGGTTTTGTAGATTCTATCGTGGGTGGTGGTGGCTTAATTTCTGTGCCGGCCATGTTGCTAACCAATTTGCCACCTAGCATGGCTCTAGGTAGTAATAAATTGTCTAGCATCTTTGGTGCCGGTAGTGCATCGATTACGTTTTTACGAAACCATATGGTTGATTTCAAATTGGTGCGAAAATTATTTCCGTTTACATTTATAGGATCTATGATTGGTACCTTGACCGTTGTATCGTTGCCGCCACTATATGTTAAACCTATTATCATCGTATTGCTTGTGGCCGTTACCTTTTTTGTGGTCTTTAAGAAAAGTTGGGGAGAAGTCAATCGCACATCTCAAGTGATGGGGCGCGCTCTCTACATCTGTATGGCCTTTGCATTAGGTATTGGGGTGTATGATGGCTTTATCGGCCCTGGTACGGGTACATTCTTAATCATGGGATTTATCTTTACAGGATTTGATTTTCTCCATGCTTCGGCGAATGCTAAGATCTTAAATTTTACTAGTAATTTAGCATCCTTATTGGTGTTCATATATTTGGGCCATGTTAATTATATGTACGGCCTTGCCGCTGCGGTGGGCCAAGTGGTTGGTGCCTATTTAGGATCTCACTTAGCTATTGCGAAAGGGTCCTCTTTGGTGCGTATTGTATTCCTGTCTGTTACGACAGTGATGTTGTTAAAATTAGTGTTTGATTATATTTCTACCTTGTAGGAGGTGTGAGTATGCCTCATAAAAGTGATGTGCAAGTGGCATTGATCAGCGGTGGTACATCTGGTATCGGATTTGCGACGGCTAAGCTATTATTGCAAGAGGGTTGGTGTGTCGTTATCAATGGCCGCGATGAACAAGCGGGACAAAGGGCAAAGATGAAATTGCGCCGCTATTCTTCAAAGGTGCGCTATGTGAAAGGTGATGTCTCTAGTGTGAGTGATTGTCAGCGTATCGTAAAAGAAACGGTAGATTTCTTTGGCAGTATTTCGGCCCTCGTGACGGCGGCTGGATATTATGAAGAGGAGTTACTGGCAGATGTAACGGAATCCGCCTTTGATGAAATGTTTGGGACAAATGTAAAAGGGACTGTATTCTTGTGTCAAGCGGCATTGCCTTATTTACGTCAAGTAAAGGGCAGTATTGTTACCGTATCTAGTGATGCGGGCTTGCAAGGTAATGTGGCCTGTTCAGTATATGGTGCATCAAAAGGTGCTATCGTAAGCTTTACAAAATCATTATCCCTTGAGATGGCACCCCATGAGGTACGCGTTAACTGCGTGTGCCCTGGCGATGTAGATACATCCCTTGTAGATAAGCAAATCGCTCAATCTCATCAAGATGCGGAGCAAGCAAAAGAGGAGATGGGGCAACACTATCCATTAGGACGTATTGCAAAACCTCACGAAATTGGCGAAGTTATAGCATTTTTAATTAGTTCTAAGGCATCTTTTGTTACCGGTGCTGCTTGGACGATTGATGGGGGACTCACAAGTTGGTAGTGAATAGAGTATTATCTATTACTTATAGTCATAATAAACCCGTTTATACAGGGTAAAATATATATTATTCATTTCAATTCTACATTGAGAATGGTATAATAATACTAATGAACGATACATACATTCACAAGTGGAATCCGGAAAAAAGGAGAACGATTATGGCAGAATATAATGGCGTTAGAATTGAACCGCTTAGCGATGGTGGTCAAGATTTAAATTATCAAGTTGAACAATTTATTTTCTGGGGCGCAGGCCGTGCTGCCGTATTGGCTTTGTCTCCAAAATTCAGCAATGTTGCACTATGCACAAATGCAACATATATGGTAACGCGCATCGCCCATTTATATGATGTGGAATTACAAACAGGTGCTGTTGTAGGTTTAGTAGGTGGCTTGAGCACGGCTATTGCTACGGCTGCTATTTCCTTACTCGTACCTTTTAAAGCTGTACGTGTACCGGTAGCAGTTGGTTTGACATATGCTATTGGTAAAGTAGCTCACATTTGGATTGAAGATGGTATGCCATCTGATATCGAACGCTATAAACCTATGATTGCTGAGTTCTATGAAAATGGTAAAGCCATTGCTGGCGAAATCGCTCGCGATGCAGCAGCAAGCATTCCTTTCACTCAAGGCCAACGCGATGTATGGGCTGGTATTGCCAACGAAACAGGTCTTGCAAAAGAACAATTAGAACAAGTATATTCTGAAAAAGTAGCACCTGCTATTGAAAAATGGAATACGGAAACGAAATACCAATTGCATGATAATGCAGCAGAAGCAGTAGCAAAAGTAACTGATGCGGCAAAAGAAAAAATCGATGTAGCAAAAGAAACATTGGATACTGCAAAAGAATTGGCTAAAGGTGGCGTAGAAGTAGCGAAAGCAACAACTCAAGTGGCTGTGGAAAACGCAAAAACTACAGCGGCTCAAGCTGTGGAAAATGCGAAAGATACTGCGTTCCAAGCTGTTGAAACAGTTAAAGAAACAACAAAATCCACAATTAACGGTTTCCGTAAATAGTTAGAAGGATCGGTATGAATCCATTAAAGATTATTAAATATGGCAAGTATTTTAGCGAGTCTCGCTTTTTAGCGTTTGCCACTCGCTATGGTAAAAAACTTGCCTTTGTACAAAAAGCAGTGGTGTTATTCTTGTGTTTACGTGATCAAGATACACCCAAATATGTAAAGGCTATTTTAGCCGGCGCCTTAGGGTATCTCATCCTACCAATCGATATCATCCCTGATACGATTGCAGGCCTTGGCTGGATAGATGATGTAGCAGTTCTCGGCATTGCTTTTAAAATCGCCAATCGCTATATCAAAACATCCCACGAAGAACAAGCGAAAAAGCTATTCCCTTTTGGCAACTAACAAGTACATAAAAAGGCAGTTTAATCATTGTTATTGATTGGACTGCCTTTGTTTATTTGACACCCTTTGTTAATAGATATACAATTAAATTTGTATTGTAATAAGAAGGATGAATAAATGTATACAGCGACAATTAACGTCCGTTTCTATGAAACCGATATGATGGGAATTGCTCACCATAGCAATCATTTTCGGTGGTTTGAAATGGCGCGTATTGAATTCCTTCGTCACATCGGCGTCACCTTGTGGGATATGATGGACGAGGATATAGTATTTCCAATCATGAATGTATCGTGTAACTATAAGGAACCTGCTCGGTTCGATGACACGATTAATATAGAAACCTATTTAGTCAAAATGACCCGTGCTCAGATGGTATTTAAATACCGCATGCGCCGCGCTAGCGATGGTGCTCTATTGGCGACGGGTGAGACTAAGAATGCCTTTATGTCTAAATCGTCTGGGAAAATCGTACGATTAGAGGATCGCTTTTATCAACCTATTCTAAATGCTGTTGAGGAGATGCCTCATGACTAATATAGATACACAACGACTGCCTATCGGCGTCTTTGACTCAGGTGTAGGTGGTCTATCCGTTTTGAAAGTTCTACAGGAACAATTTCCCAATGAAAACTTCATCTACATAGGAGATAATGCTAATAATCCCGTTGGAAATCGTCCAACCGAGGAGATTACAGAAATCGCTTGCCGTATTGCAGAAACATTACATCAAGTACCTGTAAAATTGATGGTTATCGCTTGCAATACTTTCACCGTAGTAGCCCTCGATGAGGTGCGCAGTCGCGTTAATGTGCCGGTTATCGGCGTATCGCAAGGTGTTAAGACTGCTATTCGTGAAAGCAATAGTAATACCATCGGTATCATGGCGACAGTGGCGACCGTTAATAGTCATATTCATAAATATGTGGCTATGGACATCGACCATGAGGTTTTTGTATGGGAGCAACCATGTCCAGAACTAGCCGGCTTAATTGAACAAGGCCATTTGCATGACGACGCTGTTCGTAAAGCCGCTAAGGAGTACTTAGCACCTATGCTAGAACGGGATATCGATGTTGTCGTATTGGGATGTACTCATTTCCCATTTGTTAGTCCTGTCCTGCAGGAATTATCAGGTGACCGCATCCGATATATCGACCCTGCTTATGAGACTAGCGATCTAGTACGACGTACGATGGATAGCAACCATTTGCATAATCCATCTACCGAGAAGGGCCGTAGCACCTTGTATTTCACAAAGGATATTGCTTTAGGGACTGATTTGGGTGCCCAATTCTTAGATACTGATGATTTTTCGGTGGAATTGATTACACTATAAAGGAGAATTCACATGTGGTTTTATGACATAATAAATGTGATAGTTGCCATTGCAGTTATCGTAGCTATTTTGTATTTATTATTCCGTCTATTCGTATTAAAACAAGGTAATGAACGCGTTATTTTGTTGCCAAAGCGAAAAACAAGCTTTCAATTGGCAGATATGAACATGAGTTCCATGACATTGTTCTGCGATGTGCCATTTGTAAACAAAGGCCGTCAACTTGGTACAATTATGGATTTATTCCCACGTCCATTGCTTCCAGAAGAACATTTTGATGGTGTGAAAGTAGACGCTTGGGCTATGGATATCGATCGTCCTCGCCACGATGGTTACTTTGAAGCTATTATCATCAAGCCTCGCAAGGGTGGTACAATCCGCGTTTACGTTACCTTAACAGGTAGAAACGGCAATATCCGCGAAGATATCAAGGGATTTCCTTATATGGACATCGACATTTATTACCAAATCGTAGGTCGTACCGATTACCATATCGATAAACAACGTATTCGTTTGACTGCAGAAGAAGTACAAGCAGCATTGGTTCACTAAGGAGGCATAACAATGGCAGAATTAGAATTAGTATGTGTTCCTACACGTATTCTTACAGATAATGATGACATCGTTGATGCTATCGTTGAATTTGGTGGTCACAATATTGGACCAGAAGACATCGTATGCGTAGCAGAATCCGTTGTGGCTATTACACAAGGCCGATTCACACGCCCAGAAGAACTCAATGTGTGCTGGCAAGCGCGCATGATCAATCGCTTTATCCATCCAGATGGCTCCATGGCCTCTATTTATGGCATGCAATCTGCCATGAACTTAGATGGCAAATGGAAGGTATTAGGTGCTTTCTTCTTGGGCGCTATTGCTAAAATCTTCCGTAAACCAGGTGTATTCTACGCTATTGCTCGTGCTGCATCCTTAACAGATGACGTAACAGGCACAATGCCTCCGTTCGATAAACATATTGTCTTCGGTCCGAAAGATCCAGATAAAGTAGCTGAAAAAATCGTTCAACGCACAGGTTGCTATGGTGCAGTTGTAGCGGACGTAAACGACTTAAAACGCTCTGCAATTCTCGGTACAAGCCGCGGTATTGATGCGAAGAAAATCGCTAAATTGTTGATTGATAATCCATTTGGTAATGATAGCCAAATGACACCAATCGTTATCATTAAAAACTACGCTTCCGTTTCGGCAGCAAAATAAAAGATTCTCGATATTTCCGGTGCAGAACTGGTAAGTCTAGAGATTAACAAAAGAGACTGCTCCGGCGGTCTCTTTTCTGTTTAAAGGAGGACATATGTTATTAGGCATAGATGTAGGCGGCACTTTTACGGATGCCGTTATCATAGATGGGGGCACCATCATTTCATCGGCTAAGCGGCGAACCACGAAGGACAATCTCATGAATGGTATAACGGATGTCTTAGGTGCAGTGATGAGTGGTGTGGACCCGGCAGAAATAGAACAAGTAACACTATCCACTACGGTAGTGACAAATACAATTGTGGAGCATAAAGAACAGCCTGTAGATCTCTATGTAGTAGCGGGGCCAGGGCGCAATGTAGACGATATATTCCCTGTAAGACCTGTGTATCTTAAAGGGTATACGGACCATCGTGGCATTGTGGTAGAACGTACGGATGTAGAGGGAACTCGCCAACTAGCTAATATGATACAAGCCAAGAGTGGTACTGATTTAGCAGCTGTATCCGCAAAATTTGGTGTCCGCAATCCAAAGGAAGAAATCGATGTTGCCCGTGCTTTAGCTAATACATATAATACGATTTCTACTGGTAGCGCATTGAGTGGTAATCTTAATTTTCCACGTCGCACCATCAGTGCCTATTTTAATAGTGCAGTGGCCTCTGTATTTAAGGCATTCAAGGATGCTGTCTATCATGCATTAGAGACTTTTCACATTACGGCACCTGTATATATTTTGAAAGCTGACGGCGGTTCGCTACCGATAGATACGGTGGAATCTATTCCTGTAGAAACTGTATTTACCGGACCAGCCGCAACAGTACTTGGCTTGGAAGCATTACGCAGTACTAAAGAAGCTCATACGGTGGCCCTTGATATTGGCGGGACTACGACGGATATTTCCTTGTGGAAACAGGGCAAACCACTGATGACAAAGGAGGGCGTATCCATTCGTGAATATCCAAGTGCGGTACGCTCCTTTGCGGTTACCTCGGTGGGCATTGGCGGTGAATCGGCAGTGCGCTATGAAGATGGAGAACTCATGGTTGGCCCTGAACGGCTCGGCCCATCCGTCGCACTTGGTGGTACTATCCCTACATTAGGGGATGCCCTCATCGTGCTTGGTAACGCGCATTATGGAGATGAACAGAAGGCGTACGATGCCATTGTACAGATCGATACGACCATTGATGCGAAAACCATGGCTCAACGCATCGTAGATACAGCAGTCCGCGTTGTACAACAAGGCATTGATACGGTCGTGGCGAAGGAAAATAAACGACCTATCTATATAGTGGCAGATGTTGTACATCCCAATCCGTTCGTGCCGGCTCAGCTCGTTATCGTCGGGGGAACGGCTGCTAGCTTAGGTCCTATTATTGGAGATACACTAGGGTTGCCTGTTCATATTCCGCCTGATGCGGCCGTGGCTAATGCCATCGGTGCTGGTGTGGCCAATCATACGATGGCGATAACGGTTCACGTCGATACAAAACGGCGTACCATGGTGGTGCCAGAGCTAGGTATTCAAGATACTGGTAGCGCTTTGCGTTCTGCTAAGGCTGTGGAAGAGGTGGCGTATCGCTTATTATGTGAAGCTGCTCAAGAACAAGGCCTAGTAGCAGCAGGTGTAATACCTGATGTAGAAACGATTAGCGTTGAAGATTTTCCTGTTGTCGATGGATGGCAATCGATGGAACGCATTATTACTGTGAAAGTACAATTGAAAGCGGGGGTGAGCAGCTATGTGGAATCATAAGGACAGTTACCGTGTGCGAAATGGAATCGTATCGGCTAGTGCAATAGAACATCCTTCATTAGGCCTCGTATTTTTCCCTGCCTTTGATTGGAAAATTTCTGCTACACACCCAGAACGACAAGAACGCTTGCTTTATACGCGAGATCAAATTGTAGAAGAAGGCTTATTAGATGTACCAAATATTCGAGAATATAATCCTATCGTAGCCGATTGGGATGTGATAGAACGAGTTCACGTTGGGGCCCCTGATTTAGTATCTTGGGTAACCGATGCACATCGCGTATCGGCTGGTGGTGCCATTGCAGCAGCTGATGCGGTGCTACGAGGTGAAGTTGATCGGGCCTTTGCCCTCGTTAGACCACCAGGACATCATGCGATGGCTATGGTTCATGGCATCCGTGGATTCTGTACCATCAATATTGAAGCTGTCATGATTCAACATATACGTCAAACCTATGGTGTGAAACGGGTGGCCATCGTCGATACTGATGTACATCATGGGGATGGATCGCAAGATGTGTTCTATCACGATCCAGATACCTTGTATATAAGCTTTCACCAAGATGGACGAACCTTATATCCGGGTACCGGATTTATGGATGAATTCGGCGGACCTCAAGCCGTTGGTGCTAACATAGATATTCCACTACCTCCTGGCACGGGTGATGAAGGTTTATTAAAGGTGATGCGCGAACTCGTATTGCCGATTCTACATGAATTTAAACCGGATATCGTCATCAATTCGGCGGGACAGGATAACCATTTCTCTGATCCGTTAGCTAATATGAATGTGACTGCTAAGGGCTATGCAGAATTAGTGGATTTATTGCAGGCAGATATTGCAGTCCTTGAAGGTGGCTATTCTGTACAAGAGGCCTTGCCGTATGTAAATACAGGTATCATTTTATCGATGGCTGGGTTAGATTACAGTCGCGTTATCGAGCCCAACTATGTAGAACAACATCAGTCGGCTGATGTAACGAGATATATTGATGATCTTATTTTGAAATGGAAGGACCAATGGGCGCGTCGTGAGGAAATAGCACGAGATGAACTCATCGGACACAAGAATAGATGGATGCGTGATTATTCTGTGTATTACGACGAATCTGGCATTCAAGAAGAGCGCCGTGAAACAGTGCGCCTCTATCCGGATAAAATTGGTTGGCATAGCATTGAATCCTATGGTAATTATGGGCCCTATGCAAAGCAAAGTGTGTACGCCATGTTTATTCCATGGCAGGCCGATGATGCTACGCGCGAAGATGCTTTCGAAGAAGCGCGTCGCATGAAAGAGCAAGGTGGTCTTAATCGCTATGTGGTGGTGGACCCTATGGGACAGGGTCAAGTTGAGATTTAGCCTGTCGAATGGGGCCCATTGTTCATGATATAATAGAATAAACGAGATAGTGCCCCTCGTGTGAGGGGCGTTTCTATTGTGATACATATCCTATAATGAACGGTTCAGAATGGGTATACTAGATATAAAGGGGGCGTTGTTATGCGCAGTGATAATAGAACAGCAGGTCAACTAAGACCTATTAAAATAACAAGACATTTTACAGAATATGCAGAAGGTTCTGTACTCATCGAATGTGGTAAGACAAAGGTCATTTGTACGGCTACTATCGAGGAAAATGTACCGCGCTGGCTAAAAGGTTCCGGTCAAGGCTGGGTGACTGCAGAGTATTCCTTGTTGCCACGTTCTACAAAAACACGGGTAAGCCGTGAGGCCGCTCGAGGTAAACAAACAGGCCGTACCGTTGAAATTCAACGCTTAATCGGTCGTGCGTTGCGCGCCGTTGTAGATTTAAAGGCTTTAGGAGAGCGCTCCATCACCGTAGACTGCGATGTTATCCAAGCCGATGGCGGTACGCGTACGGCATCCATTACAGGTGCCTTTGTAGCTCTTGTGGATGCTATTGATTTTACATTTGGCGGCTTTGGTAAATTCCCTATTACCGATTTCTGTGCCGCTATTTCTGTTGGCATTGGTCCAGAAGGTCCTATTACAGACCTTTGCTATGAAGAGGATAGCGCTGCCGTAGTGGACATGAACGTGGTGCGCACCGGTGCGGGTAATCTTATCGAGGTACAAGGTACGGGTGAACATGGTACATTTAGCCGCGATGAACTTAACCAATTATTAGATCTTGCAGAATCTGCTACCGACGAATTAATGGCTGTGCAACGCAATGTACTCGGCTCTGTAGCGGACAAGATTGGCAAGGTGTATCCTGATGCACCGACTCAAACCGCTGAAGGAGAACAATAATATGGAACGTATTGTATTAGCAACGGGCAATAAGGGGAAAATACGCGAATTTGAACGGGCCTTTTCTCATATGAATATTACCTGTGTGCCTGTGAAAGATATAGTGGACGTTCCAGAACCAGAAGAAACTGGCACAACCTTTATGGAAAATGCCATCCTCAAAGCAAAATACTATAGCGAAAAAACGGGATTGCCTTGCTTGGCGGATGATTCGGGGCTTACTGTTGATGCTCTTGATGGGGCACCTGGCGTATACTCCGCACGCTATGCGGGCGTTCATGGCGATGACGGAGCAAATAATGAAAAATTAATTCACGAATTACAAGGTAAATCGGATAGAACGGCGCACTATGTATGCGCTTTAGCTTTGGTACATCCGGACGGTGCTAGCGTGACGGCCGAAGCCTCTTGCGATGGTGAAATTCATGATTCTCCGGTTGGTACCAATGGATTTGGCTATGATCCATATTTCTTTGTTCCACAATTTGGTAAAACCATGGCAGAACTCGATATCGATACGAAGGAAACCATTAGTCATCGTGGTAAGGCATTGCAACAATTGGTAGCAAAGGTGAACAAATGAAACGAATAGGTATTATTAGTGATACACATGGTTATTTGGACACCATTGATCTCGCGTTAGATGCAACAATGGACCAAGATATCGATATGTGGCTACACGCCGGTGACTACGGCGACGATGCGCGGTATATGCAAACGCGCACGGATGTCCCGGTCTATGCAGTGCGCGGCAATAATGACCGCGTGCAGCCCTTAGAGCCTAAGGAACAACTGATTCCCTTAGAAGATACCTATATTTACATGACCCATGGTCATGAGGTATCATATTGTAAACGAGCACAAGAATTGATACACATTGGCAATGCTATGGGGGCGCGCCTCATCGTGTGTGGACATAGCCATTTTCACGAGGCTAAACATATAGGGGATACCCTTTTTGTGAATCCGGGGAGCATTGCATTGCCTCGGGATGGGTCGGGTGGTACCTTTGCCATCGTCACCTACGAAGATGGCGCCTTTGATGTAGAATTTGTGTATAAACAGGATATTATATAGTATATGTGTGAAAGCTGCGTTTTGTATGACTTTCACAAAAAAATAGTAAGTCTATGCATGGAAAGGGTTATGGCATATCATGGATACACCAGTTAAGGCAAAGCCTAAAATGAAGTTATATGGGTTTAATAATCTCACGAAGACGTTGAGTTTTAATATTTATGATATTTGTTATACTCGTACAGAGGAAGAAAAGAAGCAGTATATTCAATACATTGATGAAGTATATAACGCGGAACGGTTGACAAATATTTTGACGGAAGTGAGTCATATTATTGGCGCCAATATTTTGAATATTGCGAAACAGGATTACGATCCACAAGGGGCATCGGTGACAATTTTGATTTCTGAAGAAGAAATTGAAAAAGAAGATGTGGTTATGCATTTGGATAAATCCCATCTTACAGTTCATACGTACCCTGAAAGCCATCCGCACAAGGGGATTAGTACATTCCGCGCCGATATCGAGGTGTCCACATGTGGTCAAATCTCTCCACTAAAGGCCCTCAATTACTTGATCAATAGCTTTGATTCGGATATTTTGACATTGGACTACCATGTGCGTGGCTTTACGCGCGACGTATCGGGTAAGAAAATCTACATCGACCATCGCATCAACTCTATTCAAAATTACATTAATGCGAAAACGCGCAATTTGTACAATATGATCGATGTGAACGTGTACCAAGAAAATATCTTCCACACTAAGATGATGCTCAAAGATTTTGACTTGGATAACTATCTATTTGGTATTACTGAAGCGGAATTGAGCGAACGGGAAATCAAGCAAATTAAACAACAATTGCGACAAGAAATGACAGAAATTTTCTACGGACGTAATTTGCCATCTGTGAAAGCCTAGATGATTTAAAACGCTTAATTCTAAAATTTTCGAAAAACTATATCGAAAAATCTTGTGTTATTGTTTCTGATTCTGTATAATGAACTTGTAAGGGGTATTAATAATTAATACCAAGAAACTATTGTGTCCGTTGTCATCCACAAAGGAGAATTATTATGGACGTACGTGAATTAGCAGTACAAAAAAAACGTGAATTAAAAGGCTTCCTCGCAGTAGGAACTAAATATGAATTAAAAGACGCTCATGATTTATCCGTTGCTTACACACCAGGTGTAGCAGAACCATGCTTGCGTATTAAAGACAATGAAGCAGAATCCTTCGAATTGACTTGTCGTTCCAACATGGTTGCCGTTGTATCTGACGGTACTCGTGTACTTGGTCTTGGCGATATCGGCGCTGCTGCCGCATTGCCTGTAATGGAAGGTAAATCCTTATTATTCAAAAAATTTGGCGATGTAGACTGCATTCCATTGGTAGTAGATACTAAAGATGCTGATACATTGATCAATACTGTAAAATTGTTGCAAAAGAACTTTGCTGGTATCAACTTAGAAGACATTTCTTCTCCTAAATGCTACGAAATTGAAAATCGTTTGAAAGAAGAATTGGAAATCCCTGTATTCCATGATGACCAACATGGTACAGCAATCGCATGTTTAGCTGGTGTAAAAGGCGCTCTTCGCCTCGTTAAAAAAGATTTAGCTACAGTTAAAATCGTAGTAAACGGTGCTGGTGCAGCTGGTGCAAACATCGCTCGTTTGTTATACCTTGCAGGTGCTCGTGATATTACCGTATTGGTATCCTCTGGCGTATTGCACAAAGATTACAAACGCCTTGATTCCTTGCAAACTGAATTGATTGATATGCTTGGCCTTGAAGAAAAACATGGCAACTTGGCTGAAAACGCTAAAGGCGCTGACATCCTTCTTGGCGTATCCGCAGCAGGTGCTTTCACAAAAGAAATCTTGGAAAACTTAGCTGATGACGCTATCGTATTCGCTATGGCGAACCCTAACCCAGAAGCAACATACGCTGATATGAAAGCAGCTGGCATTCGTATTGCAGGTACAGGCCGTTCCGACGCTCCTAACCAAATCAATAACGTAGCTGTATTCCCTGGTATCTTCCGCGGCGCTATCGACGTTCGCGCATCCAAAATCACTGACGAAATGAAATTGGCTGCTGCCGACGCATTGGCACACTTGATTCCAGACAGCGAATTGAATGATGAAAACATCATGCCATCTGTATTCGACCCTCGCGTAGCTCCTGCAGTGGCAAAAGCAGTTGCTGAAGTAGCTGTTAAACAAGGCATTGCAAAAAAGCCTCAAATTGTTGAAGATGGTCATTACGAAGGTTAATTTTAACTAAACAAAATATGATTTTTAACATGCATCCTACGGGGTGCATGTTTTTTACATAAAATTTTAATGAAGTTATAAAAAAACACTTGTCAGAATAGTGGTCCGATGATATAATAATTTTCGTTGCAGAGAGGTACTCACAATTGAGTAAAACTCAGCAAAAGTAGTGGTTGACATCAACTACCAGGTTTGCTATAATTAGTAAGTAATTAATGACGGGGCATAGCGCAGTTTGGTAGCGCACCTGGCTTGGGACCAGGGGGTCGCAGGTTCGAATCCTGCTGCTCCGACCATTTTTTATTTTGCGGGTGTAGCTCAATGGTAGAGCCCCAGCCTTCCAAGCTGGTCGCGAGGGTTCGATTCCCTTCACCCGCTCCATTTTTTTTTGCCTTTTTTAGGGTGAACGAAAAATGACGTCATTAGTTGACGATATATGCTACATAATTTATACTATAATAGATAATTACATATAAAGGTAATCCACATGGTTCAGTAGCTCAGTTGGATAGAGCAACGGCCTTCTAAGCCGTGGGTCGGGGGTTCGAATCCCTCCTGGATCACCAAAGAAATAAGCGGATAGCTCGTAATGAGCTATCCGCTTTTCGTGTTCAATTTCATTCTACGATTAAGCATTATAATATTTTTCTAATGTATACTTTTAAAGTTTAGATTCATAGCTTATTATGTCATTATGTATGTGAACTTTACATAAAAGATTAATATAGGATATATTATAAATATAAGTTATGTTTTCGTTTTTTTTCTGTAGGGAGATGAAATAGTGGGCGGAAATGTTTTCGATTAGCTGTCTTAGGCGCCGTTATTTCCAGTAATTATGATGGCACTAATTCTGCTAATGCAACTAAAAATTTTGTGGCTACTATTAATGGCTCTTTAAACTCTATTGAGTCCACTACAGCTGCTAGTAACTATTCAGGGTTAGGTAATGCTGTTGTTGGTACTGCTAATAGGATTTATAACTCTAATGGTTCTTTGATTTTTGGCGCAGGTAATGAAATTACTAACTCTATTACTGATATAAATGCGAGCATAATAACACCAGGTCTTTTTGGAGGACCTTCTTCTAGTGAAACACGCTCTGTCGCCAATACAACAACTATTGGTTATGATGCAAGAGCTTCTGTTGAAGATGGGGGAGCTCTTGGTAAACAAGTGCTTGCTTTACAGGAAAAGATAGCTAAATTAGAAGCTGCTTTACAAATGAAATCAGGCGTAGTAACTCAAGCTGTACAAAAAGGTGTACTTGTTGATACATGATTGACAATAGAATTTGCACCTGAGTTGGCATTATTCTGTGTTGATACAATTAAACAGGATAAAAATGGTAAACCCAAAATTGAACGTGTTCGTGTAAATCATAAACGATAAGAAAAATTTGAGGAGGTTATTTTGAAAATAATAAGAATCTTAAAAATTAATATCGCATTAGCAGTGCTGTTGAGTGGGACTTTTACTGTGAATTATGCTGCTGGAATAATATATAGTAGTACTAACAGTACAGCAAGCGACCTTGACACTAGTACCAGTGGAGATGAATCTATGGTCTTAGGAGGAGAGGACAATCATGCTACAGGTGTTAGGTCTACAATTATATCTGGAATTGGCAATAAAAATATAGGACGTTCTTCTGTTATTGTTGGCGGTGAAGCAAATAAAATTATTTCAGATGCACCTGCTGATAGAAGTTATAGCTATTCCTTTTTAGGAGGAGGTACTTTTAATACGGTAAGTGGTAACTATGCTGCTACTATCGCTGGTAGTTTCAACTCTGCTACAGGAGATTATTCTCTTGCTTCAGGCCTTGGATCTAAAGCTATCGGTAAGTCTTCTATAGCACTTATTGGCGGAACAGCTTCAGGTGAAGATTCAGTGGCAATAGGTAATAATGCCAAAGCCATTGGTCTTGGTTCTATTTCTTTAGGGGATAATAGCGTAGCAGATAGATTAGCGGGTACACTAGGTTATTTAGCAAAAGGGAGAAATGATGCTACGTGGAAATCAACCCAAAGTGCTATATCTATTGGTGATAGAGCTAATAATGTCACTCGACAACTAACAGGCGTAGCTGCGGGTACGGAAGATACTGATGCGGTAAATGTGGCTCAATTGAAAGAAGTATATAAAGATTGGAGTGGAATGGGGGCACAAGCTGCAGCGTTAGGTGCATTGAAACCTGTGGCGTATGATCCGTTAAAACCAACACAATTTATGATTGGATATGGGTATTATAATAATGCAAACGCTTTAGCACTTGGTATATCTCATTATAAAAATGAATCAACTATGTTAAATATGGGATTGTCAAAAGTGTTCGACTCTGATTCACATTTGATGTTTAATGTAGGTGGTACGTGGAAGTTTGGTTATCGTTCTCATGAAAAGGCTGTTTCAGATCGGTATAAAGGCGGTCCAATCAGTGCTATTTATGTGTTGGAAGATGAAATGAGTGTAAAACATACACTTGATGAAGAACAAAGTACTCGCATTCAGCGATTAGAAGAAGAAAACAAAATACTAAAAGCAGAAAACAAAGCATTCAAGGAAAAATTAGATTTGGTTTTAGAGAAATTGCATTTAAACTAAAATGTTTAATTATACTATGAATTTGCAGGTGATATGCTATAATAAACTTGGCTAAAGATGATACTTAGCACATAGAAATACAATAGCTCACAGTAGTGCGAATACTGTGAGCTATTTGTTTTCATAACAAATAACGCAAAAGTTCAAATTTCATAGCCTTCCATAAATTCAGTATTTATCTATATTTATCTACTCAAAATACATTGGTCAAATAAAAAAGTCAAAAATAGTCAAAAATTTTCTTTTTGACTTATTGACTTTTTGACTTATTAGGTTTATTATAATGACATAAGGTTAAAGAAACCTAGAAATAAAGCAAGAAATTAAAGAGTCTTAAAAGGTCAAATAGATATACTTGTAGTGAGAAAGTGAGGTAATATATATGAACAACAACTTCAATAATTTTGGTAGCGAATTTGGTAGCATGAATGATTTGTTTAATCAATTGATGAGTAATATGGGTGGTTATTCCACAGAAAATCGTCGTTATAAAATTAATGGTCGTGAAGTAACTCCTGAAGAGTTTGCTTATTATCGTCAAACAGGTCATTTGCCTACTAACGAAGAAATCCAAGCAGCACAAGCTGCCGCTCAACAAGGTCAAATGAAAAAGGATGGTATCCTTGCTCGTTTAGGTACGAACTTAACAGACGAAGCTCGTAACGGTAAGCTTGATCCTGTTATCGGTCGTAACAAAGAAATTCAAGAAACTGCTGAAATCTTAGCACGTCGTACAAAAAATAATCCAGTTTTAGTCGGCGATGCTGGTGTTGGTAAAACAGCTGTTGTAGAAGGCTTGGCACAAGCAATCGTAAATGGCGATGTTCCAGCAGCGATTAAAAATAAAGAAATCATTTCCATCGATATTTCCGGTTTGGAAGCTGGTACTCAATATCGTGGTTCCTTCGAAGAAAATATCCAAAACCTTATCAAAGAGGTTAAGGCTGCAGGTAATATCATCTTGTTCTTTGACGAAATTCATCAAATCTTAGGCGCTGGTTCCACAGGTGATGGTCAAGGCTCCAAAGGCTTGGCAGATATTTTGAAACCTGCTTTGTCCCGCGGTGAATTAACAGTTATCGGTGCTACTACACAAGATGAATACCGCAACACAATCATGAAAAACGCAGCACTTGCTCGTCGTTTCAATGAAGTAAAAGTAAACGCACCATCTGCAGAAGATACTTTCAAAATTTTACAAGGCATTCGTCCATTGTACGAAGCGCATCATAACATCGAATTGCCAGATGCCGTTTTGAAAGCAGCTGTAGATTACTCCGTACAATACATTCCTCAACGTAGCTTGCCAGACAAAGCTATCGACTTGATCGATGTAACAGCAGCTCACTTGGCTTCCCAACATCCTGTAACCGATATCAAAACATTGGAAGCAGATATTGCAGAAGCTAAAGCAAAACAAGAAGAGTTTGCTCAAAAAGAAGATTATGAATCCGCTATTAACGAAAAAATGCGTATTCAAAAATTACAAGAAGAAATCGACAAACATACTGACAATCAAAAGGTTGTAGCTCAAGTTAACGATGTAGCAGAAGCCGTTGAAAGAATGACAGGTATCCCTGTATCTCAAATGGGTGCATCCGATATTGAACGCTTGAAAGATATGAAATCTCGTTTACAAGCTCATGTCATCGGCCAAGATAAAGCAGTAGAAGCTGTATCTAAAGCTATTCGTCGTAACCGTGCAGGCTTTGACGAAGGTAACCGTCCAATCGGGAGCTTCTTATTCGTAGGTCCTACTGGTGTTGGTAAAACAGAATTGGCTAAACAATTAGCACTTGATATGTTTGGTAACAAAGATGCTATCATCCGCTTGGATATGTCCGAATACAGCGACCGCACAGCGGTTTCTAAATTGATTGGTGCTACAGCTGGTTATATTGGTTACGAAGATAACTCCAACACATTGACTGAACGCGTTCGTCGTAATCCATACTCCATCGTATTGTTCGACGAAATCGAAAAAGCAGATCCTCAAGTTATTACATTACTTCTTCAAGTATTGGACGATGGTCGCTTAACAGATGGTCAAGGTAACACAGTAAACTTCAAAAATACTGTTATCATTGCTACATCCAACGCAGGCTTTGGTTATGGTAGCGATAATGATGATGAAAACAAAGTTGATGTAATGGACCGCATTGCTCCATTCTTCCGTCCAGAATTCTTGAACCGTTTCAATGCTGTTATTGAATTTAATCAATTGAGCAAAGAAGATTTGAAGAAAATCGTTGATTTGATGCTCGACCAAGTTAACAAAACTTTGGCTAAAAAACAAATTACCTTAGATGTAACTGACGCAGCTAAAGATTTGTTGATGGAACAAGGTTACGATAAAACTATGGGCGCTCGTCCATTACGCCGTGTTATCGAATCCGAAATTCGTGATAATGTAACAGACTACTACTTGGATCACATCGATGCGAAACACTTGTTGGCTGATGTTGTAGATGGTCACATCGTGATAAGCGACAAGGATGCTGCTAACACATCCGATGCTAAATCCGATGATGACAAATCTGCAGAAGACAGCAAACAAGCTGATGATGCTGCATCCAAGGACAATAAATAATCGGTAGGCTATTGCCCCTTTCATTGAATCCCTTACAACTCTCTCCATATACATGAATATAACAATAGTCCTATTGATTGTGAAAGCACTCGACATTACGTCGAGTGCTTTTTTGCGTTATTACATGAATTTTGTATACATGACAAAAATCATTGATAACGTATCAATATATTTTGTATAATCATGTTACTATATTCTATAGAATTTAAAGAAAAGATGAAGAATATAAGGGAAATTAGAATATAAGGAAAACTAAGCATATAAGAAAGATGAAGAACGAGAGGAGCATAGTGATGTCACATTATATAGATTTAAATAGCGATTTAGGTGAAAGCTTTGGCAATTACACATTGGGCATGGATAGTGAGGTGTTAAATCACGTCACTAGTGCCAATGTGGCTTGTGGTTGGCATGCCAGCGATCCTCTCATCATGGAGGCCACCGTTAAGATGTGTAAAGAGAAGGGCATAGCCGTAGGGGCCCATCCGGGATATCCTGATTTAATGGGATTTGGGCGCCGCAAGATGGCGGTGAGTCCTGATGAGGCACGGGCGTATATGATCTACCAACTCGGTGCGTTGCAAGGATTTTGCAATCAGTACGATGTAGAGTTGCAGCATATGAAATTACATGGTGCTTTTTATAACATGGCGTGTGTAACGTCGGAATTAGCTGATGCGGTATTAGATGGTTTACAAGCGGTCAATCCCAATGTTCGCGCTATGGTGCTCAGCGGTAGTTATATAGCCAAAGAGGCGGAGCGACGAGGTATTCCTGTGATTCAAGAGGTTTTTGCAGACCGAGGTTATACAGAGGAAGGCACCTTGGTGCCCCGTACGGAAGAGGGGGCTTTCGTAAAAGACCCACAAGAGGCATTAGAACGAGTGCTCATGATGGTGCAAGAAGGCAAGGTCGTAACAAATACGGGCAAAACAATCGATATTGCAGCCGATTCCGTATGCGTCCATGGCGATAATGCAAAAGCGATAGCTTTCACAAAGTATATTCGTGAAGGCCTTACTAAAGCCGGTGTCGTGGTAGCGAATTTTCAGAATCGATAGATTACAATCGATTGTATAAGAATAGATAGAATCAGAATAGATAAAAGGAGTCAGTATGAAACCGATTACAGGTAAAGCGAGGTTATCTGTCCTCTTAGGGGCAGCATTTTTGATGGCCACGTCGTCCATTGGGCCAGGATTTATGTTACAAACGGCGGCGTTTACAGGCCAGTTACAGGCGGATTTTGCGTTCGCCATTGTGGTGTCCGTTATTTTCTCCATCATTGCACAGCTCAATGTGTGGACCATCATCGGCGTATCCCAAATGCGGGGCCAAGACATTGCGAATAAGGTATTGCCAGGGCTTGGTTACTTCGTAGCGTTCTTGATTTCCCTTGGAGGCCTTGCGTTCAATATCGGCAACATTGGAGGCGCGTCCATGGGCCTTAACATCGTATTCGGTATCGATACGACGACGGCAGCAGCTATCAGTGGTATCTTGGGTATTTTATTATTTGCGTCCCCTAAAATGGGTGGCGTTCTCGATAATACGGCGAAGGTGTTGGGCACAGTGATGCTCGTACTCATCGGTTATGTAGCGTTTTCTACTAATCCTCCTGTAGCAGAGGCCGCAACCCATGCCCTTGTGCCAACCAATTACCCTTGGCTAGCTACGATTACCCTTATCGGCGGTACCGTAGGTGGGTACATTACATTCTCCGGCGGCCATCGCTTGATTGATGCGGGCATTACTGGCCGTGAACATTTAAAAGATGTGCGTCGCGCTGCCTTCATGGGCATGTCCGTAGACGCCATCGTTCGTATATTGTTATTCTTAGCCGTACTCGGCGTAGTATCCATGGGCTTTGCGTTAGATCCAAAGGACCCAGCAGGTTCTGCCTTCTTACTCGGCGCTGGTGAAATCGGCCATAAATTATTCGGTATTGTATTCTTCTGCGCTGCGTTGACATCTGTTGTGGGTGCTGCCTATACATCGGTATCCTTCCTTAAAACCTTGTTCAAGGTGGTGGAACGGTATGAAAAATTGACCATCATGGCATTCATTTTCGTGTCCACATGCATTCTTATCTTTATTGGTAAACCAGCTACGCTGTTAATCGTGGCGGGCTCTGTGAATGGTTTGATCTTGCCTGTTACCTTAGCCGTTATGTTATTGGCAACGCGTAAGACGAATATCGTAGGGGACTATAAGCACAATCCGGTTCTATTCTACACCGGTTGGATTGTCGTGCTTGTGACCGCTTATATCGGTGTTACATCCTTGCAAGGTATTGCAAAATTATTAGGTTAGGGGGCACGTATGAATCCCACAATTTCTCCGGTTGGGGATAGTGCTATCTCCATCGAATTTGGTCAAGTTATTGACCCTAAGATTAATCAGCGTATCCGTCAGACCGTGGCGGGTATTGAAAGCCTTCATTTAGAGGGAATTATTGAGATAGTGCCCACCTATTGTGCGCTTCTCATTCAGTATGATGCATTGCGTTACACCTATGCTGAGCTGTGCCGCATTCTTGAACCTATATGTATGCAGCCTATTAGGACTGATGAAAGTGAACTGGTGACGGTCGTAGAAATACCGACCGTCTATGGTGGTGAATTTGGCCCAGACCTTGGATTTATAGCTTCTCATAATCACTTAACCGAGGCCGATGTGGTGAGCATTCATAGCAGTACGGATTATCTCGTGTATATGATGGGCTTTATTCCAGGCTTTACGTATCTGGGTGGCATGGACCCGCGCATCGCTACACCTCGTTTGTCCTCACCTCGCACGCATATTCCGGCAGGATCCGTAGGCATCGCGGGTGAGCAGACTGGCACCTATCCATCGGATTCTCCTGGAGGCTGGCAAATTATAGGACGCACGCCTCTGTCCATGTACGATGAGTCGCGAGAACAGGCGGCTCTTCTCAAGGCTGGCGATTATGTGCGGTATGTTCCTATTGATGAAAGTGCGTTCCACTGTATTAAGAAATTGGGCACTTCTTTTAAGCCCGTTGTACATCATGTAAAGGTAGGTGACCTCCGTGGTGGCAAGTGAATATAAGAATGCGTCATTTGAGGTGGTCTCGCCTGGTATGATGACCACTGTGCAAGACGGAGGGCGCGTAGGCTTTCAACAATATGGTATGCCCGTGGCCGGTCCTATGGATGGTGAAAGTTATGCTATCGGCCAAGCCCTCGTAGGAAATACGACGCCCGTAGGGGCTTTGGAGTGCACTGTCCTCAGCCCTACGCTGAAGGTGAAAGGCACATGCATTGTTGCTTTCACAGGCGCCGACATGAGGCCTACCATTAATAATGTTGAGGTGCCACGGTACATTCCCTTTGTCTGTCATGACGGCGATGTCATCTCTGGCAGCTTTAGCCAATGTGGGGTGCGCATGTATATTTCCTTCGCTGGCGGCATCGATGTACCAGAAATCAATGGCAGCGTAGCGACACATACAAAGGCGAATATCGGTGGATTTGAGGGCCGTCCTCTAGCAGCGGGCGATGAAGTACGTTTGAAGGACTGCAGCCACGATACTATCATCTGCGACTATATTAGAGAATCAAATCATTTATTTAATACAGTCCTATTTAATCGGGGCGGTCGTGAATGTCACGAACCGCTACGAGTTGTACTGGGCTCGCAAGCTAAGTGTTTTACAGAAACAGGTATCCATAATTTTAGCAGTGAACTTTATACATTGACCATCCAATGCGACCGCATGGGATTTAGATTAGATGGAGCTCCTGTTGAACACATCGACGGCGCCGATATCATATCGGATGGCGCTGTGTTTGGGTCCATTCAAGTCCCGTCTGATGGGAATCCAATCATCCTCATGGCAGATCGGCAAACGACGGGGGGCTATACAAAAATCGGTAGTGTTATTACGGCCGATTTACCTAGACTGAGTCAATTGCCTATTGGGGATGGAATTATCTTTGATATTGTATCTGTGGAAGAGGCACAAGAGATTTATAGGGCATATATGCAAAATTTGCATAGCAAAATTCGGCTAGCTTTTGTACAAAGTACATTTGTATTTTCTGTACGAAAAACATCTGTTAGTGAAGTATGAATTGATGAAGGCATACTCACTATGTATATCTATCGGTTATGCCGTAAATCCTGAGCTTACAAATATGACGTTCGTTACATTTAAGGATACTGCGACTGGCAATACAACGGTAATGAATGGTAACGGTATTACCATTACACCAGCATTAACCATAATATGGTTAATGCCAGTGTAACTCATAAATTTGGTTACAGCCCAGAAAAAAATATTCCAGATCGTTACAAAGCAGGCCCTATTAGCTCTGTGTATGTAATGCAAGATGAAGTATCTAGCCTTAAAAAAATGCAGAACAAAAATATGTTATCGCAGATCAAGCGGCTCGTCTTACTACGTTAGAAGCTGAGAACGAACAACAACGTCGTGAATTAGCAGAAACGAAGAAGGGCTTAGATGATTTGAAAGCAGCGGTAGATAAATTGTTAGCATCCAAAGGCTAAGCAATAAATAATTGATAATAAAAATCAAGTTTTAAAGATACAATAATCTTGGAATAAAATAAAGAATCCTCTTAACTACGATACTTATACATTGTTAGGTATAAGATGTATGCAAGAGGGTTCTTTGCATTTTTGATATAAGTTATTAGTTAAATTGCATAACATATGAATGACGTCTCATATTTTATATGATATAATACGGTAATATTATGGAAGGTTTAATATAATCTCTTTGGGGTTATTATGGGGAGTCATTATGTTAACATCATTACAACGCTGGTTCTCAGTAGATACCATATTACCGATGAAGGATCGACTGGGACCGGTAGATACTACAAAAAACTTATATAATAAATACTTGAAAATTGCTTGGCCTGCGACCTTACAAGGACTCATGATGCAGTTGATGACTGCCATTGATTTGGCTATGGTAGGCTCCTTGGGTGCCTCTGCACTGGCTTCTGTAGGTATCATGGGACAACCAGAAATGGTTATGCTCGTCATTTGCCGGGCCTTATCGATTGCAGTAACCGCAATTATTGCCCGCCGTCATGGTGAAGGTGATGTAGATGGCATGAATGCAGTGCTCAAGCAATCGATTCTACTGAACTTTTTAATTTATATTCCATTGCTTGCCATATGTTTATTTAATTTAGAGCATATTTTGCGATTTACCGGCGCAGAGGATGGGTATATTGAAACGGCTGTTTGGTATGGTCGATTCATTGTCATGAGCCTTGTGTTCCAGTCCTTTAGTCAAATTGTAGGGGGCGCCCTCATCGGGTATGGCAATACAAAGGTTATCTTTAAATCCAATGTGGTGGGGAATATCTTAAATACGATTATGAATTTCTTCTTAATCTATGGTATTGCCTTTTTCCCAGAATTTGGTGTCATGGGGGCCGGTATTTCGACGCTCATCAGTAGTGCCGTTATCGCAGCATTGTTATTGCGTGCTATTTCGCAACATATCAAGACGGGTCTCACCTTATTGCATCCGTCAAAATGGCGCTTTGAGCGTTCCGTACTTCATACGGTGTTCCACGTAGGGGGCAGCTCCTTAGGGGAACAGTTCTTTGAACGTTTTGGTATGTATACATATACTATGATTGTGGCATCCCTTGGTGCCGTACCGTTGGCTGCACATTATGTGTGTATGAACTTGATGGATATATTCTATTACTTCGCCATGGGCCTTGGCTTTGCCGGCGCCTCTCATACAGGTCAAAACTTGGGTCATAAACGGTCGGATTTAGCGAAGGCTTTTGGTCGTATCGGTGCTCGCATGGGACTCTTTGTAGGATTTGTTAGCGGCCTTATATTCGTTAGTGCAGGCCATTTGCTTGTACAAGCCTATACTCGTGAAAGTGAGGTTGTCACACTTGCTACAGCGTTGATGGGCATCATGGCTATCGCTGCTTTTCCTCAAGCATTACAACAGGTCTTTGCTGGGGTCTTGAAAGGTGCAGGTGATACTTTTTATATCATGAAGTATTCATTAATTAGCGTTGCCATTATTCGCCCAATCATTACTTATGTGCTATGTATTACATTAGGTCTAGGCTTATATGGGGCATGGATTTCTCTATGTTTAGATCAATCATTACGGCTTATTTGTGCCTATATACGATTTATTGGTGGCTCATGGCAGCATAAGGTGGTATAAGTATATTGAAAATTTTAAAATGGTTTACGAAAAATTTATTAATTTATACTTGATTAGAAAATGTTGATAGGATAAAATATAAATGTGGAATAAATAATACGTTGGGGAACGTGTTATTTACAATAATTATCAATTTCACGTATATATGTAAGGGATATATATGAATATAAAGAGGCATCGGCCAGTAGTGGTCGATGCCTCTTTTATATGTATACGCACATGACTAAGCCCCAGATAGACTGAGGCTGTAGTATGTTTATAAGATTAATTATAAACTATTGCTTTCTAACCATGCGGTCATAGCTTTTTTGCCTGTAGCAGGTAGGGATTCGGAGAAGGTTTGTGCATCTTTTCGTCTCTCTATATATTTTGAGTGCGATAAGATGGACTTTTGTGTTATACTAAATCTATTAGAAATACTACTGTACATATGCAATCTGATAGTTGTCATATAGCGTTCATTTACATTGTGTACAATACTTACCATGTGTTTAGTAAAAGTGAGTTATTAGTATGGAAAAATTTAAATATTATAAGGAGCTTATCGGTGCGATAATCCTGGCAGGTCTTATGATATTGGTAGCCTTGCGCATTAGCGATATAGCATCGGGCATCGATGCATTGATAACGGCTTTTGTACCGCTTATCGTAGGTGCCTGCATGGCCTTTGTCCTCGATATTCTTGTCGTCCGCTATGAATGCTGGCTTTGGCCACGTATCGAATCGGGGTGGCGGTATAAGATTCGGCGTCCGTTGAGTATTATCCTATCCTTTGTGACGATTAGTCTCATCGTGTACTTTATTGCTCGTATGGCTGTGCCGCAGTTAGTGCATTCTATTACACTTATCGTATCCGCAGCACCGCAGCTATATCTAGACTTTCAACAATGGATTTACCATTTAAGTGATACCATGCCATTGGCCTCGAATCCTACGATATTAAATACATTGAATGGTGAAAGTGTAGTTAACTACACTCGTGAATGGGGGACCAAGGGTGGCACCTATGTGGTGAATACGATGGGCACTATCCTATCGTGGACCGTAAATATTGCATTAGGTCTTATCTTTGCTATTTACATGCTACTGGATAAGGAACGCCTTATGTCGCAAGGCAAGCGCATTTTGAAAGCCTATGCATCTGATACGTGGGTGAATCGCGTAACCTATGTGGCCAAGGTTGCTGTTCAAACATTTAGTAGTTTCTTTGTAGGACAGTTTATCGATGCCTTGATCTTAGGTATTATGGTGGGCGTTACATTATGGATTTGTAACATCTCCTATGCTACGACCATTGCCTGTGTTATTGGTCTCACTGGTTTAATTCCATTAGTGGGTATATATGTAGGCGGCTTGATGGGAGCAGTTATATTGCTTACCATTAGCCCTATGGATGCGTTGATTTACATCATTATTCTAGAAGTTTTGCATCAAATTGAAAGCAATGTGATTTATCCAAAAATCGTAGGTAATTCTGTAGGGTTGCCTGGGTTATGGGTATTTGCCGCTGTTATCATAGGCGGTAGTTTGATGGGCGTTACAGGTATGATTATAGGCGTGCCGCTAGTAGCCACCTGCTATAAATTACTGATGACCGACGTTGAAGAACGTTTAGCCTCTAATGAAGGCTTATAGCGTTTTATGGCTGTAATATAAATTAAAATACAAGTTTGTAGAATCCGTTTACTATTGGGAGGATTATAATGAATAAAAAATTACTATCTTTGGTTATGACTGGCGTGTTGGCCGTTGGTGTTTTTTCCGTAGCCACACCGTATGAAGTACAAGCGCGTAAGACTAAACCAGAAACAAGCACAGATATTACGATTAAACGTGCACCTGGTCAATCTGTGGTTATGACAATGAGTGAAATTGGTACGATTTTCCAAAATCGTTTCCCTAATGCAGCGTTGCACTCTGTAGAATTGAATTCCAATGATTTGGCCTATGCTTATAAAGTAACTGGATATAGTAAATATCACGAATACAAAATGAAGATAGATATCATCACTGGCAATCAATCCGATATGAGTGAAGGTGGCAAACCTAAACGCGTTATTGGTGAAATCTTCAACAAAGATAAAGTTATCGAACCATCTCAAGCAGAAGCGGCTGCTAAGGCGCAATTAGGTGCAGATGCTGTTATGAAGGGCTGGAAGGTTGAAGCTCATAATGGTAAAGTTAATTACTATGTAACAATGCATCAAAATGGTAAGAAAACAGTCGTAACTGTTGATGGTAATACAGGTGCTTACATTGAACAAAGTAAAGCAACAAAATTACCTCCAGAACCAGATCAAGGTTTTGACAAACGCCGTACGAACCTCGTATGGGGCCATGACATCGTTATGGATAAAAAATAATATAAAATAAGCCTCACCATCTCAATTAGATTGAACCGACCTCCTTAACGTTAAGATTTTTGGTCTAACATTAAGGGGGCGGTTCAAAAGAGAAGGTGAGGCTTTTCTTTTGTAAAAAGGAGGGAGTTAATATCTAATGATGTTGACTCCCTATTTCATTTGTTAGGTACAATCGATTACCAACGGTTTTCGTAGTACACTTGTGTCCACATAATAACCTCGATAAGAGATGGATGTGGACTCATTGTTTCACCTACGGTGATTACGGATTTAGGATCCATGTTGCGCATAATACCCTTTTTACGCAATAGTTTTGTGCGCTCTGATGCGATTTCTTCATTGATGGCTGTCAATGGGGTTACACCGCTGTTCATAAGGTTAACGTATGGTTGGAATAGGATAGAGGCTTGTGGTCCGATTACGTGAATACCAAGGATATGGTTTGTATCTTTGTCGACCACGATTTTTACAAAGCCGTCGTTTACATCACCAGGATTAATGCCCATAGCATAGCCTTTGGCAGTAGAGGAGTAGAAGTTTTTGCCTACGCCTACATTGTAACCAGCTTTAATTGCTTCTGCTTCGGTAAGACCTACGCTACCGATTTCAGGATAGGAGAAGGTAACCTTTGGCAACACGTCGTAGCGCGCCCAACGGAAATCTGCTTCATTTTTGGCAAAGTATAGATTATGTGCAATGATATCCGCTTCGTAGTTTGCGCGATGACGGAATGCAGGTTCGCCGTTCACATCGCCTAACGCATAGATGCCGTCCACAGATGTTTCAAGAAACTCGTTTGTTTTGATCCAGCCCTTTGGCCATGTTTCAATACTTGTACTTTCAAGGTGTAACTCTTCGGTAGCAGGGCGGATGCCAGCGGCTACAAGAATTTCTTCCACCTTAGTTTCTGTGATTTCACCAGTGCTACGATCTTTAGTGACTACAACTTTAAGACCATCTTCTTGACGAATCTCTACAGTATCTTGATTTAGAATCACGTTGATACCGCGTTTTCTATAGTTGTTAAGGAGATGTTCAGACATATCTGCATCTTCTTTTGGTACCAGGCGTACATTATGCTGAATAATTGTTACGTCAGTGCCGGCAGAGTCAAATACATGAGCGAACTCTACGCCAATGGGACCAGCGCCTAAGACGGCAAGGGATTTGTATGGTTGTTTAGGGAACTTGTCGCCAAAGAGGCTTTCACTAGAAAGATAACCAGCCTCTTGTAAACCAGGTACATTTGGTATATTACTATAACCACCGGTACCAAGAACGATGGTAGGGGCCGTAATTTCTACGATGCCAGAACCATCGTTGAGGTGGATATTCATTACTTTATTGGATACGAAGCTAGCGGCACCGCGGTATACGTCTACATTGTCATATGCATTGTAGTAATCGTAGATACCGGCGGATTCATCAATTTTGTGCCATGTACGTTTGGAAACGATATCCCAATCCATCGTCGCTTCGCTAACATTGACGCCGATTTTACCGAACTCTTTTACCTCTTGTACAGCGTTAGCAGCTGTTACCATAACCTTTGTAGGAATACAACCGCGTGTTAAGCAGGTACCGCCAAATTTACCTTTTTCTATAATGGCCACTTTTTGGCCTTTTTTGATAGCTGCATCAGCTACGATAGTTGCGCCGCCTGTGCCAACTACAATAATATCGTATTGTTTCATGTTGATTCCTTTCTATATATATCTAGTAATAGTTATTATCATTAAGTATATTATACCATTACATTGAAAATAATCAATATAGCAAAAATATTGTTTTTATTATTGGTGAAAGCTGGCGCAAGGGGAAATTTTTACAAAAAGAAAAGACGACCCCATGGATCGTCTTGTTCTATATACTGTTTTAATCCCAGTTTTCGTTGTAACCGCGTTTGGCATAGTCTGCTGTGGCAGTGAATAGAATATCTGTACTGGAATTGAGAGCTGTTTCTGTGGAGTCTTGTAACACACCGATGATGAAACCAACGCCTACTACTTGCATAGCCACATCGTTGGAGATACCAAATAGGGAACATGCTAACGGAATGAGGAGCAAGGAACCGCCTGCTACACCAGAAGCACCGCAAGCGCCGATAGTAGCGATAACAGATAAAAGGATAGCTGTAGGTACATCCACGATGATGCCCAATGTATGAGCAGCAGCCAATGTCATAACAGTAATTGTAATTGCAGCACCGCCCATATTGATAGTCGCACCCAATGGAATGGATACGGAATACATATCAGGGTTAAGTTTCAAACGTTTAGCCAAGTCAAGGTTGACAGGAATGTTGGCTGCGGAGCTACGTGTAAAGAATGCGTAGATAGCAGATTCGCGCAAACATTTGAACACTAATGGATATGGGTTACGGCGTAAGTAGATGAAGGATAAAAGTGGATTGATTACTAAGGCTACGAAAATCATAGAGCCTAAGAGTAATACGAGAAGTTGGAAGTAGCTGATAAGTGCTTCGATACCATTTGTTGCAATGGAATCAGCCACGAGGCCCATGATACCAAGAGGTGCGAAGCGGATGATCCAACCTACTACAGTCGTAATTGCTTGAGAGATAGATTCCATTACTTCTTTTGTATTCATAGGTGCATGACGTAGCGCACCACCGATGATAAGAGCCCAGCCTAAAATGCCGATGTAGTTAGCGGACATTAATGCTTTCACAGGGTTATCAACGATATTTTTGAGTAATGTTTTCATGACTTCCGCAATGCCTTGTGGAGGTGCTGCATCAGCTGCACTAGCTGCTAGATGCAATGTAGTTGGAAAGAACCAGCTCACAAGTACGGCAAGTGCGGCGGAAAGGAACGTACCCAATAGATAGAGTGTAATTACGGAGCCCATACCTGTTTTTTGTCCGGAGCGATGTTTACTAATCGCCGCGATAACTAAGAAGAATACAAGGATTGGTGCGATACCTTTGAGGGCACCAACAAATAATACCCCTAATAGCGATAATTCGTTTGCAATATCAGGGACATAGAGAGCCGTCAAAATACCAATAATCATACCGATGATGATTTGTTGGATGAGGCTGACTCTATTAATGGATTTCATAAATCGATTCATAATAGACTCCAATACTTAATTAGACTACATAAAACAATGAATTCTGTCGTTTATCGAAGAGAAATAATAAATCCTCATAGAAAAGACATATGTCATTATACAACGAACATTATTATAATTCAATAGATAAATGCTAATTATATGATGCGTTTTTTCTATGTGAACATTTTGTAATTCTTTGTATATATAGTATATATATTAGAATCGTTCTAAGTTCTAGAATGTCATCGTTGGTTATGGTATACTGTCAACATGTGATATTCTTGATTATGAAAGTGGGTACCATGAATACTAAAGAATTTAACACGTATGAAGACAAAGAACAATTTGTGCAAGGTGTATTTTCTAATATTGCCAAACATTATGATTTGATGAACACATTGCTCAGCTTTGGGCAAGATTATTTCTGGCGTAAGTTCGCCGTTAAAGAAATGAATATTGGACCTTATCAACATGTGCTGGATGTAGCTTGTGGTACTTGTGTATTTACAAAGGAAGTATTGCGTCAAGAACCGACTTTGACAGTAGAAGCATTAGACTTTAATGCAGAAATGTTAGAGCAAGGTCGTGAGCGTATGGCTCAAGCGGATCTGTTAGACCAAGTGAATTTGGTTCAAGGCGATGCGATGGCTTTGCCTTATGCGGACAATACATTTGATGCGGCTATGAGTGGCTTTGCAATGCGTAATGTACCTGATATTAAACAAGTGCTATCCGAAATGCAACGCGTTGTAAAACCAGGCGGCAAGGTGGTAGTCTTGGAATTGGCTAAGCCAAGTGCATTTGGGTTTAAGCAATTATATAATTTCTACTTCTCCTATATATTACCTATTATAGGTAAATTGAGTAAGGATAATTCTTCCTATGCCTGGTTGCCTGAATCGTTGCGTCGCTATCCTCATCAAAGCGAAATCTTAGAAATCTGGAAATCTCTAGGTTATGAAAATGCTACCTATACTGAATTAACTGGTGGCATTGTGGCAGTTCACGAAGGTGTTGTGCCAGAATCCACTACAAAATAATACAAAAATAAAGACCGTATAACATAGTTAGTATCGTATGTTATACGGTCTTTTGTTATGTTTGTTGTTTGAAAGTGATTGATTATAGACCATAGTCGATTATGTTGCTAAAACGTAATGGACATAGCATGTAACTAACAATCTATAAACAATAGTTGTTATTGTAGATAGTATACAATATCTGCATCTTGAGATACGATTAACGATCCTTTTTCAACAGGTGTAGAAGTGCTAAGATTTGCAGCAAGCATTTTGGCACTGCGATAATAGCCTTGGTCGAATGTACTTGTTTCTGTGTTGCTAATGTTTACAGTTTTTACAGGACCTAAGGTGCGGCCTAGAGCAGCAGCAATTACCTCAGCCTTGTGTTGACCGTTTTGGATGGCTTCTGTAGTTAAAGAATCGGATAATTGTTGAGATGGGTCATTTTGGAATGAAAGACTGTTTATGTCATTTGCGCCAGCGTTAACAGCTGCGTCTACGACCTTGCCTACACTATCTAAGTTGTTGATTTTAACCGTTACAAGATTGGATACTCTATATCCTGTATTAACGCGTTTACCCTCTTGGTAATCATTAGTAGGACTAACTGAAATATTAGACGTGTAAACATCTTTTTTTGCAACATTTAAATTTGAAAGTCTGCTAATAAGGTCGCTCATGATGCGATCATTATTTGACTTAGCGGCGTTGATATTTGTGTTTTCACTTGTAATGCCTAGTGTGAGTATTGCATAGGTAGGCGCTACAGAGCGAGAAGCCTGACCTGTAACATGGATTTCAGATGTATCAAAAGATCCTTGTGGTGCTGCAAAGCTAGCTGTAGCAAGAGACGCACATATAGCAGCCAAAGCAACTGTTTTAGTGAATAGGCGTTTTGAGAATTTCATATATCTCTCCTTATATAGTATTAATAGAACGGGGAAGAACACCCCCGTTGAGATATGACATGTAGATCTTCGTAAGTATAGTATAAATAGAAGGGGTAGAGATACCTCGCATTAAGACATTACATGTATATCGTCATAAGTTAAGTATATTGTACAAAATAGATTGTGTAAAATCAATATATTTTATTGAAAATGAGTCAAAAGTGAAATTTTGTAAAAATGAGAATTAGGGGTTGCGTAGGTATGTGGTTTGTACTATAATAACCATACAGTCGTTGAGGCGACTGTTTCTTAATGAGGAAATACTAGATGATATCTAGATTCTTTGTTAGTTGTTTTAGAATTTTTATGTAAATCCCTTATATAGAGATATTACAAAATTCTAAAAAAGATTATAAAAAGTGCTTGACACTGAATGGTCAACATGTTATTATAATCTAGTCGCCAGTTGGTGAAACACTTCAAACGAAAGTGCTTCGGAGCTAGACAATATCTGGTCTAACTGGTACAGATCTTTGAAAACTGAACAATGATAGGTAATCAATCATATGATTGAACATATGCCAGAGTGTGGGTTTTGACAAAGTCAAAACCAACCATAATTCAAAGTTACTTAAATGTAACGACAACACATAATGAGCTATTCAAATAGCTTCAAGATATCTTGGAGAGTTTGATCCTGGCTCAGGACGAACGCTGGCGGCGTGCTTAACACATGCAAGTCGAACGAAGAGCGATGGAAGCTTGCTTCTTTCAATCTTAGTGGCGAACGGGTGAGTAACGCGTAATCAACCTGCCCTTCAGAGGGGGACAACAGTTGGAAACGACTGCTAATACCGCATACGATCCAATCTCGGCATCGAGACTGGATGAAAGGTGGCCTCTATTAATAAGCTATCACTGAAGGAGGGGATTGCGTCTGATTAGCTAGTTGGAGGGGTAACGGCCCACCAAGGCGATGATCAGTAGCCGGTCTGAGAGGATGAACGGCCACATTGGGACTGAGACACGGCCCAGACTCCTACGGGAGGCAGCAGTGGGGAATCTTCCGCAATGGACGAAAGTCTGACGGAGCAACGCCGCGTGAGTGATGACGGCCTTCGGGTTGTAAAGCTCTGTTAATCGGGACGAATGGTTCTTGTGCGAATAGTGCGAGGATTTGACGGTACCGGAATAGAAAGCCACGGCTAACTACGTGCCAGCAGCCGCGGTAATACGTAGGTGGCAAGCGTTGTCCGGAATTATTGGGCGTAAAGCGCGCGCAGGCGGATTGGTCAGTCTGTCTTAAAAGTTCGGGGCTTAACCCCGTGATGGGATGGAAACTGCCAATCTAGAGTATCGGAGAGGAAAGTGGAATTCCTAGTGTAGCGGTGAAATGCGTAGATATTAGGAAGAACACCAGTGGCGAAGGCGACTTTCTGGACGAAAACTGACGCTGAGGCGCGAAAGCCAGGGGAGCGAACGGGATTAGATACCCCGGTAGTCCTGGCCGTAAACGATGGGTACTAGGTGTAGGAGGTATCGACCCCTTCTGTGCCGGA
>SKDY01000107.1_pt1 | contig 72829 bp, 57 predicted proteins | sample 4826591 | NCBI WGS metagenome assembly SKDY01 (sample SAMN11008823, study PRJNA524170) | human gut metagenome | biome: Human fecal sample; material: Feces; isolation source: fecal sample from pouch patient p10, p22 | host: Homo sapiens | place: Israel: Tel-Aviv | collected 2016-06-15 | reverse complement strand
AAACTATCTCTCTCCCCTAATCCTCAAAACAGTGTATCGACCTAAATGTTACATGTAATATGTAATATGTAATATTTTAGAGAATCTTGGGCAAAGGTTTTTCATCTGTGAGTTTAATTCATATCAGTTTACATGGCAATTTGAGATAGATTACATTGCTTTCTGAATCAAATCAGGCCGTAGAATGACTTGAATTGCGAGGTGATTCAATGTAAGTTGAAACGCCATGTGATGAAACCTCATTTTGTCTTATCCCGAGCAGGATGAGTTTTTGTGTGCGTTTATAGTGTTCTTTTTCTTGCACATGTTCTTTGTAAACGGTCTCTTTTGTGGGTGCAAACAGGCGTCTTATTCTCTTTAACCTCTGTTAACTCACGCGGAAACCTTCTTTTTATGGTTTTCTTCATATGATGTTTTATCTTTGCAAAAGATACCTGTTAAAATGTCTCTCCTTATTCATTGAAGAAAAGGTAAAGCGACTCATGGTAAATCTGTTGATTAATATTGTTATAATTTAACTCTCTCTCTTGGAAATATAGGTTGCTTTTTGGGGTGAGTGTATGAAGCGAAAATGGCAAATGTGGGGTGGTGATGTTGGACGTGTTTTATGAAGAAATATGCACTCTGATTAAACGGTTTTTGGTTTTAGGCGTCTAACTTATCAGACTTTTATATTAGAATAAACGAAATGAGAAGAATAATTGCAGTCTTGTTTTTGACAATCACATGGACGGTCTGTCTTGCACAAAGTCGCCAGATAAGTGGGACGCTTTCAGATAAAGACACCAAGGAAGCATTGGCGCTGACAACTGTCCAGCTGCTTCGGGTTAAGGACAGTTCATTTGTGGCGGGTGCCATTTCTGACAATAATGGTAGGTTTTCAGTGAAAGCGCCTGGCGATGGAAACTTCCTTGTTCGGATTACGAGCGTGGGTTATAAAACCGTTGTCAAGCATGCAGATATCAGAGGTGGGAAAGATGTGGATTTGGGAATGATATTTGTCAGTGCTGATGCCGTGATGCTGAAAGGGGCAACCATTACGGGACAGGCCACTAAAGTGTCGCTGAAAGAAGATACTTTCATCTATAATGCATCGGCATTCAGAACTCCAGAAGGTTCTACGATAGAAGAGTTGGTGAAGCGTTTGCCGGGTGCACAGGTCAGTGATGACGGAAAGATTACGATAAATGGCAGGGAGGTTAAGAAGATTCTTGTTGAAGGAAAAGAATTCATGGCAGGTGACACGAAGACTGCTTTGAAGAACATTCCTGTCTCAGTTATCAATAAAATCAAGGCCTATGATCAGAAGAGTGATATGGCAAAAGTCACTGGCATAGATGATGGTGAAGAAGAAGCTGTGCTTGATTTCGGCATGAAACCAGGTATGAACAAGGGAGTGTTTGGCAATGTTGATTTGGGCATTGGCACTGATCATCGTTATGCGGAGAAAGCCATGGGCAGTTATTTCAATGATAAGAATCGTTTCATGGTGTTTGCAAATGCCAATAACATCAATGACAAGGGTTTTCCTGGTGGAGGCTTTCATGGTTTCGGTAGTGAATTACAGGGGCTTAATGCTTCAAAGATGCTTGGTGTGAACTATAACTTTGAATTGAAGGACAAACTGCAACTCGATGCATCTCTGCGTTGGAATCATTCTGACGGAGATGTGAATGCAATTGGCTCTGTTGAGAATTTTGTCAGTAAGGTTGGTGCTTTTTCCAACAGCAATAAGTTCACTTTGTCGCGCAGTGATTCGTGGGAGGGGCGTCTGCGTCTGGAATGGAAGCCCGATACGATGACGAATATTATGTTTCGGCCACAGTTCAGTTATGCCAACAGTGATAATCTCACAAGTAATCTCTCGGCCTCATTCAATGCCGACCCTTATCTCTATGTGGTCAATCCGCTGGCTGCCGAGTCTATTGCAAAACTCGATGCAGAGGGGCTGATGGTCAATAAGCGTGAGAACAGTGGCATCAGTAATAATGAGAATAAGAGCATAAAGGGTGTGCTCCAGTTTAATCGTAAGTTTGGAAGTCGGGGGCGTAATGTCACATTGCGTGTCGGTGGTAACTATGGAATGCGCGACAACCGTAATCTGTCGTTGAGCAATGTTCATCTTTATCAGGTGATGAATGCCATGGGGCTTGACTCTACCTATCAGAAAAACCGTTGGAAACTTATGCCAACAACGAACTATGGTTACAGCCTGCGCTTTGCTTATAGTGAACCAATCCTGCGGGCGATGTTTCTGCAATTCACTTATGAGTTCCAGTATAAGTACAGCAAGAGCGACCGCTCAACCTATGATTTCAGTAATTTGGGAGAAACATTTTTCAGCGGGCTACCACTGGAATATGGTGCATGGAATCATTATCTCTCGCGTCTGACAAATCCGCTTGAAAGTTATTATGACAATGATTTGAGTCGTTTTTCGGAGTATCGTAATTATATTCATGATTTTCAGTTGATGTTGCGCGTTATCCGTAAGAAGTATAATTTGAATGTCGGCGTGATGCTTCAGCCGCAGAAATCGGAATACAGACAGGATTATCAAGGGATTCATGTTGACACAGTACGCACGGTGACCAACTTCTCACCTACACTCGATTTCCGTTATCGTTTCAGCAAGGTGAGCAATTTCCGCATCAGCTATCGCGGTACTACTGCTCAGCCCAGCATGTCACAGCTTCTGGATATCACAGACGACAGTGACCCTCTGAATGTCTCAAAAGGTAATCCTGGCCTGAAACCTTCGTTTACCAACAACTTGAGATTATTTTACAATAATTATATAGAAAACAGGCAACGGGCAATCATGACTTTTGTGAACTATAGCACCACACATAACAGCATCAGTGACAAGGTGACCTATGATGAGAAGACGGGAGGGCGGACCATTCAGCCCGAGAACATCAATGGAAACTGGAATGTGATGGGGGCTTTCATGTTCAACACAGCTGTTGACTCTGCAGGATATTTCAATATCAACACCTTTACAAATGTGAACTATAATAATTATGTGGCCTATGCAGCTCAGAATGCCGGTTCGTCTTCTGTAAAGAATACAACCCGTTCCACGTCTTTGGGTGAACGGATAGAGGCCAGTCTGCGTAACAGTTGGCTTGAATTTGCTCTTGATGGCTCGCTGAACTATACACACAGTCGCAATCAGCTTCAGCAAAGAAGCAATCTTGACACATGGCAGTTTGCCTATGGAGGTTCGTTGAATGTCACGTTGCCATGGGGAATGTCGGTGGCAACAGACCTGCATAACAATTCACGTCGAGGTTACAGTGATGCCTCTATGAATACCAACGAACTGATATGGAACGCGCAGTTTTCTCAAGGATTGATGAAAGGAAAGCCTCTGACGATAAGTTTGCAGTTCTATGATATTCTTCATCAGCAAAGTAATTTCAGCCGTGTGGTCAATGCGCTCATGCGTAGTGATACGGAATATAACAGCATTTACAGCTATGCCATGCTCCATGTGGTCTATCGTCTGAACCTGTTTGGAGGAAAGGCTGCACCTAAGGGCATGCCTGGTCTGCCGATGGAAAGACCCGGGAGAAGAGGAGTCCCAGGTGGTTTCGTCAGACGGCCGATGTAATAATCAATGGTTCCGTTTGGTTTAGTGCGGTGGTTTTATAAAGTTACGAAAAAGGCACTCAATCATTGAGTGCCTTTTTATATTCTCATTGCAGATTTACTTCAAAGCCTGTTCAATGTCGGCAATAATGTCATCCACATTCTCAATGCCCACAGAGAGGCGGATTAAATCAGGGGCAATACCTGCATCTCGGAGTTGTTCATCGGTCAGCTGACGGTGAGTGTGGCTGGCTGGGTGTAGCACACAGGTGCGGGCGTCAGCCACATGGGTTACGATAGAAATGAAATCAAGGCGGTCCATAAATTGGATAGCATCCTCTCGTGAGCCCTTTAAGCCAAATGCAATGACACCACATGAACCCTTGGGAAGATATTTCTGTCCCAAAGCGTAATATTTATTCGAGGGCAGACCGCAATAGTTTACCCAAGCCACTTTCTCATTCTTTTCCAACCATTCAGCCACCTTTTGTGCATTGGAACAGTGTTGTTTCATGCGGAGGTGTAAAGTTTCGAGTCCTATATTGAGCAGGAATGAGTTTTGTGGTGCAGGAATACTTCCCAAATCTCTCATCAATTGACTGATGAGCTTGGTGAGGTAGGCCATTTTCCCAAAGGCTTTGGTGTAAATAAGGCCATGATAGCTTTCATCGGGAGTGGTCAGTCCATGAAACTTTTCACCATAGGCTTCCCAATCAAAGTTGCCGGAGTCTACGACTGCGCCTCCCACCTGCGTGGCGTGTCCGTCCATATATTTTGTCGTAGAGTGGGTCACAATGTCACAGCCCCATTCAAAAGGACGGCAGTTGATAGGCGTGGCAAATGTGTTGTCAACAATCAGTGGTACGCCATGCTTATGAGCTATTTTAGCAAAACGTTCGATATCAAACACGTTGCCTCCTGGATTGGATATTGTTTCGCCGAAAAAGCATTTTGTATTCGGTTTGAACGCAGCCTCTATCTTTTCATCATCCCATTCCGGGTCGATGAACGTGCATTCAATGCCCATTTTCTTTAGGGTAACGCCGAAAAGATTGAACGTTCCACCATAGATTGTGTTTGAGGTGATGAAGTGGTCGCCCGCCTCACAAATATTGAATACGGCATAGAAATTGGCAGCCTGTCCAGAAGAGGTGAGCACGGCTCCGATGCCTCCTTCAAGGGCTGCAATCTTCTTGGCTACTGCATCATTGGTGGGATTGGCCAAACGTGTGTAGAAATAGCCACTGTCCTCCAAGTCGAACAGGCGTGCCATTTGTTCACTGGTGTCATATTTGAACGTTGTGCTCTGATAAATCGGCAGCTGCTGAGGCTCCCCTTTTGTTGGTTTCCATCCGCCATGAATGCAGATAGTTTCAAGGCTTCTTTTCATATTATATCTGTTAATTTGTTTGATATCTGTTGGTAAAGTTAATCCATTTAGACGTGAAGTTCTCCGGCCAGAGAGCAGGATAGCATTTGGCGTATGGTCTTGGTGTCATCTCCATAGCGTCCGTAGAGATACATCAGTTTGGTGACGGCGGCCTCCACCGTGCTGTCTTGTCCGCTGATAACTCCTGTGTCTTTTAGCTGATAGCCTGTGTCATAGCGTCCCATTTCAACAAAGCCTGTCACACATTGGCTGATGTTGACAATGGTGACCCCTCGTTGTGAGGCTTTCTTTAGAATTTCCATTAACCATGGTTGTTGAGGCGCATTGCCGCTTCCAAAACTTCTCATGACCACCCCTTTCAGTTCGGGGGCATCGAGTGCATGCTTGAAAATGCTGGCCTGAATGCCTGGAAATAATGACAAAACCATGATGTTGGGGTTCAACTCGAAGTGTGGAACCATAGGTTTCGTATAGTCAGGTTTCAGAATATGATGTGTTGAGAATTGAAACCTGACTCCAGCTTCACACAGGTGTGGATAGTTGAAAGAGTCGAAAGCGTTGAATCCGTCAGCATTTTGCTTGGTTGAACGATTGCCTCTTAAGAGTCTGCCATTAAAGTAGATGCAGACTTCGGGAACGATAGGTGTGCCGTCTTCATGCTGAGCCGAGGCCAACTCAATACTCGTAATGAGGTTTTCCTTGGCGTCGGTGCGGAGGTGTTCGATGGGCAATTGACTGCCTGTAAGGATGACGGGCTTAGTAAGATTCTCAAGCATGAAGGAGAGAGCCGATGCCGTGTAAGCCATGGTGTCGGTGCCATGGAGAATGACGAAACCATCATAAGCCTCGTATTTTTCAGCAATAATCTTGACGAGACTGGCCCAAAGTTCAGGAGCCATGTCACTGGAGTCGATGGGATGGTCAAACTGAAACACATCAATACCTGTCGTAAGATATTTCATTTCGGGCAGGTTGCTCACCAAATGGTTGAAATCCAATGGTTCCAAAGCATTGGTCTGATGATTGATTCCCATGCCAATGGTGCCGCCTGTATAGATGAGCAACACTCTGCCTGTAGCGTTTATAGTTCTCTGATTATCCATGCGTGTACGTCATCGTTTACGTAAAAAACATTGCAAATATAGTTTAATTTTCTCGTAGTTCCAAAAAATAGCATTACATTTGCATGAAGCATAGGCAGGCTTGGTGCAAGGCTTGAATAGAATTCTCTTCGCACTTTCCGCTGGTGTTTTAATGAACAACTCAATCTATTTCATCGAGGACAATCAAAATATCAAATCATTTATGAAACAATTTATGGATGAGAACTTCCTCTTGGAGACGGCCACCTCGCAGGAACTCTATCACAATCATGCGGCTAAAATGCCTATTATCGACTATCATTGTCATTTGGTTCCAGAAATGGTTGCCAATGATCATAAGTTCCGTAGCATCACGGAGTTGTGGTTGGGAGGTGACCATTACAAGTGGCGTGCCATGCGCACGAATGGAGTTGAAGAGAAATACTGCACCGGAGAGGATACTAATGATTGGGAAATGTTTGAGAAATGGGCCGAGACGATGCCCTATACCTTCTGTAATCCATTGTATCATTGGAGTCATCTTGAGTTGAAAACGGCTTTCGGTATTACCAAACAGCTCAGTCCGAAAACAGCCCGTGAAATCTATGATGAGTGTAATGAGAAGCTCCAACAGCCCGAGTTCAGTGCACGTGGGCTGATGAGGCATTATCATGTGGAGTGTGTCTGCACCACCGATGACCCTATTGATGATCTGCGTTATCATAAGAAGACACGTGAAAGTGGCTTTGAAATCAAGATGATACCCGCTTGGCGTCCTGATAAGGCTATGAATATTGAAAAGCCGGGCTATGCTGAATATATGTCTCAATTAGGCGAAGTGAGCGGTGTGGAAATCAATCATTTCGTCGATATGGTAGATGCTTTGAAGAAGCGTCATGACTTCTTTGCAGAAAATGGATGCCGTCTTTCAGATCACGGAGTGGAGGAGTTCTATGATGAACCTTATACCGACAGTCAGATAGAGATTATCTTTGAGAAAGCACTTCGAGGTCAGCAATTGAGTACACTTGAAATCCGTCAGTATAAGCATGCTTTCCTTAAGCTGTGTGGAGAAATGGATGCTGAGGCCGATTGGACCCAGCAATACCACTATGGAGCTATCCGCGACAACAATAGTTTGATGTTCGACAGGCTTGGTCCCGACACGGGTTTTGACTCTATCGGAGAGTTTAATACGGCGCGTGCCATGAGTCATTTCCTGGACGAATTGAGCAAGGAAGGCAAGCTTACGCGTACAATACTCTATTGTCTGAATCCATGTGCCAACGAAGTTCTTGCCACTATGATTGGTAATTTTCAGGATGGTTCATGTCCGGGGAAGATGCAATTCGGCTCAGGTTGGTGGTTCAATGATCAGCTTGACGGTATGACTAAACAGCTGAAAGCCCTTTCTGTATTGGGCTTGTTGAGTCGTTTCGTTGGTATGTTGACAGACAGTCGCTCGTTCTTGAGCTATCCACGCCATGAATATTTCCGTCGTTTGCTTTGCAATCTGTTGGGTAATGACGTGGAGAAAGGCCTTCTGCCGAATGATAAAGAAAGTCTGGCACGTATGGTGGAAGATATTTCCTATAACAATGCCCGTCAGTATTTCAAATTCTATTAAAAAGCTTTTCTGATTATAGAGCAATCCCCTTGATTATCAAAGGGATTGCTTTTTTTGTGGTTCACTTGTTTCTTCTGCGGTTTTAATTTGCGTCAGAATAGCGTGTAATATGCCTCATTTCATGTTGTAATATGGCTCATATTACAATGCAAAGTGCTTCATATTACAATGTAAAGTGCCTCATGTTGCAATGCAAAGTGCCTCATGTTGCAAACTGAATGCTATAGCTTTTAAAAAAGAAATGCCAATCTCAGCGAGATTGGCATTCTATTGTTTGTTTGGAATAAGTGCTTTGTTTATTTAAGCTTCAGCCTTTGTTTTTTCTGCGTAGGCTTCTGGAGAGAGTACAGATACTGTGCTCTTGTTGAACTTGCCCTTGTGGAAGTATACCACGCCGTCAGCAAGTGCATAGAGCGTATCGTCTTTACCTTGAGCAACATTCTCACCAGCAAAGTGCTTGTTGCCGCGCTGACGAACAATGATGTTGCCGGCAATGATCTTCTGACCACCCCAAATCTTTACGCCTAATCTCTGTGAAGCAGATTCACGTCCGTTCTTAGAACTACCTACACCTTTCTTATGTGCCATTGTTTGTCCTCCTGATTTTAAGCGTTGATTGATTTAACTGTTACTTCTGTGAACTGTGCACGATGACCATTCTTTACGCGATAGTCCTTACGACGTTTCATCTTGAACACGATTACTTTGTCGCCTTTCACGAGTGGGTTCACAACTTCTACTGTTACTTTTGCACCGTCTACAGTTGGTGCACCGACTTTTACTGTACCGTTGTTGTCAACGAGCAGCACCTTGTCGAATTCAACAGTCTTTCCGGCTTCAGCATCTTTGATGTGATGCACGAAGAGCTTTTTGCCCTCTTCAACCTTGAACTGTTGACCGTTAATTTCTACGATTGCGTACATTGTTTATTTATTAAACGGGTTTTTCCGCCAGGCGTCTGACCCTTGTCAGCACTTCTTTGAGCCTGAAAACGGACTAAATCGGTGCAAAGTTACGTAATTTTGTCGAAATCAAAAGGGTGACAGAAGATAAATCTTTGCCTTTTAATACTCGTTAACTATTTGGCTGCGTATGTCTCAACTTGCGTGCTTTCTGTTTCTGAAGGATTGTTATTTGCTGTTTATCTGTTGGTTTACAGAGCCGTATACGTAGATATTGGTGAAAACGCCGAAAGTGAAAATATAGCTTGCAATGAAACAGATGATGCCAACAAAAGCAATCATCATAGGAATAAAATATGTAGGGAGACCATCTGGATCAGCAAGTGTCAGCATGCCCCAGAGGTTGTAACCATAGGCCATAAACAGGATGGATAGGGGCAAAGCAAGGAATGCAAGTGGTATGATAGCACAGAATATTGTCAGGATTTGCCCGATGAAAAGGAATCCCCAGTGGTGTAAACCTACCTTATAGTCTTTACCGAACGCTTGGATTAACTTTGCTTTTGGTGTACAGATGTAGTGTGTCAGGCTATATCCAAGCGGTAGCATGAATGCGAGGATGGCTAAAATAATCAGGCCAAATAACACGAACCCTGCGATAACAGCTTGGATAGGGGATAGCAGTTTGCTTGTGGACAGTAAGTGTGCAAGGCCTTTTGAAACTTCCGGGACAAGGATAAGAGCAGCCAAAGAGAGAACTGTCAATAAGATAATCGTAATAAATGCTCTTAGGAAAACAGGTTTGAGAGCATGCTTGAAGAGCAGGCTGACGATACTGGCAGTCATGTAGGATGAGGCTGTCAGGCTGAGCAGAAGGGCACAAAGCGTAGGGATAGCTGTTGCCCATATTGAAGGTTCATTGGCTGTAACAGTGAGGGCGAACTTGCCAAAGAAAAAGACTAAAGCAGTCAGGCAAATGGCCCATGCAAGGCTTCCAAGCCATGTTTTCTTGAAAATAGTTGCAAAATTGATAGTCAGCACATCAAAGGAAGCTTTGATACAGGCCGATATGCTTCTGTTTTTATAGATGTCGTTTTCCATATTAATGATTTCCTTTCATTCTTCTTATGGTTTTATCTTTCTGATGATTTATTTTATTCTTCGTCTGAATTCCGCACAGGTGATAGCTGTTGCTATTGCTACATTGAGCGATTCTGCCGTGGGAGTATTGGGTGGATAGTTGGGAATAAGCAGTGGACAGTTGACCATTTGCCTGATTTGGGCAGATATTCCATTGCCCTCATTGCCCATGATGATGAGACCATGAGCAGAAAGTTGCTCGCTATAGATATCGTTCCCCTCGAGCAGGGTGCCATAAATGGGAAAGTCTGCTGGGAGTTGTTTGAGCATAGGTTCAAGTGCTCCATAATGGAGTCTTACGCGTGTGATACTTCCCATAGTAGCCTGTATGACCTTGGGATTATACATATCGGCTGTTTCTTGCGAGCAATAGATGTCGTTGATACCAAACCAATCAGCAACACGGATAATCGTTCCAAGGTTTCCCGGGTCTTGGATGCCGTCAAGCATCAACGATAGGGTTGATGTGTTGATAGCATGAGTGTCAGAAGCAAAGAAAGGGAATAGTCCCAGCACTTGTTGTGGATGTTGCAGCAAACTGACTTTTCTAAGTTCATCAGAAGTTACTTCTATCACCTCATCTGCAGGTGGGGCAGAGTGATTGGCAAGCCATTCTTGAGTGGCAACAAGGGTATGTGCTCGACTCATGGCAAGCAATTCTTCGACAAGTTTATGTCCTTCTGCAATAAAAAGATGCGTCTGTTCTCGGTTCTTCTTCAGCTGAAGGGATTTGATGAATTTGATTTTTGTCTTACTTATCATATTGCAAACTTACATATATTTTTGTAAAAACACGAGCATTTGCCATGTTAGTGAATGTTAAGAGGCGTAATATTACAGTTTTAAGGCTTGCTTTTCACAGAATTTTATAACTTGCATATATCAGAAAAAGATATTATCTTTGTGCAGTTTATGAAGTATAAATGGATTTACATATTAACGGTTTCGTTGCTATTGGTGTCTTGCAATGCAACGAAGTTCGTCCCCGACGGAAGTTATTTACTTGATGGTGTCAAGGTGGAGTCGGGCGACAAAGAACTTGATGCTTCAACACTTCAGGACTATGTGCGCCAGAAAGGGAATTCCAAATGGTTTTCTTTGTTCAAGATACCTATGGGAACCTATGCACTTGCAGGCCGGGATTCAACGAAATGGCTTAACCGTATGCTCAGGCATATCGGTGAAGATCCAGTTGTTTTCGACTCTCTGCAGGCTCAACTTTCCATGGATGACCTCACAACAGCCATGCACAATATGGGATATATGCATGGCCGAACCGAGATGAAAGTCACGCGAAAAGGGCGTAAGGTCAAGGTTGTCTATCGGCTTCTTCCAGGTGAACCTTATCGGATTGCCATAGTACATTATGATATTCAGGATAGTCTGATAAAGAAGTTGATAGCCACATATAGGGGCAGGAATGCTTTTAAGCCCTCATTAAAGAGTGGAAGTAGATTTACAGTTGATGCGCTCAATGCGGAACGCACTAAGCTGACGTCTTTCCTTCTAAATCATGGTTACTATAAATTCCATAAGGATTTCATTCAATATAGTGCCGACTCGGCACGTAATAGTCGGGATATCAATATCACACTTCAGTTGCTTCCTTACCGTACAACCAATCTCTCATCTGATACACTGCATCCCTGTTACACCATAGACTCTATACGTTATTTGAGCGGAGACGATGATGAAAGGCTTCATTTGAGAAAAAGTGTGCTTCGTAATGCAACGATGCTCGATGCACATACACCCTATAGCGCTGATGGTTTACAGCAGACTTATAACAAGTTTGCCCGTCTTCAGGCTGTGAGATATACGAATATCAGTTTTCGTGAACATCCTGATACAACTCTGCTTGATTGTGATATTCAAATAAGCACTAATAAACCTAACACGATTTCTTTTCAGCCGGAAGGAACGAATACGGCAGGCGACTTCGGTGCTGCGGCCAGCTTAACATGGGAAAACCGTAATCTTTTCCGCGGGTCAGAGTTGTTGAGTGTTCAGCTTCGTGGTGCTTATGAGGCTATTACAGGGCTGGAAGGCTATCAAAATCAGAATTATGTGGAGTATGGATTGGAGTCAAAGCTTCAATTTCCAAGGTTTCTTGCCCCTTTCCTTTCAAGTACATTCAAACACAGAAGTCTTGCAACTTCAGAACTCTCTTTAAGTTATAACCTGCAGAATCGGCCTGAGTTTCATCGTCGGGTGTTTTCTTCTGCATGGCGTTACCGCTGGTCTGAGCCTCATCACCATATCAGTTATCGTGTAGACATGCTTGATCTCAACTATATCTATATGCCTTGGATTAGTTCTACTTTCAAGCGTGATTACCTTGATGACGTTAGCAATCGTAATGCTATCTTGCGCTATAACTATGAGGACTTGTTTATCATGAAGATTGGTGCGGGCTTGTCTTATAGCGATGGAGAGAATGCTGTGCGTGCAAATATAGAGACTGCAGGCAATATTCTTCGTGGATTTTCTAATGCTTTTCGGTTCAAACAGAATAAGAATGGACAATATACCTTATTTAATATAGCCTATGCCCAGTATGTAAAATTCGATATAGACTACACGCATCTGTTTCATTTTGACAGTCGAAACTCATTGGCCGCCCATGTGGATTTGGGTATAGCGTGGCCTTATGGCAACAGTACTGTATTACCTTTTGAAAAGCGTTACTTCTCGGGTGGAGCTAACAGTGTGCGTGGTTGGACTGTAAGAGGACTCGGACCAGGTAAATATCGCGGTAGTGATGGACGTATAGACTTCATCAACCAGACAGGAGATGTGAAGTTAAACCTTAATCTTGAATACCGCTCTTACCTTTTCTGGAAACTGAATGGAGCAGCCTTTATTGATGCAGGTAATATCTGGACGCTACGCAACTATGCCGAACAGCCGGGTGGTCAGTTCAATATTGTTACGTTCTATAAGCAAATCGCTGTGGCCTATGGCTTGGGCTTACGACTGAACTTTGACTATTTTATCCTTCGTTTTGATGTGGGTATGAAGGCCATTAATCCAGGTTATAGAACCCGTAATGAGCATTATGCAATCTTCCATCCTGACTTTGGGCGTGATATAGCTTTCCATTTTGCTGTCGGTCTGCCGTTCTAAAGACGACTTCCTGTTAGGGAAGTGGTTTTTTAGAGCAGCTCGTATACCCCTGTTGGCACTTTGCGTTTAAGCACTTCAACGGTAAAGTCAACCCCTGCAATAATGCCATGACTGCGCAAAATGTCTTCAATGGTCTTCTGGGCTAAAATAGGATGGTTGTTTTCTTCACTTAGATGACACAGCCATACTTTCTTTAGTTGCGGGGTGGCATCATCTGCAATAGCCTGCGCACAGTCTGCATTACTTAGATGACCATTGGGGCCAAGTATCCTCATTTTCAGATGTTGAGGGTAAGGGCCTTGTGACAACATCTCTACATCGTGGTTAGCTTCAATCACGAGATAATTGGCTTCGCTGATATAGGGCTGCATTTCGGGTGTGATATGTCCGATATCTGTCATCAGTACAAAGACCACATCACCATAGCAAACTTTATACCCCACATTGTCGGAACTGTCGTGAGGAACGCCGAAAGGAGTCACTTTGAATTCTCCTAACTTGAAAGTTACACCCTTTTCTACTATTTTCACGTGTGTGGGCTCAATCTTCTTCTTAACGAAGTAATTGTGTTCGATACCTACATGTACACTGTGAGTTGTATAAACGTCAAGTCCATAGTCCTTGCTCAGACTGCCTACCGATTTCACGTGGTCAGCGTGATCATGTGTGATAAGCATGTGGTGGACATTATCCAAGTGCAGTCCGTAGTTCTTAAAGTGCTTCTTCAAGGTGCGTATTCCCACGCCGGCATCTATGATAAGTCCATCGGTTTCAGTGTAAAGATAATAGCAGTTTCCACTACTACCACTGCCGAATGATATGAATTTTAGCATTATCTTCTTAATTCTTTCTACATAATATAGCTTAGTCAACACCCAATAGAAATATGGCCTATTATAGATGAGGGTGTCGGCTTTTGCTTTACAAAATTATTAAGAAAAGATGAAAAAGCCAAAGAATTTATCTATCTTTGTCTTAAAATAAATTAGTATATGAGTTTTATTCTGTATCCATTTGTCAGGAAAGCAATGACGATAGGTTTGCTTAGTCTGTTTTGTTTTGGTTTCGGTTCGTGTAGTCATCAGGAAGAAGGCGATACTGTCAAAATGAGCGTAGACTCCTTTTCGCAGAACTATTTCAATTGGAAGTTCCAACAAGCCATGCCTTATGTTACACATTCTTCTCACCAATGGTTATATTATGCGGCCAGTCAAGTGGAACAGGCTGACGTTGACCGACTGCGCAGCATGGTGCAGGGAGCAGAGTGCCAGATTGTAGATGTCGAAGAAAATCCCGAAGATTCAACGGCGGTTTCGCATGTTGAAGTAAATGGTTTCTTGTGTATGGATACGGTTGGAAAGGCTGCTCATCTTGTGGATAAAGCTACCTATGAACTCAAACTCCGTTTTCAAAATGGAAAATGGTTGGTTGAGCTTGAGGGACTCCCTAAAAGAGTGAAATAAAATATCCCAATTTATATAGTTTGTAAAGCTTTAAGTTAGGATGCGTGCCACAGAGTTTTGCACGCCAACTCTCCTTTCTTGTTTTCCAAAAAGACAAGAAAAGACCTTGCAGATGAAAACGTTTCATTTCATGAACCGTGTCTAATAATGGCGAAAAGCCTTTTAGGTCTGCTTGGAAAGTGTAGAGTGTCCGCATGGCTTCTTCTGTCTTTTCCACGAACCTACTGTTGCTTTCAAATTTGTCAAACAGCAGGGGATTGTTTATTTGGGCAAAGGATATATCATCTTCTGACAGTCTTTTCCCTAAGAGCACATCTTCATATCCATAGTGTTTGAAGCGTTCATCGAAAGGGTGGGCAAGGGCTGTCGTTCGGTTTATCAACAGATTTGCCGTGTGCAGATTGCTGTAAGCGTTCTGCTTCCTGGGTTTTGGAAGACCCTTGCTGACTGCATTTTTCTCATAAAGATACCTTAAATTGGATGTTTCTCCATTCCCCAATTGATAACCTCCGTATGCAACTTTGAAGCTGTTGTCAAGTTCTATATAGTGCAGAATGAAGTCGTCAAGGAGCATTGTCATGTCACCGTCGATAAACAGAAGCCATTCATAGGCGGCTTCATCAGCAAGGAAATTGCGAATGGCGGCACGTCCTACGTTCTCTTTACGCAGAATATAACGAGCATTTTCAAGTTCAAGTATCTCTTTGTTGATATGGCATGTATGTTTATCAGTACTGCCATCATCTGCCACGATAATCTCATAACGCAAGCTTTCAATGTCTTCACATTGCACGTTAAGCGCCTTTACCAATTCTACACATTGACAGTTGTAGCAGGGAATGAGTATGCTTAGTTCTGTTTTGATAAGTTCAGATTTTAAAGTTTATCCTTTAAGAATTTTGCCGTTATACTTTCCTTGCACTTTACAAGTTCTTCCGGAGTACCTTCGAAAACGAGATTTCCCCCTTTGTCACCACCCTCAGGACCAAGGTCTGTCACATAGTCGGCACACTTGATAACATCCATGTTATGCTCTATGACAAGAATGGTGTGGCCTCGTTCTATCAGTGCATTGAAAGCATTTAGCAATCGTTGTATGTCATGGAAGTGAAGTCCTGTCGTTGGCTCATCGAAAATGAACAATGTGGGCTCTTGCTTCTCCTGACCGATGAAGTAAGCTAATTTCACGCGCTGGTTCTCACCACCGGACAGCGTACTTGAGTTCTGACCAAGTTTGATATAGCCGAGTCCTACATCCTCTAAAGGCTTCAGACGGTTTACGATGGTCTGTTGTTTATATTCTCCAAAGAATTCAATGGCTTCAGATACCGTCATGTTAAGCACGTCATTGATGTTCTTGTCATGGAACCGTACCTCCAGAATGTCATGCTTAAAGCGCTTGCCATGGCAGGCTTCACATTCCAGAATGAGGTCAGCCATGAACTGCATCTCAACATTGATGACGCCTGCTCCCTTGCATTCCTCACATCGTCCGCCTTCGGTGTTGAATGAGAAATATTGGGGCGTGAAACCCATTTGCTTAGCTAACGGTTGGTCGGCAAAAAGTTGTCGGATGGTTTCATAGGCCTTGACATAGGTGGCAGGATTAGACCGAGTGCTCTTTCCAATGGGGTTTTGGTCAACGAATTCCACGTGTTTAACGGCCTCCCAGTCACCTTCAAGAGCCGTATATTCGCCGGGGGCATCGGCCACTTCGTCTAAATGACGCTTCATGGCAGGATAGAGTATACCTTTGATGAGGCTTGATTTGCCTGATCCAGACACACCTGTTACACAGTTAAAGACATTGAGAGGAAACTTGACATCAATGCCACGGAGGTTATTCATGCGTGCTCCTTTCAGTTCAATGGCTCTGTTCCATTTGCGCCTTGACTTGGGAGGATCAATGCTTTCGTTCCCGGTGAGATATTTAATAGTGTAGGAGTGTGGGTATTTCTTGAGCAGCTTCTCTGCTGTGTTGTTCAATTCTTCGGTACTTCCCTGGAAGACAATCTCACCTCCATGGCTTCCGGCATCAGGACCGACGTCAATCAGATAGTCGGCAGCACGCATGATTTCTTCGTCATGTTCAACCACCATGACCGTGTTCCCAAGTTTCTGAAGGTCTTTCAGTACATGGATTAATCGTTCGGTATCCCTACTATGGAGACCGATACTCGGCTCGTCGAGAATATAGAGTGAACCCACTAATGAAGAGCCTAACGATGTCGTGAGATTGATGCGCTGACTCTCTCCACCGCTGAGTGTGCTTGATTGGCGGTTGAGTGTGAGGTAGCCCAGCCCCACTTCAACCAGAAATCCTAATCGGTTCTTGATTTCAGTAAGCAAGCGTTTGGCGATGTCTGCCTCATGTTCTTCGAGTTGAAGCTTATCAAACCAATCTTTAAGTTTACTGATAGGCATCTCAACAAGCTCGGTAATGCTTCTTCCGCCCACCTTTACCCATGTGGCTTCTTTCTTCAATTTGGTTCCATGACAGTCAGGACATACAGTCTTTCCCCTGTATCGACTCATCATTACACGATATTGAATCTTATACTGGTTCTCTTTCACCATTTGGAAAAAGGCATCAATACAGACTTTATCATGTATGTCTTTTCCCTTTTCACTGGGCAGTCCATGCCAAAGCATGTCTTTGTGTTTGCGGTCGAGTTGATAGTAAGGTTCAAATATAGGGAAGTTATCTGTAGCCGCACGTCGTATGAATTCCGTCAGCCATCCCCCCATTTTATCACCATGCCAGCATTGTACACAGCCGTCATAGACACTGAGTGTAGAGTTGGGAATGACAAGTTTCTCATCAATTCCAATAACGTTTCCAAAGCCTTCGCACGTTGGACAGGCACCCAATGGAGAGTTGAATGAGAACATGTTGTCGTTGGGTTCTTCAAACTTGATGCCGTCGGCTTCAAAGCGTGTAGAGAATTCATAGGTGATATTACTGGGCAGAAATACCAGTTTCAGCAGGCCATCGCCCTCGTAGAATGCCGTCTCTGCAGAGTCGGTCATACGCGAAATGGCATCCTTGGTGTCGTCAACACTCATGCGGGCTATGACCAAAAAGAGGGTTGAAATGTCTGTTTTCTCAATATCACCTTCATTCAGCATGTCTTCAATACGCACGACTTCGCCCCCTTTGTAAAGGCGGGAATAGCCCTCCTGCATATACATTTCGAGTTGTTTCTCTAACGTTCTGCCTTCGATGATATGCAGTGGTGAAAGCATCATGAACTTCGTTCCTTTGGCATATTCCATGATGCAATGAATGACATCTTCAGGCGTATGACGCTTCACCTCCTCTCCGCTTATGGGCGAGAAGGTATGTCCTATACGTGCAAAGAGCAGGCGCATGTATTCGTAAATCTCTGTATTGGTGCCCACAGTAGAGCGGGGATTGCGCGAAATCACTTTCTGTTCGATGGCAATGGCTGGTGGAAGCCCTTTGATAAAGTCGCATTCGGGCTTGCTCATACGCCCTAAAAACTGTCGGGCATAGGCCGAAAGACTCTCTACGTAACGGCGTTGTCCTTCGGCATAGAGCGTGTCAAAGGCTAAAGAAGACTTGCCTGAACCTGATACCCCCGTTACAGTGATGAATTGATTGCGGGGAATGTTGAGCGAAATGTTCTTGAGATTATTGACGCGTGCTCCTTTTATTTCTATATATTCGTCCATAAATGAAATGCAATGTTTCAGAAAGTAGCAAAGGTACTTGTTTTCTATGACAAAACAGGCAAACATTCATTTTAATTGTCTTATACCGTATTTTTTTTGCTTTTTAATGGTAGAAATTAAAATAAAAGTGTTAGTTTTGCACTGCATTTAGAAAAAGGAAAGGTGCTCGAGTGGTTGAAGAGGCACGCCTGGAAAGCGTGTAACCGCCTAAAGCGGTTCGTAGGTTCGAATCCTATCCTTTCCGCGAAATGAAAGTGAGATGCTTTGTTTGAGTGTCTCACTTTTTGTATAAAACGGGTTGACAAGATTTGAGAAACACATCGTTATGTAAGATTTTATTCACTAAAAAAGTGCATCTGATTTTCCATGAAATAGAAAAGAACTTAGTGGAAAATATACTCTTGTATTGCCTTTTCGGTTATTCTGTGTCGTGATTTGTGTCACATTACACGGTGTTTAGCGTCACTTCAGCCTCTGCTCTGTGTCATTTTGCAGGCTAAAGTGAGGCTTGTTGCAAGCTGTTTCCAATGCTTTTCAATGTTGTTTGACATAGACAGAGTTGATATTTTGCCTGATAATTTAAGCTGTTCTCCTTGCTTTGGAGTTATATTGCTGGTTATCAGAGGTTTATTTATATGGCTCATAACTCGCGTATTTGCATCCTCCTTGGTTTTATTTTGAAACAGAGGCCTTCTTGAGAGGGGTTTTGTAAGATAATTTGCATGTCTGAGTTGTGTGCAAATCAACCTTACTTGATATCGCGTTTATGTGTAGATGAAGAATTCCCATGTAGGAAACGAGTTTGTTATTACCTGCAAATTGGTGGATAAGATTTATTTAATGAGTGAAAAATTTGCCATTCTGAAAAAATAGAATTAAATTTGCAAAGGTTTAATTTACCCAAATAAGGATATGAAGAAAACATTGTCTTCGCTATTTGTTTTAGCGATAGTTTTATTTCTGAGTAGTTGTGCTTCGGTAAAGAAAGTGCCCTATTTTCAAAATATTGATCAAGTAGATTTCGCGGCATCTAAAGGCCTTTATGATGCGCATATCATGCCAAAAGACTTGTTGACGATTACTGTTAATACGGTTGATCCGGCGGTTTCAGCCCCATTTAATCTGACGGGAACCAACGGACAGAGCACCAGTAGTGCTTCCCAAGGTTATTTAGTTGACAACAAGGGGGATATAAATTTTCCCGTAATCGGCAAGATACATGTGACAGGTCTCACGAAAGAACAGTGCGAAGACTTGATAAAACGCAAGTTGGCCCCTTATCTTTCAGATGAAGAGAAGCCTATCGTTACAGTGCGGACATCAAGCTATCGCATCACAGTGATAGGTGAAGTTGGCTCTCCGGGAGTCATTCCCGTGTCAACGGAGAAGATGAGTATTATTGAGGCTTTGGCGCAGGCTGGTGACCTTACGGTTTATGGAAAGCGTGATAATATCATACTCTTGCGCGAGAATGCTGACGGTGGAAAGGAGTATCATCGCTTGAACTTGAATGATGCGAACATCGTGAACTCTCCTTATTACTATTTGCAGCAAAACGATGTAATCTATGTTGAACCGAACAAGGTGAAAGCACGTAATTCGATAATCGGCACTTCGACGTCGCTTTGGTTCTCCTTTGTTGGGATAGTTACCAGTTTGACTTCTCTCTTAGTAACGGTATTAAAATAGAATGAAAAAGAAGAATGAAGAATGATGATTGATTTCTAATCGGTTTCATTCTTCTTTTTTTAATATCATAGATATAAAATAATAAGACGAAAACATGTGTGGAATTGTAGGATATATAGGTAAGCGTGAGGCTTATCCCATTTTGATAAAGGGACTTAAGAGATTGGAATATCGAGGATATGACAGTGCTGGAGTTGCATTGATATATCGTGAAGACAATCTTAACGTTTATAAAACGAAAGGGAAAGTTGCTGATTTGGAGGCATTTTGTGCAGATAAGAATACGTCTGGATCAGTTGGAATAGCTCATACACGTTGGGCTACCCATGGTGAGCCTTCATCCGTTAATGCCCATCCGCATTATTCTTCGTCTAAGAATTTAGCTATCATCCACAATGGAATTATTGAGAATTATGCAGAGATAAGGCGTAACCTGATAGCCAAAGGAGTTGTATTTCAATCAGAAACGGATACGGAAGTACTTGTTCAGTTGATAGAATATGTGCAGGTGAAGAAGAACCTTGACACGCTGACTGCCGTGCAAGTGGCGCTTCATCAGGTGATTGGTGCCTATGCTATAGCCTTGCTTGACAGGCGTGAACCCAATCAGATTATAGCGGCACGCAAGCAGAGTCCTTTGGTTGTAGGCATCGGAAAAGATGAATTCTTCTTGGGTTCGGATGCCAGTCCGATAGTTGAATTCACCGATAAAGTGGTTTACTTGGAAGATGGAAATATAGCCGTGATGCGCTTGGGTGAAGATTTGAAGGTTGTTAATCTGCTCAATCGGGAGCAGAATCCTTCGGTTCAAACCATTGATATCAACCTCGGTCAGATAGAAAAAGGTGGCTATCCACATTTTATGCTGAAAGAAATCTTTGAGCAACCCGATTGCTTGAAAACGTGTATGTGTGGGCGTATAAATGCTGAGGCTACAAATGTGACCTTGAGTGCTGTCATAGACAATAAAGACCGTTTGCTTCTGGCGAAACGAATTATCATTGTAGCTTGCGGTACAAGTTGGCATGCTGCACTGATTGGCAAGCAACTCATAGAAACCTATTGCCGTATACCTGTAAACGTAGAATATGCGAGTGAGTTCAGATACCGCAATCCGGTGGTTTCGAGTGATGACGTTGTTATTGCCATGTCGCAAAGCGGAGAAACGGCTGATACGTTGGCTGCTGTAGAACTTGCAAAGGCTGCCGGTGCTTTTATTTATGGCATTTGTAATGCTGTGGGGTCAAGTATACCTCGTGCAACTGATACTGGAAGCTATATTCATGTAGGGCCGGAAATCGGCGTTGCATCAACAAAAGCCTTCACTGGGCAAGTGATTGTATTGACAATGTTGGCTTTGGCACTGGCAAAAGAGAAAGGAACAGTGAGCAAAGAGGATTACGAAAGGGTTGTTAAAGAACTTTCTTTGATTCCTCATAAGATGCAGGAGGTGTTGAAGCTAAATGATAAAATAGCTAATCTGAGCCAAGTTTTCACCTATGCTCATAACTTTATTTATCTGGGACGCGGCTATAGTTATCCGGTTGCAATGGAAGGTGCATTGAAGTTGAAAGAAATCAGTTACATTCATGCTGAAGGTTATCCGGCTGCAGAAATGAAGCATGGACCAATCGCTTTGATTGATTCTGACATGCCCGTTGTCGTTATAGCAACGCACAATGCCATGTATGAGAAAGTGTTGAGTAATATTCAAGAGATCAAAGCACGCAAGGGGAGAGTGATTGCCTTGATAACCAAAGGGGATGAAACGATTAGCCGAATTGCAGACAAAGTTATCGAACTGCCCGAGACATTGGAATGTCTTGAACCTTTGTTGGCAACAATTCCTCTTCAACTTCTTGCATATCACATTGCAGTTTGTAAGAATAAGAATGTTGATCAGCCTCGAAATTTGGCGAAGTCTGTTACCGTAGAATAATCAAATCAAAGAGATGGAAGAGATAAAGGAAGATTGTGGCGTTGCGTTGATACGCTTGTTGAAGCCACTTGAATACTATCAGCAGAAGTATGGCACTTGGATGTACGGCCTCAATAAACTCTATCTCATGATGGAGAAACAGCATAATCGAGGGCAGGAAGGTGCAGGATTAGCTTGTGTAAAGCTGAATTCGAGACCCGGACATGAGTATATGTTCCGTGAAAGGGCCGAGGGTTCGAATGCCATTACAGAGATATTTGGTAATGTACATAAGAATTATGCAGATGTAAGTCCTCAACAGTTGGCGGATGTAGACTATGCAAAGGCACACCTTCCTTTTGCCGGAGAGCTTTATATGGGGCATCTTCGGTATAGCACAACGGGTAAGAGTGGCATTACGTATGTGCATCCTTTCTTGAGAAGAAACAATTGGCGGGCAAAAAATCTCTGCTTCTGTGGAAACTTCAACATGACTAATGTTGATGAAATCTTTGAGAAGTTGACCTTGCAGGGGCAGTGTCCCCGTATTTACAGTGATACGTACATCATGCTTGAACTCATGGGACATAGACTTGACCGTGAGGTCGAAAGGAATTTTGTCGAAGCCAGAAAGCAGAACCTTACGAATACTGATATTACCCGTTATATTGAAGATCATGTCAAGATGGAGAATGTCTTGAAAACTACAATGCCTGATTTTGATGGCGGTTATGTGGTGTGTGGTGTAACCGGAAGTGGGGAGATGTTCTCTATGCGTGACCCTTGGGGAATTCGTCCGGCATTCTATTACAAGAATGATGAAATGGTAGTGTTGGCAAGTGAACGTCCTGTTTTGCAGACAACCTTTGAACTTGAGTACGAAGATGTGAAGGAGTTGGAACCAGGAAAGGCGTTGATGGTGAAGAAAAACGGGGAATGTTCAATTGAAAGAATTCTTGAACCACGTGGTGATGCCGCTTGTTCTTTTGAGCGTATTTACTTCAGTCGAGGTTCTGACCGTGATATTTATAATGAGCGGAAGAAGTTAGGAGAGCAGTTGACAGAACAGATATTGAAGGCTGTAAACTATGATACGGAGCATACAGTATTCTCTTATATTCCTAATACTGCCGAGGTTGCATATTATGGAATGTTAGACGGTTTCATGCGTTATCAGAACAACGAAAAGATAAAGAAGATTGAAGCGTTGGGACACGTGCCTACGCATGAGGAGCTTATGGCTATCATGCATGAAGGCGTTCGCTCTGAAAAGGTGGCTTGGAAAGATATTAAACTCCGCACATTTATCACGGAAGGAAACAGTCGTAATGATTTGGCGAGCCATGTTTATGATATAACTTATGGGAGCATAGAGGCCAATCAAGATAATCTTGTGATTATAGATGACAGTATTGTAAGAGGAACAACGCTGAAGAAGAGTATTCTTCGGATACTTGATCGTTTGCATCCGAAGAAGATGGTGATAGTAAGTAGTGCACCGCAGATACGTTACCCTGACTATTATGGCATTGATATGCCTTGCTTGGAAGAGTTCTGTGTGTTCCGTGCAACTATTGCCTTGCTGAAAGATCGATGCATGGAGAGTGTTATTTACGATACTTATAAGGCTTGCTTGGAAGAGCTTCGAAAGCCTAAGGAACAGATGATTAACCGGGTTCGCGCTATATATGCTCCGTTTACTGTTGACGAAATCAATGCAAAGATAGTGGAGATGCTTTGTCCAGAAAGTGTTTCTACACCAATAGAACTGGTTTATCAGAGCATTGAAGGACTTCATAAAGCGATCCCTTCGCAAAAGGGTGATTGGTATTTCACAGGGCATTACCCGACTCCGGGGGGGACAAAACTGTGTAATCAAGCTTTCATTAACTACTATGAACGAATAGAAAAAGGTTGTTGATGACAGATAATAGCAGAAGGATAAAATGATTTGTTTAAACTTTATATAAAGGTATATAATGAAGAACGTAACTTTAGTCTTGAGTGATGGAACTAAATTCCATGGCAAAAGTTTTGGCTATGACGCGCCTGTTGCCGGTGAGGTAGTTTTCAATACGGCAATGATGGGTTATCCGGAAAGTCTCACCGATCCCTCTTATGCAGGGCAGTTGATGACTTTGACTTATCCACTTGTGGGAAACTATGGTGTGCCTCCTTTCACTTTTGAAGCCAACGGACTCCCTACTTTCATGGAAAGCGATAGGATCTATGCCTCTGCAATCATCGTAAATGACTATAGTGAAGAATATAGTCATTGGAATGCAACAGAGAGTCTTGCCGATTGGTTGAAGCGTGAACATGTGCCAGGTATAACTGGAATTGATACGCGTGAGTTGACTAAAGTCTTGCGTGAACATGGCGTCATGATGGGAAAGATTATCTTTGATGACGAACCAGAAAACATACCTGAAGCTGATTATGAAGGTGTGAACTTTGTAGATAGGGTTTCTTGCAAGGAGATTATCAAATATAATGAAGGTGCAGGGAAGAAAGTGGTCTTGGTTGATTGCGGTGTGAAGGCTAATATTATTCGTTGTCTAATCAATCGAGGTGTGGAGGTTATCAGAGTTCCTTGGAACCATGATTATACCAATATGGAGTATGATGGCCTTTTTCTTGCCAATGGCCCGGGTGATCCTGATATGTGTTCTGATGCAGTTGATATTATCAAAAAGCAGATGAGCCAGACCACAAAGCCTATATGTGGTATCTGTATGGGTAACCAACTGCTTTCAAAAGCTGCAGGTGGTGAGATTTATAAACTGAAATATGGTCATCGTGGGCATAATCAACCAGTGCGTCTCGTGGGTACCGAGAAATGTTTTATTACGAGTCAGAACCATGGTTATGCTGTGAATGCAAAAACTTTAGGTAAGGATTGGGAAGAGTTATTCGTCAACATGAATGATGGTTCCAATGAAGGAATACGTCATAAAACGAATCCTTGGTTCTCAAGTCAGTTCCATCCAGAGGCTTGCTCGGGGCCTGTTGACACTGAGTTTATGTTTGATAAATTTGTAGAAACATTAAAGTAGAAAGACGATGAAAGACGAAAATATAAAGAAAGTGTTACTCCTTGGTTCGGGAGCCCTAAAGATTGGCGAAGCCGGAGAATTTGACTATTCGGGTTCACAGGCGCTTAAAGCATTGCATGAGGAGGGTATTGAGACCGTTCTTATCAATCCGAATATTGCTACAGTCCAGACTTCTGAAGGCGTTGCTGACCGGATTTACTTTCTTCCTGTGCAACCTTATTTCGTAGAACGGGTTATTCAAAAGGAACATCCTGATGGTGTTTTGCTCTCTTTCGGTGGGCAGACAGCGCTCAATTGTGGTGTGGAATTGGAACAAACGGGTGTGTTTGCAAAGTACGGTGTCAAGGTGTTGGGTACACCAGTTGCTGCCATTATGAATACTGAAGATCGTGAACTCTTTGTAGAACAACTCAATGAAATCAATGTAAAGACCATTAAGAGTGAGGCTTGTGAAAATGTTGAAGAAGCCCGAAAAGCTGCGTCTTCTCTTGGTTATCCTGTCATCGTGCGTGCTGCTTATGCATTAGGTGGACTGGGTTCAGGCTTTGCTGATGATGAAACTGAACTGAACAAACTTTGTGAAAAGGCCTTTTCTTTTTCCCCTCAAGTGCTTGTTGAAAAGAGTTTAAAAGGCTGGAAAGAGATAGAATATGAGGTAGTGCGTGACCGTTATGACAACTGTGTGACGGTTTGTAACATGGAAAACTTCGACCCTTTGGGCATTCATACTGGTGAAAGTATTGTTATTGCACCTTCTCAGACATTGACTAACAGTGAATACCACAAGCTTCGCGCACTGTCAATCAAGATTGTTCGCCATATAGGTATTGTAGGAGAGTGTAACGTGCAGTATGCTTTCGACCCCAAGAGTGAGGACTATCGTGTTATTGAAGTTAATGCCCGATTGTCTCGTTCGTCTGCACTAGCCTCGAAAGCTACGGGCTATCCTTTGGCTTTTGTCGCTGCCAAATTAGGTATGGGCTACGGACTTTTTGAGTTGAAAAACTCTGTTACCCGAACGACCAGTGCTTTCTTTGAGCCTGCTCTCGATTATGTGGTCTGCAAAATTCCGCGTTGGGATCTTTCCAAATTCCACGGTGTAGACAAGGAATTGGGGTCAAGTATGAAGTCTGTCGGTGAAGTTATGGCTATTGGTCGTAACTTTGAAGAAGCTATTCAGAAAGGACTTCGCATGATTGGGCAGGGCATGCATGGCTTTGTTGAGAACAAGGAACTCAAGATTGAAGACCTTGATGCTGCTCTCCGTGAACCTACCGACAAGCGTGTTTTCGTCATATCGAAGGCCATGCACAAGGATTACACGGTAGATCAGATACACGAACTCACCAAGATTGACAAGTGGTTCTTGGAAAAACTGAAGCACATCATCGATATTGATGAGACGTTAAAGAAGAACAATATCAATACTTTGGACAAGGAGTTGCTGCGTACGGCAAAGGTTTATGGTTTCACTGACTTCCAGATAGCACGTGCTATCGGGTTGGAAAAGGAAATAGGAAATATGCATAAGGCAGCCTTATTGGTTCGAAATAAGCGTAAGTTTTATGGTATCCTTCCTGTGGTGAAGCAGATTGATACCCTTGCTGCTGAGTATCCAGCACAGACGAATTACCTTTATGTTACCTATGGTGGTGTGAAGAGTGATATCACGTTTGAAAACGACAAACGCTCTGTTATCGTACTTGGTTCGGGTGCTTATCGTATTGGAAGTTCCGTTGAATTCGACTGGTGTGGTGTGCAGGCGTTGAATACTATCCGCAAGGAAGGCTGGCGTTCTGTAATGATAAACTACAATCCAGAGACCGTTTCAACAGATTATGATATGTGTGATCGTCTTTATTTTGATGAATTGACATTCGAACGTGTCATGGATATCATCGAAATGGAAAATCCACATGGTGTGATTGTCAGTACGGGTGGACAGATCCCAAACAATCTGGCAATGAAGCTTGATGCACAGAATGTGCCTATCTTAGGTACCAAGGCACAGGATATTGACGGCGCAGAAGACCGTGCAAAATTCTCATCTATGCTGACCGAAAATGGCATCAATCAACCGGAGTGGAGTGCCTTGACGAGTATGGAAGATATAGATGAGTTTATCAGTAGAGTCGGTTTCCCCGTGCTTGTGCGTCCTTCTTATGTACTTTCCGGTGCAGCTATGAATGTCTGTTCCAACGAAGAAGAACTGAAACGCTTCCTCCAATTGGCGGCAAATGTCAGTGAAGACCATCCAGTTGTAGTCTCAAAGTTCATTGAGCATGCTAAGGAAATCGAGATGGATGCCGTAGCTAAGAATGGAGAGATACTTGCTTATGCTATCAGTGAGCATATAGAGTTTGCCGGAGTTCACTCTGGAGATGCCACCATTCAGTTCCCCCCGCAAAAGCTCTACGTAGAGACGGTGCGTCGTATTAAACGTATAAGTCGGCAGATTGCCAAGCAACTTCATATCAACGGCCCTTTCAACATTCAGTTTATGGCCCGAGATAATGACATACTGGTTATCGAGTGTAATCTGCGTGCCAGTCGTTCATTCCCATTTGTAAGTAAGGTGTTGAAGATTAATCTTATCGAACTGGCCACGCGAGTGATGCTTGGACTGCCTGTTGAGAAGCCAAGTAAGAACCTTTTCGACCTTGATTATGTGGGCATCAAGGCCAGTCAATTCTCTTTCAACCGTTTGCAGAAGGCCGATCCTGTGCTGGGTGTTGATATGAGCTCTACGGGAGAAGTTGGCTGCTTGGCTGATGATACGAATGCCGCGCTGTTGAAAAGCATGCTGTCTGTAGGGCAGCGAATTCCAAAGAAGACAGTACTGCTTTCTACAGGTGGTGCAAAACAGAAAGTTGATATGCTTGATGCTGCCAAACAATTGGTTGCGCATGGCTATGAACTCTATGCCACTGGTGGCACCAGTAAGTTCCTCGAAGAGAATGGTATAGCCAATACGCGGGTTTACTGGCCATCGGAAGCGGGACAACAACCACAGGCATTGGATCTGTTGCACGAGCGAAAGATTGATCTGGTCGTTAATATTCAGAAGAACCTGACGGTGCATGAACTGACTAATGGTTATAAAATTCGGCGTGCTGCGATTGACCTTAATGTGCCACTGATTACAAATAGCCGCTTGGCAAGTGCTTTCATCAATGCTTTCTGCACGATGACACTTGATGATATTGATATTAAATCCTGGAACGAATACTAAGGATAGAGGTCTCATAGAGATGTTTCCGGCTGATTTTTACCTGTCGGAGACATCTCTTATCTTCAGTGATAAGTATTATCCTCAATAGTCAATCATTTTGTTAACATTATTTTAATATTTGTAAGTTGCTGTGTATCAACTGTTTAATAAAAAGTTACAGAGAGAATAAAAAAAAGTCGTTAAAAGTTGAATGTCATATAAAAAAAATACTTATCTTTGCATCGTTTTAATAAACAAATGATTGTTTTACAGATTTAAAAAAGCAAAGAAAATGAAGAAATTAGTTTTAATGTTCGTAGCTGTAGCAGCTATCTCTTTCGCATCTTGTGGTAACAAAACTGCAGCAAATGCTGGTAACAACGACTCTGACTCTATTGCTCAGGTTGACACTGCTGATACTGCTGCTGTTGACACAGCTGCTGCTGACACTGCAAAATAATTTTGCACTCGAACTGAAAAAATGAGAGATTGCCGCTGAACCATTATAGTTCAGCGGTTTTTTTGTTTGTAGTTATTCTTTGAATGTCGCCTGTTGATATTCTAATTTAGCAGTAACTGTGTTTCCATGCCTTCTTTCTTTTGTAAAGATTACTGTCACTTTTTAACACTTCCGAGTAGTTTATTCTGGAGAAATAAAGCTGATAGATGGTGCAAAAAAGAGCATGTTGTTCTGTACTCTGGTGAAGGTTAGGGTGTAATCTGCCTCGTTATACATTGCAATTTGAGTCTAATTGCATTGCTTTTTGACTCAAAACGCGTGATGATTTGAAGCATATTGCGTGGTGTTTTGATGCAAGTTGCAGTACTTTTTTGCATGATATTGTATCGCTTTTTGGCTTTACTTTTGTAATGTTTTGAATGTCAATGGATTATGAAATATTAGAAAAATACGTGTATTTGGAAGAGGAATTTATTTTGTTTCGAAAGTGTGAACATTGTAACGAGATTTGTTAAATCATTTGATAAGAATTAACATATAATCTGCTCTTTGAAGTTATTACTTGCAAGATAGGATAAATTAATGATTGGGTGAGGTATATTGAATGTATAGGTTTATGCAGGCGAAGAGGTATTTAGATGATTGTTGATACTTAATCTTCAATGTATATGAGGTCGCTCATGATGTCGTCAGACGTGAAAAGTCCTTTCCTTGTGAGTGAGAGATGATGTTTTGAAAGTTCCATATTGCCTAAATCAAGATGCGGTTTTGCCTCGTGGAACAGGTAGTTTAGACGTTCTTCACCGTATTTTCTTTTGAAATTTGTCAGGTTAATGCCTTCACGTGTGCGGAGTGCCGTGGTTATCAAGTCGTTGTATTGCATGTTTTGATTAAGGATTTCGATTTCATAGGGAAGCCGGTTGCATGCGATACTGTTCATATAAGTCTTGATGTTGCTGATATTCCATTTGCGGGTTCCATGGCCGTAACTATGAGCAGAAGCACCAAGGCCGATGTAGGGAACCTCATGCCAATAGCTGCTGTTGTGCAGACTTCGGTAGCCTGGCCGGGCAAAGTTGCTGATTTCATAGTGCTCATAGCCTGCTTTGGTGAGCTGGTTTATAAGCATCTCATACATGGCAAGGCTTGTTTCTTCGTCAATATCTTTTATTTTCTTCTCCTGCTTCATGTGGAAAAGCGGTGTACCTTCTTCATACATCAGACTGTAAGCTGAAATGTGTTCTACATTAAGTTTAATAGCTTCTTGCAGATCGGTCTGCCATTCTTCCATGGTTTCTTCAGGGAAGCCAAACATAAGGTCGATGCTGATATTCTTGATACCTACATGACGTAAATGGTTCACGGCTTGCATAATTTCTTCTCGGTTGTGGCGGCGGTGAAGAAACCGGAGGCGATTATTGTTGAATGTTTGTGCACCCATGCTGACACGGTTGACATTGAGCGTGGCAAGGCGGGCAGCAAAAGCCTCGGTCACATCGTCGGGATTGCACTCTATAGTCAGTTCGCGCAGGTCGATATGTTTGCCCCATACCTTATATATATATAATAGAATCTGTTCCAATTGATTTCCAGAGAGCATGCTTGGCGTACCTCCACCCAAGTAAATGGTGGTGATGGTATTTTCGGTATCGGCCTGTTCTCCTGTGATTTCTGTTTGGCGCAATTCCATTTCATGACAGAGCATGTCAACATATTGCTGATGGAGTGACTGCTGGGTTGTGCTGTAGAAGCCACAGTAGATGCAGCGACTTGCACAAAAGGGAATATGAATGTATAGACCTGCCATGTTGTTTTTTTATGACAAAATTACTAATTTTCCTAAAATATTCTTGGTCAGTATGTCTTTTTTTTCTAACTTAGAGGCCAACAAAGGTATAATGCCTTTAGAAACCATGAATTATTACTAACGCTTTAAATCTTTTGATATGAGAGTTTATCAAACGAATGAAATCAAAAACATTGCATTGCTTGGCAGTGCGGGCAGCGGCAAGACTACACTTGCCGAGAGTATGCTTTTTGAAGCCGGAGTCATTAAACGCCGTGGCAGTGTTGAGGCAAAGAACACTGTAAGCGATTATTTCCCGGTTGAGTTGGAATATGGTTATTCTGTATTTCCAACTGTTTTTCATGTTGAGTGGAACAATAAGAAGCTGAATATTATTGATTGTCCGGGAAGTGATGACTTCGTAGGAGGTGCTATAACTTCATTGAATGTAACAGATGAGGCGGTTATTTTGATTAACGGTCAGTATGGCCCAGAGGTTGGAACACAGAATAATTTCCGGTATACGGAGAAGCTTAAGAAGCCTGTTATCTTCTTGATTAATCAGTTGGATAGCGATAAATGTGATTTTGACAGCATCATAACTTCGATGCAGGATATCTATGGTTCGAAATGTGTTCCTGTGCAATACCCCTTGCAGACAGGGCCAGGTTTCAATGCACTTATTGATGTTCTGTTGATGAAGAAGTATTCATGGAAACCCGAAGGCGGTGCACCTATCATTGAAGATATTCCTGCTGAGGAAATGGACAGGGCCATGGAACTTCATAAAGCCTTGGTTGAAGCAGCAGCTGAGAACGATGAAACCTTGATGGAGAAGTTCTTTGAAGAAGAAACCTTGACCGAAGATGAATTACGCGAAGGTATTCGTAAAGGTCTTGTTACGCGTAGTATATTCCCTGTTTTCTGTGTTTGTGCAGGCAAGGATATGGGCGTTCAGCGTCTGATGGAATTCCTCGGAAACGTGGTTCCTTTCGTTAGTGAGATGCCAAAGTTGCATAATACACGCGGAGAAGAAGTTGCACCTGATCCGGCAGGTCCCACCAGTTTGTATTTCTTCAAGACAGGAATGGAACCGCATATTGGTGAGGTCAGCTATTTTAAAGTGATGAGTGGACAGGTGAAACCAGGTGATGATTTGACGAATGCCGACCGTGGAAGTCGTGAGCGTATTGGTCAGATTTACGCTTGTGCAGGTGCAAATCGTATCGCTGTTGATTCCCTGAATGCCGGTGATATCGGTTGTACGGTTAAACTGAAAGATGTGAAGACAGGTAATGCCTTGAATGGTAAAGACTGTGATTGGCGTTATAATTTCATCAAATATCCAAATTCAAAATACAGCAGATCTATAAAGGCTGTCAATTCACAAGACACAGAGAAGCTGATGGCTGCTATGATAAAGATGCATCAGGAAGACCCAACGTGGGTGGTTGAGCAAAGCAAAGAGTTGCGACAGATTATTGTTCACGGGCAGGGAGAATTCCATTTGAGAACGTTGAAGTGGCGTCTTGAAAACAATGAGAAGCTGCAGGTAAAGTTTGGTGAGCCTCGAATTCCATATCGTGAGACTATTACCAAGAAAGCAAAGGCAGAGTATAGGCATAAGAAACAAAGTGGCGGTGCCGGACAGTTCGGCGAGGTGCACCTGATAGTAGAGCCATATGCAGAGGGTATGCCTGATCCGACTCATTATAATTTCAATGGACAAGAGTTCAAAATGAACATCAAAGGCAAGGAAGTTGTCGACTTGGAATGGGGTGGTAAGTTGGTATTCATCAATTCTGTTGTTGGTGGTGCTATTGATGCCCGCTTCATGCCTGCCATTCTAAAAGGTGTGATGGATTGTATGGAACATGGTCCGTTGACTGGAAGTTATGCACGAGATGTGCGGGTTGTTGTCTATGACGGTAAGATGCATCCGGTTGACAGCAACGAACTTTCGTTTATGTTGGCAGCTCGTCATGCCTTCGCAGATGCTTTCAGAAATGCAGGTCCGAAGATTTTGGAGCCAATTTATGATTTGGAAGTGTTTGTTCCAGCCGACTTCATGGGTGATGTCATGAGTGATCTGCAGGGACGAAGAGCTCTGATTATGGGTATGGATACAGAAGCGGGGTATCAGAAACTGCAGGCAAAGATTCCATTAAAAGAATTGAGTAACTATAGTATTTCATTGAGTTCGCTGACAGGTGGACGAGCTTCATTCACAACAAAGTTTGCAAGTTATGAGCTTGTTCCAACAGAACTTCAAACTTCACTGATTAGTGAACATGCTGCAGAGCTGGCAGAAGAAGAGGAATAATCTGTGACTGATTGAAGATTGAAGAGGCAAGAATTTAATTATTCTTGCCTCTTTTATTTGCATATATAAAACTACAATTCTGATTGTTTGTTAAAATTGATAAATATAGATGATTTATTTAACACAACGATGTTAACTAATTAAGATTTAGTTTATCTTTGCGATTATGAAGAAAAGAACGATATGGACAATTGCTATCATTATGGGGCTTTCATTTATGGGGCTTCTTTTCCTGCAGTTGAGCTATATACAGGAGATGGCAGAGATGAAGAAAGAGCAGTTTGACGAGTCTGTCAATCGTGCCCTTTATCAAGCTTCACGCAATCTTGAATTGAATGAGACGCTTAGGTATCTGGAAAAAGATGTGAAAGAGACAGAGCGACGTTCTTTTATTCGTGACTCCATTGGAACGCGTTCAGGACAGCCCAATGATGGGACAATACAGCAGAGTCGTCAGTATTCAACAATAGGAAAAGATGGAACCGTTTATTCCTCATTTGAATTGAAAACCATCGCAACCAAGCCAGCGTCTATGCCGAAAGGGATGATTGTAAAAACAGATAAGAGTTCGCTTTCGGAGGCATCCAAATCTTTACAGGAAATTGTTAAGAACCGCTATGTATATCAGAAAGCTTTATTGGATGAAGTAGTTTATTCCATTTTGTACTCTGCTTCGGATAAGCCTTTGAAAGAACGCATTAACTTCAAGCTGTTGGATCAGGATTTGAAAGCGGAATTGATGAATAATGGTATCAATATTCCCTATCATTTTACGGTCTCTACACAGGACGGAAGAGTGGTTTATCGTTGCCCCGACTATTCTGATGAAGGTGAAGAATTTACCTATTCACAGGTGTTGTTCAGAAATGATCCCCAGGCGAAAATGGGTGTTGTGAAGATACATTTCCCGGATATGAATAACTATATATTCTCAAGTATCCGCTTCATGATACCGAGTATAATCTTTACATTGGTACTTTTGATAACGTTTGTCTTCACGATAGTTGTTATCTTCCGATCCAAGCGCTATAGCGAGATTAAGAATGATTTCATAAACAATATGACGCATGAGTTAAAGACTCCGATAGCCAGCATCTCTTTAGCTGCACAAATGTTGAATGACAAGAGTGTAACCATGAACGAGACGATGATGGCACACTTGGGAGGAGTTATCAATGATGAAAGCCGTCGTTTGCGTTTCTTGGTAGAAAAAGTGCTGCAGATGAGCATGTATGACCGTAAGAAAGCGGTACTTAAAAATCGTGAGGTTGATATCAACGAAATGATTGAGAGCATAGGAAATTCGTTCACATTGCGTGTAGAGCATACGGGAGGAAAGGTTTATACGGATATAGAAGCGGTAGACTCAACGATTTATGTAGACGAGATGCATTTTCAAAATGTGATTTTCAATCTTTTGGATAATGCGGTGAAATACAAGAAGCCAGATAAGCCATTGAATGTCTATCTCAAGACATGGAATGAAGGAAAGAAGGTTTGCGTGTCGGTAAAGGATACGGGATTGGGCATTAAGAAAGAAAATTTGAAGAAGGTTTTTGATAAGTTTTATCGCGTTCATACCGGTAATGTTCATGATGTCAAGGGCTTCGGACTTGGCTTGGCCTATGTTAAAAAGATGGTTGATCTTCAAGATGGGGAGATTTATGTTGACAGTGAATATGGAAAAGGTACTACCTTTACGATAAAATTGCCGTTTGTAGAAAACTAACTTTGAAGTTATAATAGATTACTAACATTTAAAATAATGAAGTTATGGAAGACAAGTTGAAAATTCTTTTGTGCGAAGATGACGAAAACTTAGGTATGCTTCTTCGTGAATATTTACAGGCAAAAGGTTTTGCCGCTACGCTTTGCCCTGATGGTGAGGTTGGTTATAGAGAGTTCTTGAAGAATAAATTTGATATCTGCGTGCTTGATGTAATGATGCCAAAGAAAGATGGTTTCACTTTGGCACAGGAAATCCGTCAGGCCAATGCTGAAATTCCAATTATCTTCTTGACAGCAAAGACATTGAAGGAAGATATCCTTGAAGGTTTTAAGATTGGTGCTGACGATTACATTACAAAGCCTTTCTCCATGGAAGAACTCGTGTTCCGTATTGAGGCCATCCTGCGTCGCGTACGTGGTAAGAAGAATAAGGAAAGTACGCTTTATCATATTGGTAAGTTCACATTTGATACCCAGAAGCAGTTGCTTGTTATAGGTGAAAAGCAGACAAAGTTGACAACCAAGGAGAATGAGCTGCTTGCGTTGCTGTGTTCACACGCAAATGAAATTCTTCAGCGTGACTTTGCCTTGAAGACGATATGGATTGATGATAACTATTTCAATGCGCGTTCTATGGATGTGTATATTACGAAGTTGCGTAAGCATTTGAAAGATGATCCACAGATTGAAATCATCAATATTCATGGTAAAGGCTATAAGCTGATTACACCAGAAGATGATTAAAATGAGATTCTAATAGTTAGTTTGGCGTTTGTCATTTATTGTGTGACCGATAATTCCAATAATGACAAGCGCCAAACTCGTAAAAAGTATCCAATTATGGTGGTGTAGATTTAGGAAATGGTGGGCACATAAGAGTGCAACTCCTGAATATACAAGTGGTAACCCAATATATTGAATAGCATGCTTGAGCATTGTTGAATAGAATTTCTTCATTATTAAAAGTTTGGTACAAAAGTACGAAATAATTTGTTTATGTCATCAAAAAACAGTACTTTTGCATCGCATTTCTGAAATATAGGTCCTCTAAGGCTTGTTTTTGTGGGATGTAATCTAAATATTTAAATAATAATTTTTTCAATTTTATTAGTATGAATCAATACGAAACCGTTTTCATTTTGACTCCCGTTTTGTCTGATGAACAGATGAAGGAAACGGTCGCTAAATTCAAGAAGCTTCTCACCGATAACGGTGCTGAAATTCTGAATGAAGAGGCTTGGGGACTAAAGAAGATGGCTTACGCTATCGACAAGAAATCAACAGGCTTCTATTGTCTGATTGAGTTCAAGGGCGAGCCATCAATCGTTAACTCTCTCGAGACAGGCTATCGCCGCGATGAGAAAGTTATTCGTTACATGACTGTACGTCTTGACAAGTATGCTGCACAGTATGCTGAAAAGCGTAGAAACAAACTTGGTAAAAAAGAGGAGGCTTAATTATGGCAGAGCAGAAAAAGACAGAAATCCGTTATTTGACAGCTCCTTCAATCGACACTCGTAAGAAGAAGTATTGTCGTTTTAAGAAGAGCGGAATTAAGTATATTGATTACAAGGATCCTGAATTCTTGAAAAAGTTCTTGAATGAGCAAGGTAAGATTTTACCTCGCCGTATCACAGGTACATCTTTGAAGTATCAGCGCCGTGTGGCACAAGCTGTAAAGCGTGCTCGCCAGATAGCACTGCTTCCATATGTAACCGATTTGATGAAATAATTAAGGAGGAACTGTCAATATGGAAATTATACTGAAAGAAGATATTATCGGACTTGGATACAAGAATGATATTGTAAATGTAAAGAATGGTTATGGACGCAACTACCTGATTCCAACAGGTAAAGGCGTTATTGCTTCTGAATCTGCAAAGAAGGTCTTGGCTGAGAATTTGAAGCAGCAGGCTCACAAGCTTGCAGCAATTAAGGCAGAAGCAGAGAAGAAGGGTAGTACTTTGGATGGCGTTTCACTTACTATTGCAGCAAAGGTTAGTGCTACTGGTGCTCTCTATGGTTCTGTAAATGCTGCTATCGTTGCAGAGGAACTTGCAAAGAAAGGCATCGAAGTTGACCGTAAGATTATCACCATGCACGATATTAAGAAGGTTGGTGAGTTCGAGGCAACTGTTCACTTCCACAAAGAGGTTGAGGTTAAGGTTCCTGTAATTGTTGTTGCAGAGAACGCACCTGTTGAAGTAGCTCCTGTAGAGGAGGCTCCAAAAGCAGAGGAAGAAGTTGAAGAAACTCCTGCTGAAGAATAATTATAGCGCAACGATTATTGCACTGTAAAGCAAATCTATATAAATCCCGAGAACAACTTGTTTGTTTTCGGGATTTTCTTTTATCTATGCATGTTTCTGCTTTTTTTTTTGTATTTTTGCAGCATACATCATAAAACATAAAATTAAAAGAAAATGAAAGCTTTTGTATTTCCAGGGCAGGGTGCCCAGTTTGTTGGTATGGGCAAGGACCTATATGAGAATAATGCTCTTGCAAAAGAGCTTTTCAATAAAGCAGATGAAATTCTTGGTTTCAAGATTACAGAGATCATGTTCAATGGGACTGATGAACAGTTGAAGGAAACCAAGGTGACACAACCTGCTGTTTTCCTGCATAGTGTTATTCAAGCACTTTGTTTGGGGGAGGAGTTTAACCCAGATATGGTTGCAGGTCATTCATTGGGTGAATTCTCTGCGCTTGTTGCTTCGGGTGCTTTGAGTTTTGAGGATGGCTTGAAGTTAGTTGCATCGCGTGCCAATGCCATGCAGAAAGCGTGTGAAGTAAATCCTGGAACAATGGCTGCGATTATTGGTCTTCCAGATGAGAAGGTTGAAGAAATTTGTGCTTCTGTAAGTTCAGAAGATAACATAGTTGTAGCCGCAAACTACAATTGCCCTGGTCAGTTGGTTATTTCTGGAAATGTAGATGCTGTCAATTCTGCTTGTGAAAGATTGAAGGAGGCTGGTGCAAAGCGTGCTCTGCCTTTGAAAGTCGGTGGCGCATTCCATTCTCCATTGATGCAGCCAGCCAAGGATGAGTTGCAGGCAGCTATTGAAGCAACCACATTCAATACGCCAAAGTGTCCTGTTTATCAGAATGTTGATGCAAAAGCTCATACAGATGCTTCTGAGATAAAGAATAACTTGATAGCTCAGCTTACAAGTCCTGTTCGCTGGACTGCAAGTGTCCAGGCTATGATTAGTGACGGTGCTGATGATTTCACAGAGTGTGGGCCAGGCAAGGCTTTACAGGGAATGATTGGCAGGATAGACAGGAATGTTAATGCTCATGGCATTGCATAATGAAAGATAAAATCGTAATATATCAAGTATTACCCAGACTTTTCGGCAATCGTAATGAGGCTCTTGTGGAGTCCGGCACGATTGCCGAAAATGGTTGTGGTAAGTTCTCTTCGTTTGATGACGGAACGCTGAAGACAATTCATGACATGGGATTTACCCATATTTGGTTTACAGGTATCTTGCGCCATGCTACACAAACTGATTATTCTGCTTTTGGACTTCCACGTCAACATGCAGAAGTGGTAAAGGGAAAAGCCGGCTCTCCTTATGCTATTGCAGATTACTATGATGTAGATCCGGACCTTGCAGATGATGTCTCGCAGCGTATTACAGAATGGGAGGAGTTGATAAAGCGCACCCATGATGCAGGCATGAAAGTGATTATGGATTTTGTGCCTAATCATGTTGCTCGTGAGTACAAGTCTGTCTGCAAACCGGTTGGTGTGCGTGATCTGGGTGAGGATGATGACACTTCATTAGCTTTTTCGACAAGGAATAATTTCTATTATTGTTGGGGAGCGCCACTTGATCTTAGTCTAATAACATCAGATATAAGTTATAGTGAAATCCCTGCTAAGGCAACAGGCAATGACTATTTTGGTGCACGCCCGGGAGTTAATGACTGGTATGAGACCATTAAGTTGAATTATGGTATAGACTACTGTGATGCAGGGGGTAAAAGCTATCATTTTGATCCACGTCCTGATACCTGGGATAAAATGACAGATATTCTTTTGTTTTGGGCTTCAAAAGGTATAGATGGATTCAGATGCGACATGGCAGAGATGGTGCCGACCGAATTCTGGAACTATGCCATTTCTAAAGTAAAGGAACGACGTCCTTCTTTATTGTTCATTGGTGAAGTTTACGACAGATCACAATATCGCACATATATCGTAAATGGTTTCGACTATCTTTATGATAAAGTCGGCATGTATGATTGTTTGCGGGGTGTCATTACGGGCACACGTAGTGCAAATGAAATCACCCATTGGTGGCAGGCTACGGATGATGTCAACGAACATATGCTCTACTTCCTCGAAAATCATGATGAACAGCGTATAGCAAGTGATTTCTTTGCGGGAGAAGGTGATAAGGCAATCCCTGCTGCCGCGGTTGCAATCTTGATGCGAACCAATCCTTTTATGCTTTATAGTGGACAGGAATTCGGCGAAAGGGGAATGGATCATGAGGGTTTCAGCGGTATAGATGGAAGAACAACAATCTTCGATTATTGGTCACTGTCGACTGTGCGTCGGGCTTTTACTGATTGCAATCTGTTGACAGATGAGGAGAGAAAACTTTCAGACTCGTACCGCACTTTGCTGAATATTGCACATCGTGAAGCAGCTGTCCGTGAGGGTGAATTCTTTGATCTCACCTATGCTAATCAGGCTCAAGAAGGGTTTGATTCGTGTCGTGAGTATGCTTTTTTAAGGAAGAAAGGCGATATCATCATATTGGTCGTTGCCAATTTTTCTTCCTCCGACAGGCTTTCTGATGTTATTATTCCGGCACATGCCTTTGATTTTTGGCAAATGCCCGAAATGAAAGTGTTATCTCGTGAGTTGTTTTCCGGTAGGTATGTGGGAATGAAATTAATTCGCGATTCGTCTGTCCGTGTGAAAGTTCCAGCCCATGGTTGTGGGATTTTTAAGTTTAGTTTGAATATGAAAGACAGTGATTATTTGTTCAATGAGCATCACAAGAAAGAGTTTCCACCGGCTCATACGGCAGAACATCTGCTCAATCAGTTGATGATGCGTATGTTCCATTGTGAGCGCAGCTACAATGCGCATATTGAACGAAAGAAGAGCAAAATGAGCTTCATTCTGGAGCAGAAACCAACCCGACAGCAGGAGAAAGAGATTGAAAGGAGGATGAATGAACTTATCCAAGAAGATATGCCTATCACTTATGAACTTGTCGACAGAGACCATGTCCCTGCGGATGTGAAACTTGATCGACTCCCTGATGATGCATCAGAAATGCTTCGTTTGGTTCATATTGGCAATTTTGATGTCTGTCCTTGTTTAGGGAAACATGTAAGATCAACGTCTCAAATAGGGCGGTTCGAGTTGTTAGGTACAAATTGGGATGAACTGAAACATTCTTTCAGGATACGTTTCAAGGTCGTCCAGTAGAAGTTTATATAAAATGATGTTTTCTTTGTCAAAAAGAGAACATCATTTTTTTATATGCGATATTTTTCTTTCCTTTGCAATGTAATCCGTAAAATCGGAGTTTCGCTGGGGCGGCGGAGATAAAAAAACAGCTTTCCGAGGTCTCGGATGAGCAGAAAACGGTAAAAAATGGCTTTCCGAGGGCTCGGATGAGCAGAAAACAGAGAAAAATAGCTTTCCGAGGGCTCGGATGAGCAGAAAACAGAAAAAAATGGCTTTCCGAGGGCTCGGATGAGCAGAAAACAACAAAAACAGCGTTTCGGGCACGACCGAAAGCGAAAAAACGGAGAAAATCGACTTTCGGGCGTCCCCGAAGAGTAAAAAACAGTAAAAACTGCGTTTCGGCCACGGCCGAAACTGAAAAAATGCCTCAAAACGGTTTTCCAACCCCTTGGAAATGGAGAAAATGCCTTAAAATGGCTTTCCAACCCCTTGGAAATAAAAAAAATGCCTCAAAACGGTTTTCCAACCCCTTGGAAATGGAGAAAATGCTTTAAACGGCTTTTCCAACCCCTTGGAAGCGGGAAGATGGATGCTTAAACTAAATTCACGTAATGTAAAGTGAAATCAATGGAGAAATCTGCAATATTGACAATCACGGGTAGTGACGGAACGGGAGAATCCGGAGTGCAGGCTGATGTAAGGACGATATCAGCATTAGGCAGTCATGCTGTATCTGTCTTGACGTCAATCACCGTTCAGAATACATTGGGGATACAATGCTTTTATGACATCCCCGGCAATGTTGTGGCCGCCCAGTTGGAGGCTATTATCAACGATGTGCAGCCCAGTGTGATGAAGATAGGAATGATTCGCAATGTTGAAACGCTGAATGTGTTGGTTCGTACGATTGTAAAATATAAGCCGTCTCATGTTGTATATGACCCTGTTATCAGTTCATTTCTGAATGAAGAACTGATGAGTCGTGATGTTGTTTCTCAGATCAGGTCATGCCTTTTGCCACTTTGTTCGCTGATTATTATTCGCCGTTCTGAAGCTGATCGTCTGTTGGGGGAATGTTCTTTTCCCAATATTTATTTTATTGACGACCGGGGGCGGCATGGAATCAGGAATGTATTTGCGAGTGCTGCAGCTGTCTTTTTACAACGAGGATATTCGAATGAAGAAGCTGTGCAGCAGGCTCGCGAATATGTTGAACATCTGATGATAGCTCCAAGCCCGTTGAGTGGCAGGAGCCAGGAGTTGTATCATGAGTTCATGCAGCTTGTGCGCCAGAACTATTCTTCTAACAGCGATGTGCTTTTCTATGCCAATTGCATGAATGTTTCAACCCGTTATTTGGCTCAGGTGTGTAAGCGCGTAGCGGCAAAATCTCCCAAGGCGATAATCGACGACTATATTGTCAATCAGATAGCAATGGCCTTGGGCAGCGAACCAACAAAGACCATACAGCAATTAGCCTATGTGTTTGGTTTCTCCAATCAGGCTCATTTCTCCAAGTTCTTTCGGAAATTGAAAGGTGTTTCTCCGTCGGAATTCAGAAAACAACAGCAGATAAAATAAACAAACAGTATAATTATGGAAAAGATAGAAAATCGACAGGAATTGAACCGCAACCTTGCACAGATGTTGAAAGGTGGCGTTATTATGGATGTAACAACTCCCGAGCAGGCGAAAATAGCAGAGGCTGCCGGTGCCTGTGCAGTGATGGCATTGGAAAGAATTCCCGCTGACATACGTGCAGCCGGTGGAGTTTCGAGAATGAGCGACCCTAAGATGATCAAAGGAATACAGGAGGCTGTGACCATTCCTGTTATGGCGAAGTGCAGGATTGGCCATATTGCAGAAGCCCAGATCCTTCAGGCTATTGATATTGATTACATAGATGAGAGCGAAGTTCTTTCCCCGGCAGACAATATCCACCATATTGATAAGACTCAGTTTAATGTGCCTTTTGTCTGCGGAGCAAAGAATTTAGGCGAAGCTTTACGCCGAATTGCAGAGGGAGCAACGATGATTCGCACCAAAGGCGAGCCGGGGACAGGCGATGTTATACAGGCCGTCAGTCACATGCGAATGATGCAAAGCGAGATACGCCGCTTGGTTGGAATGGCAGAAGATGAACTCTTTGAGGCTGCCAAGCAGCTGCAGGCTCCTTATGAACTGGTGAGATATGTTCATGATAACGGTCGCTTGCCTGTGGTCAACTTTGCTGCAGGCGGCGTTGCCACACCCGCTGATGCGGCATTGATGATGCAGTTAGGCGCAGAAGGTGTGTTTGTCGGCAGCGGAATCTTCAAGAGTGGTGATCCGGCAAAACGCGCTGCTGCTATTGTAAAGGCTGTTACTAACTATCAAGATCCCAAGTGTTTGGCAGAACTTAGCGAAGATCTCGGAGAAGCCATGGTGGGTATCAACGAAAATGAAATCCAGCTTCTTATGGCTGAGAGAGGAAAATGAGAATCTCGGTCCTTGCATTACAGGGGGCATTTGCTGAACATCGGCAGATGCTCCGGCGCCTTGGCGTCGAAACTTTTGAAGTGCGCCGGCTCTCAGATTGGCATCAGCCAAAGGATGCCTTGATTATTCCTGGAGGCGAGAGCACGGCTCAGTTGAAGCTGCTTCGCGATTTAGAACTTTTACTTCCAATCCGGGATGCCATCATGAATGGCCTCCCTGTATTTGGTACTTGCGCAGGCTTGATATTGTTGGCAAAGCAAGTTGAAAACGAAAGTCATGAGCGTATTTCAACCATGGATATTGAAGTGAAGCGCAATGCCTATGGTCGACAGTCGGGTAGTTTCATCACTGAAGCTCCATTTTCTGGAACGACAGTTCCGATGTCTTTTATCAGAGCACCCTATATTAGCCATGTGCATAATGGCGTAGAGGTGCTGTCTGAAGTTGATGGAAAAATCGTAGCGGCTCGTGAAGACAATCAGCTTGTGACGGCTTTTCATCCCGAGTTGACGGATGACCCGTTTGTCCATTCTTATTTTCTTCAGATGATACAGCATAAGCTCTGATTTATTCTGTATGACAATATCAGTGAAAAGCGCCTTTCGCCTATCAGTGAAAGGCGCTGTAATTGTATTGTCCAATTTTGTAATAAAATGGATGTTGTATTCAATATTATTTTGTAACTTTGCATATCAGAAGACAGAATAATAAACACATACATACTATGTATAGAACGAATACTTGTGGGGAGCTTCGCCTCTCTGATGCCGGTAAGGAAGTTGTTTTGGCCGGTTGGGTACAGCGATCAAGGAAAATGGGAGGTATGACCTTTGTTGATCTCCGCGATCGTTATGGTATTACACAGCTTGTTTTCAACGAAGCTGATGACAGGATGCTCTGTGATAATGCCAATAAATTAGGTCGTGAATATTGTATTCAGGTGAAGGGCATTGTCAGCGAGCGTCAGAGCAAGAACTCAAAGATTGCAACTGGTGATATTGAAATCCTCGCGAAAGAATTAAAGGTCTTGTCTCCGTCTCTGACTCCTCCATTCACAATTGAAGATGAATCCGATGGGGGAGATGACATTCGCATGAAATATCGTTATTTAGATCTTCGTCGTAATGTTGTTCGTAAGAATTTAGAACTGCGTCATCGCATGACAATTCTCATTCGCAACTTCCTTGATAGTCATGATTTCATGGAAGTAGAAACGCCGGTTTTGATTGGCAGTACACCTGAAGGTGCACGTGATTTTGTCGTACCAAGCCGCATGAATCCCGGGCAGTTCTATGCTTTGCCGCAGAGTCCGCAGACATTGAAACAGTTGCTTATGGTTGCCGGTTTCGACCGCTATTTCCAGATTGCAAAGTGCTTCCGTGATGAAGATTTGCGCGCAGACCGTCAGCCGGAGTTCACTCAGATTGACTGTGAAATGAGCTTTGTTGACCAAGATGACGTCATCAACATGTTCGAAGATATGGCCCGTCATCTGTTCAAGGAAATCCGAGGTGTAGAGTTACCGAAGCTACAGCAGATGACTTGGCACGAGGCGATGAAGCGTTTTGGTAGCGATAAGCCTGATTTACGCTTTGGCATGGAGTTCGTAGAACTCAAAGAGGCCTTTGCCGGTAAGGGCAATTTCTCTGTATTTGATGAGGCTACCTATATAGGTGGTATCTGTGTTCCAGGTTGTGCTGACTACAGCCGTAAGCAACTTAATGAGCTGACCGACTTTGTGAAGAAACCCCAGGTGGGTGCCAAGGGCTTGGTATTTATCAAGTATAATGCAGATGGTACAATCAAGAGTTCCATTGATAAGTTCTATACTGAAGACGAATTGAAAGAAATCAAGAAGCTTATGGGCGCCAATGATGGCGACTTGGTACTCATACTTAGCGGCGACAATGCCAATAAAACGCGTGTTCAGCTTTGTGCTTTGCGCCTTGAAATGGGCAACCGCCTTGGCTTGCGTGATAAGAACGTGTTCAAATGTCTTTGGATTGTCGACTTCCCATTGTTTGAGTGGAGCGACGAGGAACAGCGTCTTATGGCTACCCATCATCCGTTTACAATGCCCAATCCAGATGATATACCTTTGCTCGACGAGCATCCGGAGCAGGTTCGTGCCAAGGCTTATGACTTCGTCTGCAATGGCATCGAAGTTGGTGGAGGTTCTCTCCGTATTCATGACACGCAACTTCAGGAGAAAATGTTCGAGGTTCTCGGTTTCACCAAGGAGCGTGCTGAAGCCCAGTTTGGTTTCTTGATGAATGCATTCAAATATGGTGCACCACCTCATGCAGGTCTTGCTTTTGGTCTTGACCGCTTTGTAAGCATCTTCGCCGGACTTGATTCTATTCGTGATTGCATTGCTTTCCCAAAGAACAATAGCGGGCGTGACGTGATGCTTGATGCTCCGGGCGAACTTGATCAGAAACAATTGGACGAATTGCAGATTAAACTTAATCTCAAGGCTTGACGGTTGATTTACATCAAGAAAATAATAGAACAAAGTACTGAATTGTAAGTTTTATTACATAGTTCTGTCTGTTTTGGAAAATAATGACTAACTTTGTGGTGTCAACTTAAATGTTCGACATCTTTCACTCAAGTTTTTGATAAAGATTAATTAGTTTGTTAGTTATGGCAGAAAAGAAAGCAACAACCAAGGCTGCACCAGTAAAGAAAGCAGCAACGAAGAAGGCCGCCGCGCCTAAGAAGACTACAGCAAAAGAGTCTGCATTGTTTATCAATGCCGAAAGCGTAGGTTTCCGTGCCGGTGATGTTTATCAAGCATTGGCAGCAGCAGGTAAAGCAATGTCTGTAGCAGAGATTGCAAAGGCCGCAAAGATTAGCACAGAAGAGGTTTATCTTGGTATTGGCTGGCTCTTCAAAGAGGGCAAGGTTAAAGACGAGAACAACCAGATTACACTTGCATAATATTCAGTAGTAAGGATATTTGTTAAAGGGAGGGGAGCTGACTGTAAGCATTCAGTTCCCCTCTTTTTTTAGCTTTGTGATGCAGAAATACAACAGTGAGATATTAAGAATATTGGTTGAAGCCGGCAATGAAGGTTTGTCGGTCAAGAAGATTGCACGCCATGTTCATAATGCCTGCAACACATTGTTTTCGGCAGTCAGTTTTGACGAAGTTTATACTTACGTTTCCCAATATCTGATACGTAATTCAAGGAATGCCGATTCCATGATAACGCGTACAGATGTTCGGGGAAATTATCGTATCAATCCGCGGAATGAGGATTCTCAACAGCTGATGTTGCACTTTCAAGATGAATGCGATGAAAAGGAGGTTACTCCGAAACCGTCTGTAGACCAGTCCTTATCTTTGTTTGAAGATCTGTAGATTTTTCATGTTGGTTAAGGTAAAAGGAATGTCCGTGAACGGGTGAATATTTCCAGAGATCTATTTAGTGATAATATCTTTTATTCTTTTATAATTTATTTTACAAAAGCCTTTGCAGGTTTTGCGTATTCGAAAATACTTTTATCTCCATTCAAAATACGCGAGTTTTGAGGATGTTTTGTAAGATATTGAGATACAGATAGTTGTAGAACTTTATTCATTTTAATGCACTTATTGTTGTTTGATTTCATTGTGTTTTGTATCAAATAGCATTCTCATTTGCGCCAGATTGCACAGTAGTTTCATTCATTTTAGGAGCTAAATTCATGCAGATTACAGGCTAAAATGATAGAGATTGCATGAAAAGAAGGTAAAAACGGGGATGCTGAAGCACCGAAATGACTTCACATATGCGTTGAGTATATGGTTTTCTTTTCTATTTGCTGCACTTTTGAAGTAGTGGATTTCAACGATATATCTTTACAATATAGAACTAAATATATACTGCTTTCTTCTCGTAGAGACTTGCCGTTTCATGACTTGTTGGGCTGATCAGGGAATAAGATTCCCGATTATACCTATTCATGGTCAGTATAGTGATAAACTTTGTCTCTTTTTATGAATAAATAATTCAAAGTGGTTGAAAACGTTTCAAAGCTGATAGTATTCCCCTCAGATGATTATAATAAATCTAAGGAGGAAGTTCCGACTTCTATGGGAGAATATAGTGAGAAGATAAAAAGCCCATTCACAATGATTATGAATGAGCTTTTTTGTATGTGTATAAGCTTTGCTTAGAGATTCTTGCCATGACAGTTCTTGAACTTCTTGCCACTTCCGCATGGACAAGGATCATTGGGACGAGGCAGACGGTCAGCTACATATGGCGTGTGATTAATCCGGTCTGCACCTTCTCGGGTGTCTTGATGGGCTGCCCTCTGTTGCGCTGCTCGTGCTTCAATATCCTCTTTCTGTTCATGATATCGTTGTGCATGTTGTTCAGGAGCTGCCTCTTGAACTTCTTGAACTACGGGAATCTGACACCGCATCAATACGTTTGCAATACGGTTATTCATGTCGTCAATCATGTTATCCCACAGTTTGACGCTTTCTAATTTGAATATCAATAGCGGGTCTTTCTGTTCGTAGGAAGCATTCTGAACGCTATGACGCAATTCGTCGAGTTGGCGCAGATTCTCTTTCCAGTTGTCGTCGATAATGCGAAGCATGATGGTCTTTTCGAATTCCTTAACAACGCTGGCTGCTTCACTGTTGTAGGCTTCTTGCAGGTTTGCAGGAATTTGGTAGATGTTCCGACCATCGGTAATAGGTACAAGAATACGTTCGAACATTGCTCCCTGTTCCTCTTGTACTTTCTTGATGACAGGGTAGGCGTCTGCTTGAATACGGTCAGTATGGCGTTTGAAAGAAGCCATGGCATCTTGGAAAGCACGCTCTTCGAGTTCGGATCTTACATCACTTTCGAATTCTTCCTGTGTGAAAGGAATCTCCATAGCTAATATTTTCATGAATTCTTCCTTTGCACCTTCATAGTCGTTCTTCTCAATGATGCTGACAACGCGATCCCAAATGACGTTTGTAATGTCCATACCTACGCGTTCACCCATGAGTGCATGTCGACGCTTCTCATAGATTACGGTGCGTTGTTTGTTCATTACGTCATCGTATTCGAGCAGATGTTTACGGATACCGAAGTTGTTCTCTTCAACTTTCTTCTGTGCACGTTCTATACTCTTTGAGATCATAGGACTCTCAATGCGTTCCCCATCTTCGAAGCCCAAACGGTCCATGATCTTGGCAATACGCTCAGATGCAAAGAGACGCATCAGCTTGTCTTCGAGCGAAACATAGAATACAGATGAACCAGGATCCCCCTGACGACCTGCGCGACCACGTAACTGGCGGTCGACACGACGGCTCTCATGGCGCTCTGTACCAATGATAGCCAGACCACCTGCGGCTTTAACCTCATCGGTTAGTTTGATATCGGTACCACGACCGGCCATGTTGGTAGCAATGGTTACAGCACCTAAGCCATTCTCTGAACGGCCGGCTTCGGCTACAATCTGTGCTTCTCTCTGATGAAGCTTGGCATTCAGTACGTTATGAGGGATGTGTCGCATCTTTAACATCTTGCTCAGAAGCTCGCTGATTTCAACAGATGTTGTACCAACCAATACCGGACGACCTGCATTACGCATCGCTTCGATTTCATCAATAACGGCAGCATACTTTTCGCGTGCAGTCTTATATACGCGATCGTCAAGGTCGTGGCGGGCAATAGGACGGTTTGTTGGAATTTCAACAACGTCAAGTTTGTATATATCCCAGAATTCCCCTGCTTCTGTACTTGCTGTACCCGTCATACCGGCCAGCTTGTGATACATACGGAAGTAGTTCTGCAGGGTAATAGTTGCAAATGTCTGTGTTGCAGCTTCAACCTTGACATGTTCCTTAGCTTCAATAGCCTGATGCAGTCCATCGCTCCAACGACGCCCTTCCATGATACGTCCTGTCTGTTCGTCGACAATCTTAACCTCACCATCCATGACAACATATTCGTCGTCTTTATTGAACATGGTGTAGGCTTTCAGCAACTGTTGCAGCGTATGAACGCGTTCACTCTGCACACCGTAGTGTGACATCAGTTCATCTTTTTTGTCGATTCTCTCTTGGTCAGAAAGGTTCGTTTGGCTTTCAAGAGCAGACAGTTGAGACGTGATGTCTGGCAGTACAAACAAGTCTTCCTGTCCGGTTTGTTTTGCCAGCCATGCTGTTCCTTTGTCTGTGAGGTCTGCACTATTGAGCTTTTCATCAACCACAAAGTAGAGAGGCTCAATAGCTTTAGGCATCTCACGGTTGTTATTGGCCATGTAGAATTCTTCTGTAGCCAGCATTCCGGCTTTAATACCATCCTCAGATAAATACTTAATCAGTGGTTTATTCTTTGGAAGTGCCTTGTAAGAACGATAAAGAGCCAAGAAACCATCTTCAAGTAGCTGCTTGTCGTTTTTCTCTTGTCCGGTAGTGATCTTTTGTTTGGCTTCAGCCAATAGCTCCGTAGCTTGTTTACGTTGCACTTCATATAAGTGTTCAACAAGAGGCTGATATTCTTCAAACATTTGATCATCACCCTTTGGAATAGGACCAGAGATAATCAAAGGCGTACGGGCATCATCAATCAATACAGAGTCAACCTCATCGACAATGGCATAATTGTGTTTGCGCTGAACAAGGTCGCTGGGGTTCAGTGCCATGTTGTCACGTAAGTAATCAAAGCCGAACTCATTATTTGTACCAAAAGTGATATCTGCTTGATAGGCTTTGCGACGTGCTTCAGAGTTAGGCTGATGTTTGTCAATACAATCAACAGAGAGGCCATTGAACATATAAAGAGGCCCCATCCACTCAGAGTCACGCTTGGCCAAATAGTCATTGACTGTAACCATATGAACGCCATTTCCTGTCAAAGCATTGAGAAAAACGGGTAGTGTAGCAACAAGGGTTTTACCTTCACCGGTTGCCATCTCTGCAATCTTTCCTTGATGTAAAGCAATACCACCGAACAGCTGTACATCATAGTGTACCATATTCCATTTGAGTTTATTACCTCCGGCAGTCCATTCGTTGTGATAAATAGCCTTGTCACCATCAATCGTTACGAAGTCGTTTGCTGGGTTTGCAGCGAGCTCTCTGTCAAAATCTGTCGCGGTAACGATAGTTTCTTCATTTTCAGCAAAGCGGCGAGCGGTATCTTTGATGATGCTGAAAGCTGTCGGCATAACTTCATCCAAAGCTTTCTCGTAGAGGTCGAGAACTTCTTTTTCAAGTTTGTCAATCTGATTGAAGATATCTTCGCGCTCATCTATTGGTGTTTCCTCAATCTTAGCTTTGAGTTCTTCTATTTGTTTTTTCTGCTCATCTGCAGAACTCTGAACATAGTGCTGAAGTTCTTTTGTCTTCGCACGTAACTCGTCATTGCTCAGCTTCTGAATTTCCGGATAGACCGCTTTTACTTTCTCTACAAGAGGTTGAATAAGCTTCATATCACGGCTTGATTTGTCGCCGAACAACGATTTCAAAAAGTTATTGAAATTCATTTCTATGTATGTATTATTATTGTCTAAATATTCTGTGCAGTGCAAAATTACGAATTAAAATCCTAATTTTCCACATTATTATATAAAAGTTTGCATGGGAAACCGACAGATAAAGCCTTTTATATGAATACTTTGACCTTCTTTGTCGGCATAGCTCTTAAAAAAGTGGAGCTGCAGAACAAGCATTTGGAGCCCTGATATGAATGCTTTTACTGATGGTAGGTGCAATACGATCTATGGTAATAGGGGTTGATATACGTTCTCCTTTGATGTTTGTTCCATAGAAAATTACAGGAAATAGGATAATATTGTAACGGCTGGTATAGCTTTCTTGAGTGTCTTCATTGATAAATTTCCACCCTGGAGCGACATTGACGATGATATCACCACTGACGGAAGGATTGTAACCTTGAAGCAGTTTATAGACATCATTGTTACCGGTAAGTAGACGATCGCAGGTATAAACATCACTGACACCTACGCTCTCAAGCAATAGTTCTTGGCAGCGCATAAGCACATCATGCATGTTAAGCCGTTTCTGTTCAATAGTCTTGCGGTTCAGATAAATCTGATTTCCCCAAGTTGCATCGATATATGTTCCTTGTCCATAGATAGCACAGAGGTAAACATTCAATAACTTGGTTGTACGATTAATATAGAAATTTCCTGTTGGAATACGGTAAAGACCATAGTCATTCTCTTTATTATCCGTTGTGCCTGTACCCGTAATGACAAATAGGACATGGCTTTTACCTACTTGATGTTCAATATTACTAACAAGTTTATCAAGGACATTATCTATTTGAATATATATTTGTTGCAGAGCATCTTCGCGATTGCGGAATTGTTCGTTGTCCTCCATAGATGCGGAAAGGGTGACTGTCAGCATGTCTGGAATGTCATCTTTCCCCATTCCACTTCTTGAGATAATTTCTATTGCTTTGTCTCCAATTGCTTCATTGTTAACATTATGTGGGGCAAGTGGAGTGTTGAGCCATTGTGGTGAAGCTCCGTAAAAAGCAGTCGTCTTCCATTTTCTGAAAACCTCATCATACCATATTGCATTATCAGCAGCATGACCTGCTGACAGAATGGCAGTACTTTTGTCTGCTGTAATGCTGTAAATAATGCTTTTCCCATGCGTCGAAACCTTCATCTCGTCACCAACAGTTGATGTCTTTAATTGAGAAGGACCATAGATGTATTGTTTCTCATCAACGCAGTAAACAGGGTGTAGCGTGGTGCGGTCTATCCATTGACTGCCAATAATACCATGGTGGAAAGGAGTTGTACCTGTTGCAATAGTTGCAATGGATGAAGGAACAGAAACAGGTGTGAATGGACAAGAGGCTACCTCATACGTTTTTCCCTCTTGCATAAGTTTCTGAAAGCCAGCAGCCTTAAAGAAAGGAGAAAAGGCATCAATATAGTCTGCATTCAGCTGGTCAATAGTGATGTTGACGATTAACCGCGGTGCAAGTTCGAATGCTTGCATCTCTGCAGAAGTTAATGCGGCTATCAGTATGGCAATATATCTATTCACGTTGTTTTCTTATAATAATTGATGTTGCTTTTGTGCGACTCTGAATGACATGACGCTTGTTATAAGCAAAACGAATGCCAAGAGTTGTATTCCGTCTGCAAAAGTTTGGAAAAAACTTCCGATACATCCTATTGCATAACATGAGATTATGAGAAGTTGGTAGTTTCTCTTATTGCGGATTTTCGGGAAAAGTAGTAATAGGTTGAGCGGATTAAGTATGAATATTTGTAAATTAAGACTTACGGTAGGATGTTGACTGAAGATCATTGCAGTGAGTATAAAACCACAAAGTCCAGTTACTAACCATAAGACAGAGAATGTCAGGATATAGTAGCATCTGGCTTTTCTTTGCAGTACAGTAGATGTTATGACTATCACAATGATAAAGAATATCAGAATGTTGGGTGTAAATTTGTTGAAAAAATCATTATCTTCCATATTGTTTGTTGGTGTGGGAGAGAGCAAGTAAGAACTTTTACTGACGAGCTTTTTTGTTTTCCCATGTCCATAGTTTACAATCGCATGTTGAAAATCATGACTTAGGGAATCAGGAAGAAATTGTCGTTCCTCCATTGAAAGTGGACGATCAGCCTTAAGACCAAGGAGTAAATCGTTTCCCCATTTAGCCCATTGATGTTGTTTGTTCCACTGATGGATTTCCTCCCTATATGACGATGTAAAATGTTGGTAACCATGATAATCAACAAATCCATTCATATTATTGATTAAGATGTCGCGTGCTCTTGTCGTACAGTTGTCGTAGAAATAATTATAACGATATGTCCTGTTTTCTGGCATGTAGTTTTTATCTATAGCCAGAGCGATATTCTGCTTGTCTTGAGGTGAAAGATTTAGAGTTTGTTCTTTCACCCATCTCCCTTCGCTTTTATATTCTTCATAGAAGTCTTCATAGGGTATGATACCCATTTCATAGTCTGTCAAACCAAAAACAAATCTCAATATAAAATATTTCTGACGAAATGAGAATATCCCGTAATTAATGACAAGATCTTGATGATTTCTTAAATCCTGAAACCTTATTGCTGTATGTCCGTACAGAGAATAAATCTCATGTCCTGGGCCACAAGTAAGTAGGCTGATTTGCATGGAATCACCATAAATGTCAGACGATGTTTGTGCTGCTTGGATATTATGTGTAAAAGACATTGAAAAAACAAGCAGTACACTTCTGAAAATATATTGAAAACGTTTCACAATGCAAAAATAGCTTATATTTCTGAGTTATCATGCATTTGTTTCTGATTTTTTTGATAATTTTGCAAGCAATTATATAGCAATTATGAATAAACTATTATTAAGCGCTACCTTGTTGACTGCAATATCAACAACAGCATTAGCTCAAAGTGGCACTAATTCACCATATAGTCAATATGGCTTAGGTTTATTGTCCGATTATGGTACAGGGTTTAATCGGGGAATGAATGGCTTAGGCTTGGGTTTTCATGAACATGGCCAAATCAATTACATGAACCCTGCATCTTATTCATCTTTGGACTCTTTGTCATTTATATTTGATGCTGGTTTCTCTGGTCAAATGACGAATTTTAAAGAGAATGGCGTTAAGAAAAATGCTAAGAACGGTGTGTTTGATTATGTTATAGCGGGATTCCGTGCAGCCAAACATGTTGGCGTTAGCTTTGGCGTTATTCCTTATTCAAATATCGGATACAAATATGCTACAACAGGAGATTTGAATAACAAGCAGTCGCCATCTTATCAGACTTACACAAATACATTTGAAGGTAATGGAGGACTGCACCAAGTTTATCTCGGTGTGGGCTGGCAACCATTTACAGGTTTGTCTATAGGTGCAAATATTGCTTATCTTTGGGGAAACTATACACGTTCTGTGGTTAACTCTTACAGTGACGCCTATGTTAATACCATCTCAAAGTATTATACGGCGACAGTGAACAACTACAAACTTGATTTCGGTGTGCAATATACTGCTAGCCTGTCAAAGAAAGATGAGTTGACCATTGGTGCAACCTATGGCTTGGGACACAAATTAGATGTAGATCCTGAATGCAGAATCATTTCAAACAACTCACAAACGAACGTGTCTGATACTACTTCTTTGAAAATTAAGAATGGTTTAGAACTTCCAACTACATTTGGAGGTGGCTTGATGTTTAATCACAACAATAAATTGAAGGTAGGCGTTGACTATTCATTGATGCAGTTTGGTAAAGTAGGCTATCCAGAATATACATTGGAGAATGGTGTGCCAAAATATGTTCTTTCCAACAGTATCTACAAAGATCGCCACAAATTAACCTTGGGGGCAGAGTTTTGCCCCAATGAAAAGGGGCGTAAGTTTTCTAACCGTCTCCGCTATCGTTTAGGCGCTTCTTATGCTACACCATATTATAAAGTGAATGGTGTGGAGGGGCCGAAAGAGTATGGTGTAAGTGTAGGTTTGGGTATTCCTGTTATTAATGAGTGGAATAATCGGTCTATACTCAATATCAGTGGTTCATGGGTTCGGCAGGAGGCACCAGGGCTAATCAAGGAGAACACTTTCCGAATTAATATTGGTTTTACGTTCAACGAACGTTGGTTTGCCAAGTGGAAGGTTGAATAAAAATAGTCTTAGGCTCTGTTTCTCCCATGTTGAAACCTATAAGGTATAATATATGTTTGGCTATGATGCCCATAATGCTTTTCATTGCCTGTGAAGAACAGCATGAACATACTGCTCCTGCAATCCGTGCTCGTGATTCTGTCGCTGTTATGACAAGCTATGGTGTCAATACGTTGATTTCCGATTCAGGCGTTGCCAAATATCGAATTGTTACTGAAGAATGGGAGATCAATACCAATTTACAACCGTCTCGCTGGCTGTTCAATAAGGGAGTGTTCCTCGAACAATTCGATGAAAAATTTCATGTTCAGGCCTATATTCAGTGTGATACGGCTTATTATTACGATCAGATGAGGTTGTGGGAGTTGCGTTCTCGGGTTCGCATTCTCACCAAGGACGGCTTACGTTTTGCCAGTGAACAGTTGTTCTGGGATGAAGGGAAACATGAACTCTATTCAAATGTTTTCTCTAAATTGATTACACCTGACCGCACACTTCAAGGGAGTTATTTCCGCAGTGATGAGCAGATGACGAAATATTTCATATCCAACACGAAAGGCTCTTTTGCCAAAGACGATTTCGAGGGAGGAGACAATGGCGCCAATGATGCAAATATGACGGATTCTGCGCGGCGTGCACAAGACTCTATTGCAAAGTATCAGCATCCTATTGCAACACCGCAACGTAGAAACACATCAATTCCTTTGATGCATTGATTAAGTTTTTGTATGATGAATGAAACCATAGATATTCCTTTGGTAATCGGCATTTTGGGCACGATGGCATTTTCTGCTTTCTTCTCGGGAATGGAGATTGCTTTCGTTTCCAGTAATCGTATGCTTTTTGAAGTTGATAAAGAAAGACATGGTGTGGCAACGCGGCTCATTAATTTCTTTTATCGTCATCCCAATGATTTCGTGAGTACGATGCTTGTTGGAAACAATGTCGTGCTTGTCATTTATGGTATTCTGATAGCCCGTTTCTTTGACAATTCCATCTTCCATGGATTTACTCCGGCTTTTACGGTCCCTGCCGATACGGTTCTTTCAACGGTGATTATGCTCTTTACGGGGGAATTCTTGCCGAAAATACTTTTCAAAAGCAATCCGAACGGGCTGATGACGCTCTTCTCTCCAATGGCATTCCTTTTTTACATCGTGCTTTGGCCAATCAGTCGTTTCGCGACTTTTCTTGCGAAGTTACTGTTGAGATTAGTCGGTATTAAAATGGAAAAGGAGGATAACGAGGAAGAATTTTCTAAGATAGATCTTGATTATCTTGTCCAGTCCAGTATTGATAATGCAAAGTCTGATGATGAGATTGATGATGAAGTGAAGATATTCCAGAACGCTTTGGAGTTTTCGGAAACAAAGGTGCGCGACTGTATGATTCCTCGTACAGAAATCAATGCTGTCGAATATGATTGCACTGTAGCTGACCTCATGCAGAAGTTTATTGAAAGTGGGAATAGTAAAATCATCGTTTACCGTGGTGATATTGACCATATAGAAGGCTATATTCACTCATCGGAAATGTTTCGGACGGCAGGGAAAGATTGGCATGAGTCTGTTCGGACAATGCCTTTTGTGCCCGAAACAATGGCAGCTCAGAAATTGATGAAGACCTTTTTGCAGAGTAAGAAAAGTCTTGGCGTCGTGGTTGATGAGTTTGGAGGAACAAGTGGTATCGTGTCTTTAGAGGATATTGTGGAAGATATATTCGGTGATATCGAAGATGAACACGACAGCAATAAATATGTTGCCAAGAAGATGAGCGACAATGAATATCTCCTGTCTGCGCGCTTGGAGATTGACAAGGTGAATGATATGTTCAATCTTGGTTTGCCTGAAGATGATGATTATAAAACGGTCGGTGGCTTTATCCTGAACTTTTATCAGAGTTTTCCCAAGCTTAATGAGGTCGTGAAAATCGGCCGTTTCAGTTTCAAGATTATCAAGAGCACAATGACAAAGATCGAGTTGGTGAAGCTTACAGTCTTGTGATATGGCAGCTTTCTTTTGTCGTTGACACTCTACCTCTATCTGCATGACAGCAGAAACAAGTCGTCAATGTTATTGACTTTTATCTGCTTTTAATACCCATGCGGGGCCTATAATAAGTATTTTTTACGTGAAAAATTGCGCTATATGCTTTTTTATTCGTATTTTTGTGGGCAATTTAGTTGATACAGAGAAAGAAATAACTAAAAAATAAAAAACAAATTAAAGTAATGGCAGCATTAGGAAAAATTAGAAGCAAAGGCGCCTTTCTGATGGGTATCATTGGATTGGGTCTTTTTGCATTCATTGCTGAAGAGGCCTTTCGCTCTTGTGAGTCGACTCGTAACAATGCGCGTCAGCAGGTAGGAGAGGTTTTGGGAGAGAAGATTAATGTGAATGAATTCCAAAAACTTGTTGATGAGTACACTGAAGTGATCAAGATGCAGCAGGGTGCTGAGGCCTTGAATGACGAGCAACTCAACCAGGTAAAGGACATGGTATGGAACACCTTCGTGCAGACAAAGATTGTAGAGCACGAGGCTAAGCAGCTTGGTCTCCGTGTCACAGATGCTGAATTGCAGAATGTGCTGAAGGCTGGTACCAACCCGATGTTGCTCCAGACGCCTTTCGTTAATCAGCAGACCGGCCGCTTCGATGCAAATGCATTGCAGAAGTTCTTGGCTGAATATGACACACAACGTTCGGCTAATCCGCAAATGGCTCAGCAGTATGAAACCATCTATAAGTATTGGACATTCATTGAAAAGACACTTCGTCAGCAGCTTCTGGCACAGAAATACCAGAGCTTGCTTGCACATTGTCTTTTGTCAAATCCTGTAGAGGCAAAGATGGCATTCAAGGAGGAAAACAATGAAAGCAATATCCAACTTGCTGCATTCCCTTACAGTTCAATCCAGGATGACAAGGTTCAGATTACAGAGTCTGACCTTAAGGCCAAGTATGATGAACTGAAACCACGTTTCCAGCAGTATGTAGAGAGTCGCGACATCAAGTATGTTGATTTTCAGGTTACACCTTCTGCAGCTGATAAGAATGCGCTTCAAAAGGAGTTTGCCGGATATGCCAAGGACCTTGCTTCTGCAGAAGATCCTTCTGCGGTTGTGCGCAAGAGTTCCTCACTTGTGAACTATCTGGGTATTCCTGTCGGTAAGACAGCCTTCCCTTCGGATATTGCAGCAAAACTTGACTCTATGGCTGTTGGTCATACGTCTGGTATTATAGAGAATACAATGGACAACACTTTGAATGTTATCCGACTGATTGCTAAGCAGCAGTTGCCTGATTCCATTGAGTATCGCCAGATACAAGTCGGTGGTGCAAGTGCGGATGTTGCTCACAAATCTGCCGATTCTATCTATGCAGCATTAAAGGCCGGCGCTGATTTTGAGGCTGTAGCTAAGAAGTATGGGCAGACAGGTCAGAAGGCATGGATGACCACACAGCAGTATCAGAACGCGCCTTCTATGGACAATGACACCAAGAACTATATCACAAGTCTGAATATGATGGCTGTCAATGAGACCAAGAATATCGTCTTGCCACAGGGCAATATCATTGTTCAGGTGCTTAGCCGTAAGGCCATGACCGACAAGTATATTGCTGCTGTTATCAAGAAGAATATTGTCTTCTCTAATGAAACTTACAGCAAGGCTTATAACAAATTCTCTTCATTCGTGAGTGCCAATCAGACGGGAGATGATATCATCAAGAATGCAGCTAAGAATGGTTATAGAGTGCAGGAAGCTAATGATATTACAACAGCTCAGCATTATTTGGCCAATATCCACGGCACTCGTGATGCATTGAAGTGGCTCTTTGAGGCAAAGCAGGGCGCAGTTTCTCAAATGTACACCTGTGGTGATAATGACCATCTTCTCGTTGCTGTTCTCACCAAAATCCACCCTGTAGGCTATCGTTCTTTGGATGATTCTCAAGTAAAGGAAATGGTGAAGGCCGAAGTAATGAAAGACAAGAAGGCTGAAATGCTTATGAGTAAGTTGAACGGTGTGAGCACACTTGCTGCTGCCAAGGCAAAGGGAGCAAAGGTTGCCGATGTAAATCAAGTTACTTTTGCTGCTCCCGTGTTCGTTACGCTTACGGGTGCAAGCGAGCCGGCTTTGAGCGGTGCAGTCTATGCAACGGCTAAAGGTAAGTTCTCAACAAAAGCTGTGAAGGGCAACGCCGGTGTCTATATGTTCCAGGTTACCAATAAGACTATGCGTCCGGGTAAGTTTGACGACAAGACCATGGAGCAGAAGTTACGCCAGAAGACTATGCAGTATGCCGGCAACTTCATGAATGAACTCTACATCAACGCTAAGGTTGTTGATAACAGATATCTCTTCTTCTGAACGAGAAGTATATAAAATGAAAAGGCAGTCTGTATCATGCGGGCTGCCTTTTTTCGTAATTTTGCATAAAATGTTGTCTTATAGCATTCCCTTTTGTGGCTTATGAAACTACATTGGATGATATTTTCAGCGAGCCGAAATAACCTGCTCTGAATTCTATAAGAGCGTATCTATAGGTCTGTAATGAATGAGTAATAAATGCTGAAAATACAGTAAGGGCTTTCTTTTTCTCATTAAGTTTTTTTATGAAAAAACTCAAAATACCTGACAATATGTTTTGTCTTGTTTTTTCCTTAGCTTCTTTTCATCTTCCATTTTGTTTCATGATGTGGTCTGAAATGAGTCACTTTAGCTTGTAATCTGTGCCGAGTCAGTGCGTGAAGTGACACAGATTGCAAGCTGATTCGTGTCATTTGAGTTGATATCATGAAGCTTTAAGCATGCCTGTTGATAAGTGGAGATGAAAAAAGGGAAAGCATGTTGACACTTTCCCTTTGGCAAAGATAATGAATTTTGCAGGCGAATGCAAATCTAAGGTGAATTTATTTTACACTAAAGATAGCTTCGGTTTGTGTCTTGCCGAATGCATCTCTTCATTATTTTACATTCATACCTTTTTTCTTCCTTACTTTTTTATTATCTTTGCAGAAGATAAGCAGCATGCGGTTATGAGGAGGATGAAATTCGTTTATGTTTCATATGCGATGTTCTTGCACAAGGGTATGTCTGCTTGAAAGGCTTTCTTTGTTTGCTGCTTATCATCAAATTACGTAATTATGGGAATTTTCGGACTATTTAACAAGAAAAAGAAAGAGACGCTCGACAAGGGACTTGAGAAGACCAAGGAGAGCGTGTTCAGTAAACTGACGCGTGCTGTTGCCGGTAAGTCTAAGGTTGATGACGAGGTGCTTGATAACCTTGAAGAAGTATTGATAACCAGTGATGTGGGCGTAGATACGACATTGAAGATTATAGAACGCATAGAGGAACGCGTTGCCCGAGATAAATATGTCTCTACTTCAGAGCTGAATGGCATCCTCAGAGAAGAGATAGCATCGCTATTGGCAGAGAATAATACGGATGATAATGATAGTTGGGAACTCCCAAGCGACCATAAACCTTATGTGATTTTGGTAGTGGGTGTGAATGGAGTAGGGAAGACTACGACGATTGGTAAACTTGCTTATCAGTTTAAGAATGCAGGCAAGAAGGTCTTTTTAGGTGCTGCCGACACATTCCGTGCAGCTGCTGTAGAGCAGATTTCCATTTGGGGTGAGCGCGTGGGAGTGCCTGTCATCAAACAGCAAATGGGCTCTGATCCGGCCAGTGTAGCTTTCGATACGCTGCAAAGTGCCAAGGCTAATGGAGCGGATGTTGTGTTGATAGACACTGCCGGACGTCTACATAACAAGGTGGGGCTGATGAACGAGTTGAAGAAAATCAAGGAAGTGATGAAAAAAGTGCTGCCCGAAGCCCCTGATGAAGTGATGCTTGTGCTTGACGGAAGCACCGGACAGAATGCTTTCGAGCAGGCTAAGCAGTTCTCTGCAGTTACGAATATCACGAGTTTGGCTATCACTAAATTAGACGGAACAGCTAAAGGTGGCGTGGTTATTGGCATCAGCGATCAGCTGAAAGTGCCTGTAAAGTATATCGGTTTGGGCGAGCAGATGGAAGATCTCCAGCTGTTCAATCGTAAAGAGTTTGTTGACTCTTTGTTTGCCTGATATCGCATAGAAGTGTTTCAGATGAAGAGAAATCAGATAGATATCATAACCATGGGTTGCTCAAAGAACCTCGTTGACAGCGAACATCTGATGAAGCAATTCGAAGCTAACGGATATCATTGTGTCCATGACAGCAAACGACCTGACGGGGAGATTGCTGTTATCAATACATGTGGCTTTATAGAATCCGCCAAAGAAGAGAGCATCAATACCATTCTTGAGTTTGTTCATGCAAAGAATGAAGGGCGTTTGAAGCGTCTTTATGTGATGGGGTGCCTGTCGCAGCGCTATAAGGACGAGCTTGAGAAAGAGATTCCAGAGGTGGATAAGTTCTATGGGAAGTTCAACTACAAGCAGTTGCTGACTGATCTCGGTAAGGCGGAGGTGCCATCCTGCAATGGTCGGCGTCATTTGACTACGCCCCGGCATTATGCTTACGTGAAGATTGCCGAAGGGTGTGACCGCCATTGTGCCTATTGTGCTATCCCTTTGATTACGGGAAAGCATGTGAGTCGCCCAAAAGAAGATATCTTACAGGAAGTAAGAGGGCTTGTGAGTGATGGTGTTAAGGAGTTTCAGATCATTGCACAAGAACTTACTTACTATGGAGTTGATATTGATGGACAGCGGCATATTGCTGACCTTATCAGTGATATGGCCGATATCAAGGGAGTCAAGTGGATACGATTGCATTACGCATATCCCAATCAATTCCCATTGGAACTGCTTGATGTTATTCGTGAAAAGCCGAATGTCTGTAAGTATCTTGATATTGCTTTGCAGCATATTTCCAACCACATGCTTGATGCAATGCACCGTCATGTGAGCAAGGAGGAAACCATAGAATTGATTAAGAAGATACGCGAGGCAGTCCCTGGCATACATATTCGCACGACATTGTTGGTTGGGTTTCCGGGTGAAACAGAAGAAGATTTTAACGAACTCGTTGAGTTTGTCAAGTGGGCAAAGTTTGAAAGAATGGGTGCTTTTGCCTATTCTGAAGAGGAAGGAACATACAGTGCAAATCATTATGAAGATGATGTTACGCCAGAAGTCAAGCAACATCGCCTTGACACTTTAATGGCAGTACAGCAGAAAATCAGTGCTGATGTGGAGGCTGAAAAGGTTGGTAAGGTGATGAAAGTTATCATTGACCGTAAAGAAGGTGATTATTATATCGGACGTACGGAGTTCTGTTCGCCAGAAGTTGACCCTGAAGTGCTTATTCCTGCAGCGGGTGTTCGGCTTCGTGTTGGCAACTTCTATGATGTGGAAATAACGGATAGTGAGGAGTTTGATCTTTATGGACATGTTGTTAAATAACAGTTCTTGGTATGAATAATAAGGAATTTATCGCTGAATTGGCTTTGAGAAGTGGCTACACTCAGGCCGATGCACAGAAACTCGTCAATACGCTTATTGAAGGGATGGGTGACAGTTTTGAAGCTGGGGAGAATGTTTCTTTGACGGGTTTTGGTACGTTTGAAGTGAAAAAACGTATGGAACGTGTTGTTGTCAACCCCTCTACAGGCATGCGAATGTTAGTGCCACCCAAGTTGGTGTTGGGCTTTAAGCCGAATGCATCCATTAAAGAGAAACTTAAAAATGGAGGAGATGGCAATGACTAATATGAAAGATGTAGCACGCTGTTTGGTTGATAAGCACGGGCTTAAGGTGGCTGATGCCGAGCATTTCATTGCGTTGATGATAGATGTCATTAATGAAGGAGTGCAGCGTGAACGGCAAGTTAAGATAAAGGGATTGGGTACATTTAAGTTGACGAGTGTCAGTTCCCGCGAGAGTGTCGATGTGAACACGGGCGAACGTATTGTGATTGAAGGGCGTGACAAGATATCCTTTACACCGGATAATGCCATGAAGGAACTGGTCAACAGGCCTTTCTCGCAGTTTGAAACAGTTGTGGTCAACGAGGGTGTTGAACTGGAAGACGAGTTCGAAGAGCAGTTGGAAGAGTCTACTCCGGTTGAAGAAAAAACAGAAAGTGTAGAGGAAAAGACGGTTGAAAAGGTTGATAATCCCCATGAAGAGCGAGTCGAAGCTGTTGCTGTTGTGTCAGAGTTGCCGGCAGAAACTGTGTCTGTGGAGGAGGATATACAGGAAAACAATGTGCGAGATGCGGTTTCGGAACCAGTCGTTTCTGAAGTAGGAAAAGTGGAATTTGTACAGGGAACCGTTGAAACTGTTACTGATAATGTAGTAGAGGATAAGGTGGAAACGCCGGAAACGTCATCAGAAAAAGAGGTTGAGCCTGTGATAGGAAGAACTGATATGCAGGAAGATACAGTTCAAGATATAGAAGATGTTGCCACTGTTAATACTCCTCATAAGTCTCCTTATATGAAGTTATTGGTGGCTTCTCTTGTGGCATTATTTGTAGTTCTTGTTGGAACAATATGCTATTTGTTCATGGAATTATATCAACGGAATGATCGAATTGAGAGTTTGATGACAGAGGTGGGAACACTTCAGATTGCACTTCTAAAGAAAGATTACTCCACATTGAGGGGGCCTTCAAAGGTTATGAAGCCTGCTCTTGTAGCGGAAAAGCCTGCTCCTGTAGCGGAAAAGCCTGCTCCTGTTGTTGAAAAGCCAGTTCCTTCAAAGGAAGAAAATCCTTATGATGAGTTGAATAACAGTGATGCGCGTGTTCGTACGGGTGCTTATCGCATAGTCGGTGTCAAGCAGATTGTCAAGGTGCAAGCCGGGCAGACGCTTGCTTCTATCAGTCGCCAGCACTTAGGGCCAGGCATGGAATGCTATTTGGAAGTGATGAATAAGGAGAAAGTGCTGAAAAAAGGAGATAGGGTAAAAATCCCCGAATTGGAGCTTAAGCGCCATAAGAAGCATTGACAGTAACTTTGTTTTCTATAAATACATAAGCTGCATACAATCATCTGAAGATATGATGTATGCAGCTTTTTCTTAATACAAGTTTGAACTTGCAGGATGGTTTATTTTGTTTCTATTTCCTCTTTCATATCAATGAATTCGCCTTGACTGTCATAAAACTCGTATTGTAGGAATGCAAGTTTCTGCGATGGAATGATATGTACGCCGAAACCATATTTGAGTTGCCACTTGCGACGAAGGGAAATAAACCCTTTGTTGATGTAGGCAGCCACATATGGATGAACGTGTAAATAGAACTTTGCGATGCCAATCTTGTTGACAAGGCGGTCAATCTTTCTTTCCAATTGGTCGGTGAAGAGAATGCTTGATCTGATTTTTCCGGTGCCATTGCAGGTGGGACATGTCTCCTCTACATTGACATCCATTGCCGGACGCACGCGTTGACGCGTGATTTGCATCAGTCCAAATTTACTCAGAGGCAGGATATTGTGTCTTGCCCTGTCTTTCTGCATGTTCTTACACATGCGTTCATAGAGCATCTGTCGGTCTTCTGCAAGGTTCATGTCGATGAAGTCTACAACGATGATTCCTCCCATATCGCGTAGTCTTAGCTGTCTTGCTAACTCATCGGCTGCCCCTAAATTCACGTCAAGAGCATTGGCTTCCTGTCCGTTTTCAGATTTCGAGCGGTTTCCACTGTTTACATCTACGACATGAAGTGCCTCGGTATCTTCGATAATCAGATAAGCCCCATGCTTATAGTTTATGGTTTTACCGAAGCTTGATTTAATCTGTTTGGTAACGTTGAAGTTGTCGAAGATAGGCACTTTGCCCGTATAATGCTTGACAATACTTGCTTTTTCTGGGGCAATGAGTGTCAAGTAGTGTTTTACTTCGTTGTAAACTTCTTCGTTATTGACATAAATATTTTCGAAACTTGGATTGAACAGGTCTCTCAACATAGCGATAGCCCTGCCTGTTTCTTCAAATACCAACTGCGGTCTCTTCTGTTGTTTCTGTGTCTTGAGGATTGCGTCCTCCCATCGCTTTGTCAACACTTTCATTTCTGTGTCGAGTTCTGCGACCCGCTTTCCTTCTGCAACAGTCCTTACAATGACACCGCAGTTTTTAGGTTTAATGCTGTAGATGAGCTGCTTCAGTCGTGCACGCTCTTCACCACTTTTGATTTTAGAAGATACTGAGACTTTATCTCCAAAAGGAATAAGGACAATGAACCGTCCTGCAAACGAAAGCTCACCTGTCAGTCGGGGACCTTTAGTGGAGATGGGTTCTTTTACAATCTGCACCAAAACTTCCTGTCCGACAGAGAGCAATTGCTGAACACTTCCGTCCTTTTTCAAGTCAGGCAACCTCTGTGCCTTACTGAAAGGATAGAGTCTCTTCCTATCGCTGTTCACCTGTTTCAGATACTTGGCGTAGGAATTGAATTGACTGCCTAAGTCAAGATAATGCAGAAAAGCGTCGCGTTCATAGCCAACATCCACGAAGCATGCGTTAAGTCCCGGCATGAGTTTCTTAACTTTAGCAGCGTAAATGTTGCCAACAGAGAAAGAAGCCTGTCGTGGTTCATTCTGATATTCCACCAGATTTTTATCCTCTAACAGAGCTATCGAAATTTCTTTCTCCCTTACGTCGATTACAACTTCGCTTGTCATTTTTTAATCTTTACTTAGTTCTTACTGTTACCATAAAGGGGCATGTCACAACTTCCTTGTGGATGTATTGACATGCCCCCTAAGTCCTTAATAGGCTATCAAGCTTACTTGCTCTTATGTCTATTCTTGCGTAGTCTCTTTTTACGCTTGTGAGTTGCCATTTTGTGGCCCTTCTTCTTCTTTCCGTTTGGCATAATCTTTAAATTTTGAAATATAATTATTTGTTATTGTTATTCGTTCTTCATCTGTTCAATGAATGACTTTGATGGCTTGAAACTTGGCAAGTCGTGGGCCTCAATCGTCATAGTTGTATTCTTGAGGATATTGCGTGCGGTCTTTGCTGCACGGTGTTTGATGACGAAACTGCCAAATCCACGCAGGTATACATTCTCTTTCTTTTCAAGTAAACTATTTTTAATGGTCTCCATAAAGCTTTCGACAACCACTGTGACATCTCTTTTCTGGACGCCCGTTGCCATAGCAATTTCATTAATGATATCTGCCTTAGTCATATTTGTATTGTATTTTTTATATTCTTATTTTGTATGGTTTGTCACCCTCTCTTTTGGGTTTGCAAATATACGAGTTTTTTGAATGATATGAAAATTTATCGATACTTTTTTAGGTAAAAGAGGCTAAAATATTTTCAGAACTGCTTTGTTTTCATTGATTTACGCGTTTTAAGCACTTCTTATTCTACTTTTTGTAGTGATGTCATGTCCTGCTTCATATTGTTGGGTGTTGCTCATTTTATCATAAGTTTATATAGTGTCCGGTGCATGCAAGGTTTAATCTAAGCAAGCAACTTCATATTCTCAAAGGGATAGAGAGCGGGACGGTGCTTTGTATAACTTAAATAAACTAATGATTTGTTAATTCCCATCGTGAATGTTTACAATTTCTTTTAAAAGGCTTGCGTATTTGAAATAGAAGATATTCTCGGTCCGAATATACGCTGTTTTTCGGTATTTTGTAATGCGTTGTCTGTCAGTGTGTTGTGCGATTGAAGTCAAAATATGGAGGAAAATGATGTTGTTAAGCGGTCTGATTTCTATTGAATTACCCTGTAATCTGACTTGTTTTATCGTCTGTTCTGATGCAAGTAGGAATGCAATCTGCGTCAAATTGCAGCGTGTGAAGAATGAAATTGTGCGTCAGAAACTTTGAAATTGGTAAATAAGATAAGTATTAGTGGTTTTAATTTTCTATTCAGGGTGGTTTTGAAATGTTAAAAACAAGACGGGATTATTTACAAAATAACAGAGCTTCTGAACCGTGCAGAGTTGTTCATCTTGAAGTCAGTGCAAAGAGTTATCGGTTTTATGGTTTCTGTTTCACAATGATAACGGTGGTCGGAAAGGGCTGTGTGCAAGCTTTGGCGAACGGTCTGATAGATAGTTTTTCCTATTTAAGATATATAATAAAAAAATTGTTTGTTTCGATTATATATTGTATTTTTGCATTCGAGTTTATAATGTTTGACTTATGAAGTTTAAGAAGAGAAGATGGCATTGCTTGCCTGGTCAGCCGCTTACTGAGCTTGACAAGCAGGTGATGTATTGGGAGAATAAGGGCAAGGAGGTGCCTACCCGCGATCTTATAAAGACCCCGGAACAGATTGAAGGCATTCGTATAGCCGGTAAGGTCAATACGGGTTGTTTGGATGCTGTGGCTGCAGCAATTCGTCCAGGCATGTCAACACAGGAGATAGATGATATCTGCATGCAGTATTGCAAAGATAACAATGCTGTGCCTGCCTGCCTGAATTATGAGGGGTTTCCTAAGAGTGTCTGCACGAGTATCAATGAAGTTGTCTGTCATGGGATACCTAAGGAAGAGGATATCCTCGAAGAGGGAGATATCGTGAACGTGGATATGACATTGAGTGTGAACGGCTATTTCGGTGATGCTTCGCGTATGTTTATTATCGGAGGGAAGACAACTCCTGAGAAAGAACAATTGGTGAGAGTGGCCAAGGAATGTTTGGATATTGGTGCAGAGGCTGCAAAACCTTATTGCTTTGTAGGTGATATTGGACATGCAATCCAGAAACATGCAGAGAAATATCACTATGGTATCGTGCGTGATTTGTGTGGTCATGGTGTCGGATTAGCGATGCATGAAGAGCCCGATGTCGTACATTTCGGTCATCGGGGCACAGGTATGCTGCTTGTCCCGGGCATGGTGTTTACCATTGAGCCAATGGTGAATATGGGGACATGGAAGGTCTTTATAGATGCTGATGACCCCTATGGCTGGGAAGTTATTTCGGGGGATGAGAAGCCCAGTGCACAGTGGGAGCACACTTTCCTGATGACGGAAAGCGGAGTGGAAGTGTTGTCCTATTGATAAGCACGGCTTGTTTAGCGAAACATAATTATGGAAGAAAAGAAAGCTATTTATATATTAGGTATTGAAAGTTCGTGTGATGATACGTCGGCTGCCGTGTTGCGTAACGGCGTGTTGTTATCCAATGTGACAGCTTCTCAGGATGTACACAAGGCTTATGGTGGCGTGGTCCCAGAGCTGGCATCACGTGCACATCAGCAGAATATCGTGCCGGTGGTTGATCAGGCTATCAAGCGTGCCGGCATCACAAAAGAGATGTTGAGTGCCATTGCCTATACACGTGGCCCGGGATTGATGGGTTCTTTGCTCGTAGGTGTTAACTTTGCCAAGGGCTTGGCGCGTTCGCTGAATATTCCATTGCTGGATGTTAATCACCTGCAAGGCCATGTCATGGCGCATTTTATAAAGGAGACTGACGATGATACGAGTGCGCCTCCTTTCCCTTTTATCTGTCTTTTGGTGTCGGGAGGTAACTCTCAGATTGTCAAGGTCAATGCCTATAACGACATGCAGGTGTTGGGACAGACAATTGATGATGCGGCAGGTGAGGCTATTGATAAATGTTCGAAGGTGATGGGGTTAGGCTATCCGGGAGGGCCGATTATCGACCGGTTGGCACGTCAGGGCAACCCGTTGGCGTATAAATTTGCCGAGCCGCATATTCCCGGTTTCGACTATTCATTCTCTGGATTGAAGACATCTTTCCTTTACAGTCTGCGTGATTGGATAAAGGAAGACCCTGATTTCATAGAACATCATAAGAATGATTTGGCTGCAAGTTTGGAGCATACGATAGTGGATATCCTGATGAATAAGCTGCGCAAGGCAGTGAAAGAGACGTGCATTAAGCATGTGGCTGTGGCTGGAGGTGTATCTGCCAACAACGGTTTGCGCAATGCTTTCCGTGAACATGCAGATAAGTATGGCTGGACTATTTATATTCCTAAATTCAGCTACACGACGGATAATGCAGCAATGATAGCCATTGTAGGGCAATCAAAGTATATGGATCATGACTTTGGATGCATTGATGCCCCCGCATTTTCAAAAGTAACTTTTAAATAAAAATATATGGAACTGGAAACTAAAGTGTTGAGCAAAGAGTTACAACAATATCTCTATGACAACAGCTTGACTATTGGAACTGCCGAGAGTTGCACGGGAGGCCGTATAGCAGAAGCTATCATTGCTGTGCCCGGAGCAAGTGAATATTTCAAGGGAGGAATCGTGTCTTATACGAATGAAGTAAAGGAAAACCTGCTTCATGTGAGTCATGAGGTTTTGGAAGAGAAGACTGCTGTTTGTGAAGAAGTTGCTCAACAGATGGTTGCCGGAGCTTGTGAAACTTTGCATGTTGATTATGCTATTGCTGCAACAGGCATTGCGGGCCCAACTGGTGGTACGCCGGAAATACCGGTAGGAACAATTTGGTTGGCATGTGGAAGCAAGGATGATATCCGTACGATGAAGCTTGATAAGGATTTCGGACGTGACATTAACCTCGCCATTGCTACTAATCAGTCACTGCGTATGTTTCTTGATTATATTAAAGGAAAACAGGTAAAAGAATAGGATAAAGCAAAAAAATGCTTAATTACCTTTATTCTTTGAGGAAATATTTTGTGTAATTCAAAAATATTTGTAATTTTGCACCCTGTTTGGAATAAGTATCAAAAAACGAAAACAAAAATTAAAGATAGCAATGTCTAAGATTTGTCAGATTACAGGAAAGAAGGCGCAAATAGGTTGTAATGTGTCTCACTCAAAGCATCGTACAAAGAGAAGCTTTGATGTAAACCTCTTCAGCAAGAAATTCTACTATGTAGAGGAAGGTTGCTGGATTAGCCTTAAGATCAGTGCTGCTGGTCTTCGTCTCATTAATAAAGTTGGTCTTGACGCAGCTCTGAAGCAGGCCGTTTCTAAGGGCTTCTGCGACTGGAAAGACATTAAAGTAATAGGAGAATAATCATCATGGCAAAGAAAGCTAAAGGTAATAGAGTGCAGGTAGTTCTCGAATGCACTGAGATGAAGAATAGCGGACTGCCAGGAACAAGCCGTTACGTGACTACAAAGAATCGTAAGAATACTCCTGAGCGTCTTGAACTGAAGAAGTATAACCCAATCCTGAAGAAGATGACTCTTCATAAGGAGATTAAGTAATAACCCTTTTAAAAAGCGCATAAGATATGGCAAAGAAAGCGGTCGCTACCCTCCATGAAGGTTCTACGGATGGTCGCGCATATTCAAAAGTAATTAAGATGGTTAAGAGCCCAAAGACCGGTGCTTATGTTTTTGATGAGCAGATGGTACCTAATGAGGCTGTGAAAGATTTCTTTAAGAAATAATTTTCCTAAGACTATAGATGAAAGAAGGTTGCAATAAAGATTGCAACCTTCTTTATTTTTGGTAAGAATTTATTCTCTATTACTGAAAAATCGAATATATTCACTTTCAAAATTAGGAGTGAAAATATTCTTGCCAAGGTTACTCTTGATTTCCTCCGATGTCCAGAAACGTCCTCCGTTGAGTTCCTCTTGATTGGGATGGAGAACTTTGTTGTATGTTGTCTTGTGAACATAAATAAGTTCTTTTTCGCAATTACTTTCAAAAACATATTGGCCTATGCGTTTCGGAATGTAGTCTGTAATTCCTAACTCCTCCTGTACTTCACGCTTTAGGGCAATCTCTACATTCTCTCCGAGGTCTATATGTCCGCCACAAGCCGTGTCCCATTTGCCAGGTTGGATATCTTTCCAATCTGGGCGTTTCTGTAAATAAAGTTCACCTTTACTATTGAAAATATGGAGATGAACTACAGGGTGGAGTTGTTTGGAGCCATTATGTGCCTCCTTCCTGCTGATGGCTCCTATGATATCTCCATTTTCTAAAACGAGAGGAAACATTTCTCTTTCGTTGTCTCTCATGGGCTAAAGTTGTGCAGTAAAAGTGAAACAATCAGCAAAGCTGTTATCAAGATGAGATGGACTTTCTTTAAAAATGCCGAATATACTGCTGCCACTACCGCTCATAGCTGCGTAGACAGCTCCTTTTTCATAGAGCTTATTCTTGATTTCTGCCAATTGAGGATATTTATTGAAGAGCGGTGCTTCGAAGTCGTTTACCAATAGCCCCTTCCAGCTTTCAACAGGTTGTCTTACGATATCCCGACAGCAAATCTTAGGTTTCTTGGGCACAATGTTGGCGTATGCTTCTTTGGTTGAAACAGCTATAGAGGGCTTTACAACAGCAATATGATAGCCATTCAAGTTGCCTTTAGGCTCACCTACAGGCATAAACTCATTGCCAATGCCCGTGGCAAATGCAGGTTCACTGTTGATGAAGAAAGCACAATCCGCGCCTAACTTTGCTGCATAGCGTTCCATTTCAGCGTTGCCGATATTCAGTCTGAAGCGTTCGTCAAGTAATCTGATCATGTAGGCTGCGTCACTTGAGCCACCTCCAAGACCGGCTTGAGAAGGTATCCGTTTATAAAGGTGAGTATGCACACGTGGAATTTTATAATCTTTCGCCAGCAGATTGTAGGCCTTGATAACAAGATTTTCAGCCTCATTGCAGTCTATGGCATTGCCTGTTACCTTTAAATCACAATTTACATCAGAGGGAAACTCTTCTCCCATATACTTGATTTCAAGTGCATCGTAAAGCGGAATAGGGTAGAAGACGGTTTCTATGTTATGGTAGCCGTCGTCTCGTTTCGCTACAATATTGAGTCCAAGATTAATCTTGGCACAAGGGAATGTAATCATTGTTTGTATATTAAATATATGTATTGCAAAAATACAAAAAATCCAATAATCATCAACTTATATAAACAAAAAATTGATTACCTTTGCCGAAAATCAAATTCCCATGGCAGAGAATAACAGTAATACGGTAAGGCGTCGGAAATCATCGGCTAATGTAGATAATGCCTATGGTCATCTACAGCCACAAGCTACTGACATAGAGCGGGCGGTTATCGGTGCTCTGATGATAGATAAGGATGCTTTTTCTCTGATTTCAGAGATTATTCGTCCAGAGACATTTTATGAGCCTCGTAACCAGAAAATCTATCAGGCTATTCAGAATCTCAATATGAGTGAACGCCCTGTTGATATCATGACTGTAACAGAGCAGCTGAAAACAGAGGGTACAATAGATGACATTGGAGGACCTGGTTATTTGCTTGATATCAGTGATCGTGTGGCATCGTCGGCCAATGTTGAGTATCATGCCCATATTCTTGCACAGAAGTTTCTTGCTCGCCAACTTATACAGTTTGCCAGTAGAGTAGAGGAGAAAGCTTTTGATGATACCGTTGATGTGGATGTGCTTATGCAAGAAGCTGAAGGTTCGTTGTTTGAAATATCTCAAAAGAACATGAAACAGGATTACACGCAGATTGATCCTGTTATTCGGCAGGCAATAGATATTCTTCAGAAAGCATCGGCTAATACCGGAGGATTGACAGGAATTCCTACAGGATATACAGACTTAGATGAAGTGACGAGTGGTTGGCAAAAGAGTGACCTTGTGATTATTGCCGGTCGCCCCGCCATGGGTAAAACATCTTTTGCATTGAGTTTGGCTAAGAATATTGCTGTAGATTATCAAGTACCTATTGCTTTCTTCTCACTTGAAATGAACAATGTTCAACTTGTGAATCGTTTGATTTCAAATACTTGTGAGATTGCTGGTAGTAAAATATTGAATGGTCAGTTGACGCCTGATGAATGGGATAGACTGGATAAGAATCTGACGAAATTAACAGGTTCTCCTGTCTATATAGATGATACCCCTGGTCTTTCGGTATTTGAACTTCGTACGAAAGCTCGTCGTCTGGTTCGCGAAAAGGGAGTAAAGATTATTATGATAGACTACCTTCAGCTGATGAATGCCAACGGTATGAAGTTTGGTAGCCGCCAGGAAGAAGTATCAACGATTTCGCGCTCTTTAAAGGGGCTTGCCAAGGAACTTGATATTCCTATTCTTGCGTTGTCGCAGTTGAACCGTACGGTTGAAAACCGAGATGGTCTTGAGGGTAAGCGGCCACAGTTGAGTGACCTGCGAGAATCCGGAGCCATTGAGCAGGATGCCGATATGGTTTTGTTTGTGCATCGCCCCGAATACTATCATATCTATCAGGATGAGAAAGGCAATGATCTCCATGGTATGGCTCAGATAATCATTGCTAAGCATCGCAAAGGAGCTACACGAGATGTACTCTTGACATTCAAGGGTGAGTTTACAAGCTTTCGTAATCCCGAAGAAACCTATGGCTCTAACGCTGGTGGCAGTGGTGAGATCATGGGATCTAAGATGAATGAAGGGGATATGCCTCCAATAGATTGTTCGTTTCCTTCTCCGATGGATAATGGTGATCCTGTGCCATTCTAAGATATGATGAAAATGGAAAGCAGTCTTCGAATGGAAATAAAATTCTTTCACATGAGGCTGATTTGATTGGGGGAGTTTTTATGATATATGAAAAATGTTATCAAATTATAGTAACTTAATCAATTAATTTTGTACTTTTGCAATAGTAATAATGGATTGACTGTTAATCAGACTGTAAGATAGGGAGTAATGGGATAATTCTGAGGCTCATTTACTTGATAGGAGTTAGAAACTTAGAGATGACAATAAAAGTAAGCGCAAAGATAATTTGCACAATTTGTGCTTGCTATCTTTTAATCCTCTTCTTCCTTTCTTTTATGCGGTTTGAATAAGTAAAATCTCTGTCGCTACTTATTCTTCTTGGAGTAGGGAGGAGTGGGAGTTGCATGTTGATAAGTTGCGGAAAGAATTAATCTATTCATATTAGGCAGTATATGTATGATATGAGTTGAAAGTTTTAAATCGATAAAAATTTATTATTGTTATCTTGTCTGTCGCTATTTGCCATGTTGTAATGATAGAAAAGGGTAACATTTTGTCTTTTAATGAATAGCTGTTGTATTGAAAATCTGAGATAAACTTAACTTTAAAAGTAGTTTATTTCTTTGAGGAGGGTGAGAAATTAAGGAAAAGTTATATGATTTGTTTCATTGAAGGGTAAGATGTATCACAAATTATAATAGAGTTTTTTATAG
>SKDY01000101.1_pt1 | contig 73987 bp, 57 predicted proteins | sample 4826591 | NCBI WGS metagenome assembly SKDY01 (sample SAMN11008823, study PRJNA524170) | human gut metagenome | biome: Human fecal sample; material: Feces; isolation source: fecal sample from pouch patient p10, p22 | host: Homo sapiens | place: Israel: Tel-Aviv | collected 2016-06-15 | reverse complement strand
CTACAATACAAGATATATCGTTGAAAGAGAAAGAATTACATTGTATCAAACAGGTGTTTATGGGTGTTGCTATAATATGACTACATACTACTTAAATGAGAGTATAAAAAAGAGATTTTCAGTATTGCTTTGTTTTTAGACATTACTGCATACACAAATGTATTTACTTGCTTTATATTTTGCAAAAAGTCATCGAAGTTGCACAATTACAAGATAACTCATTAAAAAGTTTTGTGAAAATTTGGAGATATGGATTATTTTTCTTTAATTTGCAAAACTGAATATATTAATTACTTAATAAATATCACACTTTTAGAATGGTTTTACTTTAATCAAGTAAACTCCTTAACCGTTCAAATCATATATTAACTAGTTCTTGAGGAATGGACTAATAAATTATCAGAAATGAAAAAATTATTATCTGCGGTGTTTTTTCTTACACTTTGCTGTAGTGCTGCAAATGCACATCCTGTTAAGGTAACATTATCAAATGGACAAGTTGTTTACCTTGAGTCTGACAATTATGAGAGTGCTGCTGATATGATAGCAGATGTTATAAGGTTAGAGAACCAAATTCATTAAATCTTTTAAATGCATAGATATTATTCTGCTTAATATCTATGCATTATTTTGTATTTGCAAAATTATGATAAGATCGTATTCTCTCATATTAGCCTTTATAATGAGTTGTTTTATTAATATGTACTCACAAACAGTAAATGGAGCTATGCCTTCTTTAACCTTGGTAAATAAAACAACGTTTGATTCTGCAAAAGTACAAATTTTTTATGAGTTTTCTTATTTGCAAGATTCTACAGATATTGCTAAACGAATCAATGGGCAAACTATGCTAACTATCGGAAAGCAAATCTGTGGTTTTTGTGATTATTTTTCGTGGAAAAATGATTCTATCAATGATGCTTATTATGAACAAGGACGTTCATCTGTTGAATACTTCGCAGCAGCTATGTCATTAGAAAAACCGACCTATACCTATCCTCTTGTTAAAGACATATCTAAAAAGGAGGCCACAATACAGATAGAGGGACTCGGCACGTATCAGTATACTCAGGCTTTACCAGTGATAGACTGGGAAGTTATAGGTGGTGACAGCATCATCAACAATATAAATGTGACTAAAGCCAAATGCAGTTTTGGAGGTAGAGATTGGACAGCGTGGTTTGCTATGGATTATCCCGTTCCTTACGGTCCTTATCTGTTTGATGGTTTACCAGGACTAATAGTTTCTATAAGGGACTCAAAAAATAACTTTTCGTTCAGACTTAATGGTATAAGAAATGTATCAGAAGGGATGCCTATTTATCTTCATAAAAACATCAAAATAATAAAAACAAGCAGAGAAAAGGCTCGTCAGGCTTACCGTAATGAGAAGGAAGATCCATTGCGGGCTATAAAGATAAATATGCCTGGTGTGATAATTCCACCCGAAACAGCAAAGACGATAAAACAAAAACCGTATAATCCGATTGAACTGGAATGAAAACAAGCCTACGGTACATTTTACTTAGCCTATGTCTTTTTATTTCCTGTCTTATTTACGGTCAGGGGACAGAGAGTAATGTTCATGGTATCGTGACAGATGCCAAAAGCGGTGAACCCCTCATGTCTGTAAGCTGTCGAACATACGATAAGAACGGTAAGTTGCTTACTTTTGGAATATCAGATGTGGATGGTAAATATATGTTGCGGCTTTCTGCCAATTGTAGTTATGCAGAGTTCAAGTCTATTGGATATAAGGGACACAGGATAAGTGTAGCATCACTGCACGATAATCCTGATGTGGCTTTGGAACAAGACGCAGTTGCTTTGCAGGAGGTGATCGTTAATATCAAGCCGATAGAAGTTCATAAGGACACCATCAATTATAATATTGCAGCATTCAAGGATGTTAATGACAGAAAATTAGTAGATGTACTAAAGAAACTACCAGGTATAGAAGTGGATGAAGATGGAAGGGTTACCTATAAAGGTAATAGTATCAATAGTTTTAATATCGAGGGACAGAACTTATTAGGCAATAGGTACAATCAAGCTACAAACAGCCTTCCGATAGACGCTGTAGCACAAGTTCAGGTGATGGAGCATGACCACCCCATAAGAGCATTAAGAGGGAAGGTGCTATCGGACAAGGCTACACTAAACATCAAATTGAAAAGTGACTACAAGGCAAAAATGTTTGGAGAACTCAGTGCTGGTGGTGGATATGGAGACGAAGCACTGTGGAATGTAGGTGGAACAGCTGTGAGAATCGCACGTAAAAACCAACTTTTAGCGACCCTTCAGACTAATAATACAGGCAACAATCTCAACGAATATGCTAAGGAACATATAGACGTGACGGATATAGACAGTTACGAGCCTATTCCAAACAATAAGCTGACTACAGAAAGGCGGACTTTCCTGCCTATTGATGAGAAACGTTTTACATTTAATAAATCAATTTCTGTAGGTTTGAATCATTCCCATATAGTTGGGAAATATGGAAACTTTCGCTCCAATATCGTTTTTTATGGAAACCGTATTAACGATTCCGACAGTCTTGTAAACAAGTATGGAGGAAGTTCACCAGTTATGTTACATGAGATGGACCAGTCAACATTCAAAGACTGGGTATTGACGCCTATATTTCATTATGAACATAATGCACCTCATGTCTTCCTTATAGAAGAATTAACAACGAGCTTTGGTAAGCAGACAAATAACGGAGTGATTAATAGCAACTACGTGGGAATTGACAGCAAGACGAATGCAAGACCAATAACAGTACAGAACAAATTGCAGATGACACTGACATTGGGTAAGCAAATCCTTCAGGTAAATTCATTCGTACGCTACTATCGTAACCAAGAGAAATTGGTTTCTGATGATATTTCAGATAACCCCATTTATAATTTGGACGAACGGCTCCTTTCAAAAAGGCTTGTTGCAAGAAATAGTTTTTCAACTATTTTCAATGTCTGGGGCAATGAACTGCGACTGAAATATGCGTTAGAATACAGAAATAACGGTTTGCGAATCCAACAAGATAGATATGATAAGTATTTTTATGTCAAGAACAGCTTTAGCCCAGAATATACCATAAAGTACTCTCGTGGTTTTGTTTATGTAGCATTACCTCTGAACACTCAATCTTCACGTATGCAATGGCTTCCACATTCTAAGAATAATCGGTTTTATCTTACTCCTTCCCTCAGATGGTCTCACCATTTCAATTCTCAATGGAGGAGTATGCTAAGTGCAGGGGTAACAGATGATATTGCTGGAGAAGATCCGTTTTCTAGCTTCTATTTTTCAAACTACCGTACGAAAGTTTCTGGATTGGACAATCTTGGAAGAAATCTTAGCAAATCACTTTCAGCTTCGTTAAACTATACAAACATCATATCCCTCTTCTCTTGGAATATGATGGTAACGTCGTCATGGCAGAAGCGGGATTTCTATAACTCTTATACTTATGATAACCAGTGGAGCAAAATCGATCCAATTTGGGAAAACGTGCGTTCCAACAGACTCTTAGCCCTTACTTCTGTAGAAAAAACATGGAGTAAAATTCGCTTATTCACAAAAGCGACAGTCAATTTCAATCATAGCGAACAACCATTTATACAGAATACTGTTGAATACAAGGCAAAGTCGAATATATTCTCCACATCATTATCATTGTCATGGACTAAATTATCATGGCTTCAAATCTATAATGATGCGACCTTCAATCTATCGTGGCAAGACAACGAACAATTTAAGTCGAGCAATTCACTTAGGAGCTATTATAATACTTTTCGTCTGCAAGTTCACCCAATCAAGAAACTAAATTTTGGAATATCTGCAAACAATAATATTATAGAGACAGAACCCAGTAAATATCATAGCCTGACTTTCGTAGATGCATCATGTTCTTATATCATTTCAAAAAGAATCGAGCTGACTGGCAAGGTCACCAATCTTTTCAATCAGACTAAGTATATAGAAGGTTATTATTCTGGTATCAATTACTTTTACTATGAACGTCCCTTACGAGGGATAGAAGGTCTTTTTTCGATTTCTGTTAATTTTTGAGTTCTTATTTTTGAAAGGATAATCAAGCGGAGCTAAGTCGAAATGACGGACATATTGGGATAGGCAAAGGATACCTTGATGCATATCTATGGGAAAACTACTTGCCCGAAAAACATTGGTTTCATTGATTGCAAACATTTTTCTTGCCAAGGTAATGATGATAGGATCACTCTAAAAGGCTGCGGATATCGGATGCTTACAATGAAACATCACCTATGTGCCTATATATTATAATTATCTAAAAGCCTCTCCAAGTCTGATTCCTTATAAAGTATTTTCCCTGCAAACTGCGTATAGGGTATAATTCTCCTGTCCCGATAGTCCTGCAGGGTGCGGGGGCTGATATACAGCCGTTCGCACACCTCCTTGCCTGTGAGGAAATGCTCACCGCCAAACAGGGGCTTGTGTGTCTGTGCCACTTCCTTTATCCGTTTGCTCACACTTCTTATGGCGGACAGCACGACCTGCATCTCATCCGCATCCATATTCAAATCTCTTACTGATTCCATTGTCCTCTTATTTTATTTGTTGTTCTTTGATTTATCCGATTTTGTCTGTAACAACCGCTCCACGTCCTCACGCCTGTAATAGCATTTGTGCCCGATTTGTGTAAACGGCAGCACGCCTGTATCACGATAGTGCTGCAAGGTGCGCTTGCTGATGTTGAGTAGTTGGCACACGTTCCCGTTGTGCAGCCAGTCGATGTGCCTGCTCTGTTCTCCAAATGCCTTGTGGCTGGTCTGGGCAAGGGCGAGAATCTCGTCCCTCAGCATTGCCCATTGCTTGTCGGTAATGATAAAATATCCCATAGCGTTATATTGTTTTGTTTATATTTTCCTTTTGCAATTTGCTTTTCATCTCATGTTTCTGCGTGCAAAAGTATGCACTTATTTCCAATCCGCAAAGCAGTGGGGAACAGCAGGGAAGAATAGGGAAACCGAAGGAAATGCGGTTATCTTTCTTACTATTTTGTAGTTCCTTATCTTCCTTTTTTCTAGGTTTGTTTTAATCAAAGCAATACAGTGCAGATTGGAGCAAATAAGTACATACTTTTCTTGTAGCATTTCTATACTTGCTCCCTTATATTAGCCTGAAATCCTTATTTTCCTGCTTCTTCATGTCAGAAATTCGTGAGAAATTTATTGTCAATAAGCGCAACATTATGCAAGCATACTCAGATTGCTTGGAACATTGATATTCTCACCGTAACTTCACTCTTGGAAACCAAAATGGGTAAACAATGAAAAATGAAGCAGATAAAAGCAGAATGAAAACAACTGGCAATTCTACCGAACGCAGGGGAAACACCTCCAAGAACAGCGAGATAGAAACCTATCTCCGTGCGCACTATGCGTTCAGGTACAACACCGTACTGGGCAGGACAGAATACCGAAGCAATAAAGATACAGGCGGTCGTTTCACAAAAGTTGGTCGCTATGAAATCAACTCTCTCCGTAGGGAACTTAACTTCGACGTGGGTATCGTTACATCGTCCGACAACCTCTATTCCATCATTGAAAGCAGCTTTTCACCACGCATCAATCCCATACAGGAATACTTCAAGGCTTTGCCAACGGTTGATGCTTCGGAAGTACTGCGCAAGATAGAGATAGGTCAAGGCGCAATCGCCAATCTCGCTTCGTGTGTTACCGTCCGCAACGCTGAAAAATGGCTGCCGTACCTCACCAAGTGGCTCGTGGCAGTGGTTGCCAACACCATGGACGACCGAGAGTGTCGTAACCACACCTGCCTTGTACTGACAGGAGAACAAGGAAAGTTCAAGACCACCTTTCTTGATTTGCTTTGTCCGCCTGCGCTTAAAGGTTACAGCTATACAGGCAAGATATATCCGCAGGAGAAGGACACACTCACCTATATCGGTCAGAACCTTATCGTGAACATCGACGACCAGCTCAAAGCCCTTAACAAGCGTGATGAGAATGAACTCAAGAACCTTATTACCTGTCCTATGGTTAAATACCGTATGCCCTACGACAAGTACGTGGAGGAACACCCGCACTTGGCGAGTTTTGTAGCATCGGTAAACGGCAATGACTTTTTGACCGACCCGACAGGAAGCAGACGATTCCTTCCATTCGAGGTACTTGCCATCGACATTGAACGAGCAAAGGAAATTTCTATGGATGCCGTCTATACTGAAGCGAAAGCCTTGTTAAACGCAGGTTTCCGATATTGGTTTAACGATGAAGAAATCACGGAACTCTACAAGGAGAGTGAAGACTTCCAAGTACAGACCGCAGAAACGGAACTACTATTACGCTGTTTTGAAAAGCCAACAGAGGACAATCCTCATTGTGCTTACATGACCACTACTGAAATACTCGCTTATTTAGGTGTTTATACGCATCAACCTTTGACACTCAAACGTATGGGCGAAGCACTCAAAAGGGCTGGCTTTGAAAAGGTAAGCAAGAGGCGTGAGGGCAGTAGTCCCATCTATGTATATAAGATACGGAAAATCCACCCCTGCCCATTGATTAACAGTTGTAGTAGTTTGATGTAGTAGAGTGTGTAGTATCATCGTTTACTACAAAGTATTGTTGATTATCAATAATTTACATTAAAGAAGTATGTAGTAAGAAGAAAGAGAAAAAAGTTTTTAGGGGAAAAACTTTAGGGAGCAAAAAAGCATAAATGAAGTTTGCGCTATCAGCATAATCAAAATATAATCCGATATAAAATCAGAATGAATAAATGTTCAACCAATAATTATAATGACAATGAAAGAAGAAGATTTATCACGCATCAAGCGATACTCCATAGTGGAGTATCTTGAAAGGAAAGGTATCAAACCAGTGCACAGCACACCAGCCTATGCCCTTTACCATTCACCGCTTCGTGAAGACACGCATCCAAGTTTCAAGGTGGACACTGAGAAGAACCTTTGGATAGACTATGCCGAAGGCAAAGGCGGAAGTATTATCGACCTTTGTATGCGATTGGAAGGCTGCACATTGTCGGAAACCATCCGACACTTAGGGCGGAACACTCTCGATGATACAGTGCACAGTCCTTATAAAGAAAGTGTACAAGACACTTTCATGCAGGAAAGCATCAGACAAGCAGCCTCTACAAATGGTGGAGCAAGGAGACTGACAGGTATATCAGACACCTTGCCACTCCATTTGCAGAAATACCTCACGGAAGAACGCTGCATCAACATGGAAAAGGCTATGCCCTTTCTGCGTTGTATCAGCTATGAGATAAGAGGGCTGCACTATCAAGCCATCGGCTTTGCCAATCAATCGGGAGGTTATGAGCTTCGAGATAATGGAATGTTCAAGGGGACAATAGCACCCAAGGACATTACTCCGATATTTACGGACGGAGTTGATCCTGTCTGTATATTCGAGGGATTTATGGACTTTCTATCCTTTCTTTCAATGAAAGAAGAAATCATTAGCCATTGCCTTGTGATGAACTCCGTAAGCAACGTTGCAAGGGCTATCCGCTATCTGAACGACAGACACCTAACCCATATCCGTGCCTTCCTTGACAATGACGATGCTGGACGGAAAGCAACCAATGATTTCATCAGGGCAGGTTTCAAGGTGGAGGATATGTCCGTGCATTACGGACGGTTCAAAGACCTCAACGAGTACCATATCCACAGGGTGCGTGGACAGCGGAAAAGACAATCACTGAATACATTACAACCGCAAACCAATTCTATCAAGACAAAACAAGTTAAACATAAAATGAGATAAAACAATGGAAAAGAAGAAAACAACAGACGAGGAGCATGACCTTTCATATTACTTGGGTGGTAACGAAGAAGATACCTATTCAAAGCCTACCAAACAAAAAGACAAGTTTATCCCTGAACGGGAAGAGGTCAGGAAGCAGGAAAAAAGAACACCCATGAACCAGGCGGACGCTCTTTCGGAAAAGATGGAATATGAGCAGCATACTGTATCATCACAAGATGCAGTGCCATCACAGCACACAGAGAACGCAGCCGTTCAAAGACGCATCAGTGCCAAAATGAGAAAGGAGACGCTCGAAGCATACAAACAAACCTACCTTACTCCCATCAAGTTGATAAGTAGAAAAGCTGTCTATCTGAGCAAAGAGACACAGGAACGTGCCGACTTCATCGTGCGAAGATTGGGCGATAGGGGGAGCAATCTTTCAAGCTTCGTGGAGAATATCGTGCGCAGCCATTTAGATGAGTATGGGGAAGACATCGAGAAATGGAGGAAGCTGTAAGCACAAAAAAGGGTTGAGGGTTTTGCACAAAAAGGTCATTCCTTTTCCTTGAAACCCTCGACCCTTCCCCAAAAGAAATAAAACCATAATTATTAGTCCAATGCCTGAACGGTGGGAATACCACGAACGCAGTTAAACACGGAATGTCGTGCATCCACTTTCGGTATGAGCAACACCCTTAGGTGTTATCGGCATTTTAACTGATATTGCAAGACGTCAGTTTGTACCCACAAACTGCGCTTGCTCCCCTCGCCAAACAGTCGGGGAGAATAGACCGTAATCACTCCGTTCTCATCGGTCAGCGTTCAGGAATTAAGCAGCAATGAATCATCCATAATGATTAACTTTCAGAGAAACTTATATGAAAAAATACAGAAGAAAAGCTACCCAATGGCATCAGCAGGATAATGAAGAAAAACAGATGAACAAGACGGAGTTCATCAAGGTTAGGTGTACTTTGGAGGAGAAGCAGCGCATCAAGGCAAAGGCAGAAAGCACAGGGCGGAAGTTCTCCGAGTACTGCCGTGAGATACTTTTGAATGGTGAAGTGGTAGCCGTTCCCAAGATGACCGACAATGAAAAGGAAGCCATTGCCGTACTCCACCGAACGGGAATGTACTACGCACAGGTTTCCAACCTCATCAGGATAAAGGACGAGTCATGGGTGCCGATAACCAAGAACCTTTCGATATGTGCCAAAGAAGCATTTAAGCGTTTTTTCGACCCTCACTTCCGCATTGGTGACGATATATATAAGGTCTTAAATCTGCCGAGGTATGATAGGAAAGTGTAAGGCGATAGCGCACGGAAGTACTGCATTGGACTATATCTTTAGAGAGGGCAAGCTGGGTAATCGGCTTGCCTTCCATAACCTTTGTAGCAGAGAATCAAAGGCTATTTACGAGGAAATGAAGTTGGTCAGCGATTACAATACCAGATGCAGAAACAAATTCCTGCGCATCGAAATCGGCATTGCACCACAGGACGAGAAGAAACTATCAGTTTCTGAACTTGCCCAAATCGCTCATCTATTTGCCAAGAAAATGGGACTTGACAACCATCAGTGGGTGGCAGTAACGCACAAGGATACAGACAACAGGCATATCCACATCATCGCCAACCGCATCAGCCTATACGGAGAAGTTTATGATACCACCTTTGTAAGCAACAAGGCTGCAAGAATAACAGAGGAAATCAGCAGGGAGAAAGGCTTGACCATCGCAAAGGAGGTCAAGACGGAGAGGAAACACCAAAAGGCAAAAGCCAATCCCACAAGGGAGGAAACAAAGAAAGAACTACAAAAAATATGCTATATTCTGCTTGATAAATACAAATGTACAGGCATCACGGGACATTCCATGTTCCTCTACGAGCTGAACAAGAACGGCATTACCATAGAGCGCATGAAGAACAAGCAGGGCAAGGTCTATGGCTTGAAGTTCTCATACAGAGGACAATCTTTCAAGGCTTCGGAAATAGGCAGGGAGTTCGGCTACCGCTCCTTGCAGAGAAACTTCGAGGCAGGTAAAAAAGCCGATACGAATATATCTGACCAAGTAATACGCAAATCGTCAAAGCATACAGATACTAAGGATGCTGGCTATCAACTCGTACCCCCAAGCCGTTCATATACCCCACAACCAACGGAAGAAGCTCCACAAATCGCACAGACTATAAGAGCAGTGGCAGATACAACCATCAGCGTAGCCGATGATTTGGTGGAGGGACTGGGCGGAATGATTACCCCTACCTCACACGGCGAGGACTACGCAGAGACCGCATGGCAGAGAAAGCTCAGGAACCAAGCCAATAGAAAGAAGAAGCGAGGGAGGGGATTATAGCCAGCCCCAACCGCCACTTAACAATCACCAGCAATCAAAAGTGCAGAAACGTGAATATTTCATTGAAAACGCTTGTTATTCGGTAATAAAGTATTATCTTTGCAAACAGAATAACAAGCGTTCTTTGTTAGGCAGAAAACAGCAAAGCCAAGTAGCTCGCTCGTTTCCAAATCGTTACCTATTCAGTTATGCCAACAAGGTAACTTCTTTATTTTCAATAAGTTGTATTTTAGATATTATCTTACCGTGCAATCTGTATCAACATGCGTAGTCAAATGGTGCAGATGATGAAGTAAAGTGAAAGGAATGGCCAGACAACAAGATTGACAAGGCGAAAGAACTCCATTCTCCTTGTCAATCTTTTTGATTATTTTGTTAAATAAACATAAACGAAAGAAACCCTTGGTTTATGCTGTGTAATGAGAGGGAGGCAGGCGAATGAGTCATTGCAGTGGTTTAAAAAGTCGCCGCACTTTCACTGGTAAGGACTGTAAGTTAGGCTTTTTCCTCTTTTAGGGAGGGGCTGGGGTGAGCATTAGGCCTTAGTGAAAGCCTTCTGTTTCTACTTCCCATTCGTCCTTTACCGCCTTTCCTGCCTTCATTCCTTTTGCCACAATGCGGTTCAATCCGGGTTGAAGCGTGACGTGGAAAGTGCAGAGCGAGATGTCGTTGGGTGTGAGGGCAGGCAACGGTTTGCCGTTGATGGTGAGCGTAACCGACTTACAATTGGAGAACACCCATAAGTCGATATCTCCCTTTTTGCGTTCCGTGCATCGCTTTCCTGCAATATATACCATTGGTTCGGGGTTCCAGTTGGCCTTGTAGAAGTAGTAGGCATCTTTCTTTGTCTTGCGGTCATGCGTCACAAGTCCTTTGTCGTTGATGCCCGGCCGGTCGCCTTCTGTGCGATGAGCAGCACCGAAATCAAACATGTTCCATACGAAAGAGCCCCAGAGGAAAGGCCTGTGTGAGATGATATCCCAATTGCGGATGTGGTAGAAAGTCTGCCAGTTTTCGGGATGCCACCAGCTGTTTGGTTGAGGCTGGATCAGCGAGTCTTGCTGTTGTCTGACGGAGGCGCCGGCTCCATATTCACTCAATGCGATGCAAAGTTGCGGGTACTTGGCATGCATTTCGTCAAGGAATGTGGCTAAGGTTGAGGGCGTAGAGCCATACCAACCGTCGTAACGGTTCCATGCCATCACGTCGGTAATGAAGTTCATTTCGCCCATTTGGTTGCTCGCGCAGGTAGTGAGTCGCGTGCTGTCTTCGGCATGTGCCAGCGTGTTTAGCTCGTGGATATAGTCTGAAGGATTGTCACCTTCGTATTTAAGTTCGTTGAACAATCCCCAGAAACAAATGCTTGGGTGGTTGAAATGCTGTCGGATGAGTTCGCAAAGTTGCGCTTTTCCGTTGGCACGAAAACGCTCGCTGTCGACAAATCCCTTGTCGGCATAGCCGCCTGGCCCAACAAATGGGATTTCAGCCCAGGTCACAATGCCTGCCCTATCCATTTGATCGTAGGTGTAGCTTGAATGTGGATAATGGGCCAGACGCACGGCATTGACGCCCATTTCGCGCATCAGTTTCACGTCTTCCCGGATATCTTCCGGCGCGAGGGCATTGCCCACAACGGCTCGGTCTTGATGTCTGCAAACACCATGCAGCTGTAAATGGCGACCATTGAGGAAGAAACCGCGGGCAGGGTCGACTTTATAATAGCGTAGGCCCAAGGGCTGTTCAACCTCATCGAGCAGTGTTTTACCCTGCCACAGACTCACTTTCACCTTATAAATAAAGGGGGCTTGCGTGCCATTCCATAGATGAGGACGGTGTATGGTGAATGGAATCGTGTGCTTTTCCACCATGGCTTGCGCCTCAAGACGGATGCTCTTCTGTTGTTTGCTGATGGATTTTCCGCCTGAAAACACTTCCACGGCAACCTCTACCTGTTGTATTTTATCGGTAGGATTGTCGAGCATGACATCGGCTTTCACGTCAGCCTGCTGTGCATCTACTTTCGTTTGGCGCAGGTAGATGCCTGGCGAAGCATAGTCAAGGGGCGAAATACAGACGTCGTTTGTCAGCAGTAAAGCCACGTTTCTGTATATTCCGCCATAGAAATTGAAGTCGCCCACGAGCGGCATTACATCGAGTTGCTCGGCATTGTTGACGCGGACGAGCAGTTGGTTCTTGGCACCATAGATGAGTTTGTCGGTCAGTTCGAAGATGAAAGCGCCGTAACCTCCCCGATGTTCTCCAATGTGTTTGCCGTTCAAGAAGAGGTCAGTGGTGGTGTTTGCGCCTTCAAAACGGATGAAGATGCGGCGTCCCTGCCATGATGCGGGCACGAAGAGTGAACGGCTGTAGTTGCCTATTCCACGCTTGTAATCGGGTTTTCCGCTGAGGGCATCAACGGCATTCCAGGTATGAGGAAGGGTGACTTTATGGCCGCTTCCCTTATGCACTTCATGGGAAAAGCGAAACAACCAGTCGTTATTCAGAGGGATAACGGCGCGCTGGGCGCTTGAAATCGTGGTCACAAAGACCAACGAAAGCAGCAGAAACAACCGCTGTATGGAGTTGCTTCTGCTGTGTGTAAAAGAGGTATAGTTGAGCATAAACAATCTTTTTTAAGGGTTATCACGGGTCACAGTGCAGCGATATTGACCGCTGAGCGCTTGGTCATTGGCCGTGAGCGTGATGCGATAGATGCGGTCGCCCCACACCTTAGAGAGTCTCTGGTCGGTCAGTTCAACGGCCTCAACAGTGGGTTTGAACACGTTGGCATCATAGGAAAGCGTGGCTTTTACCTTGTTGATGTGCAGCTTGATGCGTCCTTTCTCGCTGATATCTACGTTTCCCCAAGTCATAAAATTCAGCTGATTGGGGGCTTTTTTCATTTTCAAGCGATAGTCATCTGTAATGACAAGACGGTTTTTCTGGAGCTGATAAGCGCGTATCCAGCTGTCTACGGCAGCCTCTTCCGGGTAGGCTTTGGCAATATCTGCAGTAAAGATGCAACGCTTTTCATCGGCACGAACCTGCGTTGCATGATATTGAGTTCCAAAGCTTTCGGGCTGTCCATTGATGATGGGAAGATTGTGATAGTTGCTCTGCATGGTCCATATCGTGTAGCGTTCGCTGCTGAAAGTCTTCTTGGTATAGGTGCCCACGCCGGCATCAATCAGCAGAGGAACGTTGTCGATGGCAAGGATGCAGGTGCCCACATCATTATGGTTGTGGCTTTCGTTGTTGTGTCCTCCCTTGGCAGCGAGGAACATATTGCCGTAACGCATGTAGCAGAACTGGGTCTCAGGATACCACATAAAGCGTGGTGGACGATAGGCCGTTGTCTCGCTTTTCAGCTTTGGAAGACAGCGCAGATTTTCGAGTTCTTGATACAGGTCGAGCCAGGTGGAGGGCAGTTTCGGAGGATAAGCCTTCGCACGCATGGCTGCCATAGCCTTCATGACAGGGCTGTTGACGGCGACACCATAGCGATAAACGAGCATCGTATTAAGTTCGTTGGCTCGTGCAGAAGCGTCGGCAAAGTTGACAACCCATTCGTCTCCGATGTATGAAGCAGCGATATATTCGCCCATTTTCTTGATTTGTGGCTGCGAAAAGAAGTTTACTTTACCCCCTGTGATGAGTGACAGGCCAGAGAGATATTCAAAGAGTTTGCCGGCTGCATGCCCCCAATAGGAGGGGCCCTCCTCGCATGCTCCGTCGCTTTTAACGTAGTTCAGGTATTCATCTACAGACTCCATGGAAAGACGGATGGCTTTGGTGAGTTCTTCAGGATTGTTTTCCAAGAGCATGAAGCAGAACAAGGCGTTGGCGTTACACCATGGTGTCCAGTTGTTGAGCAGACGGTCTTGTTTGTAATTTCGTGCCATCCACCAGAAGTCATTGCGTTTGAAGAAAGGGTCAAGTTCGCGTCGTTGCAGTTCATAACGCAGTCGGTTGGCGATTATCGGGTCGACTTTATCAAACTCATCTTTCATGAAATAATACGTCCAAGCAAGCAGTTGTGCAATATCTCCTTGACGTAGTTCGAGAATTTCCTCACGATAATCAGGTAATGCCCTGTGGCTTTTCTGGTAGGCAGCAAGGTGGGCAGACTCAGCCCAAGAGGTCATTTCGCAGAAGAAGAACACGCCGTTAATCAAGTCATCTACAAAGCGTCCACGTCCTTCTGCAAGTTCAGCTACGAGCAAACGACTCAGTACATTGATGTTTTGGTTGTAGGGTTTTTGCATGGTTGTACGGTTCCCTGACCGTTCATAATCAAGGAAATCTGTGGCCCGGACAACCTGCCATTGATAGTCAAGATAGCGCTCGCCAGCCTCTATAATAGGCTTTTTCTCAGCACCAAGCAAGACTTCCCAACCTGCACGGTCGGCATATTTGGGATAAGGAACCCACTTTTGATGCATCACAAGTGAACTCTGTATGAGGGCTTCTGAGACGTTGTTTTGTAGTAGATTTCGCTTTTCATAGGCCTGCGAAGTGCACAGAACCGTGAAGAGTAAGCATATTATGAAAATCGTTTTCTTCATCATTTTAGCATTAAATCAAAAAAGATTCCCGCACAGATTCACATCTCGCGGGAATCACCATTCATGTACATATATAACCTAAAACTACCAATCTGGGTTTTGAGTGAGGTTTCCGTTCTTTTCTATTTCGTCTGCCGGTATCGGCCATAGATAGTCACGTTTCGTCACAGAACGCACGTAGCGGAACTTTCCTGTGATATCGGTTTCTTTCCGTTTGTCAAGAGTTTCCAAGAGTTTCCAGCGTTTGAAATCACTGAAACTCCATCCTTCTCCTGCAAGTTCGACAGCTCTTTCATGCTTGATTCTCTCGAATACTTCATCCTTGGTCGTTGCTTTCAGATAGGCAGGCCCACTGTTGATGCCAGGCATCTCGACACTCTTGCGTGCTCTTACCTGATTGATCAAGGCCACAGCTTCGTTCTGATGGCCTAATTCATTCTGGCATTCTGCCATCATGAGCAATACGTCTGCGTATCTGATCAATGGGAAGTTGATAGGTGTGTGAGCGCGGTTGTTGATGGCTCCTCCCATATTTCCCTCGGGAACGAACTTGCGCCAGAGATAGGTTTCATAGTTACCATTGACGCGGATGTAGCCTTTTCCACTCGTAATAGAGGGCGCAATAACAAATTCGCAGTCCTCTTGTGCATTGGCAAACCAGCCGGTATAGTTTGTATAAGGCAAGATTACGGTTGCATTCATGCGTGGATCGCGCTTGCCATACATTTCCAACAGTTTTGCTTTTCCTGCCGGGTAAGCCTTCACTTTGCCTTTCTCCATTGTGGCACGGAAGGTTTTTACCTTGACATTATTATCGGTCTTGATGCCTGGGAACCAATCATCCCAGTCGAAAGGACGCCCATCTTTATACTCATAAGTGTCTACAAAGTGTTGAGAAACCATGACATTGTTCCAGCAACTGCCAAAGGTTTCACGGGCTCCCATGTAGAAACACATCGGCATTCCATGGTCTGTGCCGACTCCCCCCATGTTCTGGATGGCGAAAATCATTTCAGATGACTCGTCACCTCCTGGCTTAAAGAGTCCTGCATAGTCGTTATAAAGCGCGTATTTCCCTGAAGCTACGACCTTCTCAAAGCACTCTAAGGCTTTCTTATACTCTTTGGCATACAGATAAACCTTACCGGTCAATGCAATAGCTGCATATTTTGTAGCACGCCCATAGTTAGCTTTATCCCAAGCTTCAGGCAGTTTATCGGATGCTTCTGCAAGGTCTTTCAATACAAACTCGCGTACCTTTTCAATTGGTTCACGGGGATTTTTCATCTCACTATAGCTTTCGCTGACAATTACCGACTCGTCATAGACAGGCACACCACCGAAGAAATCCATCAGTGTGAAATAGTAAAGCGCACGCATGAACTTAGCTTCAGCCTTGTATTGAGCTTTCAGTTCATCAGTCATCTCACAGCGGTCAACATTCTGTAATACGCCATTTGCACGTGCGATGCCTTCGTAAATACCTTGCCATTTGCCTAATACTTTTCCGTTTTTCACGTCATAGGTACCACGTTGTACAGGCTGATACGATGGTGGGTCATATCCCATAGCGATACCTCCTAAGCCATCCAATGAGAATTGGAGACCGAAAACATCCGGCTCCTGCATTTGACTATAGACAGCCATCATCGCCTCCTTAGCATGCTCTTCGTTCTTATAGAACTGCTTGGAGCTTAGTTGATCGGCAGGAACTCTATCCAGATCGTAGCAGCTATGCAGGGACATTGTCATTGCAATAGCAGCAATCGTTATATATTTGATTTTCATATTATCATGTATTTAGAATGAGACATTCAGACCAATTACAGCCTGTTTCATTGAAGGATATGCCATTCCACTTACTTCAGGGTCGAAACCCTTATACTTAGTGAAGGTAAAGAAGTTCTCCAAACTGCCGTAGATGCGCACCCGTTCGATATGGATCTTTGCAGTCAGTGCCTTAGGAAGCGTGTAACCTAATTGGATATTGCGAATCTTTACGAAGCTCTTGTTCTCCAAATAGAAGTCGCTATACTTCGTGTTCTGCTCGTCCTGATATTCCAAAAGGCGGGGATATTTTGCATCGGTGCGGCCTTCATACCAGCGTCCATCGGCTATTTCCTTGTTGATTTGGTAACCGTAGCGCACGGTAGGAGTGTTGTATGCCGCATGCTGCCAATACACCTTGGCACCGAATGCACCTTGTATCAAAGCAGAGATATCAAAGCCTTTCCATGCAGCATTAAGGCTCAAGCCCATGATGAACTTAGGATTGGGACCATCGCTGACAATCTCTTTATCGTTGTTGTCAATGACACCATCACCATTTACGTCCTTATAAAGCAGGTCACCTTTCTTAGGTGTGCCGAAAGCTGCAAATGGATTGACTTTCTTTCCGTCTGCACCTATAGGCGCATTATCAATGATTTCCTGAACGCGTTTCATGTCTTCATCGGTCTGCAAGAGTCTTTCAACGCGCAGGAGATACTGAGAATTGATGCTGTGTCCTTCCCAAATAAGGTTTGCACCACTGATAGCCATACCCCCTTTATCCTTGCCTTTGAACTTATTGACTTTGTTCTTGATGAACGTGAAGTTGGCAGTTGCACCATAACTGAATTCATTCACACGGTCTTGCCAACCCAAAGTAAACTCTACACCTTGGTTGGTTACGGTCGCACTGTTAACCTTTGGAAGGCTTGTTGTACCGTGCACAGCCGGTGCGGGAAGGTCAATAAGGATATCGGTCGTGCGTTTATTGAAGTAATCAAACGTTCCCGTCAGTTTGTTTTTGAAGAAACCAAAGTCAAAACCAAGGTCGAATACATTAGTGGTTTCCCATGATAACTTTTCGTTGGCCAAGGCTGTCTGTGCCATACCTGTCACCATTGTATTGCCTAAAACATAATTCAACGCGCCTTTCTTGCTCGTGTAAAGTGACTGTGAAGCATAGTTACCGACAGCGTTGTTACCCAATGAACCATAAGAAACACGAAGCTTCAGATTACTTAACTGACCATTGAAAGCACCCTCCATGAACTTCTCTTGATCCATACGCCATGCTGCAGAGAGTGATGGGAAATATCCCCAACGCTTGCTTTTCTGGAAGCGTGATGAACCGTCGGCTCTGAGATTGAACTCCATTAAATAGCGATCTTGCCAATTAAGGTTAAGTCGGCTGAAGTAAGAACGCATGGCCCATTCAGACAATCCACCGTTAGCGCTGGCCTGACCTGTAGCACCATCGAGCACACTCATGCTCAAGTCAATCAGGTCTTGCTTGGTAACATTGATGTCTTTTGAACGGTAAAGCTCCTGACTGGCACCCAACATGAAGTTCATGGTGAGGTTGTTCTTGAAGTATTTACTGTTGTATCTGAGCACTATATCATTGAAATAGCGTTCTATCTTGCTGTTTTTATTATAGATATTGAACTTCGATTTGGTCGTATAAGTCTTTTGCTCTGTCTGGAAGTTCCAGCCTTCCTGTACCACAGGCTTACGCATAATGTCCTCGTCGAGCAGTTCATATGAGTAGCTCAATGCCACAGAAAGTCCCTTCATAGGCTTGATTGTGGCAAGGAAACGAGGGTGGAAGTTATTCTTACGGTCGGTTCCTGCCCACTTATATGCACGTATCAATGGGTTGTTGTTAGCACTCTGTGCAGCGTCTTCCTCATTGTTCATAGCACCAAACCTGCCGTCGGGAGCACGGAAAACCATACCCGGAGTCGTTGCAGAAGTATAGGTGAAGACGTTGTCAATCTCGTTATATCCGGGCTGCATGTCTGATACATAGCCGCTCATCTGGAAGCCGATGTTGAGCCATTTGGCTACATCTGCATCGAGGTTCAAACGTCCGTTGTATTTCGTAAAGCCTGCATTGTGCATTACACCGGGATTATTCATGAAGCCGAATGAACCATAGAAACGTATCTTGTCTGATCCTCCGGAGACAGAGATGACATGGTTTGTTGAAGCAGAGCTTTTGAAAGTCTCGTCCACCCAGTCTGTATTAGGATACTGCAAAGGGTTCTTACCTGCGTCATTGCGCCATGCATCGATTGATTTCTGGCTGAAAGGAGCTTTCTTCCCACTGTTAGCATAGCCCTCATTAATGAGTTCCATGTAGCGTGCATAGTCTGAAACAGGGGTCAGAGTCTTGCGAATTGACTCGAAAGAAACATAACCATTATAGTCAACCTTTATTTTACCACTCTTTCCACTCTTGGTAGTGATGAGTATAACACCGTTGGCTGCTCGCGAACCATATATGGCAGCAGAGGCTGCATCCTTAAGAACAGAGATCGATTCGATGTCTTGTGGGTTCACAGTATTAATGCCGGCTTCCGATCCATCGATGATAACCAATGGCGCAGCAGAGTTCAATGTGCCTTGACCGCGCACCAGAATAGACGCGTTGTCGTCACCGGGGCGGTTGTGATTTGAAGTCACCGAGACTCCGGCTGCTAAGCCGGCAAGTGCCTGGGAAACGTTAGTGAGCGGACGACTTTCGGCAAGTTTCGACACATCAATTGACGAAACAGAACCAGTCATGTTTACTTTCTTCTGTGTTCCATAGCCAACAACAACCACTTCATTCAGCAGTTTGTTGTCTTCTGCCAAGGTAACATTCAGGGTTTTCCGTCCTCGGAGTTTGATTTCCTGTGTCGTATAGCCTACGCTCGAAACGACAAGCACGGCATCCGCTGATTTCACTTTCAGCGTAAACTGGCCGCTGAGGTCGGTCACGCAGCCGTTAGATGTTCCTTTTTCCATGACCGTAGCACCGATCATTGGGCCCATAGCGTCAGATACATGGCCTGTTACTGTCACCAAATCCTGTGCAGTAGCCATTGGCATTTGGCCGTTCTCGCTCGTCCCTGTCATTGTAGTTCCGGCATGAACTGACATTGAAGTCAATGCAAGCGTAGTACAGAATAGGGCCTTTTTCCAAGGTACATTACTGTTTTTGTTTCTCATAAAGTTAAATAAGTGTTAGGTTAATAATTGGAAAGTCCCAAAAGATTATTACGTTATTTCGGTGACAAATTTAGCATATTAGGGCATAATGGAATGGTAAAATTGTTCAAAAGAATTACAAATTTGTACAAAAGCATGTATTTATTTGAATTTTATGGAATAATGCCTAAAGTTCAGGAGCAAAGCGGTTTCTTCGGAGTTGCCATATGTTTCATGCCTTTTAAAAGTTGATACAGCCAATAGAAACTTTTTGATGAACATCCCTGAAGCTTGACTGGAGACTCATAATGCACTGCCTAAAGCCCAAGATAACGCATGGGTTTGCATTATGTTTTTTTAAGGAAAAACTCAAAATAATCAACAAAAACTATTTTTACAAGAGCCAGCGACAATTGGCTTGCACGCTCATCTGCATCATGTTACACAGCAAATCCCATCACTTCACCTTGCATTTTGCATCAGAACACATCGCCATCTGCGTCAAGTTATCGTATAGTTTGCGTCAAGTTGCACTGTGATTTGACGCAGATTGCATTGCGTTTTGCCACAAGACATAAAAAAAGGGAAAGCGCGTTGTCACTTTCCCTACGGCAAAGATAATCAATTTTTGAGGCGAATGCAAATCCTGTTTGAATTTGATTGACAAACAGAGTGCTGCAATCTCCGTTTTCATTCATAATCCTTACAAAATCATTCAAAAGTCTTGTTTTTCGGTTACACCTATCTAAATAAAATATTATCTTTGTGATGTCGTGTGACAATATCGTTCACACAAGGTTCAGAAATAATGTAATAAAACCAAATTCCGACATACAATGAAAACATTTCAGCCTATACCTATGGGCCACTTCTCGGTTGCCTTGTCAGCCATGTTCTTGGCAGTGGCATCGTCTGCCCGGGCACAAGATCGCGTTGACAATCGTCCGAACATCATTCTTTTCATGGTAGACGACATGGGCTGGCAAGACACTTCGCTGCCTTTCTGGACCCAACGCACGATGTATAATGACCGCTACGAAACGCCCAATATGGAGCGTTTGGCAGCGCGAGGCATGATGTTCAGTCAGGCTTATGCATGTCCGATCAGCTCGCCAAGTCGGTGCAGTCTGATGACGGGAAGCAATGCTGCACGCCACAGAGTGACCAACTGGACATTGGAAAAGAACAAGTCTACCGACCTCAAAGACGACCAATTGACGCTTCCCGAATGGAATTATAACGGCATCAGTGGCGTTGAAGGATGCCGCAACACCTATAGGGCGACCTCGTTTGTCAACCTCCTTCAGGCCTCAGGTTATCACACCATACATTGCGGAAAGGCGCATTGGGGAGCACGGGATACGCCTGGCGAAGACCCACATCACTGGGGATTTGAAGTCAATATCGCAGGACATGCGGGCGGAGGGCCTGCGACTTATCTCAGTGAACGCCACTATGGAAACACTGACAACCCTGCAAAACAGCACAAAATGGCTATCCCCGGGCTTGAAAAATACTGGGACACAGGCACCTTTCTCACGGAGGCTTTGACGCGCGAAGCACTGAAATCGCTCGACAAGGCCAAGCTTTATAACCAGCCGTTCTACCTTTACATGTCTCATTATGCGGTGCATATTCCCATTGATCGTGACCCACGTTACTACGACAAATACCTGAAGAAAGGGCTCTCGGAGAAAGAGGCTGCCTATGCTTCTCTCGTGGAAGGAATGGACAAGAGCCTTGGAGATATCCTTGATTGGCTTGATAAAAACGATGAAACCCGACGCACGATAGTCATCTTCATGAGCGACAATGGGGGCTATGCCACGGGAAGTCAATGGCGCGATCAGCCGCTTTTCACGCAGAATTCGCCGCTTAAATCGGGCAAAGGTTCCATGTATGAGGGTGGAATTCGCGAGCCGATGATTGTCAGTTGGCCTGGAACGGTGAAGCCGGGTTCCGTGTGCAGGCAATATGTGATGATAGAAGATTACTTCCCCACCTTACTTGAAATGGCAGGCATCAAGCATTATAAGGTGCCGCAAAAGGTTGACGGAAAGAGCTTCATCCCATTGCTGAAAGGCACAGGAGACCCCTCCCGCGGGCGCATGCTCGTGTGGAATTATCCCAATGTCTGGGGCAATGTAGGGCCTGGCATCAGCCTGAACTGTGCTATTCGCGAGGGCGATTGGAAGCTCATTTATAACTACAAGACCCACGAGAAAGAGCTTTATAACATTCCGAACGACATCAGCGAAGCCCATAATCTCGCAGCCGAGCATCCGTCAATCGTGAAGAAACTGTCGAAGAAACTCGGCAACTATCTTCGTAAGGTCGATGCACAGCGCCCGTCAGAAAAGGCAAGCGGCACTCCATGTCCGTGGCCCGACGAAGTAAAATAAGGCCTCATGCGCAGGTAAAATGCCTGCGCATGCCGTCTTTGTTTAGTATTATTGTACGACAGAAAGGTATCTGTCAGCATTCAGAACGAAATCTATGACTACCATTTCTCCCTTTGCACGTCCGCTGTATGTGATGCTCAAGCCTGTTGGCGCGGCCTGTAATCTCGCGTGTAACTATTGTTATTATCTTGAGAAGTCAAACCTCTACAAGCACCAGCCGAAGCGACAGATGAGCGAAGAACTGCTCGAACGCTTCGTCAAGGACTATATTGAGGCACAGACCATGAATGAAGTGGTCTTCACATGGCATGGTGGTGAGCCGACTCTTCGTCCGCTTTCGTTCTATCAGAAGGCTGTGGAATTGCAGAAGAAGTATGCCGGAGGCCGCATCATTCATAACTCGCTGCAGACCAACGGCACGCTGCTTACTGATGAATGGTGCCGTTTTCTGAAGGCGAACAATTGGCTTGTAGGCATCTCTATCGATGGTCCTGAAGCTTTTCATGACCGTTATCGGCGCGACAGTCAGGGCAGACCATCGTGGCAGAAGGTTATGGAAGGCATTCAATTGCTGCAACATTATGGTGTGGAATGGAATGCCATGGCCGTTGTCAACCGCTATAATGCTGCTCATCCGCAGGCTTTTTATCGCTTTTTCAAAAGTATAGGGTGCCAGTATATCCAGTTTGCTCCCATCGTAGAACGTAACATGCAACATGCCGACGGCCGCCATTTGGCATCGATTGGTGACGCTACCGATGCGCCCGTTACCGACTTTTCGGTCACTCCAGAGCAATGGGGAAGCTTTCTTTGTGGGCTTTTCGACGAATGGGTTAAGCAGGATATAGGTCGCGTTTTCGTTCAGATTTTCGACAGCATGCTGGCGAATTGGGTCGGTGTTGCACCCGGATCGTGCATCTATGCCAAGGAATGTGGACACGCAGGAGTAATGGAATACAACGGAGATGTGTACTCTTGTGACCACTTTGTGTTTCCTCAGTACAAGCTTGGAAACATCAATGAGCACACATTGATAGAGATGTTATACGGCGAAAAGCAGCGACGTTTCAGCCAACTCAAGTATAACAAGCTCCCCCGTCAATGCAAAGAGTGCCGTTGGGCCTTTGCATGTCATGGTGAATGTCCTAAGAATCGCTTTGTCAACGACCGCTATGGCAATCCCGGTTTGAATTATCTTTGTGCCGGTTATCGCCGTTTCTTCGAGCATATTGCACCCACAATGGACGAAATGAAGAAAGCGTTTACGGTGGAATGAAGCCTCCTTTAATCTGAAAGGAAAAGCTTCATGTCATGAAGAACATCGCTTATTCCGTCCCGTTTCGATAGGCCGAAGGCTGTTGTTGATATCTGTCTTTAAAACATTTGCAGAAATATCGTGGACTTGAAAAACCGTTTTTATAACTGATTTCGGCTATACTGAGGTGAGGGTTCTCACGTAACATCTTCGCCGCCTTACGCAATCGAATTCGCATAATGAATTCATTCGGCGTCTGTCCTGTCAGGTTTTTCCACTTCGTGAATAGGCTTGTACGCGACATTCCCATTTCTCTTGCAAACACATCAACGCTGAATTCCGAGTTCATATAATGTTTGTCGATGATGTTCATTGCGCGATCAAGCATCTCTTTATCAAGCGGATTGGAGGCCAACATGTTGGCTTCGGTGTGCGGATGCTCGCCGAATTTGCGTTGAAGCAGGCGTCGGGAGTTGATGAGATTGTTGCATCTTGAAATCAGAAGTTCGTTATTAAACGGCTTTGTTATATAGTCGTCGGCTCCTGTTTTCAGTCCTTCGAGTTCTTGTTCTACGGCAGTTCGAGCCGTAAGAAGCACCACGGGAATGTGGCAAATGGCGAAATCTTCCTTGATAATCTTACAGAGTTCGATACCCGACATATTAGGCATGAGCACGTCACTGATGATGATATCCGGCATTTCATCGCGTATAACTTCGAGTCCTTCCTGTCCATCTACGGCCGTAAGTATGCGATAGTAAGGACTGAGAACCGTCATCAACAATTGTCGGATGTCGTCATTGTCTTCCACAATCAATATCGTAGCCTCTTCAATTCCTTTCATTTCGCGGACAGGAGGCATGGCATCAGCTTCCAAGACGATGTCAAGTTGAGGCTGAATCACTTTATCTTCAACGGTTTCCTCTGTCTTCTTGTCTTCTTTCTTCACTTTGATTTCGTCCTCCTTGAAGTGGTCTTTGCCCAAAGGAAGCGTCACGACAAAGGTTGTTCCCTCATTGATTACGGAGTCTACGCTAATGGTTCCGTGATGTTGTTGCACGATGTTCTGGGTCAGATTAAGGCCAATGCCCGTGCCCATTTCAGTTAAAGACTCGAAATCCCGAGCCTGATAGAAGCAGTCGAACACGTGGGCAAGGTCGGTTTCTGCTATGCCTTTGCCAGTGTCGGTGACGCGAAGGATGACCTGTTGGCCGTCACATTCAGTCGTCACATTGACGTTTCCACCCTGCGGAGTGTGTTTCAATGCGTTCGAAATGAGGTTGTTGACCACCTTTCTCATTTGCCTTTTGTCAATCCAAACCTCTGCATCTGTGCCCTCATTCACGTTTAGTGTGACGTCATTGCTATTGGCGTATTCCTTAAACATGTTGCAGATACTGCCCACAAATGCCGACCAATCCACAGCTTCTACGCAGAGATGGGCCAATGATTGCTCGTGTTTCTTGAAATCAAGCAACTCTGAAATCAGATCGCGCAGCAGGTTGCTGTTGCGGTAGATGCCTTGAAGTTTGTTGTAGATGTCGGCAGTAAACCGCTGGGTATGCAGCAAAGACTCGGCCAATCCGATGATAACTGTGAGCGGAGTCCTGATTTCATGCGACACATTTGTAAAGAAACGAATCTTCGATTGATTGCGTTCTTCGATGTCTTTTGCATGTTGTTGTTCGTATTTCAACGACTCTGCCAACCTGATACGCTTGCGATAGCTGCGTATGAGCCAATGAGCAATAAGGCCGAGCAGTACAAGATAGCCCATATAAGCCCACCAGGAGCGATACCATGGAGGCAGAATGCGGATGCCGAGTCGGGCAACAGGCGATGCCGTTCCCGCCGAGCGCAGTTCTAAGGTGTAGTCTCCCGGGGCCAAATCAAAGAAGTCTATCTTCTTTTGTCGCGTCCCGATGGGGAACCATTGATTGGAGGAACCGACAAGCCGATACTCAAGAGGCTGCGTGTTTGCCCGGATATGGTTGGATGATGCGTATTCAATACTGATGACAGAACGTTCATAACTGAGTTCAATCTCATTGGTGTAGCGCAATGTATGCTTAAGAATCACGGTCTGATCTCCCGGCAAAATCTCCTGTCCATTGATATAAAGACCGGTGAAACGGAGGTTATATGGCTTCGTCTTCTTGTGCAGGTCGCGTTCCCTGAAGGATACCATGCCGCGCACACCACCAAGATAAACCGTGCCCGAACGTGTCACATAGAGGGCATTTTCGTTAATAGTGGCCAACGGAAAACCATTGTCTTTGTTGTAGTTTCGAAAGGTCTTGTGCTGGATGTTGAATACCGAAAAGCCCTGATTGGTGATGAGAAGCAGTTCGTTATTGCTCAAGGAAGAGGGTGCAATGGCATAAACACAGCTGCCTGTAAGCCCTTCGTGCCGACCGTAATTGATGAAACTGTCGTGGCGTTCGTCGTAAAGGTCAATGCCATCGTTGGCAGTTGACAGCCAGATACGCCCCTGACGGTCGGTCATGACGTTATTGATATTGTTGCAACTGAGGCTTCCCTTGGCCTGAGTTCGCTGGTAATGGCGGAATTTCCCCGTAGAGAAATCATAGCAATAGACACCACGCGACTCGGTGGCAATCCACAAACGGCCGTGTCGGTCGATGCAAAGTCCCTGCACGATGCGTAGTTTTTCCTTGGCCAGGAGTGGCGTAAAGGTTTCTTTCTCGGGATCCATCATGACAACACCTTCCTGTGTTGCGATGACCAACTGACGGCCGTGGGGTTTGATATCCCTTACAATATCGGAGGGAAGCGACTTCGGATTGCCTGCCTCATGCCTGTAGCTGCGACTCTTCCCGCTTGAAAGTTCGATGCGGTCGAGGCCTCCAAGGTGAGTTCCCACCCACATCGTACGCCGCGTTTTGTCGAAGAATATGGCCTTGAGATTATTTTGTGTAATCGCAGTTCCGGGCAGGTTATGGTGTGAGAAGACTTGTGTGTGGGGATTATAGATGTTGAGTCCGCCCCCTTCCGTACATATCCAGAGGTTTCCTTTGTCGTCTTCGGTCATGCGCCCCACTATCTGGCTGCTCAGTCCGGGCCTGTTCTTTTCCTGCAAGCGATATTGAGTATAGATTTCATATTCAGGATTAAAGTAGTTCACTCCACCAAAATAGGTGCCCACCCACAGTGTTCCCTGATTGTCTTTGATGATGCTCCAGATGCTCGAATTGGTCAGACTCTTTTCCTGTGTGTTTGCCGTGAAGGTAGAAGAAGCCCCGGTTCGTGGGTTGTAACGCGTCAGACCGAGGTATGTTCCTATCCACATCACGCCCGAATTGTCCTCACAAAAGGTGCGCACGAAATTCGAAACGAGCAGTTTTCCCTTACGAGTGTTGGTGCATCTTCCTTGTGGATCAATCGTCCAGAAGCCGTCGTTCCAGCTTCCTATCCATATTGTTTTGGCATGATCTTCATAGATTTGGGTGATATATCCCGTTGTAATGGGGTGTGAGAGTCGCCCCGAAGCATAGCAATAGACGCCACTTCCGCGCGTCCCTATCCACATCCGACCGCGCGTGTCAACCGTGATGCTCGTCACGGTTGACTTTGTAGGCAGTGTGATATAGCCTTTGCTGCGTCCTGACTGCCCCTCGACAGTCATGATTTTATGCTTGTCACTGTAGTAAAGTCGGCCGTGATAGCAGATTGCTCCGATGTTGTTGTCGTATTTCAGTGTTTTGAATTGGCGCGTCATCAGATCGAGTCGGGCTATTCCTTCCGAGCAAAGCAGGTAGAGATTACGGTTGCCATCGCCCGTGATATGCATCACATTGTTGCAGAAAAGGCTTTTCGTGTCACCGCTTTTATTGGTATAAATGCGCAGATGATTACCGTCATAGCAGTTCAATCCCATGCGTGTGGCAATCCAGATGTTGCCATCTCGGTCGGCATAAAGGCTGTTTACAGAGATTTGTGAAAGGCCTTCGTCGGGCGTGAGATGGTCAAATGCAATGTTTTGTGCCCTGTTCTGACCGACAGAAAGTGTCAGCAGAAAGAACCAGACAATATATTTTATGGTATGTTTTTGAAAGGAAACCATGGCTACCCGATGTTAGTTTTGGTTAGAGAGTTGTCATTTATATATGTAATGTGTTTGCAATATTCGGAAAAAAAAATGAAATATGCAAGAAAATGAATTACGAATTAATGTAAAATCTGTTTGGTATTCCTTGGCTTGCAGGTTTATTCAAAAGGAGTTTCTGTTGTTTTATGTTGTTCATGGCGTAGGGTTCGGCCCTGCTTTCTCAGGCAGACAGCATGGTGGGAACGGTCTGTTTTCATCGTGTTTTCCTGACACACGAAAGGTATGTTAATTCTTGTCGCGAATGTTTACAATTGCCTTTATCAGATGAACGCATTTGAAAAGCGGGTTATTCTTTTTCAAAATAGGTTCCGTTTTTCAGGGTTTTGCAATGCATTGACAGTCAGGTGGTTATGAAATTTAAGGCAAAACAGGAGTTAAAATCACAGGAGAAAGTGCTGCGATTTGCGTCAAATCACCGCGTATTTTGCATGGAGTTACTGCGCAATCTGCATCAGAAAGCGAGGTAAAGTGACTGGAGTTGCATGGCAAGGGGATAGAAATGAGAGCATCGAAGCCTTGAAATGGCTTCGCACGCTGACGGAAACGAGGTTTTTGTTTCTATTTGGGCGTGGAGAAAAGTGTTAAAAATGAGGAAGGAAGTTGACAAAAACTAATGCATAATGCACAATGCATAATTCATAATTTATAATGTTGAATGAGTAGTGTTGAATTGTTGTTAATGCATAATGCACAATGCATGATGCATGATTTAGATAGGAAATGAGGAGCGGGAAAAGTGGCGTTTTGTTTTAATTCATAGGGTGATATTCTGCTGTTTGCATTTGTTAAATAAGCTGTATATAAGATAAAACTCATTTTTTTGCATGAAAAAACGGGATTTTTATCTTAAATTTGCGTGAAAATCTAATTTGAATTTAAATGCTATTACTATGCAAGGAAAAACCAAAAGCAAACAGGAACAGATACTCTTGAACTTTGAAATAGGTGGAACCCCGGTGGATATTATCCCTTTAGGCGACGGCCTTATCAACGACACTTACAAGGTGATGATGCCTTCGGGAGAGCCGCATGACTATGTGCTTCAGCGCATCAACCATCATATTTTCACCGATGTTGAATTGCTGCAACATAATATTGATGTCGTCACAAGTCACATTCGGGCAAAGCTCGAGGCAGCCGGTGAGACGGATATCGACAGGAAAGTGCTGCAGTTTGTACCTACCAAGGAGGGTAAAAGCTATTATCAGACGGAAGAAGGTGACTTCTGGCGCGTCTCTGTTTTCATTCCACGGACACAGACTTTTAATCAGGTGACACCGCAGAATGCCTATGATTGTGGCCGAACTTTCGGTCGTTTCGAGTCAATGCTTACGGATGTAGAAGAGAAACTCGGTGAAACTATCCCCGATTTCCATAACATGGAGCTGCGCATTCGACAGCTTCGGGAGGCTGTGAAGGCTGATGCTGCAGGTCGTTTGCATGAAGTGAGTGCACTTGTTGACAAGATTGAGCAGCACGCTGAAGCCATGTGCAGGGCTGAAAAGCTTTACCGTGAGGGGCAATTGCCTAAGCGTCTCTGCCATTGCGATACGAAAGTGAACAATATGTTGTTTGATGAGACAGGACAGGTGCTGTGTGTCATCGACCTCGATACTGTCATGCCAAGCTTTGTGTTCTCTGATTATGGCGACTTCCTACGCACGGCAGCCAATGCAACCCGCGAGGATGATCCCGATGTTTCGAAAGTAGCATTGCGCTGGGATGTCATCGAAAGCTTCACGAAAGGCTACATTGAAGGCACTCGCCACTTCCTGACGGACACCGAACGAGACATGCTTCCCTTTGCAATGCAGCTCTTCCCATACATGCAGTGCGTGCGTTTCCTTGCGGATTATATCAATGGTGACACCTATTATAAAACCACTTATGCGGCTCATAACCTTGACCGTGCGCACAATCAATGGCGACTTTTCGAGCTGACGCTTGCGGGAGAAGACCGTCTTCAGCAGTTTGTCAAGACGCTGTAGGAAAGAGGATAAAGTTTAAAATGAACATAAAAGATTTCCTCATGTGCATCATGTTTGACACTTGAAACATGGGAATGAAACAAAAAGCCAACACGAAGCGTGTTGGCTTTTTGCGGCTATGATGCTGTGAAAGGGTGGCCGTTTGGTGTGAAAGTCACGTGTGGAAAGGCAGGAGAAACTGTGGGTTGTAACGTCAAAGGTCTTTGTATGGATTGTTATTCCATGTTCTTACGAGTCTCAATAAGTAGCTTCTTGCCGACTTGCTCTTTACCTTGTGGATATCTTCTTCGATCATCTCGCGTGGCAATTGCTGTTTCTCCTCCTTACAGTGTTGCGCCCAATAGTATATGTCTTCTATTTGGGCAGAGAGGATTTCGTGTCCGCGGTGGTCGTAAATCCATTGCCAATAAGCCCCCATGTCGTAGTTTCGGCGCATCATTTCATAAGCGAAACGCCCGGCAGGACTTCTTAGTTCGCAGATCATGTTCTTGGGACGAACTTCCTTGTAGCCGTTGATGAGCAGACAAACCTCATAAGTCTGCGACCAAGGATAGGCATCAATGTCACGTGAAGGCGTAGCTATGACATGGTTGGCCACGCGCTTTTGCAGATAGAAACGATGATTTCTGACTTCATATAGCCAGCGAATGGTGTCGGTTTTCGCAATGCAAAACACCTCGAAATGCGTGGCGTCAAGGCGTTGATAGTGGCCAAGAGGATTTTCTAAACTGTCTCTTCGAATACTTGCTTTTATGATATTGGGCTTGCCGGGCATGTGTTCTTCCTCTGCATCCCAATAGCCTAAATCAAGCTTGTCAAGTCGTTTTCCCTGCGGACTGAACAGATAAAGTTCCACATTTCCACAATGGGTAAATGCTAAAACATAGTCATCGGCGAAGCGTTGGATAGAAAGAAGAATGTCAGGAAAGGTGTCAATGGCACTGCCTTTCAGCCGATAAACCTGTTCTCCTGAAAGCAGAAGACCATGGTTCTCATCAGCAAAAGGCTGTGGAATGGAGTCCATGATGAGGCTGTCGGGATTGAGATGGAATGCTTGCATGAATGGAATCTCGGAGCGTTGGCAGCTGAGCAGCAGCAGTATGGATAGGAAGAAAAGGGGCAAAAGTTTGGTTCTCATTGTTGTTATGATGTTTGTTGCAAAGATAATGATTATTTTATAAAAGTGTTTTTTCTTTTTGTTTTTTGCTTCTTTCGTGAGAAATAAACTACCTTTGCTATTGAAAACTGCATGCCGTGGCAGCTTGTTTGTCGTGCATGTTCAGTTTGAGGGTTCAATGAAAAAAGTTTCATTTGCCGTTGTTTAACGGCATTATCGTTTCTAAAAATGTTAGAAGTCCTTCAGCCTTACCTTGCCATTACCCTGAAACTTGTTACGGGAATGATTGGCATTTTGGTCTTTCTGCGCATTGCGGGTAAAGCACAAATGGCGCAGATTACCCCACTCGACACCGTGAGTGCATTTGTTATCGGTGCTTTAGTCGGTGGTGTGCTCTACAACCCCGACATGTCGATGTGGCATATCCTGTTTGCTTTGGCCGTGTGGACAGGTTTCAATATGCTCGTAAGATTTTGCATGCGGTCGGCACGTTTGCGTCATCTCATCAAGGGAACAAGTTCTTATTTGGTGCGCGATGGCATCATCAACTTCAAAACTTTCAAGCGAAACAGTCTTGAAATGGAGCAGTTTCGCCTGCTGTTGCGACAGAAAGGCATCTTCTCAATGTTTGATGTTGACGATGTTTTGTTTGAGACTAATGGCGCCGTTACGGTGCTTTCGACCAACAGAACGCCTCAGTCACATTTGCTGATCAATAATGGTGAGATCGTGGACAGCACGCTCATACAGTGTGATAAAACTAAAAACTGGGTGCTTCGCAATCTTAAGAAGAATGGTTTCGAGCGTCCTTCAGAACTCTTTTGCATGGAGTGGACACCGCGTCGAGGTTTTTATTTTGTCACTTTCAGTGGCGATGTCAGACGTGGAAAAGAGGAAGTCTCGGCCGAAGAGATTGAAAACGAAAATCAAGCTTAAGGGATAAAGCAAAGTGCCAAGGCGCATGTAATGATGCGTCTTGGCACTGATTATAAATTTGTATCTGCTTATTTTTTCTTTGGAGAAGCGGCAGAAAGAGAATTACATCTTGTCTTTCTTGGCAGTTTTCTTGCCCTGTGCTTTCTTAGCTGGACATTTCTTAGCGTCTTTCTTGCAGCATGCGCCCTTCTTATCTGCCTTTTTGCAGCAGGCTCCGGATGTCTTGCAATCTTTCTTGCACGCCATATCACACTCATGTTTTGCATCTTTGCACTGCTTGTCTTTAGTGCATTGTTCTGTCTTCTCGCACTTCTTTTCTGTGCATTTCACAACCTGAGCATTTGCAAATCCAAATGAAGCAACCACGAAGGCTGCACATAACATAATCTTTTTCATAATCTTTTCTTTTTTAATTCAACGCTGCAAATATACGTTGAAGTAATGAAATGAAGAAAAATATTATTAGAAAATAACATTTTTCACACTATTTTCGTATTATACTTCGAATTAAAAACCAAAAGTGAAAGATTGCAGTCGTGCAGAAACCATAATGTTGACACATCACCCGGAAGCGCTCCTTGAGTGATGCCCGATGATTTTTAATGCTCAGTCCACCAGCAAGATAGTTGACGATAACTGCATTGACGTTTCGCAATGGCAGGTGTTGTTGAGCTGCCGTTTTCATCACTCGGATGCACCAGTCGACGTCGGCAGAGAGTTTGAAATGCAGGTCGTAGAGGTTTTGTTTGGCGATGTCTGTGCGGGCATAAAAGGCCTGATGACACACCAACATGCCACTGCGGAATGAACGCCATGTGAGCTTTTTGGGCGCAGAGAGCCTACGGTGGCGAAGAAAATGTCCATTGTTGTCGACGATATCGGTGTCGCCATAGAGAACACCGGGGAGCGTTTCGCCCTCTCCAACGCAGCCGGCAATATGCTCAAGGGTGTCGGGTGAGGGGAAAACATCACCAGCATTGAGGAATACAAGATAGTCGCCCGTGGCCTTCATGATGCCTTTATTCATGGCATCATAGAGTCCGTTATCGCGTTCCGAGGTGAAGATGATGTCGTGGATGCAGTCTTCTTGAACTTCGTTTTCTTCCATGTAGTGTTTCACCATGCTGATAGTGTCATCGGTTGAAGCCCCATCAAGAATGATATGTTCAAGGTGGGGATAACTCTGATGAAGTACGCTGTCGAGGGTTCGCTGCAGTACTGAGGCGGCCTGATAAGTGCAGGTGATGATTGAAAAGCGGATCATAAGTGATAATTTTTAAGGGCCAGCGCCTGGTTGTACACCTCTATATATTTCATGGCAACGGCATGTTGTGAGTAGTTCGTAGCCACTTTGTGTACGGCTTCACGGCTCAAAGCCTCGTGATCGGCCTCACAAAGCACCCAGTGCAGACCTCGGGCGAGGTCGTCGGCATCGCGATATTCGGCCACATAGCCATTCTTCTTATGGTCGATTTCTTCGGGGATACCACCCACTTTGAAGCCCACACAGGGTACGCCGCAGGCCATTGCTTCCATGATAGTGTTGGGAAGGTTCTCGGAAAGTGAGGGCAGAACGAACACGTCGGCGGCGTTATAGATGTCTACAATCTGTTGAGTGTCATTCACATATCCTAATTTACCCGTGCAGAAATCAAAGACATCACCTATGTTCCCCCTACCTCCGCCAAGCACGGCAACAAAGGTGTTATGCACCATCTCTGGGTGTTCAGCCGCCATTTTGTGGCAGGCGTCAATAAGATAAAATATGCCTTTGTTCTCGTTTGCTATACGTTGGGCGACAAAGAGAATAACTTTCATGTCTAAAGGTAAGTTGATACGCAGTCGCGCTTGCTTTTTGTCGTGTGGTCGGAAGATGCGGGTGTCGATGGGATTGGGGATGGTCTGTATCTGTTGATTGGTCAGGAGAGCACTCTTGCGGACTTCTTTTTCGAGCCATTTACTGCAAGTGACGAATGAAATATCATGGCCCTCGAGCATCGCTTTCTTGCGTTTGAACACCTTATAAGATAGATCACGCAGTGAACCGCCGTTGGGGAGAAGTCGGCAGTTGCCGCAGGAGGATTGAAAACGCTGGCAGTTAAGCGTGATGTGGCAGATGCCGGTGGCAGGCCAGATGTCGTGCATTGTCCACACAACAGGCTTGCCACTGTTGAGTATCTTGCGGATACCTTTCAGTGAAAGCATGCCTTGATTGATCCACGAAAGGTGGATAATATCGGCTTCCTTGAATTCTGACAGGCGTGTAATATCGGCACCTGTGTTGGCGATATCTATTTCGAAGAGGTGTTTGCGCTTGAAATGAAGGTGCCAGAAGATGCACCAACGTTCCCAAAGAAACCGCAAATGGTTGCGCAGGGTATGGGAGAGGGGCACAACGGTGATGTCATCTGTGAGCTTGTCGCGCACCAACATTTTGGCCTTGACACCGTTATTATTGAGCGCGTCCATCAGTCGGTTGGCAGCTAAGGCAGCCCCTCCCGTGCGCTCACTTGTATTTACAATTAGAACTCTCATTGTCTTTTTGACTATCTTTCTGCAAAGATAAGGAAAAACTAAGGAAGTGAAAAAGGATAAGCATAAAAAGTAGTTGCAGCTCTATGAGGTTGCTTTGAAAATATAAAATAACAATAGGAAAAGGGCTTGATAATGTGTTTTAGGAGCTATTGAGGCTTGTTTGGTCTGTTCCTTTATAGCAGATTAAAGGTTGTTTTGACATTGTGCGCGGGCACAATTTGTTGATTTAGGTCAAGAAAAACGGCTTTTCTGCATGAAAGACATGTATTTTGTTGTAGATGTTAGGATAAGGATATACCTTTGCATCATCAAAAGGTTAATAGATTGTTTAGGTTAGTAGTAATAGATTTTAGGTTTTAGTTATTAGGTTTAAGGTAATTTTTAACAGATTGTTTCGTAGATAACAATGGAGACCGTGAGGTTACCATTTGTTTTGAAAGGTTTTTAGTTAAAAATAGATGAAGTCGGAACTCGTGAATGAGTTTCGACTTTTTCGTTTTCTACCCCTTTGAGTTGATGATCTCTTTCAGTAGGAAGTTATAGCACAGCAGATATTTAGTAGAGATAAACATATTGTTTAACAAGCCTAAAAAAGAGAGGTTTTTATCCACAACCTCCCTCAAGTTAGCTCTCAAGCACGTTGCAATTGTATTTACTGAAGTGTACAACCTTGGAACTATTAACGACATGCGCCGTGGCATTATGGGGGCACTTCATGCCATATCTTTAAGTAAAGAAGCAAAAAAATGCTTTGAGTTGTGAAAGAACTTTACGGCTTCAGCACCTTTTTAAGTCTTACAGAACCAACAGAATTTTATGAAGTTCCTTTAATGTGCTTTGATGACAAGGAGTAAGAAATAAGGGGTAACGTTGAGACTATCCTTTTTATTAATATAATCTCACAATAAAAAAACGGAACTCTTTACGGAACACTTAGCACATAACTTATTGGTAAAACCAATGCTTTTTGTTGTCCCAGGCGGATTCGAACCACCACTGACAGAACCAAAAACTGTAGTGCTACCATTACACCATAGGACAATCTGGGCGCAAAGATAATGTTTTTTTCGACGATTACCAAACTTTTATCTATTTTTTTACGCTTTATGTGGTACAGAGTCAACCAGCAAATACAAAATCAATATCCCAGGATAGGAATCCCTATATGTACAAGTATAACATTCGTTGACAGTACGATGATTCTGTATATCACAATATAAGACGGTATCTCAATAAGGTCTTTATCGGTCTTGTCAAGAGTGGAAAGGGTACATGGACTGGCATCATGAAATCAAGCTACACTTACTTTGCAATGATTTGGGTGAAGTGGTAACATTCTGTCGTACAGAAACAAACGTGGATAACAGGGGTGGTAGAGTATAGACTTATTTGCTTATGTTCTTTCCTTACTGCATACGGGGTCTTTGAGAACAAGCCCGAGACATTGCCGGTGTATGTGTAAAATCAAAGCATTTATAGCTTTTCTCTATGCAAAACTCTCAATAAGCAACCATATATTCAGCAGAGTAACGATGCCGGCCAATGAATAAAGGAAGATAGCATTAGGCAGACTGTTGGCATACTTGCCCATGACGCGGCGTGAAGAAGTGAGACCTACTTGCAGAAATACCGTGAAAGGCAATTGAACTGATAAGAACATCTGTGAGATAATCAGTCCTTTGAAAGGGTCACCAATAAAGAAAATCAAAAGCAGAGCTATGCCGAGCGACAGCACGATGCCTAAGATGGAGTGAGTATCTTTGGCATTATACGACTCACCGAAAAGGCCCGAGAAGATGCTTCCGGCTGCCATTCCACTTGTGATTGTGCTTGAAATGCCCGCCAACAGTAAGGCTATGGCAAAGATGTTGGCTGCATTGTTGCCTAAAAGTGGCTGAAGCATGGCCTGCGCTTGCGACAGTTCGTCAACGTGTTGCCCGTGAGCAAAGAACGTAGTTGCCGCTAACAATATCATCGCTGAATTGATAGCCCAGCCCACAATCATGGAGAACAGCGTGTCTACAAATTCATATTTCAGCATATGTTGAATGCGTTCATCGCCTTTCAGATGTATTTCCCGACTCTGAACAATCTCTGAATGCAAGAACAGATTATGTGGCATGACCACTGCACCGAGCACACTCATGATGATCAACAGTGACCCTTGAGGCACTGAAGGCACAAAAGCGCCCTGCAAAGCCTGCGGCCAATGGATGTCGACAAGAAAGAGTTCATAGATAAACGAAAGGCCAATCATTGACACAAAGCCTATGATAGCGCGTTCCATCTTCTTGTAACTGTTAGTGAAGAGCATGATGAGGGTGGCCGCCGTTGTCAGTATTGCACCTGTCGGAATGCTGATACCAAAGAGCATTTGCAACGCGATGGCACCCCCTAATATCTCGGCTAATGAGGTTGAGATGCTGGCTAAAATAGCACTCACTACTATCGGTCGTCCCACCCATTTGGGTGCATATTTCACCGCAGCCTCACTCAGACAGAGGCCCGTTACTATGCCTAAGTGAGCCACGTTGTGCTGTAAGGCAATGAGCATAATGGTGGAAAGTGTCACAACCCATAGCAAAGCATAGCCGTATTCAGAGCCCGCGGCGAAGTTACTTGCCCAGTTTCCCGGGTCAATAAAGCCCACGGTGACGAGTAATCCCGGCCCAATATACTTGAAAATATCCAATCCTCCCAGCACATGTGGATGGTCCTTGCGTTTCAATTCCTTAATGAAATTCTTCATTTCTCTTAATCTTTTTGTGATAAAGTGTTATGGCAAAGATAATATAAGATATGGAAAACGAGGATACATCAGGTCTGAAAATTTCGTTTCCCGTTTATAAATCACTTGTTTTTATGATTGAAAACGGCTATAGTTCTACCCGAAAAAGCATTCTTGTTGTTATATATACCTAAATGATTGCATTGCTCATGGGCGTGAAAGCAAATAAAAATGGTTTGCGCTCACTGTCGTTGTGACTGCGCAAACCATTCTTCTATGCTTGTAGTGTCAGGGCTTTCAGCCCGGTAAGTCAGGCCTTTCTACTTGCGGACGCGGTTCTCTCCGCCTTTGATAAGATTGGGAGAAGCAAGGATCTCCTTATATTTCGCAGGATTATCAAGCAGTTTTTGAGCCGCTTTAATCTGCTTGTCGTGCTTCAATGTGTACTCGATTGTGCCACGCTGATAATAGTAAATGCTGACAATAGTGCTTGCCAAAGCCTGCATGATGCGGTCGCGATTGTAGTCAAGGTCCTTGGCTACGTTGTGCTTCAACTTGTTTTCAATGGCGTCAAACTCAGGCTTTGCATCGTTGTAATAGCCCTCGAATTTCGCTGTTTTCACAAGTTCTTTCAATATCTTCTCACTCACACCGTCGTATTTGAAACCGCTTTTGAGCACGTGTTGCTTAAAGGCTTCATAGTCCTCATCGGTGAGTTCAAATGCCGAAGGGTTTGCTATCGTCGGGTGTTTTGCCACATAGCTGACGATGTAATCAAGCACAGTCTCCGTGGAATCGATAACCGACATGAGATAGGTCTGGATGTTTGATGCCGTGTCGGGCGCTACTTCAAGGTCGGGTTTGATGCCACCGCCATCGCGAACCTCACGGCCATGCAGGGTGTGGAACACCTTACTGAGCGAGTCGGGCACATGTTCTGTGCTGCCACCACGGTCATGTCGGTAGTTGACAGCCTGAATACAGCGACCGCTTGGAATGTAATATTTGTGCGTGGTGAGCTTCATCTTGCCGTTGTAGGGCAGGTCAACCGTGGTCTGTACGAGGCCTTTCCCATAGGTACGTGTGCCCATAATGACAGCGCGGTCGAGGTCTTGAAGCGCACCGGCTGTAATCTCACTGGAGCTTGCAGTGTTGTTGTTGACCAGCACAACGATAGGAATGACGGTGTCGATAGGTTCGGCTGTCGTCTTATAGTCGCGGTCAAGACGCTTCACTTTGCCATGGTTTGAAACGATGGTCACGTCTTTCGGCACGAAGAGATTAACGATATTGACGGCTTCACTCTCTAATCCGCCACCGTTATTACGCAGGTCAACGATGAGTTTCTGCATGCCGTTTTTCTTCATTTCAACAAAAGCGCGGCGGAAATCCTTAGAGCAATCCTCGGTGAATTGATTGAGATTGATATATCCGATGCCGTTGTCAAGCAGTCCATAATAAGGCACAGCAGGCATCTTGATAGCGCCACGCGTAATCTTCAGTTTCATGATTTTACCTGTCGACGGACGGCGAATTTTAATCATGAATGTCGTGCCGGCATCTCCCCGAAGATGGTCACTGACAAACTGAGTCGTCTTTCCTTCCATCGAAAGATCATCTATGGAGAGGATTAAATCGCCTTTACGTAGGCCTGCATTTGCAGCCGGCATGTTCTCATAAGGCTCATCAATGAAGACATTCTTATACTTCGGACTGTAGCGTATCAACGCGCCAACACCGGCATATTTTCCTGTCATCAGCATCTTGAGGTCTTTTCCCTTGGCCTGCGGATAGTACTCCGTGTAGGGGTCGAGCGACTCAAGCATGGCATCAACTGCATTGCCGATAACCGTGTCGGCAGGCAGTTTGTCGACATAAAGCAGGTCAAGGTTTTTGTAAATGGCATTGAACACTTCGAGGTTCTTGGCCACGGTGAAGTTATGGTCTTTATCACTTTGCGCGACAACCGGTAGTGAGAGCAGCGCAAAAATATATATCAACAACTTTCTCATAATACGTACAAAAGTAATATATATGGATGTAATAACCACCATTGTAAAGGCTAAAATTGATAAAAAGAGGCGTGAAATGATTTTTTTCTCGAAAATGTTTGGCGTTTAAAAAAGAATATCTTACCTTTGCAAACGCAATTCAGTAATGCTGTTTGCACCATGCTTCAATAGCTCAGTTGGTTAGAGCACCTGACTGTTAATCAGGGGGTCGTTGGTTCAAGCCCATCTTGAAGCGCACGAAAAGGAATTACGAAAGTGATTCCTTTTTTGTTTGTTGCAGTTCCTATAGATAGAAGTTGTTTCACAGTTATTTGCAGTGCACTCCCCCATTTTGGTTTGGTCGGAATGTAACAAAGTTCATGTTTTTGTTCCTTTTGGGTTATTTTTCTATACAAAAAGCCTTTGAATGTAAGATATTTTATCTATCTTTGTGGCAGAATAAATCGGATATACGTGTGTGAAACATGTGCTTACGGGCGACGATATACGCCTTATATCTTGTCTTTTTGTGGCTATAGCCGTGATGAAAAACATGTAATAACAACGATATTAGAATTTTCTTAACTTTTAAAATTATTAATTATGGAAATTACAGAAGCTGTAAAAACATGCCTTTCCAAGTCATTTAAATTAGACGGGAGAGCTTCAAGAAGTGAGTATTGGTATTTCGTGCTGTTCCAGATCTGCTTGTATTTTGTTGGAATAGTCATCATGAGCTTAAGCGCGGCATTTCAATCCGATAGCGGACTTGGCATTGTTGGTGGTTTGTTTTTACTCGTTGGTGGTTTATTTTTGCTTGCAACCTTAGCTTGTGTTCCTGCAAGTATCTGTGCCCAGATAAGGAGATTGCACGATGTTGGCAAGCCAAGTGTCTATTGGTTCATTAACCTTGTTCCGTTCGGTGGCTTGGTATTGCTTTATTTCTGCGTTCTTCCGAGCGTTGCTGACAACGAATTTGGCGAGTGCCCTTGCAAATAACAAGCAGGTAAGCAGGTGCTCATCATTGGGCACCTGAATAGCTTTTTATATATTGTTCTTTTGCTTTACCACTGTTTTCTGACTTCGCCGGGTGTCTATCCTGTCATCTTTCATCAGTTGTGCAGACTTTTACACATCTTCATGAAGATAGCAGACAGACTGGCTGAAAGGAGAGAAAACAGTGGTAAATCATTTCAGCGCTTACTCCAAAGCATGCAAGTAAGTCTGCAATATGCGTCATATCAGCGTGTAATCTCAGTCACTTTACAACGCAATATGGGTCACTTTACCGCGTAAAGTGACCCATATTAGAAACCCTCTTGAATGTGCTTGTAAATCAAGAACTTATCAATCGTTGGTTTGTTGCTTGTAAATGCGTTCGTAAGGTCAACTCCTACATTTTTTCATAAGGAGGAAGCTGGCTTCTGAACAGCATGCTTTATGCAAAACTGATGACCGATTGTACAGGTTCGTCTCCGCCCTTTTCATCGTTCTTGGCTACGTGCGCACCTGATGCTAAATTGCGAATTTCCTCCAACATCTGGCGAGTACGCTTATAAGTTGGAGTGTTTTCAACTGCAAGAATGACGTCTTCGTTGTCGAGATCTTCAGGTCGGAACAGGAAGATATGAGGCCTGCGCTTATACTGATTGTTCTTTCCTATGCTGCCATAATAGTGGCCTCGGCGTTCATCCCGCTCTGCACGGCGTTCCTCTTCCTGTGCGATGCGGTCGGCTTCTTCCTGCGTATGCTTCTTCAGATGCCCGTCCATGCCGTCTACATCCTCAATACCGAAGCCCGTTGCAAGGATAGTAACCTTGACCCGTTTACCCAATTCAGGGTCTATGGCAATTCCCCATTTGATTTCAAAGTCGCTTCCAAACTTCGCCATGAAGTCGTTGACATCGTTCATTTCCTCCATCATGAGGCCCGAATTGTCGTTTTTTTCATTGCAGAAATTAATGCTCAACAAAATCTTCTTGGAGTTGAAGATGTCGTTGTCGTTCAGCAATGGCGAGTTCAGTGCATCGTCGATAGCCTTCTTCACACGGCCTTCGCCTTCGCCATAACCTGTGCTCATAATGGCCACTCCGCCGTCTTTAAGCACCGTCTTGACATCGTTGAAGTCGAGATTGATAAGTCCATGGTTGGTGATTATCTCTGCAATGCTCTTCGCTGCAATGCTCAATGTATCGTCGGCCTTGCCGAATGCATCGAGAACTGTAAGGTCGGGATAAATCTCCCGCAGGCGTTCGTTGTTGATTACCAATAGGGCATCAACGTGCTTTGACATCTCTTCAACGCCGTCGAGCGCCTGATCTATCTTGCGATCTCCCTCAAAACGGAAGGGAATTGTCACGATACCAACTGTCAGAATGCCCAATTCCTTGGATACACGGGCTATGACAGGAGCTGCTCCCGTACCTGTTCCACCACCCATTCCGGCAGTGATGAAAGCCATTTTCGTGCCGTCACTGAGCATATGCTTAATATCATCAATGGTTTCTTCAGCTGCCTGACGAGCCTTGGCAGGCTTGTTCCCTGCGCCAAGTCCTTCCTTTCCAAGCTGCAGGTGCACGGGAACCGGCGAGTCGTTGAGCGCCTGATTGTCGGTGTTGCAGAGTACAAATGTGACATCATGAATACCTTCACGATACATATGATTAACGGCATTGCCACCTCCACCGCCGACACCTATCACCTTAATGATGCTGTCAACTTTCTCAGGTTCACCGAAATCCAAGATTGATGATTTATTGATATTATCAGCCATATCGTCTTTATTTAATTGTCAGAACTATGTGTTTATACGATTATTCGTCTTCGGAGATCATCTTTCCAAAGAAACTCTTGAGTTCTTTGAAAATCTTATGAGAGGTGCTGTTCTCTTTCTTTTCCTTGGCAATACGCGCTTCTTCCTCGCGTTTTGCCTCGAGTTCAGCTTCCATTTCGGCCTCCTTGCGGCGTCTTTCTTCCTCTTCTGCTTTCTGTTTCTCAACCTCTGTGCGTACCACTCCGCTACCGGTTGTTTCGTTCAGTGTACGTGGTTTCTGATGCAAGTCAACTGTCGTTGTCGTGGTTTTGGCATCGGGTGCGCCGGCAAAAAGGTCGCTTTTAATCTCTGATCCCGCACAGTTCATGTCGCCTTTTGCCAGAATAGCGAGAACAGTATTCATTGTTCCATCGTGTGCATTGATGCTTTCGTTGGTAGCATTAATGGTTTGTGAAACGAACTTTGCAGTGCGTATCTTCTCTATATGCGTGTGATTGCGGAATGCTGTTTCAATGTTTTTGAGGTTTGATCCGCCACCCGTGAGGATGATACCTCCTAACAGATTGTTGGCATATTCGGCAGGAACCTGAAACCAAACATTCTCAATAATCTCTTCAACACGCGCCTCAACAACTTCTATGAACTTGCGACTTTCAATCTGACGCTCGGCATCTATGGAGAGCATCAGGCTGTTGTCAATGTCGCTGTTGTCGGTGTAAGCACTGGCATATTTAATCTTCATCTTCTCTGCATCGGTCTCTTCCATCTGCAGGGAAGCAATATCTTTCGTGATGTTATTGCCTCCAAGTGGGATGACTGCCAAGTGGCGAAGGATGTTTTTGTAGTAGACGGACACCGTTGTAGTCTCTGCTCCCAAGTCAACAAGCACGCAACCTGACCGTTTCTCGGCTTCACTCAGCACGCTGTCTGCCAGCACCATCGGTGCAAGATACATCTCGGCAATGGCTATCCCGGCCAGATCGAAGCATTTATTGAGGTTGCGATAGAATGTACGATGCCACAGAATATTGAGGAAGTTGCCTTCCAATCGGTTGCATTGAATGCCTACCGGGTCGAGTTGATATTGCTGATCGACCTTGTATTCCTGTGTGGCAGCCTCGAGTATCTCACGGTCTGGATAGCTCATCATACGGTTGGCATCCATTAACTGATTGACCATTTCCTGCGAAACAATGGTATCTGCGGGGAGATCTTTCACGATAACATTGCGCACACTGCGGATAGACTGACCGCCAACACCTACATAAACGTGGGCAATATCAGTCTTGAGCGTGGTCTTCAGCTTGGTAACAATATTGGTAAGACACTGCACCGTCTTGTCAATATTATACACAACACCCTTGCGGATGCACTGTGTAGAGTCTTCTCTGACAACAGCAAGCACGGTGATACTGCCGTCAAGGTTCTTCTTTCCAGCTATACCGGTGATCTTAGTCGACCCCAGTTCTATAGCAACTATAAATTCTGCCATGCGTTATATCTTTATCTATTCAACTTCTGTTTCTTCTTTTCTTTAGTCTTCGGAGCACTTTTCTCTGTCTTATCTGCGGACTTAGGTTTCGTGTTTTCAGTCTTGACATTCTTCTTGTCAGTCGTAGTTTCAGATTTCTTTGGCTCCGGTTGCTTCGCTTCAGCCTTCTTATTGGTTGGCGCTGAAACCGCAGATTGTTCGGTCTTCTGCCCGCTTTCAGGCTTCTGATCAGTTGCTCCTATGACGTCACTCACGGCCAAAGCCTCATCTACTCCCTCCTTCTCTTCACGCTTTCCGTCCTTTCGTTTACAGATAATCTGATTGTCAAACTCAAGGTTGATGTAGCTGTAACGGTTCCAACCTGCTTGAGAAAGACCGTATTTATAGAACTTCTCAAGGCGTTCCATCTTCTTGTCTACGAAACCAGCTACGGCTGTCTGACGCTTTTTCTTATTCTTGTAATAAGGCAACTGGCCTATATAGATGATATGATTTCCCACACGTGGTATCAGTTCGATACCGAGATCAGGCAATACATTGATTTGTTCTATCTGGTTACACCATAGTTCATTGCTCATCAACTCCTTGCTCAACGGTGAGATGTAATTGGTGGCAAACCATTTATTGATGTTACCTGTGGCGATAATCAAATCAGATGTGTAATGCGAATTAGGCATAATGCAATCATTATCATCAAGATAATAATCGTCACCATTGGCACCTTTAATCCTCACAACAGGCATGCGCTGAGTCAATGTGATGTTAACATCGCCGGCTTGTGTCTTGTAACACTCCGCAGTCTTTACGAAAGGACTGCCTTTAAGCGTCTCTTCCATCTTGCGAAGATTGACATATTTCATCGGTTTCTCTAATGGATAGAGTTGCTCTTTCTCTAATCTTGCCTTGATTTCACGGGTATTAATGAAGCCATTTGTGGCCTCATCCTGAATGTTGATGTTTACTTTCGTGCACAGACGGGCCGTCTCTTCCGGCTTATCAAAGGCCGTAAACGCCAATAACAGATATACTGCTATCAGCATATCTGACGTTACGATGATGGTCTTTTTCCAGTTAATGTGCATTCGGTAAACGGTTCTTAATTCTTACTGTCTATGATTTTTGCAATCTGTGGCACGTAGTTGTCGAGATTTCCTGCACCGAGAACCACGAGAACATCGAAGTCGCGACTCTTCACATAGTCGAGAACATTGTCCTTTCGGATGATGGTTTTCTCCACACCCGGCTTGAGATTATCGAATATCAGCTTACTCGTGACGCCTTCAATCGGCTCTTCACGTGCCGGATATATCTCTGTAAGAACGACTTCATCAAAGTTACTCAGTGCATCGGCAAACTCACGATAGAAGTCGCGGGTACGTGTATAAAGGTGTGGCTGGAATATAACGGTTATCTTTCGTCCCTTGAACAGTTCTTTCAGACTCCTTGCACTCTGCAGTACTTCCTTGGGATGATGCCCGTAATCTGACAGGAAGACATGCTTGTCATTCTTGATTTTGAAGTCAAATCTGCGGTCAACGCCTGCATATGTCCGCATGCCGTAACGGAGTTCCTCGGCTGTACAACCATTCAATTGTGCCATAGCCATGGCCGCAACAGCATTCTCAATGTTGATAGGTACGGGCTGTCCGAGTTTGATATTCTTGACATTTTCAATCGGAGAAACAAAGTCAAAGCTAATCTCTCCGTTGTCGATTACAATGTTTTCTGCATGGAAATCACCCGCTTCACGGCTGTAGTCATACACCTTAACGCCCTCTTGTACATGCTGTTTCATTTCCAAATCACGGTGAATGATCAGTGCACCACCCGGCTGAATGAGTTCAGTGTAGTGGCGGAAGCTTTCAAGATAGGCCTCTTTTGTACCGTAGATGTCGAGATGATCGGGGTCAGTAGAGGTGATAACGCTCATCCATGGACGCAGCCAATGAAAGCTTCGGTCAAACTCATCGGCCTCAATGACCACGTAATCACTGCTGTCTGAAAGGATATAGTTCGTGCCGTAGTTCTTTGATATGCCGCCCAAGAAGGCATTACAGTCCATGTGACTCTGGTGCATGATGTGTGCACACATTGTAGAAGTCGTAGTCTTTCCATGTGTCCCTGCAAAGCAAAGGCCCTTATGACTGCGTGTCAATGTCCCCAAAACCTGGGCACGTTTCTGGATTTCGAAATCTCCCTCACGGAAGAATTCCAGCTCTTTATGCGTGGCTGGAATGGCCGGTGTGTAGACAACAAGCGTCGACTTGGGGTTCTTGCAGACATGGGGAATCTCGTCAATATCTTCTTCATAGTGGATCAACATCCCTTCTTTTTCAAGCTGATGAGTAAGGTCTGACGGTGTTTTGTCATAGCCCGCAACGACTTGTCCACGATGAATGAAATATCTTGCAATAGCACTCATGCCGATACCTCCGGCCCCAATGAAATATACAGCTTTAATATCTTTCAGTTCCATTTACTTTATAGCTAACTTTATAACCTCGTCGGCAATGACGTCGGCAGAGTTCTTTAATCCTAATTTTAATATGTTTTCTTTCAATGATTCCAATTTCTTGGCATCGCCGACCGTATGGAGTGCCGTCTTCAAAAGCACGTCGACGGCCTCGCTGTCCTTGACATAGACAGCCGCATTCCTGTTGACCAATGCCATGGCATTCTTCGTTTGATGATCTTCGGCCACATTGGGTGAGGGCACGAGTATCACCGGTTTGCCAATCAGACAGAACTCACTGATGCTGCTTGCACCGGCACGACTGATGACCAAATCGGCCGCCTTGTAAGCCGCCCCCATATCACTGATGAAGTCAGTCGCTTTCAGGTTGGGCAGTTCTTCATTCTGCAACCGCTCCTTAATGGCTTCATAATACACCTTACCTGTCTGCCAAATGAACTGCACATCACTCTGTCCGACGAGATCAAGATGCTGCAACATGCTCTCGTTGATAGTCCGTGCCCCCAAACTTCCCCCCACAAGGAGAATTGTCTTCATGTTAGGATTGAGTCCGAAAGACTCACGTGCCTCTTCAACAGACAGCTTCGAGTCGAGCACGTTCTGTCGAACGGGGTTACCGGTCATAATGATTTTGTCGGCCGGAAAGAAGCGTTCCATGCCTTCATAGGCCACACATATCTTCTCAGCTTTCTTGGAAAGGAGTTTATTCGTAACGCCGGCATAGGAGTTCTGCTCTTGAATGAGGCAGGGGATTCCCCTTTTTGCGCAGACATTAAGCGTCGGGCCACTTGCATATCCGCCTACACCGACGGCTGCCATAGGCTTGAATTGGCTCACAATCTTACGCGCCATGCGCTCACTCTTCCATATTTTGAAGAGCACGACGATGTTTTTCAGCAGATGTTTACGGTCGAATCCACAGATGGGAAGGCCCTTAATCTCATATCCGGCAGCAGGAACACGCTGCATTTCCATGCGTCCTAATGCACCAACGAAAAGGATCTTTGCATTTGGATGCTTTGCCTTGATAGCGTTAGCTATGGATACAGCCGGGAAGATATGGCCTCCCGTACCGCCACCACTGATGATGATTCTCAATTCCTTATCCATTTCTTACGAATTACTATGATATTGCAAAAGTAATCAAAAAAATTAGTTTTACAGCATTTTACACTCTTTTTTCGTTCCTTGAAAAGTGCCTTTCTCTGCCTTGTCAACGCTCAAGCAAGTTTTACTTCATTCACTACTGATTTCACCTTGCCTTGTTCGGGTTCGCCTTTCTTCTTTGCCGAGCGACTCACGCTCAGGATTACGCCGACATAAATGCAGTTGATCATCGTTGAAGTTCCACCCTTGCTGACAAGCGGAAGCGGCTGTCCGGTGACTGGTGCAAGTCCAACGGCCACACACATGTTGAATAGTGCCTGCGTCACAAGCAACAAAGCGAGTCCCATGGCAAGCAAGGCGGGGAAGTTGTTCTCGCACCGACTGGCGATGCGTCCTGTGCGGAAGAGCAGCATAATGTAGAGCACGGCAACGCCAACTGCACCTTCTACGCCTAATTCCTCAATGATAATGGCATAGATGAAATCGGAGAAAGCCTGAGAAAGGAAGTCGCGTTCGACGCTGTTTCCAGGGCCTTTGCCCACCACATTCGATGAAGCGATGGCTATGTTGGCATGAGCTACCTGCGCATCCTTATCAAGATCGACCTCTGAAGGGGCCACTTCTTCGGACGATGTGAACTTATCAATGCGCGATTTCCACGTGTCGGCACGGTGGAACACCTTAGCCAACATCCCTTCTTCTTTCTTTCCCTGTTCCACCTGTTCGGTCATCTTCTTGTTGGAATTGACATTTCCTCTGTCTGTTCCTAAGAGCATTACACCTGCAAAAACAGCCAGAATAAAAGCCAAGGTTACGCCCAACAGCTTACCTAACTGACGCATGGGGACACGCCCGATGACCATCATCAGCAGGATGACAAGACACAGCAAAGCGGCCGTGGAGAGGTTTTCCAAGCCGATAAGTGGCACGATGAAGGCACACACAATGAGGATAAACTTGAACGCATTCTTGTCTGCTCCATGGTCGGTTTGCAGTGCACTGAGTATCTGTGCGGTAGCCAACACGAGCGTTCCCTTGGCAATTTCCGAGGGTTGGAACTGTATTCCGATGAGGCTTACCCAGCGTTGTGCGCCGTTGGTTGACTGTCCCGCGATGAAAACCCAAATCAAAGTGAAAAACGAAATAATCAGCATGAAGGGCGTAAGTATCTTGAAATACTTGCACTTGATGTTCAAAGTGATGACCATACAGAATATACCCATCAGCAGAATTCCAAGGTGCTTGACCAATGGAGACATGTAGCTTCCACTTTTATAGGTAAGTCCGGAAGAGGCTGAAAAAACCTCAACGACACTGATGATACAAAGGAAAAAGAAGATCATCCAGATGACCTTGTCGCCTTTGAAAATATTACTAAGCGTCTTTTTGTTCATGATTTACAATATTAAACACCCACTTCAATCTTTACTTTCCCTATTTCTCTGGCTCAATGAACAGCAATTTTCTGTTTCCCCAAGGAGGAAAGTAAGCGTTTGGAAGCTCGATTGCAGGGGACTTTCGGCTTTGAAAGCCCGCATGTTCTGCCAAGCGTTATTTTATTTTTTCAATCTTCTATAGGCATGGTTTATAATGAGTTAATGTCTGTTTCCTGTTTTCTGCAGACCTCACTCATAACAACCTGACCTTCAATGCATTACATCCCGCGTTTCAATTTGCGTCATTTCACCTCGCAATATGACGCATCTTACTGCCTCATCTGACGCATTTCAGCGTCTGACTTGACGCAAGTTGCAAGCTGATTAACGCCTTTTTATAATTCATAATGCAGCTTCTGTAATTCATAATGCACAATTCATAATGCATAATTAAATTCTCTTAGCCCGCTCTCCCCTCCTTGGGAGGGATCGGGGAAGGTCCTTCCTAACGCTTCATTAGCCCTTGCAAGCTCGTTCTCCCCTCCTTGGGAGGGGGCGGGGGAGGTTCCCCTTTCAAGAGAGTTAGTGTGTCTCTCATGGGGCGAACCCTATAGTTCTCTCACCAAATCCTTAAACATATTGCCCCGTTCTTCCATGTTATGGAACAGGTCGAAGCTGGCACAACAGGGACTCAAAAGCACCGTGTCACCCGATTTAGCCATTTCATGACAGGCCTCAACACAGTCTTTCATACTGTGTGTATCCTTTACCGGAAGGCCAAGAGCATCGAAGTTGTCATGCAGTTTCCTGTTGTCGGCACCGAGATATACAAGTCCACGGCATTTCTTCTTCACGAGTTCTTTGATTGGTGTGTAGTCGTTGCCCTTGTCTTTGCCTCCTAAGATGAGCACAGTCGGCGTCTTCATGCTCTCCAAGGCATACCAGCAGGCATCGACATTCGTGGCTTTTGAGTCGTTGATATACTGCACTCCGCCAACCTTGCACACCTTTTCCAAGCGATGTTCTACCCCCGGGAAATCGCTCAGACTCTTGCGGATGATTTCCTTTTTGATGCCGGCAATGTTACTTGCAAGACCTGCTGCAAGACTGTTGTAGATGTTGTGTTTGCCTGTCAGTGAGAGTGCTTCCTGCTCCATGTTGAACGGAGTGGGATATTCAAGTTTGTAGGTTCCCGCCTCGATGTAGCCGATAGAGCCTTTCTCTTTGAGTTCAGAGAACGGACAAGCATAAGCTTTGATTTCAAACTTCTCAAGCTCTTTCTTAATCACCGGGTCGTCATTCCAGTAGATGAAACTGTCTTCCGGCGTTTGATTTTGAATGATTCTCATCTTCGCATCGGCATAGTTCTCAAACTTAAAGTCGTAGCGATCCAAATGATCGGGCGTGATATTGAGCAGAATAGCGATGTTGGCACGGAAGTCATACATATTGTCCAACTGGAAGCTACTCAGTTCAATGACGTAGTATTCATGCGGATCTTCAGCCACTTGGAGCGCCAGACTCTTGCCTATGTTGCCTGCCAAGCCCACATCGTAGCCTGCTGATTTGAAGATATGATAAATGAGTGAAGTGGTCGTGGTCTTGCCATTACTGCCCGTGATACACACCATTTTGGAATGCGTGTAGCGTCCCGCAAACTCGATTTCGCTGATGATATGCGTGCCCTGGGCCATGAGTTTCTGTATCATCGGGGCCTCCTTGGGGATGCCGGGACTCTTGATAATCTCGTCGGCATCCAGTATTTTCTCTTCTGTATGGTGGCCTTCTTCCCATGCAATGCCATGGGTGTTGAGCAGGCTTTTGTATTTGTCCTTGATCAGAGACATGTCAGAAACGAACACGTCGAAACCCTTCTTCTTGGCTAATACGGCTGCACCGGCACCACTTTCTCCGGCTCCCAATATAACGATTCGGCTCATTTTATCTTATTTTTAATGTGATAATGGTTAATGCTGCAAGGATAATCGTGATAATCCAGAAGCGTATGGTTATCTTTGCTTCATGCTTCGGACTACGCGGACTCTTGAGAAGATATTTGCAGTCAGGGTCAAGTTGGTCGTCGGTGACGCGGAAGTTATCATGTATCGGCGTGCGTTTGAAGACGCGTTGCTTCATGCCGCGGCGTTTACCAAGCTTGTAATAGTAGACTTGAATGATGACACTCAGACTCTCAACGAAGAAGATACCGCAGAGTATGGGAAGCAATAATTCCTTGTGAATGATAATGGCACTCACGGCAATGATACCTCCGATGGTCAGTGATCCCGTGTCGCCCATGAACACTTGGGCAGGGTAGGCATTATACCAAAGGAAGCCAATCAGCGCACCGATAAAGGCACACATGAAGACCACAAGCTCTTCGCTTTGGGGGATATACATGATGTTGAGGTAGGCTGCAAACTGTATATGGCTGCTCACATAGGCCAGAATGCCGATGGCTACGCCTATAATGGCCGAGTTTCCGGCACACATGCCGTCCATTCCATCATTGAGATTGGCCCCGTTACTCACTGCCGTTACCACTAAAATGGTCATGATGACGAAGAGAATCCAGCCTGCTGCAACCTTATGTTTACCGCAGAAGCTCATCAGATTGCTGTAACTGAGGTTGTGACCTTTAACGAACGGGATTGTCGTTTTCAAGGATTTATGGGCTTTGGCACGGTGCTTGACGACCATTTCCTGGCCTTGACGGGCAATGGCTATATTCTCATTCATCTTTACATCGGGCGACATCCACAACACAAGTCCCACGATAAGCCCGATACCTATTTGCCCGACAATCTTGTATTTGCCTTTCAATCCCTCTTTGTCACGGCGGAAAATCTTGATATAATCATCCATTCCACCGAGAAATCCCAACCATACGGTAGTAATAATCATCAGGATGAGATAGACGTTTCGCAGTCGGCCAAGGAGCAGAACAGGCACAAGAATGGAGAGAATGATAATGACTCCACCCATCGAAGGAACGCCAATCTTCTTGACACCAAAGGGGTCTATAGAGGCGTCGCGCTGTGTTTCTGTGATCTGTTTACGCTTTAAGAACTTGATAAACTTCTCTCCGGCCCATGCTGAAATGACCAAAGAGAGAATCAAAGCAAGCAGTGCCCGGAAAGAGATATAGCCCCAAATGCGTGACCCACTGATGCCATATTGTTCGAGAAATCTAAAAAGATAGTATAACATTTTCCTTAACCTTTATACCTTGTTTTTATACTTTGAAAATTTCATGAAGCACTTCCTTATCATCGAAATGATGCTTCACGCCCTTGATTTCCTGATAGGTCTCGTGCCCTTTACCGGCAACAAGCACCACATCTCCTTTCTGGGCCATCATGCAGGCTGTGCGAATGGCCTCCTTACGGTCGACAATCGAGATGACCTTTCGCATCTGCTGTTCGTTCAATCCCGCAAGCATATCGTTGATGATATCCTGCGGTTCTTCAAATCGGGGATTGTCACTGGTAATGATAACCTTGTCACTTTGTCTGACAGCTTCCTGTGCCATGAGTGGACGTTTGCCCTTATCGCGATTTCCCCCTGCACCACAAACGGTAATCACATGCCCTTTGCCATCGAGTACTTCGTGTATGGCGTTGAGCACATTTGCCAATGCATCGGGTGTATGAGCATAGTCGACAATTGCCGTGAAGCCTTCAGGAGAATGGATAGGTTCAAGGCGTCCGTTGACACTATGCAGCGTACTGAGCACCAAGAGCACATCTTCGGGCTTCTTGCCTAACATGATTGCAGCGCCATAGACTGCCAAAAGGTTGCTGACATTGAACTTACCGATGAACTGAACGCCTACTTCACGGCCGTCAATCTCAAGATACATGCCCTCAAAGTGGCATTCTAAAATGCGGGCACGGAAGTCGGCCAACGTGCGGATTGAATAGGTCTTGACGGTTGCCTTGGTGTTCTGCACCATGATCATGCCGTTTTTATCGTCGGCATTGGTAATGGCAAAAGCATCCTTGGGCAGGCCATCGAAGAAGGCTTTCTTGGCATTTCGGTAGTTTTCGAAAGTCTTGTGATAGTCCAAGTGGTCGCGGGTGAGATTGGTAAAAAGGCCACCTGCAAACTTCAAACCGCCGATACGCTTCTGATGAATGGCATGACTTGAACATTCCATGAAGGCATATTCACAGCCGGCTTCAACCATCTTTGCCAAGAGTTCATTGAGTTCGATAGGGTCAGGGGTCGTGTGGTCGGCTGGCACTTCAACATCATCAATATAGTTGCAGACCGTGGAAAGCAGTCCAACCTTATGGCCGAACTTGCGGAACATATTATATAATAAGGTGGCAATGGTGGTCTTTCCATTGGTTCCCGTCACGCCGACCAACTTCAGTTTATGCGACGGATCACCATAAAACAAGGTGGCAACCTTACCGACAGCATCCTCTGTTGATTCTACCTGGACATAGGTGATGCCCTCTTGAAGCACTTCGGGAAGTTCTTCACAAAGCACGGATATGGCACCAAGTTCAATGGCTTTGCCGATGAATAGATGTCCATCGACCTGCGTTCCCTTCATGGCAACGAAGAGATGTCCCGTCTTGATGCGTCGCGAATCAATATTCACGCCTGTGATTTCCACGTCATCATTTCCGATAATCTTTATCGGAGTGATGTTTTTGAGAAGTTCGTTTAATTTCATATCTTCTGTATTTCTGTTTTCCTTTTAATCCAAGACAAGCGTTATCCAATCGCCTTTCTTGATGCTATGACCTGGTTCAAGACTCTGTCGGACAACCTTTCCGCGCCCCTGGATAATGGTCTTCACACCACGACTCTCCAACAGATAAACAGCATCTCGGGCGCCCATGCCCGTTACATCGGGTATATATCTGCCGTTGTTGATAGGCTGGCGTTCTAAAAGAATAGTCTTGTTATCATTCTTTTTCTCTGCCTTACCCCAGATGGGATTGCCGTCTGCGTAGCTCCCTCCCCAGTTCTTGTTGGTGTTAATGCCTAAATGTGTGAGCACATAATCGGCAGCAAGGATGTTCCCGGCTTTCACGTCCGGCACTAATACCGAAGAGGCATCGCGGGCATCAGCAACATCAAGTTTCAGACTCTGTGCCATAATGCCCTCTGCAATGTTATGGAAAACGACACCACTCATGCCGCCACCACTCGCAGGAAGACCTGATTTCTGAATACACACAATACAACTGTAACGTGGAGCATCATCGGGAAAGTAGCCCGCAAAGCTCAACAGATAGTTGGTTCCACCGCTTTTATATCCCTGTGCACCTTTAGACATCTGTGCTGTTCCTGTCTTTCCGGCCACTCGAAATGAGGGAGAACCGGCTTTCTTTCCGAGTCCTTGGCTGACCACATGGTCGAGAATGGTCTGTATTTCGCGCAGGGTCTTTTCCTTACAGATGCTTGCCCGCATCACTTCGGGTGGGAAATCCATGATGACTTCGCCGTTTTTCACCACCTGCTTCACAAAGCGTGGTCGCATCATTCGTCCGTTGTTGGCAATTGCATTATAGAAAGTAAGCGTTGAGATTGGTGGCACCTGAGTTTCATATCCGATGCTCATCCAGGGCAAAGCTGTATGACTCCAGTTCGTCCATTCACCTCGTTCGCTCTTCTTAGGCATGCGTATTCGTGCCGGTGAAGCACCCACTAAAGGAATTCGGAGGTTATCGGCAAGCCCCGTACGATATATGCCACGAACAAACTTTTCGGGGTTATTCCGATAATGATCATCAATAATTCGGCTCACACCGATATTCGAACTGACCATTAAGGTCTGTGGCAGCGTGAGCACACCATAGCCACCTCGTCGCCAGTTATGATCCTTCATCTCGCGCCCATACATAGGCCAGACGCCATTTCCTGTGTCAACACGATAGGTTGTATCTACCACGCCATCGTCCAAAGCCGTCATGATGGAGGCTGTCTTGAATACGGATCCAGGTTCAAGAAGGTCGCTGACAGCATGGTTATGGATTTCCCTGTACTCGCCATCTACGCATTTCTCCATGTTTACAATAGCCTTGATGTCCCCTGTCGCTACCTCCATTACAATGGCAACCCCTACGTTTCCATTAATCAATTTCAGTTCATCGATGACCGAACGCTCGGCTAAATCCTGCATTCCTACATCTATTGTTGTCACGATGTCTGCACCGTCTATAGGTGGAGTATCCATGATATCAAGGAAGCGATTGAGTACTTTCCGACGGTGGATGATACCGTTTGAGCCACGGAGTATAGAGTCGTAAGAAAGTTCCAAGCCAAAACGTGCCGTGTCTTTCGCACCGAACATTGCACCAATCGTACGTCCTGCAAGCGAGCCGTAACTACGTTTTCGAGCATTATACTCCTCGACATGGAAACCGCTCTTGTTCTGAGAAAGATTGAAAACAGGCAGTGCTTTCACCTCTGTATAAGTGTTATAATCTACGCGCTTGCCCCATATGGCCCAGTGACGACTCATCTTTTTCCGTCCTTCTGCAAGCTCCTGCTTGAATGACGAAACAGATTTTTCAGGGAAAATATGGTTTAGTCCCATGCAGATAGAGTCCACTTTAACATCCCAAAGCGAGTCACTCTTAGCATCATGGAGTGCTTTAAAATCCATGAACAGTTTGAACTCAGGCAATGAACTGGCCATCAGTTGCCCGTCACAACTCAAGATATTGCCACGCATTGGCTTTACACTAACGCTGTCTTTCTTTACACGGTCAGCCACCTTTAGCCAGTAATCGCGCTTCGCAGTCATCAAGTATAGCGTCTTACCCACAACCAACACAGCAATCACCGTCATCAAAATGGCGATGGCACTGTATCTCGGCATTACCTTATTACTGTCAAACTTGCTCATTCTTCCGGTACATTTATAATGTAAGGTGGCTGACTCGCTATCTTCAGCACACTGTCTTTATTGTTCTTCAACAACTCCAAAACATGACTTTCTCGGCTTTTCTCGGTCAACTGACTGCTGCTCGAAAGCGCCTTATACTTGGCATCCTGCAATTCATCTTGCAGCTTATCAATCTCGATAAGGTCGTTCTGGACACTGTAACGATTGGCAATATACACAATCAGAAAAGCCGTAATAAGCAGAAACACGCCTATCTGATGTCGTATGGTCTGCGTAGTCAGCACGTCACCGCCAAGGATTTTCTTCAGTGTGAAATGCGAAGCAAACGGCGATTCGTCTTCTGTGGCCTGCTTTGCTATCACTTCTTTCAACGTAGGGCCTTCGTCATCTGTTGATGCAGAGGCTTCACTTTCCACCGCTTCAGAAGCTTTCAAATCTTTTTCCTCATTGTTCTTAGCTTCTTCCTTCATGGTTCCCTGCCGATCAGACAGCTCTTCTTTCGTGTTGATTTTATCTTCGTTGTTCATTTCTTTTCTGCAATTCTGAGTTTGGCACTGCGGCTTCTGGGGTTCTCCTGTTGTTCATCAGCCGAAGGAACAATCACCTTATTGTTCACTAAATTGAATGGAGTTTCAATCCTTCCATAGAAGTCCTGCACTTTTTCCCCCTCTGCATTGCCAGCTTTCATCATGTTCTTCACGATGCGATCTTCGAGAGAATGGTAGGTGATGACACTCAACCGTCCACCCGAACGCAGTAATTCTGTTGCCGATTGCAACATTTCTTTCAGTGCGTCCATTTCATGATTGACCTCTATTCTCAAGGCCTGGAAGAGCTTGGCCATATCTTTTTTCTCCCGTTCCCGCTTGAAAAGAGGCTCTGTAGCCTTGAGAAAATCCTGTGTTGTCGCTATGCGTTGCTGTGCTCTGGCCTTTATCAATGCGGCTGCTATACGGCGCGATTGCTTCAGTTCGCCATAGAGATACAAGAGATTGGCAAGTGCTTCTTCGTTGTAATCATTCACTACATCAGCTGCTGTCAGACCTGCACGCTTGTTCATACGCATATCCAACGGTGCATCAAAACGGAACGAAAAGCCACGGCTTTCATCATCGAAATGATGGCTTGAAACCCCCAAGTCGGCCAACAATCCATCAATCTTTTCAACGCCATAATAGCGCATCCAGTTCTTGAGATAACGGAAATTACTGCGCACAAAGGTAAAGCGTGCATCATCAACAAACCTTTTTTCCGTACTGCCTTCACGGTGCATCACGTTCTGTTCTGCATCAGCATCTTGATCAAAACTATACAGATGAGCCTGATTGTCGAGCCGGGAAAGGATTTCACGACTGTGTCCTCCACCCCCAAAAGTGACATCAACATAAATGCCACCAGACTGAATGTTCAGTCCGTCAACACTCGGTTTCAAGAGCACCGGCACATGATAGGTCTCTGCTGTCTTTACCATATTCGGGTTATTCTGTGCTTACGCACGGTCTCTTTCTGTTTATTATCTATCTTCATCCAGCCCCATCAGCGTCTGCAACGCATTGCCGAAGTCGGCAGGTTCGACGAAAGGAGCTTCACTGTTATCCTTACTCCAGATTTCAATGGTATCGTCCACGCCTATGAATTTCAGTTCCTGTTCGATACCTGCAAGTTTCAAATAGCGCTTCGGTATAAGGAAACGACCGTTGGCATCAAGTGTGACTACCTCGGCATCCGACACAAACTGGCGGAAAATCTGCCATTGCATTCTGTCCCAACGGTTGAGCCGTTGTCGCAGAAGGTCAAGCTGTTCGTTCCATACACACTCTGGATAAAGCACAAGACATGACTCAAACACATCCTTACGCAGCACCAGATTTTCCTCGCCCGATGCTTGAAGCACCTTGCGAAAAACGGCCGGCAGAAAGGCTCTTCCTTTGGTATCGGCTTTTGCTTCTATGTTTCCTAAAAAACGCATGCGTACCTAATTATAGGCTATTCGGCTTCAAAGATACATAAAATTCTCCACACTTCCCCACTTTTCTCCACTATTTTTTGTTTTCTTTCTGATTTCTGAATATATCTCCATTCGCATTTATTTTCCTTCCAACCAAATTTGTTTCTCAAAACATGATGAAATCAATGGTCAAACGTGAAAAATGATTTTTTTTAGCCAAAAAAGTGACTTTTTAGAAAAACTTATGCTATTTTTGCATTGTGTTAGTATGTTGTCAATATGAATGAGAGCATAGAGAAGACCATAGATATTGAGAAAATTCTAAGAGACAAGATGGGAAAAAAGGCACGCTATGTGCCTCGTTTTGTCATATCATGGCTGAAGAAAATCATTCATGAAGATGAGGTAAACCGGTTTCTCTGGGAAAATCGCAAGTTGGAAGGCACCGAATGGCTGACTGCCTGCGTGCAATATCTCGACATGACACTCGACATTGTAGGGGCTGAAAACCTGCCCGACAAACACGATGGAAAGCTTTATACTTTCGTTTCCAATCATCCTTTGGGTGGTCAGGACGGTGTTTCGCTCGGCTCAATCATCGGCCAACACTATGATGGGAAGTTTCGTTATTTAGTCAACGACCTGCTGCTTAACCTCCCCGGACTGAAGCCAGTGAGCATTGGTATCAATAAAACAGGCCGGCAGAGCCGTGATTTTCCACGCATGGTGGAGGCAGGTTTCAACAGCGACAACCACTTGCTGATGTTTCCCGCTGGTCTTAACAGTCGGAAACTCAATGGGGAAATTCATGATCTTCCATGGAAGAAGACTTTCATCACCAAGAGTGTTGAGACCCACAGAGACGTTGTTCCTATTCATTTCAGCGGCCGGAATTCCAAACGTTTCTACCGTATCGCCAAGTTCAGTGATCGTTGGTTGCCGTTCAATTTAGCCATGCTTTTCCTCGTTGATGAGATGTATAGAAATGTAGGGAAGACGTTTCGCATCACGATAGGGAAACCTATTCCATGGCAGACTTTCAATAAGACGAAATCACCGATGGAATGGGCCAAATTCGTCGAAGACCGTGTTTACGGTCTGCCGTTGAGTTCTATTTGAATATAAAATATCGACCAAGAGAAAACAAGAAATGGAAGAAGAGATTATCCAACCTATTGATAAAGCTCTGTTGAAGAGTGAACTTACTCCCGAACGGCAGCTTCGCATGACCAATAAAAGCAACAATGAAATATATGTTGTGACGGCTCACGATGCACCGAATGTCATGAAGGAGATTGGTCGACTGCGCGAGATTGCCTTCCGTACAGCCGGCGGAGGCACAGGCAAAGCCATGGATATCGACGAGTTCGACACCATGGAAAACTGCTGCAAACAGCTCATTGTATGGAACCCCGAAGCAGAGGAAATCATCGGAGGTTACCGTTATATCTTTGGTTCTGATTGGAAAATCAATGCCAACGGGCAGCCAATTCTCGCCACAAGTCACATGTTCCATTTCTCTGAACAGTTCATGAAAGACTACGCTCCCTATACCGTTGAGTTGGGACGGAGCTTTGTTTCGCTTGAATATCAGAACGCACGTGCCAACTCCAAGAGTATCTTTGCACTCGATAACCTTTGGGATGGGCTTGGTGCACTCACCGTTATCAATCCTCAGTGCAGATACTTCTTCGGCAAGATGACCATGTATCCGTCATACATCCGCAAGGGACGCGACATGATTCTCTATTTTCTCAAGAAGCATTTCGATGACAAGGAAAACCTCATTATACCGATAAAACCGCTGAAAATTGAAACTCCAGAGGATGAATTATCAGCCATTTTCTGCAAAGACAACTTTAAAGAAGACTACCGCATTCTCAACAAACACATTCGTGAATTAGGCTATAATATCCCCCCGTTAATCAATGCTTACATGAGTCTCAGCCCCACGATGAAACTCTTCGGCACTGCAATCAACTATGGATTTGGCGATGTTGAGGAGACAGGTATCCTCATTGCTGTCGACGAAATCCTTGAAGACAAGCGTGTCCGCCACATCGATAGTTACGTCAAAGAACATCCCGAAGCTCTTAAAATCACGAGTGGAGCCAACAAAGTGATTTATAAAAACAAGTGAGGAAAACGGTTGGGGTGAGATGAAGCAATGTAAATGACTGGTATTTGCAACAGCTTTTGCATGACTCGAAGAATTGAAATGCAACTTGCTTCTTTATCAGAAACCCTCCGCCTTTTGCTTGTCTGTAAAGCATTGAGCATCAGCATGTTGATGAAACAAAAGCGAACTACGAGATGAAATGCCTGAAGTTACCTTGTCATTTGACTTAGATTACCGTGTAATCTGCGTCAAGTTAGCGTGTCATCTGCGTCAAGTTGCAGTGCATGATGAATGGAGTTGGAAATCAAGGGGATACGGGCGACTCTGCAGTTGCTGTCATGAGAAGTGTACTTCTATCATAACATAAATAGATGTTACGCTTGCCAATTGATGCCATGAGGGGAGACTGGGCGCTCTTGCTGATGCTTTCTTTGGCAAGAAACCTTTGCATATAAAATGTTTTATCTATCTTTGTGCATGACAAAACGGATGTACATGTTGTGAAACGTGTATTTACAGTTGGTTATATAGAACTTGTATTCTGTCATATTTGAGGCTATGACTATAGCGAAGAAACATGCAATAATAATGATGTTAGAATTTTCTTAACTTTTAAAAATACGAATTATGGGATTTACAGAAGCGGTGAAAACGTGCCTTTCTAAGTCGTTTACTGTTAAAGGAAGATCTACAAGAAGCGAGTTTTGGTATTTTATGCTGTGTCAATTTCTGACTTATCTTGTCGCAATAATCTTTTTATTATTGAATGCTGATTGGAATTCTGATGGTTCAAATAATCTGTTGGCAATCATCTCTCTTGTCATAGGAGTCTTGGCGGTGCTTGCTTATCTCTGCTATATTCCGGCAAGTATCTGTGCACAGGTACGTAGATTGCACGACACGGGCAGGCCAGGAACCTACTGGTTTCTGAACATTGTTCCCTTTGGTAGTTGGGTGTTGCTTTACTTCTGCATTCTTCCGAGTGTCGGCGACAATGAGTATGGCGACAATCCTTCCAAGGAATAACACTGTCTCATGAAGGAAATCCGTGATAAAATCCTCCGCCGGTGGTGGGCCTTTCCGCTGTTGACAGTTGGTTTTGGATTAATTCTGAGTGTAGGAATAACCAATAGTTGGGCAAATGGTTGGCTATGGATGTGGCTCTGTCTGATTGTCATTGTTGCGGTAGTTCAACTCTATATCATGCTACAATGCATCAAGGAGCATGAATGGTTGAATGCTTTCATCGTGCTTCTGCTGCTCATTGCCTCACTGGTCTCTTTCTTTTTCTTCTTCACAATCGCTATTATCAGTGATCCGGGCGGGTTACCTATGCAGGCCGTTGAGTAGGAGATAGAATAAAAGAGCAAGAAGTCTGATTGTCTTGCTCTTTTTGGTTCTCATTAAAATGAATGTCAAATTCCTATGCTTTTCGTAAGTACACCTCGTCTATGACAATAATGACAGAAAGGATTATTATACATAGATGAATAGGAATACGCATGAGAATATCCCATTGGGCAATCCTGATAATGCATGCAAATGCACAAACTGCATAGGAGATAATCATCTTGCGGGTAAAGTCTTTGCTTGCTTTTTTAAGATTTTGCTTGTCCAGATTCAATTGAAGTTGATAGAGCTAACGCTCTGTTCTAAGTTCAACAATGATTGCATTATCAATGCAATATTATTTATCTTCAAGTACAATTTGAAATATCAGCATGAAAATCAATAAAAACAGTACCCCTAAATGGAATGGGAGTTGAAGAAATATATTCCATGAGGTCTTGCCGATGGAGCAGCAAAATGCACAGACAGCGTATATATATAAGAGTCTCCAAGTAAATTTAAATGCAATACTTTGTCTGGTAAACTTTCTCATATTTGATATAAACTTATTAATGTTATGTGGTAAAAATTATAAGCAGTTAATCTTCAACTTATTTTAATATTTTTGAAAACTGAACACACTCGGCAGTGAAACTTGTCTTTTGTGACATCTATGTGTCCTCTGCATTAGAGGTATAACTGAAAAGAACTATGGCAAGAAGGCCTGGGAGTAATGAATTCGTTTTTCCTATAATGGTAATTGTCGGGATTGATATTATTGTTGTTACAAATGTAACAATTCATATCAAATGACGACAAATCTTCTTGTTATTATTTGTTAATTGTCTTTAGTCCGAGGTATAGAGATGCTTTTATAAGCTTGAGAAAAGAGGAGTTTTTATATAGAGAGAAAACCTGTACTTAGCTTTCCTGCCCCTGATAGATTTGTCTTTTTGTTAATATTTTATGTTTTGAGGCTTTTTATACCTGCAGATAATGAAATAAAATCAGTGTGACTTTGAAAAACAGATACAAATGATTTTATGGGGTTCGCTCATTTGAAAAGCATTCTTTCTTGCTTTCAAATATGCATTGTCTTCTTTCTATTTTGCAGTTTATTGACGATTGATTAAACTACCAAGTGTTAAAAACAAGACATAAAGTTTACAAAAAAAATAACACTACAGGACACAAACAGCACCTGTAGTGTTATTATCTTTACGATTGCTTTGCTATTCCTTTGCCGTTAACCGACTGTCAGCAAGCTATGTTCTTCTCAGAAATAATAGGCCAAACCAACCTGCCAAGCATTGGCACGACCGTCTTTTGTCTTGCCTGCCAGAGCCTTCCAAGTTTTATCAGCGGCCTTACTGAAACTCATTTCACCCGTTGTTCCACAGGCAATATTATAGTTGGCGCTAATCTGAAGATGCTTAACGAGCATCAAACCAAAGCCAAGGTTGACACTGAAATTGGACGTTTTCAACTTCCAGTCGGCAATATCCTTGACGATTGTCTGGTCTTTACTGCCCACATTGAAACCAAACTGAGGGCCTGCAAAGAAGTAAATGCTCGCCGCATCACCAAGTCCAAAGCCGTAACGGGCATTGACAGGAACAACAATCTGCTGCTGTTTCAGGTTCTCATTTCCACCTTCTATCTTTGCTTCACGCTGGTCGTAGAGGGCTGAAACATCCATACCGAGACCTATAACAGGCAAGGTAAACTTCACCGAAGGGCCGAAGAAAAAACCACACCGATTGTCTTCCTTGATCAGAGATTCATCGAAAGACATTCTGGTTACATTCAAACCGCCCTTCACACCAAAATTAATCTGGGCCTTTGACTCCGTTGCAAACAAAGTCACAAAAGCCAAAACGAATAACATCATTGATTTTTTCATACTCTCTAAATTTATATAAGTAAACGGTTCCTACTTTCAATGACGCTGTCTGCGCACTGTAACACGGGCCTGTCCTCCCGAAGAAGAACTGCTGCCTGAACTTGCACGGCGGTTGCTGCGAACGCTCGGTGTAGTGCTTTTCGATGCGCGACGATTAGCCGCACGCATGGTCTTAAGCTGTTTGCCACTGAGTTTTGAGATGCTGTCAAGCGAGTCCTTACGTGCTTGGTCGCCCCATATATTCTTTTCAAATGAAGCAATTTCCCTTTCAATCCGGCGCTGTTCCTTGCTCAATGCACTGTCGGTCTTGCAATATTGTGCCAAGGTCTGCCCTTGCATATTGGTCGTCTTGTAGATCTTTCCCTTATAGACATTCATCGTGAAGAAATCGTCAAGACTCATCACGGCAGCATTGTTCAGGTTGCTTGTCATGACCGTCTGCTTGGCAAGTGCAGATGCGATATCGTCATATTTCACCCAGAACAGGGGATATTTCGTGGTTCCTTCGCCGAAATCATCCTGTCGTTCCATGACGGGACAAAGGGCCAGAACCTTCGTATGGAAAGTTCCTGTGGCCTGGTCGAAATAGGAACTTTCTTTCAGATAATAGGCTTTTACCTCGGCCGAAGGAATGTCGCTGTTATCTATATGCACGCCACGATCGGTGCGTTCATAGAAGATATGATGGTCGTCAAGGAATGTCAATGGCTTCACTTTTGCATCATCCGTGAACTTCTCATTACCGTCAAGACGATACTGATAGACGTTGATACCACCATGGTTTGGACCTGCCATCATGAGTTTGAACAACAACGTGAAGAGGTTCATGCGTCCGTCGGTGGGCTCAACAGGATAGTAGAGTCCGCCATTGGCATTGTCGTTGAGATTGAGTTCGCGGTAAACATCGCGCCGCCACACTACATCCTCGTTCATCGCCTGCTGCGTGGGATACATGAGTTTAGCACGCATTGTCAGATTATTGGCGTTGCTTTTCTTCATCTTGGCAGCTGCCTCAGCCTTTCGGAGCGGTGATTGTGCCATGCCATTCAAGGAAAAGGCGCCCACCAACAGCACTACATATAATCTTTTCATATTCATCATTATCTTACAATTACTTCCAAAGCGCCCGTCAAAGTGCGGGTAATTCCATCAGGACCAATGGCCTTGACATGACTGATATAGAACCTCCGATTGCGTGAAAGGGCACGGAATGTTTCGCGTTGGCGGTCAGAGAAGTTTGCTCCGGCCGATGCCACGGGAACCGCATTGCCCATATTATCGAAGAAAACGGTTTCAAAACTCAACACCCGGAAAGGAATATCAAGCAGTCCGTCGTCAATAGCTGCATTGATGCCCGATGCTCCCATCAGTGCCGCCTTACTCATTCCACCACCCTTGAAACGGTTAGTGCCGAGAGCGATATAGGCTGTCGGGTCGGGCAACTTGCGCACGTGGAACACAAACGGAGGCAGAGTTCTCACCTGTCCCTTGTCGCGTGCGGTGACATGAATGGTCACATCCTTGCCCACAGCAGCAGGAACAGCAACGAAATGTCCATTGCCTTTAGCAGTCATTGAGCCTCCACTCATCGACACCGAGACAGCATTGGCAGGCACACCCGGCACACTGACGCTCATCGGATTAGGATAACCGGCATACAACACGTTCATCATGTCGGCTGCAACCGTAGCACTATTCGGTGCAGGAATAACGCTATACTTCTGCAAGAAGTTGCGACGAATGAGGTCGCCCTTGCGATTTTGCATCAGAATATAACCGCTTATGCTATGCTCACCGACCCCCGATGCCGTGAAACCATACTGCCCATTACGCGCCATGACACGCTGTCCGTTGACGAAAATCTGTGGTTGCAGCGTTGTATCTACGGCAGCCATGACAATGTTTGCATTGAAACGCTCGCCTGGATAGAGTACCGTTTTCTCAGGTATCACGTAGGCACTGAGCTTATTCACACGGATATCTTTCACGTCAATGTTGGAAACTAACGTATGAAGCACCTCACCTTCGGCATAGCGTACATCGCTCTGAAGCTTTGAAAGCAATGTAACGGCAGCAGCTACCGGCATATTCTCAAACATATACTCTTGCCAGTTCTTGCCTTGAAGACGGGCTTTACGTGGCACAGAAGTCGAGAGATTATCGGCTATGATACGCTTCTGATGAGGATCATCAACCATTTTCAGTATGCGCTCACGATAGTTGTTGACACGCAGAAAGAGGCTTTTCCCCTGCCCTGTCAACGGTGCAAGCATCACTTCACTGGCTGCATCGAGGTTATCTTTGTTCTCTATATTATAGACATCTCCATTCTTTCCATCGGCTTTTTTGACGATAGCCACCTTGAGTTGTTGGGCAAAATCATAGAGCGAATCACTCATCTGCTTCACTGCAGTGGCCTTTTCAAACCATGCTTTCACCTTCTCCGGATTCTGCTTCATCTGCTTTTCGAAGTCTTGATAGAGTGCAATATTCTCTTGAGCAGCGTTACCCGTGGTGCGATTCAGACTATCCTCCACTATCGAAAAGCCGTCTAACACCTCGGTTGAGATGTTGAGTGCAAGCATGGCCAACAAGACAATATACATCAAGTTGATCATCTTCTGGCGCGGAGATATCAGTCTTTTCTTAATAGCCATTATGGTTGTGGAGTTTGATTTGGTGCTGCTGCACGCATGTTGGTAGTCATTGCTTCTATCATGCGGGCATAGATAGCGTTGAGTTGTTCGATATGTCGGGCCAGCAGACGACTCTGTTCGTTGATTTGGTCAATAGTCCCAATCTGCTGACTGGCACTCTTCAGCTGCATTTCATACACCTTAGTGATGCCTGTCAGCGTGCGGTTGAGGTTTTCCATTTCCTCACTATCACGCGTAAGACGTGTGCTCTGTTCGCCTACCTTTCCTAAAACTTCTGTGAGTTTCTTCAGTTCATCCACATAGTTCTGCTGTGCTTCGGCCATTTCCGGGTCGGCCGTCGGCAGACTTACCTGGGCAACCTGGGCCGTGGCTGCAACGGTTTCAGCTGCTGTAATGACAGGAGCCGGGGCAGGTTTTGCCTGTACAGACGCTGTAACAACAGGCGCTGCAGGGGATATATCCTCATCTTTGCGGGCAAGATACTCCTCGGTTACATGCGTAGGAAGTTCCATTCCGTCGGTCGTTTTGTCGAAAGGACGGTCGAAAGCCGACAGGAAGAACACAATAACCTCTGTGCCCATACCAAGGATTAACCAGAAGTCGGCACCCTCAACATGCACTAACTTGAACAAAGCACCAAGCACAACGATGGCTGCTCCCCAGCTATATGCATAGTTAAGGAACGTTTGACCAGGCACGCTATCCATCCACTTCTGCAGACGATAAACGATATTCAGTTTACTGTATCTTGTCATTTTTTCTTGCTTTTGTTACTGCTTGTCGTATTGGCGAGGCTGCGAACACAGCGGAAGCCAATGTATGAACGTGGATGATTCTGATATTCCCAAGAGCGCCATGCCGAGCGAATGAGACTTTCGGGGTCTTTCCATGAGCCACCGCGCACACTCTTTTTCTTCAGCGCATAGGGGTCTTCTTTGGCGGCATTATAGGAAAGTTGCGGGTTAAGGTCGTTCATTGCATCTACGCCCGACTCTGTATAAGCCGTGCTTGTCCACTCAGCTACGTTGCCGGCCATGTCGAAAAGCCCGTTGGAATTGGCGCCATAGATGCCCACCTTGTTTGTAATGAGGTTGCCGTCTTCGGTGTAATTACCGCGATCGGGCTTGAAGTTAGCATAGAAACAGCCATTACCATTCTTCATATCCTTGTTTTCCCAGGGAAATTCATTACCGTTCTTGCCACGTGCAGCATATTCCCATTCGGCCTCAGTGGGCAGTCGATAACGCTGCACATAGCGTGCTTCAGCTCCCAATCCCTTCAGCAAATACTCGGTACGCCATGCACAAAAGGCATTCGCCTGCTCCCAAGTGACCCCCACAACAGGGTAATCATTATAGGCAGGATTACTGAAATAGTTGCGCAGATACATCTCATTATCGGAGTTCTTGAAGTCGTTCACCCAACAGGTTGTATCGGGATAGATGTTCACGATATACGTATTGAGGAAGTCCCAAGGGCCTGTTCGCCGGCGATCAATCGTCTGACGGACAATCCGTCCCTCGTCATCAACAAAGGCGGTATCCTTTGAAATCATCACAGGTTCATCGTCATCCATGATAATATCCGTGTTGAACGAACGTTCAGCAGGGTTCATGCGATTGCGTCGAAGAGCTGCAGCCGTGTAGTCATAAATCTCATAACGATAGTTCATCTGGCGCCAATCAAGAAGTTTTTCACCTGTAACAGGATTGGTTACATAAAGACTTTCAATGGCACGCTGCTCATCTTCGTTCGGTTTACGCGGCAAAGGCTTCTTCCAGTTGATGCGAGGCGTAATGGCATCTCCATTCTTGTCTTCGGTAATCATATAGCTTTCGTCGCCTGCATAGGCAGGATCGGCCAGACGTGTGCGCAGAATACTGTCGCGCACCCACATCACAAACTGCTTGTATTTGGAGTTCGTGACCTCGGTTTCATCCATCCAGAAGCCGTCAACCGAAATGTCTTTCACAGGCATTTTCTTGCCCCAAAGCGAGTCTTGCTTGTCAAGTCCCATGTGCAGGAAACCGCGATCAACTCTCACCATGCCGTAAGGAGCTGGCTCTGAAAAGGCTTTTCCACCACCAACCCCAACGACTTCACCGCCTCGGCCAGCCATTGACATGGTCTTACCACTGAAGCAAGCCGACATCGTGAAGCTTGCCAACAGCGTGCAAATCCCTATTGTTATTTTGTATTTCATTGTCAGTTGTTATAAAATGCGAACGCTTTGATGTTTGTTTCTGCCCTTTTTGGCAAGGTTGACATCCATCTGATAGCCCACGAAAAGCTCATGACTTCCGTTGCCAAGGCTAAGTCCGGAGGTGTAGGCTTCATAGCTGTAGCCCAGCACTATGCCATGAAAGGTACCGCCAATGAGGGCAGTAACGGAATTTGTGGGACTATAACTGATGCCGCCATAGAGCATTTTTCCTTCGTGCGTATAGACCAAACGACCAGTTACATCGGCGCGATAGGCCTTGCCGTCTGTGCGCAACAGCACTGAAGGCTTTATTTTCAAGAACGGATTTCTCAGCTTAATATTGTATCCACCGGTCAAATAATAAGTAGGATCTATCTTGAGTTCTTTGACATCACCCATGCGAATTGTCGGCCCATTCAAATGCTGAACCGACGCGCCTACATACCACACACCGCGCATGTAATAGAGTCCGGCACTAAGATCCAACCCATTTCCATTGATATCTGTAGTGGCAAAGGCAGGGTCGCCAGCGGTCCCTGGATCAACTTTCGAACCGTCGAAACCTTCATTGAGCAATGCCAATTGCAGGCCTGCACGCAGCTTTCCGCCCACCAACTTCAGCTGATGGGCATATTGCACCGCTAATTTCTGATGGGTGAAAAGGCCGATTTTCTCGTTCAAGAACTGCAAACCAACCCCATGATAGCTTCTCATCAGATAGAAAGGCATGTCGGCAGCGGCATACATCGTGCGCGGATTATGCTCAAAACCGGTAAAATTGAGCGCATAGGCAAGGTTGACATTGAGTCTGCTCTCCTTGCCGGCAGCAGCCGGATTGAACGAGGTCTCCATGTCAAAATAATGACTGAAAGCTGCATCATACTGTGCTTTGGCCGACATTGCGACCTGCATCAGCACCATTGCCATTATGATTTTAATCTGTTTCTGCACGCTTATATAACGTCTGAACATGTGGAATATTGCACAAGATACGGTACCTCAGTCTCTGCTATAGTCTCCTTTGATTTTCAACATGCTGCATAAAATGCCATTACACTTGTCTATACGCCCGAAATCACAAAATCTCATCTACGTTCGTTTTGAGCAGAAAGTCCATTAACCCCATAATCAGTACGCCGTGTTCATCGTGATAGGGAGCAATATCCTCACGCACAATGATTACTTTCTTGAACGCATCATGAATACGTTTCAATGAAGCTAATTCCTGTTCTCGCTTTTCGTCATCCGCTAAAGAAAATGCCGACTGGATGTAATATCGCCTGTCTCCTTTGTCAGCCACAAAATCAACTTCAAGCTGTCTGCGTTCCGTTGCCGTCCGAACATCAATCACACCGACATCAACGCCATATCCACGGCTGCGGAGTTCATTGTAAATAACATTCTCCATGATATGCGTTTCCTCTGTCTGTCGAAAGTTCAGCAGTGCATTGCGCAGGCCAATATCCTGAAAATAGTATTTAGATAACGTGCCAATATACCTGCGCCCCTTGACATCATACCTTGTGGAACGCTCTATAATAAACGCATCTTCCATATAAGAGAGATACTTGGAAATAGTCTGCGGAGCAAGCGTTTCTTTCTTTACGGTCTTGAATGTGTTGGCAATTTTGTTCGGATTGCATGGTGAGCCAATGCCCGATGCCATGACGCACATCAGTTCAGAGAACTCTTCTACATTCACAATCCTGTTGCGCTCAACAATATCTCTCAGATAAAGAGTTTTATTCAGCGACGTGAGATATTCTGCCCGCTTTGCATTGTTCTCTAATGTCGCCAAGTAAGGAAGCCCACCATAGACGCAGTATCGTTTCCACAAAGCAGACGTATCGCCTCCTTCAGCAGCATACAGTTCGGCAAATGAAAGCGGATATACATGGATTTCTATGCCCCGACCACGGAATTCTGTAGCGACATCCTTAGATAGGAAGTGAGAATTACTTCCTGTTACATAAACATCTACATTCGGAATATGCATGAAACTATTGAGCACTTCGACGAAACGGCCAAGCAACTGCACCTCATCAATAATCAAGTAATATTGTTCTCCGCTTCGGATGCGCTCTTTTACATACGTCATCATCCTGAAAGGATCACGTAGAGATTCGTTGCTGATATCATCCAGAGCAATCTCTATAATATGCGATTCGTCTGTACCTGTCTGCAACAAATGCTGATGAAAGAGTGTAAACAGCAAGAAAGATTTGCCACAACGCCTTATTCCCGTGACTATCTTTATGAGGTCAGTATGCTTCCAACCAATCAATGCATTAAGGTACCTGTCTCGCTTTATCAACATGTCATTTCACAAAAGTGTCATTAATGACGTTTTTATAAAGTACAAAGATAAAGGTTATTCATGATACTTCAAAATTTCATTTCATAAAAATGTCATTCATGCTATATTTATGAAATGAGCAGAAATGTGTCAGCCACCAGAAGATGAAGATAAAAAAACTTCCCTTGCTACATGGAATGCACTGCAACACATGTAACAAGGGAAACCGCCTATCAAAGCAACATGCCTCCAACGACTATAGGAGAGACAGTACAGAAAAACTTCAGATGTCCGTCTTTCTCTCTTTTCTGATTTGAAAGAATGTTGTTTGTTGTGTCTGCGAAACGAGGAGAACAGAGGAAATAGGAAAGCTACTTATTTAATATTCATCGTCATTCCACAGGAAATCATCCTTTGAAGGATAATCCGGCCATATATCCTCGATGCTTTCATAAACATCGCCTTCGTCTTCTATCTCCTGCAAATTTTCAAGCACTTCAAGTGGCGCACCTGAACGAACAGCATAATCTATCAGTTCGTCTTTTGTTGCAGGCCAAGGTGCATCTTCCAATTTTGAAGCTAATTCAAGTGTCCAATACATCGTCTTATCTTTTTAGTTTATTCACAATTTTGCGTGCAAAAATAGCAAAATAAATCTTATTCACAAGAAAAGATGAAAGTTTTTTCAATTCAATCGTCAATAAAGATTAAAACAAGGTCTGTTCAGAATACTGTTACTCCCCGTTTTTAAGCTATGTGAGTCTTATTTTCATGAGCAGTGCGGACATAAGCAAACGGTCATGATATCGGCGCAAATAAAACTCGCCTTCCAAACACTTGCAAAGTACTGATAAACAAACGGTTACCTAACGAAAGGCAAACGAAGTGGTAAGTCCATATTGAAACAGTTTGTAATTTGCGTCAAACCACCATGCAATCTGCGTCAAATCATCGTGTGTTTTGACGCAGATTACCGCCTATTTTGCGTCAAGTTACAGCGCAAACTGCATGGAGTTACACGACAGGAGTGCAAAAATCTCAGAAAATATCAGGTGCAGACAGCAATAAACAATATGGATATTTGCAGGCGTCTTCAAATATTCAGAGATATAGAGAAAAGCAGATAGGAGGCTTTCCCCTTGAAGTTTAGGCCTCCTTGTCGCAGGTGACATCCGAGAATATCACAGAAAATCTTAGAAGATATAAAGGTCGTTAGCATACAAACAAATTCATTTCGTTTCCTAAGAAGATGCTCTAAACTCGTGCTCCCCTCCTTGGGAACCGTAGGTCGCTGTTCGTTGAGCGAGCGAAACGAGGAAAGCAATGGGTCGGGGGAGGTTTCCATTAGGAGCGCTTTTCCTTGCAGTTTAGATCTCCTCGTCGCAAGCGACATCTGAGAATATCGCAGAAAATCTTAGAAGATATAAAAGCTGTTGGTATACAAACGAATTCATTTTATTCGATATTCTCAAATTTTCTGAGATATACCGCGAAGCGGTTAGGGGTTTTCCTACTTGCAGTGTAGGATTCCTCGTCGCAAGCGACATCCGAGAATATCGCAGAAAATCTTAGAAGATATAAAAGCTGTTGGTATACAAACGAATTCATTTCGTGTCTTAAGAAAACGCTGCAAGTTCGTTCTCCCCTCCTTGGGAGGGGCTGGGGGAGGTCCCCTTTTTCCTCCAATACCGCAACCCGGTTAGAGTCCCCACCCTATTTAACACGCCATTAGCCAACGTCAAACAGCCTTTCAGAACGCACGACCGTGGCAAGAAAACATAACAAGCAAAGGCTTAATCAGAAATTAACGATATAATGATGCTTGAACTTAGAAGTGTCGAAAAGTACAATACCACAGGAATAGAGGTCATAAGTGGTGACTGCTTCCACACGCTCTACCACCTGCTTCCAAAAAGCCTTTGTGTCTCTATTGTCGTAGATTCCCTCTAAAATCAGAATAGAATCGGCTGTTGCCACAGCAGAAAGAGCTTCATAGACTGCCTTATAATCATCTTTCATAGAGAGGCGGGCGATGCGGAAATGCTGCGGAATGGCAGTGGCATCAATAGGCTTGAAAACCGTAGACTGGCAGCCCGCGCACACGTAGTCGGCATAAGCTTTGGTTGCAGGCAGATAGTCATACCAGCACGTTGCCTGTGCAAAATTGGCCAAACGAAAATACAAACGTCCTTTCTTCTTTGTGGCGTGACTCTCCGCCTTATGCTTTTCACACAGTGGTGCATAGGCATAATAGGGATAATGCTCATTCAACACATAGCGGATGAAGCTATATGCCGACGGAGACTGGACCCCAAAACCGCGCGAATACCCCATGCGGTGCAACCAGTTCCAAATGCGTCTGATATGATATCTTATCATGAATTCTGTTTCCCCTCTGCGTTACCTTCCTATACAAGGCATCGCAATTCACGCTGCAATATTCGCAATTTTTCCTGATATATGCAAGAAAACAAGGCAGGAAAATCCGTTATCAAAACCTGTATTTCTGTCTTTTCTAACACTAATCCTATTCTTATTTTCTTCATTTTTCCTTTCAAAAAATTAGCATTTCCCCTTTGAAATTCTTATCTTTGTTCATAAAACCAATAATGAACACTTATGAAAAAGCTATTCGTTCTCTTGCTCCTCTGCTGTTACAATGCAACAAGTTTGCATGCGCAACAATGTCTCTCACTGCCCGATGTCGATGCCATCAGTTTTAATGGCGCAGGCTATAACATTGATGTCTACACCAAGATTGGCCCCGACCAGTATAGCCGAAAAAGCTTAGAATTAAAAAGCAAAGAGACAATATTGGATAAATCGTCGAGGATGAACCTGATAGAATGGAAGCTAAATTCACATGAAGACACCCTGAACAGAAAAGACATCGATGATTCTCAAGAAAAATTTATTGAGGCTAAAGACCTGCATACAGCAGATTTTAACTCATATATTGGCAAGGCTTTCACCGTCAACGACAACGGGAAATGGAAGCGGGAAGGTAGGAAGTCTACGTATGTGCTGAAGTTTTTAAGACCAGAGCTTGCCATCATGCAGCAGCTTGTTTATGAAGATGGAAAGCATGTATATAACTACTCCACCTTGTCAAGCGACATTCCCGACTCTGTTGTAACCTGGCGCTCCACGAATACGAAACAGCTCATACCATTGGTTTTGGAAATCAAAGGAGGCAAGCGGATATTCCTGCTCTACGACCGTTACATTCCATATATGATATTTCCCAGTCCGGAAGGTGGGATAATATATAGTTCCCTTGACCGACTTAACCCCGTAGCGATAGAAGATGCAGGAGAAAAATATGACGGTTCCAAGCCGTATGACTTTCAGTATTTCAACATAAAAAGGCACTATGGCGTCCAACAGACTGAGACTGGGAAATACATACTATTGGATCAGTTAGGCCAGAATGTGCTGAAAGAAGAGTATGACTCTATCAAATACGACAGCCGCTTTATCATTGCACAGCGAGGAAACGAGTTTGATGTTTTCAATCTCTACCTTGACAAACTAAATATAGGAAAGCCAAAGGTGGTAAAAGATGTTGCAGACACTCAGGTTGGATGCATCGAAGTGTTGAACGAAAAGGGAGCCGTCTACTATGATGAAATGGGGCAAGAGATTGGAAGTCCAGACAAGAGGTGGATTGGACTATGCGGAACGGTGCCTCACTGGGAACATACCATCCTCAAAAAGAAAGGCTGCTATCAACTACAAATCTACACCAACGGCCCCGGAACACCAATAGATAAAGATGAACGCTATTGGCTTTCTGACCTTTTACCAACAGACTCTGTGGCATTCCTTGATGGCCAGAAATCATACCACCGCACTGGAAACAGCTGGATTATCGGTGAGATTGACATGCACCCAGAATGGATAAGAGTAGGCAGAAAAGGGAAATTCGGCATCGTGGCCTATGAATATAAGCAGCCGAAGAATGTAAAACCGAAGTTAATAACCAAACGTGTGTATGATTGGGATGAGAAAACAGAGATTTACCCAACCGTTAAAGTCACGGGAAAAATAATCTTTCCAATAGACAACGACTCTATCATCATGCAGTCCGATGGTCTGATTTATTTCTACAAAGATAATAAAGTAGGGATCTTCCCCCGTGACAAAGCCCCCGTCTATGACGAGATAAAACAAACCACCCGTTCTTTTTATCACATCACCAAAAATGGCATTCCCGGTTGGCTTGACATCAAGACTGATAAGGAATATTGGGAATAAACCGGCTGGGCGTAATAGATGTTTGGCAGGTAAATACCTCTTGAATGTCTATTACGCCTAAAATCCGATGCGGTTCAATAATGACATCGTTCGCGTAATCACTACTTGAACCTATCTGCGGTTTCAATTCCAATAAGGTTCAATTATAACTAATAATACTTATTCAGTATAGCTGCATTACGTAGTTTCAATTCCAATAAGGTTCAATTATAACAGCAGGAGTGGCAGCGTCATAAGCAGACATTTGCTATTTCAATTCCAATAAGGTTCAATTATAACACAAAACACCCCGTGATGAACAAGCAAAAATACCCATTTCAATTCCAATAAGGTTCAATTATAACGTGAGATGTATCTACTTTCCTATGATATAGACGGATTTCAATTCCAATAAGGTTCAATTATAACTAATAATAACTTATCCAGT